>Ga0193727_1000425_pt1 | contig 16209 bp, 12 predicted proteins | sample H2c2metaG_FD_143051 | JGI IMG/M metagenome (GOLD analysis project Ga0193727, IMG submission 143051) | Soil microbial communities from a riparian zone of the East river system, Colorado, United States - H2c2 | ecosystem: Environmental > Terrestrial > Soil > Riparian zone | place: USA: East River...
CAAGCGATTGCGACGCTGCCATACTCGCTCTTGCAGTGTCAAGGGCCCGGCCTCCTCTGCGGCTCGGCGTGGCCGGCCTCGGTGGGATGGGGACGGTCCATGCCGAGAACGCCCAAAGGGCTTCAGGGGTCGAGCTCGTAGCGGTCGCGGCGGCTCGGGAGGGCCGCGCCGAGGAGCTGGGGCGCGTCCTCGGAGTCGCCCATTGCAGCTACGCCGAGCTCTTCACGAGCGAGGAGGTCGAGGCGGTCGTCCTGGCGGCCCGTTCGGTCGACCACGGGCCGCTGGCTGTCGAAGTGCTGCAGTCGGGAAAGCACCTCTTCCTCGAGAAGCCGGGCGCGACCACGCTGGCTGAGCACGACGCCCTTCTCCGGGAGAGCGCAGCCAGGCCGGATCAGGTCGTGCAGGTCGGCTACATGCGCCGCTACGACTTTGGCTTTGTCGATGCCCAGCGGCGACTGCGGGCCGGCGAAGGCGGACAGCCCCTGGTGATCCTGATGACGAGTCGCGACACGGAGTGGCCGGCGGGCGAGGATCCACAAGATACGGGTGGGTTTCTGCTCGACATGGCGTCGCACGACTACGACGCCGCGTGCTGGCTGTTCGAGGACGAGCCGGTCGAGGTGTCGGTCGCCAGGCAGGCGCTCGTGTATCCGGAGCTCGCGGACCTCGGAGACCTCGACAATGCGCTCGTGACGATCCGCTTCGCGCGCGGCGGGCTCGCGGTCACACACGTGTCGCGGACCTCGCCGTTCGGCCACGACATCCGCTGCGAGGTGGTGGGGACCGAGGGTTCCGTCTTCGTGCGCGGGCCCGGAGACGGTGCGCTCGAGGTCATCGACCGCACGGATGCGATTCGCTTCCCCGCCGACTATCGCGCCCGCTTCAAGGACGCATACGTCGCCGAGCTCACTGCGTTCGCCCGTGCCTGCAGGGGTGAGGGTCTCGCGGGGCCGACGCTCGAAGACGACCGGAAGGCGGTCGCGATCGGAATCGCCGCTCGTGCGAGCGCGGTTGCGGGAGGCCGTCCGCTCGAGGTCGGGACGGACTGGCCCTGGCCGTGAGATACGGCTCCCGAGGCCAGAAGCTGGGCACGGCGGCGCTCCTGCTGCTTGCGATTGCAGTCGTCGGTGCCGCCGTTGCCGACTCGATCGGCAAGTCGCTCTCTCATGGACGTTCGAGTGAGCAGAAGCAGACCACGCCGGTAGTGCGCGGTGTCGCGCTCCCGAATCGAGCGCAGCTCGCCGCAAGTCTGCGCAGTAGCGGTGTCGACGGCGTGCTCTATTTCGTCGACCGGTCGTGCCGACTGCACGGCCTGCGCCTGCCGGGGCTGACGACCGCGCCGGCTCCCCGCGGTGGAGGGTGCCGCGCGCTCGTCTCACCGGCATCGGCACCGCCGGGCTGGTCGCTCTGGCCTCGAAAGACGCCGCTCGTGGCGCGTTGCGAGCATCGGCGCGTGATCGTCAGCGCCACCGCAGGGCTCGCGCTCCCGATGATCGGTGGCTGCGCGCCGGCGTGGCGGCCCGACGGGTCGATGACGTACGTCCGCCGCGGGGCGATCGTTCAGTTTCCGCGCACCGGACGTGCGGAAGTGCTGCGCAGCCGCGAACAGCTGGCCCGGGCGCTCGAGCTTGCTCCGGTGCTGAAGGGCAGCACGGGCTGGCGCGCGAGCCGCGTCGCCTGGCTCGCTCCCGGGCGCTTTGCGATCGTCGCCTCCGCCGGCCCGAGGACGATCCTCGCGGTCTTCTCCGGTCGGCGCATCGTCGCCATCAGGACGCAGGTCTCCGATTCGGTCACGGAGCTACGCGCGAGTCCGAAGGGGGATTACCTCGTGCTTCGTACACCAGGCGGGCTGCGGGTGTACGACGCGCGCCGCAGCAGGTTGCCGCGGGTTCTTCGTTTTGGGACACCGACCGCGATCGCGTGGTCCGGCGACGAGCGGTGGGTCGCGCTGGCGAGATCCGATCGTGTGATCCTGCAGAGCTCCCGTCGGCGAGTACGACTACGGCTGGTCGCAGTCGACCTCGCCTGGACCCAGGCCCTGGACTAGAGACCCGCGTGCTCGGCCAGCCAGGCACGGTTGCGCACCTGGGAGGCTTCCGCGTCGGCGGCGTCCTGCGATGACTGCGGCACCATGTCCTGCTCGACGACGAGCCAGCCCGAATAGTCCGAGCGCGAAAGCTCCGCGAAGAAGCTGTCAAGATCGACGTCGCCGGTCCCGAGCTCGCAGAACACGCCGCGGCGCCAGGCCTCCGGCATGTCGGCCGCGTCTGCGATCACGCCCGCCAGTACCTCGTCGTGCACGTCTTTGATGTGGATGTGGTTGATCCGACTGCCCCATTCGCGCAGTGCGGTTGTCGGATCCCCGCCGCCGAGTCTGAGGTGTCCGGTGTCGAGCAAGAGACCGACGTCGGTGAGCTCGAGCACCCGCTCGATCTCCCACGGCGCCTCGACGAACGTCGCAGTGTGGTGGTGGAACGTGGGCTCGAAGCCACGTGTGCGGGCGAGGTCGCAGGCCTGTGCCACACCTTCGGCGAAGCGCGCCCACCCGGCTTCGTCGAGGCCGATCGAGCGGTCTGCCGCGGCGCGGCCGGGAAAGCGAATCCGCTCCGCCGAGCCCCCGTCGGCGAGCACGGGCTTTGCCTCTGTTCCATCTGCCGCGGCAAAGAGATCGAGTGTGGCGTCCATGACGGCGAGGTCTTCGGTCCAGTGTTCCGGCTCGCTGAATCGAATCGGGATGTAGCCACCGACGAGCGCGAGCTCGTGCTCGTCGAGGTGCTTGCGGAGCGTCAATCGGTCCCCGAGATAACCGGGTGGGCCCAGCTCAGTGCCCTCGAAGCCGGCACTTGCGATCGCGCTCAGCACACTCTCTGCTGCCGGGACATCGGGAAGCACGCCGACGGTGATCTCGAAGGCGCCGTAGCTGCACGGCGCGTTGGCCACGCGGATGCCGTTCAGTGCCGCCGTCCTTCGAGTGTGACGAGCGGCACACGCGGATCCGGCTCGAGGTCCGCCCAGGCCGGCCTGATCCAGGCGAGCGCGGGGTCATCCGCGGAGGCCATCGAACGACGGTCACCTGCAAGCCCGTTGAGGTAGTACAAGTCGTAGCCGTGCGCGGCTGCGGTCGTGTGGTAGCCGTGCGGCACGAGCATGATGTCGCCGTCGCGGACGGTCTCGGTCACGCCGGTGCCGAACTGGGGGCTGTACAATCGCTGCACCGCGAATGCGCCCGCCGGCTCGCTCTGCGTCCGGTAGTAGTAGACCTCTTCGAGCACGACCTCGCCCGGCGGATTATCTACGTCGTGCTTGTGAGGCGGGTAGCTCGACCAGTTGCCTGCGGGTGTGAACACTTCGACCACGAGAAGACGCTGCGCGGGGAACTCGGGCTTGAGGATGTGGTTGATCTGCCTCGTTGCGTTGCCCGAGCCGCGCACCTCGATCTCCACATCGTCGGGGGAGACGAGCCGAGGTTCTAGACGTTCGTCGGCGAGCGCGCCGGAGACTGCGACCTCGACGTCACCGAGCGCCGTCAGCGTGTACTCCGTGTCGCGCGGCAGGTAGAGCGCCCAGGGCATCCCGTCGAACACACTTGCGCGGTCGCCGAGCTCGAAGCGCTCGCCGGCGGTCTCCACAGCACAACGGCCTCCGAGCGGCACGAGTGCGATCTCCTCGCCGCCGGTGTTGCGGGCGACATTCTCGCCGTCGCGCAGTCGTTCGACCCGAAACGACAGGTAGCGCCAGCCGGCGGACCCGGGGTCGACGACGTCCCACTCACCGTCGCGGAGGAGCAGATCGCTCACCCGAGTTCCGCTTCGAGCTCGTCAAGTCGCGGCATCGCTTCCGAGCATGCCAGCTGCGACGCGACGATCGCACCGGCGACCGAGCCGCGCCGCACTGCCTCCTCGAGCGGCAGGCCGCTGTGCAGGCTCTGGACGAAGGCGGCGACGAACGCGTCGCCGGCGCCGAGGCCGTTGACGACATCCACGGGATGTCCCGGCACGTCGACCTCACGACCTTCGTGGAAGAGGAGCGCGCCGCGCTCACCGCGCTTGAGCACGACAGTGCGCAGGCCGAGCTCGAGCAATCCGCTGGGGTCACCCGCGGCCGCTTCGACTTCCTCCTCGTTGCCGATCACGATGTCCGCGTGTCCGACTGCGGCTCGGGCGAGCTCGCCGTATTCGTCTGCTCGCTCCCAGAGCGCCGGGCGCCAGTCGAGGTCGAAGATCGTCGTGCCCTGGTGTTCGGCGAGCGCCGCGAGGGTCGTCTCGCGACTCGGTGACTGCGCGAGGCCGGTTCCCGTGCCGAGCAAGAACGGTGCAGCGGCAACTTCGGCGCCGTCGAAGTCTTGCGGTGCGAGTTGCCAGTCGGGCGCTGTCGGATACCGGTAGAACGTGATCGGGAAACGATCGGGCGGCCAGACCTCGCAGAACGTCGGCGGAGTCATCAGCCGTTCGTCGACCGCGAGGAAGCGCACGTCGACGCCTTCGCCGGAGAGGAAGTCCCGCACGAACTCGCCGTGCGGATCGGGCCCGACACGAGAGACGATTGCCGGCGTGAGCCCGAGTCGAGCGATGCCTGTCGCCACATTGCCGGCGAAGCCGCCGACGAAGCGCGTGTACGTGCGGACCTCCCGCAGCGGCGTTCGCAGCTGGTTGGGGTACAGGTCGATGCCGACCCGGCCGAGGACTGCGACGTCGATCATGCGCTCATTGTCCTTGGGACCAAGAAGCGGTGCTGCGACAAAGCGGCGAAACACGTCAAGCATTTCCTTCTGCGTTTTTCATCGCAACGGGATTACGGTTCGTTAGATCTTCGTTTGGAACTCTTGCCATTGTCCGATCTTTGCTCTATCCTGCGATCCGGCACTAGCCACACAATGATGATGCTCAAAGCAAACAGCCAAACATTCCTTGCCGAAGCGGCCGCCGCCGTGCCAGCTTTGCCGTGCCTGCATCGCTCGGATGCGATTCGCCGGCCCGGCTACGTCGTAGCCCTCGCTGGGAGCTCCTTGCGCTAGATCCTTAGCCGCAGAAGCAAGCCAGACGAGGGCGACCCAAAGCGGGTCGCCTTTTTTGTTGGAGGGCGGCCAGACAACGTCGAACAGAAGGTGATGCTCAGCTTGAAACAGTTCTAGATCGAATCGAGGCCCCGCCTGAGAGAGAAAGATTCTCCGCAGCCGTGTGCTGGAAATCCAGTTGGCGAATAAACGTCAGCTTTAGCCTGCGAATTTCCAGCCGGCGAGCAAGGATCGGGCTCCAAAGCTCCTCCACGTAGGACGACGTTCTGTTGTGCGAACCGTCGATCCAGGGTCGAAGGGTAGGCGAGAGGCTTGGAAAACATCGTTTGGCTCACGCCGAGCGAGACATAGCCGACAACGAGAAGACTTTTCGGGATCGTCTAATGGCAGGACGTCACGCTCTGAACGTGGAGATCGAGGTTCGAGTCCTTGTCCCGAAGCTTCACACGGGCGGGTAGCTCAGTAGGCCGAGCGCCTCTCTGATACGGAGGAGGAGGCTGGTTCGACTCCAGCTCCGCCCATCAATGCGCGGGCGAGTAGCTCAGAAAGGCCGAGCGCTTGTCTTACAAACAAGAGGTCGCTGGTTCGATTCCAGCCTCGCCCATTCCGCGTGGTCGTAGCTCAAAAGCAGGTAGAGCGCCCGCCTGAAACGCGGGGCGTTGCAGGTTCGAGCCCTGCCGACCACATTCCCTGGCTCCGTAGCTCAATTCGGTAGAGCGCCCGACTCTTAATCGGGGTCGTGCAGGTTCGAGTCCTGCCGGGGTCACCTGTTGGAAGGACTGCCATCTGGCGCGGTATCCCGTCTCGAAAACGGGTCGGCTTCGGCCTTGGGGGTTCGACTCCCTCTCCTTCCGCCTTTCGTTCCGGTGTAGTCGAGCGGTAAGACGCGCGACTGTTAATCGCGAGGCGCAGGTTCGATCCCTGCCATCGGAGCTACACGCCCCCGTGGTCGAACGGGCGATGACGCCGGACTCTCAATCCGGAAGCTGCGGGTTCGAGCCCCGCCGGGGGTATCAACCGATCGGAGGAACTGTGGAAGCCGCGTCACATTCTCGTCACCATGTCCGACACCGGGACGTGGCCGTAGTAGCGCCCCGGGAAACGCCCGCCACGACCCGATTCCCGGAGCCCCGCAACGCTTCGGTGACACCAACGTCACCATGTCCGACACCTGGACGTGGTTCGACGAGTCGTGACGACTTGGGCCCGTTCTTGACTCCTGCCTGTAGGGGAGATTGGCCACCCCGCCGGCTTTGGGCGCCGGAGACCGCTGGTTCGACTCCAGCCGGGCAGACTAGGCGCTCGCTTGCAGCGCCGACCAAGGCCGTCCCGGCTTTGCCGGCGCGGCCGGCCTTTGCGCCGTAGGGGAGAGGCTGTCCCCGCGAGCCTCATGAGCTCGAGACCGTGGGTTCGAATCCCACCGGCGCTACTTCACTTGGGGACGTAGCTCAGCGGCAAGAGCAGTCGCTTGTCAGGCGAAAGATTCGCCGGTTCGAGTCCGGTCGTCCCCGCTTCACGTGGTGGTCGTGGTGTAACGGCAAGCATCCGAGGTCGTGATCCTCGAGGTTCCGGTTCGAATCCGGCCGGCCGCCCTCTTTCTTGCGGACGCTGAGCATTGGAGAGCTCTCTGCGCTGTAAACGCAGTGCCTCGCGCTGTGGTGGTTCGACTCCATCCGTTCGCATCAACCTGGGGACGAAGCTCTGGTGGCAGGGCGCCTCGCTTGCAACGAGGAAGTGTGGGTTCGACTCCCACCGTCTCCATCAACGCCTCCGTAGTGTCAACGGCAAGCACGCGCCCTTTGTACGGCCGAGGTGCGGGTTCAATTCCTGCCGGAGGCTCTTTGAGGCACGACCCAGGGACTGTCCCTGGCACGTGTCTTGCTCGGTCACGCCCGCGGACGTAGCTCAGTAGGCAGAGCACCGGGCCGCCAACCCGGTTAGGCCCGTTCGATTCGGGTCGTCCGCTTCATAGGTCCGTGGTGTAACCGGTAGCACGGCGAGCTCCAACCTCGCTGGTCCGGGTTCGATCCCTGGCGGACCTGCTGGAACAGATCGTCGCGGGCCGGAGCGGCTCGGTTATCTCATCGGTAGGAGCGGCCCAGGTTCGCCTGGCCGTTGCGGTTCGACTCCGCGATCCGACCGCGCACCACGACCGCGACGAACGACCTACTGCGGGCCGGAACGGTTCCGGTTATCGACTCCTCATCGACGGTCGCGGGTTCGAATCCCGCCCAGAGCTTCCCTGCTCCGGTAGCTCAGTGGAAGAGCAGTCCGGTCCGTGGAACCACGACCGCAGCGGTTTCTCGCAACACCACACGCCCGACCTGCGGGCCGGAGTGGAGCGGTTATCGGGTAGAGCGCCCCGCGAGACGGGGAGGTCGGTGCGTTCGAGTCGCACCCGGAGGTCTCGACTTCCGTAGCTCAGTAACTCCGCCCTGCGACGACACGACCGCAGGCTCTCAATCACCGAAGGAGGTGCTCGTATGTCGTATCTGAAGCGTCACGGCACGCGTCGCGTGCCACAGTGGGCACCGATCCCGGGCTCGGATCAGGTGTCGAATAGTTCGGGCGGTTTCGCCTGGACGGTCGACCAGTGGACACGTCTGCGTCGATTCCTCGTGCTCGGCTCCGAGGGAGGCAGCTACTACGCCTCCCAGTGGAAGCTCACACGGGAGAACGCAGAGACAGTTGAGCGCTGCGTCCGCGAGGATGGTAAGCGTGCGGTCGACGAGATCGTGCGGGTCAGCGACGAGGGCCGTGCGCCTAAGAACGATCCGGCGCTCTTCGCTCTCGCGCTCGCGGCCGGCCTGGGCGACGACGAGACGCGCAAGGCCGCGCTCGACGCCCTGCCGCACGTGGCTCGAACGGGCACGCACCTGTTCCAGTTCGCATCGTTCGTCGAGGGCTTCCGCGGCTGGGGCCGTTCGCTTCGCCGAGCGGTCGGTCGTTGGTACGTCGCACAGCCCGTGGACGCGCTTGCCTACCAGGCCGTGAAGTACCGCCAGCGCGAGGGCGTCACTCATCGTGACCTCCTGCGACTGGCGCATCCGGCAAGTCACGTGTCGGCGGGCAACCCCACACTCGATGTGACCCCTCAGCATGCGGGTCTCTTCGAGTGGATCGTCCGTGGTACCGAGAGTAACGGTCTGCCGCGACTGGTCGAGGGCTTCCTCCGCGCGCAGCGCGCAGAGAAGGCTTCCGAAACGGCCGCGCTTGTTCATGAGTATCGCCTGCCGCGCGAGGCGCTCGAGACCGAGCACCTCGCCTCGCCCGAGGTGTGGGAGGCCCTGCTCGAGAACATGCCGATGACGGCGATGGTCCGCAACCTCGCGACGATGACGCGAGTCGGCGTGATCGCACCGGCATCGGCGGGCACCGCCAAGGTCGTCGCACGGCTCGGCGACGTGGAGCGAATCCGGCGTGCACGAGTGCACCCGATCGCCCTGCTCGCCGCGCTGCGAACGTACCAGGCGGGCCGCGGCGCACGTGGCCGCGGCGAGTGGAACCCGGTCCGCGAGGTCGTGGACGCCCTTGACGCTGCGTTCTACACGGCGTTCGAGAACGTGGAGCCCACGGGCAAGCGACTGCTGCTCGCGCTCGACGTGTCCGGTTCGATGACCTTCGACTCGGTCGCAGGTGTGCCGCACCTCAGTCCGCGTGACGCGTCAGCAGCGCTGGCGCTGGTGACCGCGGCCAGCGAGGAGCAGTACGAGATCGTCGGCTTCTACGTGGGCCGGCGAGGCTGGAAGTCGGATCTGAAGGGCCCTTGGGACTTCCTGAACAACGGCCTCACGCCGCTGGCGATCAGCCCGCGGCAGCGCCTGGACGATGCGATCAAGACAGTCACGGACCTTCCGTTCGGCGGCACGGACTGCGCGCTGCCGATGCTCTACGCGCTGGCGAAGGAGCGGGAGGTCGATACGTTCGTGATCTACACCGACTCGGAGACGTGGGCGGGTGAGCTCCATCCCGCTCAGGCTCTGAGCGACTACCGACGCGCGTCGGGCATCGACGCCCGTCTGGTCGTGGTCGGCATGGTCTCGAACGGCTTCTCGATCGCGGATCCGGCGGATCCGGGAATGCTGGACGTCGTCGGCTTCGACACCGCGACGCCTCAGCTCATCGCGCAGTTCGCAAGCGGCGTGCTCTGAGCGGGCGCGCCGCCTGCGGCGGCGCTCGTTCACACAACGCCGGCCGACCGGCCGGCCTAGAAGGAGCACGACATGGGACTGCCGTATCGCGCTCGCGTCAACGAGCGCTGGTTCCTCAACCTGCCCGGCTTCCACGGCGGCGCCTACGTGGTCGCCTATGTCGAGGACACGCGCGAGCGCGGTCTTCAGCACTGCGGCGGCTGCGAGGACGATCAGTGCCGGGAGTGCCCGTACAACTTCGAGCCGCGGATGATTCTCGAGATCGCCGACTGTCACGATCGGATCGAGCTCGAGTTCGACATCGACTCGGAGGCGGCCCGCGCAAACTCGCTCCACAAGCTCGACACGCTGATCACCGCTCTCCGCGTCTTTCGCGAGGGAATGGTGGCGGAGTACGAGCCGTACGACGAGCGGGAGCGCGAGCTCGCGGAACAGCGGGAGTGAAGCTGGACAAAGGGACGGCGGCGAGAAAGCTGCCGCCGTCCCCGCTTGCGGGCGTGGCGCAACCGGCAGACGCACCGGTCTCAGAAACCGGACAGTGGGGGTTCGACTCCCTCCGCCCGCACTTGCCTCCGTAGCTCAGCGGAATCAGAGCACCGGGCTTCGACCCCGGGCGCAGAGGTTCGAATCCTCTCGGGGGCTCTAGACACCGTGGCCGAGCGGCGAGGCTCGCGCCTGCAAAGCGCGCTACGGCGGTTCGACTCCGCCCGGTGTCTCTCGATCGCCAACAATGGAAGGGAGTGAGCTCGTGAGCACGATCAAGACATTCGGGGACGTCGACGCACGTAGCCTCGCGCAGCTCGAACGCTGCATGGATGCCGGTGACGCCGACTTCGGGGTCCTCTGCGCCGACCACCACCCGGGTTACAGCCAGCCGATCGGCGGCGGCATCGCGTATGAGAGTTACGTCTCGCCGTCCGGCGTCGGCTACGACATCGGGTGCGGCAACAAGGCGGTGCGCACCGAGCTGACGCGCTCGGATCTCGACGCGCTGGGCGGGATCGCGTTCGTCATGAGTGAGATCACGCGACGAATCTCGTTCGGCATGGGCGTACCCGCGCAGGAGCGCAGCGACCATCCGGTCCTCGACCGGATTCGTGACGCGGACTTCGCACCGCAGCGGAAGCTCCTGCAGACCGCGGGGTCGCAGCTCGGCACCGTCGGCTCGGGCAACCACTACGTCAATCTCATGGAGGACGACGACGGCCTCATCTGGGTCGGCGTCCACTTCGGCTCCCGCGGCTTCGGCCACAAGACAGCTTCCGGCTTCCTGGCGCTCGCGCAGGGGCTGCCGTTCGACGGCCGCGCCGGCGAAGGCGAAATGGACTCGCCGCCCGTTCTGTTCGACGCGGGCTCCGACCTCGGTGAGTCCTACGTCGCCGCGATGCAGCTCGCGGGGGACTACGCGTACGCAGGTCGTGACATCGTCGTTGGCAAGGTGCTCGAGATCCTCGGTGCCGAGGCGGTGGAGCACGTGCACAACCATCACAACTTCGCGTGGCAGGAGGAGCACTTCGGGCGGACGTACTGGGTCATCCGGAAGGGCTGCACACCGGCGCGTCCAGGGCAGGAGGGCTTCGTCGGCGGTTCTATGGGAGACGACTCGGTGATCCTCGAAGGCGTCGAAAGCTCGGATGCGGTGGAGTCGCTGTACTCGACCGTGCACGGAGCGGGCCGGGTGATGAGCCGCACGCAGGCTGCGGGACGCATGCGGCGGCGCAAGCGCTGGGCGTGCCGGGATCGTGATTGCAGTCGTGTCTTCGAGCGCGACGGGTCGTGCCCGGATCATCCCGGCGCGGGGCTCAAGAAGGTCTGGGTCGAGGAACAGCTCAAGCCCGGTCTCGTCGATTGGCCTGCAGTCCAGACGCGTCTACGAGCTCAGGGCATTGTCGTGCTCGGAGGCGGAGCGGACGAGGCTCCGGAGGTGTACAAGCGCCTGCCGGATGTCCTCGCCGCGCACGCGGGCTCGATTCGGGTCAAGCACACACTGCGTCCGCTCGGTGTGGCCATGGCCGGCCGTGACGTGCACGACCCGTACAAGGACTAACGGGAGCCCGGCCCCTGTGCGGCAGAGGGGCCGGGCTCATGATCTCGGAGGTCAACCTCCGAGTGCTCTAGTTACTTCTTCGACCAGCTCTCAGCGTTGAAGCTGGGGCCCTGGCTACTCGGGTTGTCGACCATCCCGCTGATGTTCGACTTGTAGACGAAGTACGTCGGCCGCTGGAACAGCGGGATCATCGGCACGTCGTTGCCGAGGATCGTGCCGACCTTTGCGATCAGCGCCAGCCGCTTGACCGGGTTCAGCTCCCGGTCCGACTGCGCCAGGAGCTTCGTCGCCGTGCGGTTGCAGTATTCCGTGTAGTTCCCCGGAAGACCGCATGAGAAGACGCTCACGACGTAGTGCGGGTCGACCGTGACGAGCTGCGTGAACATCGCCAGGTCGAAGTTGTGCTCGGGCAGGTGGCTGCCGAACAGCGTGCCCGCGGGGATGAACCCGTTCCTCAGCTGGATCCCTGCTCTCGCCGCCTGATCCTGGAAGATCGTGAAGGCGAGCTCACGGAGCCTGTTCCCAACCGTGGACTCGAGCAGGAACGACACCTTCGTGCCGTTGCACGTGTAGATGCCGTCCGAACCCTTGGTGCAGTTGTGGGCGCGCATCATGTTCGCGACCTTCGTCGCGCTGTAGTTCCACTTATTGAAGTTCTTGGCGTTGTACGTCGGCTCGTTCGTCAGGCGGACGAGGCTGTTCAGCACGCCGACCTTCGGGTTGAGCGTGCCGTAGAGCGCCTTCGCCGCCGCCTGGCGATTGAGGCCGGTGATCAGGGCCTGGCGGAGCCACTTCTGCTTCGCCAGCGGATTGCCCTTCGACCCTTGCTGGATCTCGATGTGCTCCCAGGAAAGGCTCAGGTGCGTCTGGATCTTCAGCCCGGCCTGGCCCTTCAGGTCGGCGAGAGCGAGCTGCGGCTGCGGATAGATCGCGTCTACCTCGCCGCCACGGATCGCCTGGATCTCGGAGTTCGTGTTCGTGATGAAGCGAAACACGATCGAGCTCAGTTTCGCCGGCTTGCCGTACCAGCCACGCGTGTTCTTCTCGAGCGTGATGCCGGAGCCGCGATCGAACTTCGTCAGCAGGAACGGCCCGTCCGCGATGGGGGCGTTCCCCTTCTTCGGGTTGCAGATGCAGTCGTTCCAGACCGTCAGCATGTCGGTGCCCGCCAGCGCATGCTGGGGAAGCACATAGCCGAACAGCTGTTGCCACGCCGCGAAGTTCCGCTTGAACGTGACCGTGACGACCTTGCCGTTCCCCTTCACGCTGGAGATGTCCTGCCAGCCGAGTGGGTCGATGTGGTCCTTGTACTTCGCGTTCATGGCGGTCTGCCACGTGAAACGCCAGTCCTTCGCCGTGACTTGGACGCCGTCGCTCCACTTCGCGTTCTTGCGGATGTAGTACGTCACGCGTTGTGGACTGTGCTTCAGCGTGTACCTGCTGATCAGGTCCGGCTTGTACTTGAAGCTGGGCGTGAACAGGAACGCGCCGCGGATCACAGGCGTCTGGAACACGACGTTCCAGAACGCGTTGCAATCGACGTCCAGGATCAGGTTGAGACACCAATCCGGACCGCCGCCCTGCTCGGCTCCGAAGATGAGCGTCCCTGCCTTGGCGGCCGAGACGCTGCCAGCTCCATTCACCCTCGCCGAGCCGGTGGCCGCGAGCGCAAGCGCTGCGAACACGACCCCAGCACAGAGCCAGAGCTTCCGTCGATGCATCGATCCCTCCTTCTTAGGCTTCGATCTGCGAGCCCGAACGACATGGCTCCTTGCGAGCACCAGAACTCACAGCTCTCCGCATTGCACCAACCGAGACTTGAGAACCGAACGCGAGTTAGCGGTGATTTCGAGAACGAATCACGCGATCAGAAAACGCACAGCACATCGTGACGAGCGAAAGGGCAGCCGAAGACGCCCAAAGCGGGTGTGCGTCTTCAGCTGATGAGTAGATGCGTCGACGGTCCGAGGTAGACGCAGTCACTCGAACATAACCCAACGCACGAGTCGTGCCGTTGCGTTTTCGTAATCGCCGGTTTTCAGATTGCGATCGTTCTGTCTCTGCGTGCCGCGAGCTCGTCGTCGGGAGTGATTTCACGATCGCCCCACAGTCGAGCGACGACACTCCGAGTAGACGAGACGAACGCAGCGGCCGGCGACGACACCTCGAGCTCGCGAACCCACGCGAGCCCAATGACCCGCGGAGGCAGCGGTGACTCGAAGCTCAGCACCGCGAGGTCGCGGGAAAGAAGGTCGGCTGCGAGGCCGGGAATCAGCGCTGCGCCGAAGCCCGCGGCGACAAAGCCCTGGATCATGCTGTTGTCGTCCGAGCGAAGGGCGAACTGCAATTCGATGCCTCGATTTCGCAGGTGGGTGATGACCCGCTGCGTGCTGCCCGACGACTTGAAACCGATCAGCTTCAGCTCGCTCAGCTCGGCGAAGCGAATCGGCTCGGCCTGTGATGCGCGCTGCGAATTGCGCGGCAGCACGAGGACGTAGTCGTCCTTCGCCAGTGCTTCGGTCTTGAGCTCTCCCTGAAAGCGGAGCGGAAGCTGACGAGGCGCTCGTCTCCCGGCGTGTCCGTCAGCACGACGTCGACGCCCGGCGCTGTCTCCGAGAGCTCGCGCAGAACGTGAGGCAGGAGGTGCGCTGCGATCGTCTGGTACGTCCCGATCCTCAGGTGTGCAGCGGCGGTGGTGTCGAGGTCGGCTTCGGCGAGCGCGAGATTCGTCTGGATCGCACGGGCGTGCACGAGCAGACGCTCGCCCGCATCGGTGAGGCTCAACGGCTGAGACGCGCGGGGGCGGTTGACGAGCTGTCGTCCTACGATTCGCTCGAGGGCTGCGAGCTGCTGACTGACGGCCGGCTGCGAATACCCGAGGCGGCGCGCCGCCCGGTTGAACGACGACTCTTCTGCAAGCGCAAGCAGAGCAGCGAGATGGCGGACCTCGATTCCCTGCCATGCGCTGCGCCCGCCCTCTGTCATCTCGTCTCCCGAGTGACGCTGCTATTACGCGGAGGCCTACGTAACCGCGATCACAACCTTGGACGGCGGCAGGGCAAAATAGTTGGTCGGCTATCGGGATCGGAGGAATGGAGCATGTCGCTGGAAGCACGCCGCGCCCGCTTTCGGGCGCTTCACGAAAGGGAGAAGCTGCTCGTGATGCCGAACCCGTGGGACGCCGGCTCCGCCTGCCTCCTCGAATCGGCCGGTTTCGAGGCCCTAGCGACAACGAGCGCGGGATTCGCCTGGTCGACGGGAAAGCTGGACCAGCGGGTGCCGAGGGAAGAGCTCGTTGCTCACGTTTCCTCGCTGACCAGGGCGACCGAGCTTCCGCTCAACGTGGACAGCGAGCGCTGCTACCCGGACGACCCGGGCGGTGTGACCGAGACGGTCGCCCTGCTGGCGGCGGCCGGAGCGGCAGGATTTTCGATCGAGGACTACGACCCGGCGACCGGTGCGATCGACGACATCGACCTCGCCGCGGCGCGGGTGGCCGAGGCAGCCGAAGCCGCACACGCTCTTGACGAGCCGCTGGTGCTGACCGGTCGCGCCGAGAATCACATCCGCGGAGTCGACGATCTCGACGACACGATCGCCCGCCTGAGCGCCTACCGAGATGCCGGCGCCGACGTCGTCTACGCGCCGGGGCTGACCCGATTGGCCGACATTGAGAAGGTCGTTGCGCTCGGCATCCCGGTCAACGTGCTGGCTCTGCCCGCTGGGCCGAGCCTGTTGGAGCTCGAGTCGATCGGCGTTCGGCGGGTCTCCACCGGGAGCCTCCTCGCCGGCGCGGCCTATGGTGCGCTCCTCGCCGGCGCGCGAGAGCTCCAGCAGGATGGGACGTCGCACTATGGCGCGAACGGGCCGTCGCGTGAGACGCTCGAGGCGGCCTTTGGTAGAGAAGGGAGCGCGGAATGAACTACGTCGCGGCAGAGAGTCGTTACGAGCGGATGGATTACCGCCGGTCCGGCCGGAGCGGGCTCAGGCTCCCGGGCGTCTCGCTCGGGCTCTGGCAGAACTTCGGACACGACCGGGCACTCGACACGAGTCGCGCGATCGTGCGGCGTGCCTTCGACCTCGGCATCACGCACTTCGACCTGGCGAACAACTACGGGCCTCCCTACGGCTCGGCCGAGGAGAACTTCGGCCGGCTGGTGCAACAGGACCTCCGCCCTTATCGCGACGAGCTGATCATCTCGAGCAAGGCCGGCTACGACATGTGGCCGGGCCCGTACGGGGAGTGGGGCTCGCGGAAGTACCTGCGGGCGAGCCTCGACCAGAGCCTCCAGCGAATGGGGCTCGACTACGTCGACATCTTCTACTCGCACCGCTTCGACCCGGAGACGCCGCTCGAGGAGACGATGGGTGCGCTCGACTCGGCGGTTCGCCAGGGAAAGGCCCTCTACGTCGGGATCTCGTCCTACTCGGCGGCGAAGACGCGCGAGGCGTACGCGATCCTGCACGAGCTCGGGACACCGCTCGTCATCCATCAACCGTCCTACTCGATGCTCAATCGCTGGATCGAGCCCGAGCTCCTCGACGTGCTCGGCGAGCTGGGCGTCGGCTGCATCGTGTTCTCGCCTCTTGCCCAGGGAATGCTCACCGACAAGTACCTCGACGGGATTCCGGAGGGCTCGCGGGCGAGTCGTGACGGTTCGCTGTCACCGAGCCTGATCGACGAGCAGGCCCTCGCCAAGATCAAGGCGCTGAACGAGATCGCGGCCCGTCGTGGCCAGACGCTCGCACAACTGGCGCTGGCGTGGACGCTCCGCGACCCGCGAGTGGCGTCGACACTCGTCGGCGCCTCGAGCGTGGAGCAACTGGAAGCCAACGTCGCCACGCTGGAGAAGCTCACCCTCACGGAGGACGAGCTCGCCGAGATCGACCGCTACGCGACCGATGCCGACATAAATCTCTGGGCTGCTTCCAGCCGTACCTGACCTCACACCAGAAGCTGCCACCCCGTTTCAGCGGATGTGCAGCGCAACGTTCAG
>Ga0193727_1000426_pt1 | contig 16195 bp, 21 predicted proteins | sample H2c2metaG_FD_143051 | JGI IMG/M metagenome (GOLD analysis project Ga0193727, IMG submission 143051) | Soil microbial communities from a riparian zone of the East river system, Colorado, United States - H2c2 | ecosystem: Environmental > Terrestrial > Soil > Riparian zone | place: USA: East River...
ATATTTTTATTCTCTTGTAGCTCCTGAATTCTAAATTCAAGATGGTATATTATAATTTTTTTTTGATCTTCATCTAACATTTTTTCTTCCTTTTTTGATAAAATTTGATCTATCCATTTTTTATTTGTAATTTGTGTACCCACACCAAATTTAACCTGATTAGGATTATATTCAGGTTTTTTGTGATTATACATCATATTATGTATGAAATTATCTGATCGCATCATTACCTCAAAATTTTTATATACATAATATTTACAAAATTGCTATATGTCAAGACAACTTTAAACTCCCTGTATTTAAAGTGTCCTTTTTTTCATGTAAGTATTTTAGGTTTTCGGGTTGTTTGAGCCGTGAGTGTAAAAGTTCACGGCTTTTTTCATGAAAATAACCAAATTCCAAATTTCACAAGAAATAGAAAAGTTAAAACAAAGAGAGATATTGTCACTAACAAAGCGCAAATGTTAATCGTTATTTTCATTTTCTACTATCTCTTTTTTCCATCTCTTTTTTTACAAGTTCGGCAATATATTCTTGTATAGATGGACAGATTGCAAGAAAAAAGATTGCAATTATGAATTAAAATTGTTAGTTTACAGGAAAAAAGGCTTTAAATATATGGCAAGACCCCCGAAACCAATAGACTGGGATAGAGTAGAAAGAAAAATGGAAGCGGGGTGTACAGCTGTTGAAATTTCTAGTCATTTTAGAATACATCCCACTACTTTTGTTTATAAATTTAAAGAAAAATATGGTGATTGTTTTACTAATTTCTCTAGTGATTTTCACAGTGACGGAAAAGGAAATGTTAGAGAAATGCAGTACGAAGAAGCATTAGAGGGTAATACCCAAATGTTAGTTCTTTTAGGCAAATTATGGTTAGGTCAAGTTGATATTGAGCCAGAACCTAAAAAGACCAATGATTTCAATGCAGAAAATGAATTAATGAAAAAAGATCACATCATAGAAGAACAACAAGCACTTTTAAAGCTTCACAACATCGAGTTTAATGGAATTCAAGACAAGTCCGAAGCAGAATAAATCTTTTGTAGAAGCAATTCACCGTTACAATATTTGGGTAGGATCAATCAGAGCAGGAAAAACATATTCAAGTGTAAGAAAATTTATTGATAGATTGCAATTTGGAGTACCTGGCGATGCGATGATTTGTGGCGTTAACAGGAGTTCTATTGGTAGAAATATTTTATCGCTTATGTATGATATGATAGGATTTCCTGCACCAACAGAAAAGTGCATGAAGACTAGATTATACGGTAGGGATGTATATTTTGTAGGCGCTCCTGATATCAGCGCTGTAGCTACAATAAAGGGGGCAACTCTAGCTTATGCTTATATTGACGAAATAACGGAAATACCAGAACCTTTTTTTAAAATGTTAGACGGTCGTTTAAGCGTGCCTGGTGCACAATTATTTGGAGCTACAAATCCTGACGGCCCCGCACACTGGTTTAAGAAACAATATATAGATAGAAAAGAAGAACTTGATTTAATTCACTGGGATTTTAATCTAGATGATAATCCTATTCTCGATAAAGAATATAAAAAGATCATAAAAGCTTCTTATACAGGTTTATGGTTTGATAGGTATATTTTAGGTAAATGGGCATTGGCTTCTGGTGCTATATTTCCAGATTTCGATCATGAAAACATATTTGAAAAATCATTTTCCTCTCCTAACTATTATCTTGTAGGTATAGATTACGGAACCACAAACCCTACAGCTGCTGTATTAGTGGCTATTACACCAAATAAATGGCCACAGGCACGAATTGAAGAAGAGTATTATTATGATTCTGCAAAAACTGGTATGCCTAAAACTGATGCACAACTTGTTAGCGATATAAAAAAATTTATAGGCTATCGAGATGTAAGGTCAATATATGTTGATCCAGCTGCTGCAAGCTTTAAAATAGCTCTAAGAAATGAAGATTTGCCTGTTATTGATGCCAATAATGATGTTTTGCTTGGTGTAAAGACAATGAATAAATTTATTTCAGGAAGAAATATTGTTGTTCATAAGAATTGTGTAAATGCCATAGAACAACTTCAATCTTATGCATGGGACAGTAAGTATGCAGATAGAGGAGAAGATAAACCAGTTAAGAAAAACGATCATCAAGTTGATGCTATTAGGTATAGCCTGACACCATTTTTAGCGTCAGGTGATTTTGGTTGCGCTGATGAACAACTTAATATTGAAAATCTTAGAAGAAAAGTTTACGGCGACAACGATATTTATTCACAGTTCAATAGCTTATTACATTGATTTTATAGTTAGATGTATGTATAATGTAGACACTTATATATTGGAGTCTATATGAAGTTATGCAGGACGTGTAATAAAGAATTTAATTACGCTGGTTTTTATTGTCGATGGTGTGGTCAAAAAGCGAGAGAAGAAAAAAGAAAAGGTATGCCTTGCAAATCTTGTAATCAGGTTAAACCGATTAATAATAAAACTTTTCATTTGTGTTCTACATGTTATATTAAAAAACGTGTAGACAGTAATCCTTTCTACAAAGAACAAAAACGTATTAGATGTTTTAAGTCTAGAAGAAGATGTAGAGGACAAGATCCTGATGCTCCATTAATGAAAAGAAAAAGTGGAGAGGGTTCTTTGGATAAAAACGGATATTTACAAATAACAAGATTAGGTCATCCAAATTGTACAAGTAATACAGGGAGAATAGCAGAACACACCTTAATTATGTCTGAGCATTTAGGTAGACCGTTAAAAAAGGGGGAATCAGTACACCATAAGAATGGTATTCGTGATGATAATAGAATAGAAAACCTTGAATTGTGGCATAAAGGTCAGCCAGCAGGGCAAAGAGTCGATGATAAGATTGCATGGGCTGTTGAATTCTTAACAAATTATGGGTATGAATGCAAAAAGTAGGCAATAAACTATCACCAAATTCGGATAGATATTTTACATATCCTATGGTCGAATATGATGAAGATTTATGGGCTGATGCCAGTAAATTTTTACCTCTAGAATATGACCTGCTTTATCTAAAAATAGAAAATAAAAAAAGTATAATCCGTGGATGGTATACAGGCTATGGATGGGATGGCGCTAAGTTTGAAGAAAATGATAAAGTTTTATGTTGGAAGAAAGCAAATCATCATGATGAGATATGAAAGAAAAAGATTAAGTTAATATTTTATACCTGATATATATTTAAAATTATATATATAAGGAATTTCATGCCAAGTTATGATCGTGGTGGTTTCAATACTCAAATGAACGGATATATTGATCCAAGTGATGTAGGTGCTAGAAATTTAAAGCAAAGAAAAGACGATTTCTATCTTGCAAATTATACTTGTGGCTCTCGTTTTATGATGGAAGGGGCGATAGATAAGCGTTTCAAAGTCGGCGATCAGTCGATGTATTCTTATGGTAATCAAAGCATCAATCAAAATTCATATCGTTATTTTTTTAATCTTATCAGACGTCATATAAATATGACCTGTGGCTATCAACGTAAAAATCGTAAATCTACTATTGTTATACCAATTCATGATGATGATGATCCATTAGCTGATGATTTCAATGCAGTTATGAGATGGTGTGAAGATAGAGACGGATTTCAAGAATATCTTTCTGAATCATTTGAAGGTGCTGTTGATGTTGGTGAAAACTTACTTTATATGTATCCTGATTATACTTTAGACGCGGTGTCAGGTGATTTATTTACTGATAGTGTCGGCTATAATAATTATTTGATTGATCAATATTATAGAAAGCAAGATCTAAGTGACTGCAACGGGATATATAGACGCAGATGGGTATCAAAAGAGATGGCTAAGTCTCTTTTAAAAGGATATGACAAAGAAATAGATAAAATGAATCCATCGGGCATGAAAGATGGTAGATTTCCTTTACAGGCTGAACTTAACAACGTAGCATTGAATAAGTTATTTACTTATGACGAGTTTCATTATCGCACAACACGTGAAGCGACAATGATTATTGATCCATACACCAGTGAATCAGTAGAATGGGAACAAGACGTAGACGATCAAGAAGATATGATGGAAAGAACCCTTGCACAACAACCATGGTTGCAAGTTAAAAAGATGCAGATTCCTACCGTTAAACTTTGTGTTTCTCTTGGTGATAAAACTGTATACGATGGCCCGAACCTTTTAAATATTGATTTATACCCCTGTGTTCCTTCAACATGTTACTATGAACCTGATGTTCAGAATCCTGCATGGCGTAAAATGGGCATGATAAGAAATATGCGTGATGCACAGTTTCTTTATAATATGAGAAAGGTTATTGAGCTTGAAATATTGCAATCTCAAATCAATAGTGGTTGGATATTTCCTACAGATGCAGTAACAGACGTAAAAGCATTTAGACAAACAGGACAGGGCTTCCTTATACCTCTTAAAGCTGGTCATTTACCTGCTGAAATACAGCGTATTGAAGCTGCTGCGATACCGCAAAGTTTGATGGAATTATCAGCCAGTTTAAGTGAAGACATAACAAAAATATCAGGTGTTAATGAAGAATTATTGGGAAGTGCCACAGACGACAAATCTGGAATTTTATCAATGCTACGTCAAGGGGCTGGACTTACTACATTACAAACAATCTTCGACAAATTGGATTATACCCAACGATTATATGGGAAAATCAGACTTCAGGCCATTCGTAAGAAATTTAGTAAAGGTAAGATTCGTAATATATTGGGTCATGATCCAGATGAGCGATTCTTTACAAGTCACAGTCAAAAGTATGGATTGGCAGTCGAAGAAGGCAATTATAGTACATCTCAAAGACAAATGGAATTGCAACAGCTCTTACATTTCAAAGAACTCGGTATGGGCATACCTGACAAATCAATATTGCGTGCTGCTTTCATTACCAATAAGCGTCAGATTGAACAGGATATGGAAGAGGTCAATCAACAACAACAACAAGCGCAACAAGCCGAAAGTGAAAGCAAGATGAAAGTTGAAAATGCTAAAGTAATGAATATGTTTAGCAAATCTAAATTAGATATGGCTAAAGTTGCAGAAAGTGAAGCCAATGCCCAGAAGCTATTATCTATGGCAGATCATGAAACAATGGAAGCAGATTATGCACTTGTAGAAACTGCCATGAGACTTGAAGATGTGCAATTCAATCAGATTAAGAATGCTATTGAACTTGCTCAAGGCATGAAAATGGCACAGCTTGAACACCAAGCGATGGCACAACAAAATCAAATGGCGATGCAACCTCAACAGATTGAACAATAAAATATAAGGTATGTATGAAAAAGAAAGAAGAAAAAAAAGAACATAAAAAACATGAAATGAAAGAAGTAAAAATGGCATCTGGAATGAAAATGCCTAAAAAATCAAAGAAAAAATAAATCAGCCGTAAGGCTAAGGAGTAAATATGGCACATAGTAAAGAAGCACATGGTCAAAAGAAAGCGATGGCACAGTTCAATGAAGGTCACTGGTCAAAAGATCAAGGCGAAACAACTGTTGCAGATGGCAAATATACATCAGGCGAGATGAGTAACCCAGAGCATCTTAAAAAATCTGTAGATATGCTTGCAAGCTATACAAAAAAGAATAAGATGCAGTATCCTTGAGTAAGAATACTAGTCTAACTTTTAGGACATTCTTTAGTAAGAAAAATGAGGGTGAAAATCCCTCGTATTCTTTTTTTATTAAAAAAATTAATTTATATGGCTCACAATATATCTAGAGAAATGTAAGGCGATGTAATTGAAAACATAACCTACGTTATCAGACGTTACTTTCTTAAACGTATTAGAATATCACCAGAATATTCTTTATTATCAGTTTTTATAGCTATTTCATAAAGCATTTGAGAGGCACATTCAAACGTTAATTGATATTTACGCTGAATATATGATACCGAAATTATACCACGCCTTTTAAAGTCTTGCTTAATCTGTTTTTTCATTGTTATCTTTTTAAATTTGATCTAACATGATAGCATAATCTTTAAAAGGATACAACATGAAAAAATCAAAAGCAGCAATTGACTTAGGTGTTAACCCTATTTTCGGTAACTTAAAAGGCGCAAGATCACATCATGCCCCTGATTATGCTAAGAATAAAGATGATGATGTTATTCCTAAAGTAACTAAAAGTGCTATTCCTAATGAGTACTATGAAATGGATGTTGGTAAATCAGTCTTTGCACAAGGCAATGGCGATGATCCAGCAGGAGCGTTTTTGCCAACACGTGGAAAAGATAGAGCGCAACCCCATAAAAAAGTAAACGATCAGGATCATTAATTGAAAACTAGATACGAAAGAATTCCTTTGAATATGGGAACAAAAATTAATTGTCATCTTGGAATGTTTGAATTACCCTCCCAAATATTAGAAGTAGGAATATTCGATGATTTTATCCAGTGTAAATGTGAAGATGGTATGTATCGAATAAACAAAAATCGCAATGGTTCAATCAATATTAATAAGATATGTGAATGACTAAAGAAACAGCAGGTTCAAAATCTAATAAAGCCAAAAAGAATTCAACAGATTATAATATGTTGGAACTTGGTCATGCTATCACAGATGAAATAACAGAAGAATTTAGAAAATGCAGAGAAATATACAATAAAGTATATGATGAAGATGAATATTGCCTTGTCAGACAGCCTGCAACAGATTGTCTTATAAATAATGCTAAACGATATAAATATTATGGGTGGCTTTATCTACCTAAACCGCGACCTGACCAAATGGTTTGGTTATATAATAAAAGACTCGATCAATTTGTTAAGATGCTATGGGTGCTTCCATCTGCTGCCAGAATGGCACAATTAGCTTCTACACAATGTATAGTACCAAAAGAATATGCTAGAATGCAAGCTTGGTCTGTAGCATTTTATAAAGGCACATTTTGGGAATATATAAGACATGAAAGTAAAATAGATATGCCAAGCGAACATGAATTCTTTTTAGCTAATAGAGAGGAATTGATTAAGGCTGGCTGTAATCTTCCCGATTCTGATGATTCCAAGGCCTTTGATTTTAGTAAAATCAGTGTCAATAAGGTCGAAGACCCTACGAAAACCATTTTTGAATAATATTTTTTCAATCTTTTCATCTAAACAAAGACACCCTAAAGGCACATCAGCAATAGATTGTTTTAGCATTTTATTATAATTTTCTAGACTTTCAAGTAATTTCTTGTTAATTTCTGTTGCATCGCTAATAGTCAATTTAACTTCAGTCATAGGAGTCCATTTGAATAATAATATACCAGAAAATATACAAGAACCTAAAAAAGAGCAAGTTCAAAATGATCCACAACAAGGAACGGTTAGCCCATCTATTACAAATGACATCGTGGAAGATAAAAATTGGGCAGCAATTAGAGAACAGCGGAAAGCAGATAGAAAAGCACGTGAAGAGGCGGATAAAAGAGCAGCAGATAAGGCAGCAGAAGCTTCAGCATTGAGGGCTGCTTTAGAGGCTATAACTAATAAGCCACAAATCCAGCAACAATATGGCGATCAAGAAGAAACTGAAGATGAACGTTTAAATAAACGTGTAGATGCTATTATAAAGCAAAGGGAAGCTGAATATCACAGAAAGAATGAAGAAAGAGAGCAGATAGAATTTCCAACACGATTACGACAAGCGATGCCAGATTTTGATAAGGTGTGTCATGCTGAAAATGTAGATTATTTAGAATATCATTATCCTGAACTTGTAAAACCATTTTCACATATGCCTAAAGGTTATGACTATTGGGAATCAATTTATAAACTTACAAAAAAATTAGTACCTAATCTTGATCATAAGCAAGATCAAAAACGTATGGAACAGAATCTAGCAAAGCCAGGTAGTATATCAAGCACAGGAACTACACAAGGTCAAGGAATAGCAGCACCTTCTAGATTGACAGAAGCGCAAAAGGCGGCTAATTGGGAAAGAATGCAAAGAGATAGAAAAGGGTTGAGATAAAACCGCTTTACATGGTATAATATTCGCAAGTACGCCTAGGAGGCATCCGAAAAACTCATCCTGAAGTTCGGCGTACTTTCTTTTCATCAGGTTAAAAACACAGGAGTTTTATGTCTAAAAAAATCAAGACTTGTCAGCATTGTAATAAAATATATTCAAATAAATGTTGTTCAAAGAATTGTTGTTATTCTTGTTATCATTTACTTGATGAATACGGAACAATTAACCCACCTCACTGGACTAGACAATGCAAACAATGTAAAGAAAATTTTACAAGTAAATGGTGGAAGCAAAAGACTTGTTCAAAAGAATGTGCTAAAAAAATCCTAATTCATAATAAATTTATTCAATATCGAATTGAAAACAATATTGATTTATCTATACCAAAGAAATTTAAAGCTCCTAATGGAAGTGGACATAAAGAACCTCATGGTTATATTTATATTACTAAAATGAGGCATCCTAATGCTCAAAAACATGGAAGAATATATGAACATACATTTGTAATGTCCGAATACTTAGGGCGTTCATTAATAAAAGGTGAATCAGTTCACCATAAGAATGGTATTCGTGATGATAATAGAATAGAAAACCTTGAACTTTGGTCAGTAGGTCAACCAGCTGGACAAAGAATAGAAGACAAATTAAAATGGGCTATGAAATTTATAGAACAATACAAGGACTTTAAAAAATAATTTACATTAATCATTAAAATATCATATTGTTAAAATGACTGATCTCTAGAATTCGTCATTCTTCGACTGAAAAGTACCTCGTCCGTACAGCTGTTTTAGTTCACTCGCAATGAACATATTATCAACTGTTACCCACGAGGTATTTTTATGTCATTCCCAACTGGAATCACAAATATTAACAACTTTGCTCCTGAGCTCCCGGTTCAAGCGGCGGAAGATTTGTTAAGTACTCCCATGTTCAACCTCATACATAGTTTTGGAGTAGATCTACATCACGCCGAATCTTATATCGGTAAAACAACACGTATGTCACGTTTTGAACGTCTTTCTACCGATGGCGGTCAACTTGACGGAAGCGGTATTGATCCTGCATCTGAAGTACCTGTACGTACAGATATTGATGCAACTATGGAAATATACGCTAAATCTATCGTTACTAACGAACAAGTTATTTTGTATGAGAATTCCAAAACTTTAACTAAGTTCACAGCATTGCTTGGACAATGGTTAAGAGAGAAAGAAGATTTGTTAATGAGAGATTTATTTTCTTCTAGCGTATCTTACATCAATTGTACAGGTGGTACTAACGGAGATCAGCCTTCAAACATTAGTTTGAATGATATTAATAATATCGAAACTATTTTGTTAGGTAATGATGCTCGTACAATGCTTGTAAGTATTGATGCCATGGATAAGTTTAATACAGGCCCAACACGTGATGCCTTTATTGCTTTAGCTTCTACTAATCTAACAAACGACTTGCAGAAGGTTCAAGGAGTTCTTTTAAAGAATGCTTACCCTTCACAAGAAGGTTTAAGACCAGAAGAATATTGTTCTATTTCAAGATTCAGATTCTTTGTTTCTTCAAAAGGTGCCAAGACACCTGGAATTTCTACACTTGGAAGAACAGTTTATACTATTCCAATGTATGGACTTGAAGCTGCTGCTAAAATTGAACAAAATAGTTATACAGCTGTAGTTGGCTATAGACCGCCATGGGTTGTTTCTTCTGTCGCACAGAATAGCCAACTTTATGCTAAGTTTGCAATTGCGAGAGCAATTACTAACCAAAACTGGATCTCTGGCTTAAACGCAACAACATTTAGCCCATCATAAGGAGTACAATATGCCATTTACTATTACTATGGGTGGATCATTCACCTCTACAGGTGCAGGAGTTAAAATCTTGCTACCCAACTATGCTGATTATTTTAAAGTTTGGAATATCACACAAATGCCATTAGCACCTGCCACTGGCGTTGTTATCGGTGCAGAATGGTTCGGTGCAAAATTTGGTCTTGGTGCTACTGCTGCAAATGATGGGATTAGAATTAAAAAAACTAACTCAACAAATGCGCCATTAATTGATACATTCCAAACAGCCACAGTTTCAAACGGCTTCACTTATGTTGCAACAAATCCTGTTGTAGAACAGCAAAATGCTGCCGTTATTACAAGTATTACACAAGCCAATGGTGCAGTTGTCTCACAGACAGCCCACGGTTATTCAAATGGCGATATTATCCAATTTTATAATACAACTGGAATGCTACAGATTTCTGGTATGAATTTTGAGATTTCAAGTGTGTCTTCTAATGCCTATACATTGATAGGTCTTGATTCCTCTGGTTTTGCAGCTCCTGCAACAGCTGGATTTACAAGACGTATTTCAAGATTTTTAGCTGTCGATCCTCAATTCATGTATGTAACTGCTGTAACTAAAGCTGTTCAAGCTGTAGTTACATTAAGTGTTGATCCATCGCTATATTATGTACCAGGCATGAGATTTCATTTTAGCATTCCTTTCTCTTTTGGTATGACAGAATTGAATCAAGTTAATGCTGAAATCTTATCTGTTAATCCTGCTACATATCAAGTCACAATTGATTTGAATACTACAGCATTCACAACATTTGCATTTCCTGCATCTACTACATCGCCTACAGCTACATTATTTGCTACGGCTTCACCTAGTGGTACAAGAACTACTCGTGATCCTAATACTTTTGTTGAAAAAGGTTATAATTTTCAATTTCAAGCATTTCATACAGGTCAGTTTGTACCGTATATCTTCTTATCTGGAGGTGCGCAATCTCCTGCCGGTGCAAGTGGCGATCAAATCAACTGGCAAGCATATAAACTTGAGAATTAAAAACTTCCTGGTTTATCCATATCGCCTTAAAAAAGCGATATGGATTTTTTAACAATGTAAAGCGGATTTACATGATAGTACCTAATAATGCAAATACTTACTTACGACCTGTTGTCACAGTACCATCAGCATTGGAAATTACAGATATTACTAGATCTTTTCCAATGTTAGTGACAACTATAATGACAACAGATCAAGAAAATGTATTTCAACAGAATCAAGTTGTTTCATTGTCAGTTCCCGTTACTTTTGGTATGTGGCAAGCCAATGGATTAAAAGGCATAATTTTAGATATAAACGTAAACATAATCAGTTTGGCAGTCGATTCAACGCAGTTTGATACCTTCCTTGACCCTAATAATGGTGAAATAGCAACTTTATCACCATCAGGTTCACGTAACCTTGAATATAATAACAACACGGCGTTACATGCGCCTTTTAGAAGTTTAAATAACATAGGAAATTAAAATATGAGCGTAGTAGTTCAATACACACAATCTGGCGAAGCACATGGCTTAGTCGATATATTTACAAATTCATGTGAAAACAATGATTTTAAACATATGAAGCCAGAAACAAAAGCTAAACTTGAAAAAGAAAAAAAAGAAGATGCAAGACTTGTTGAAATGGAATATGTCAACCGTAAAGGCGCACATGAGCGTCTTGATAAACATTATGTTAGATATGCAGGTGATCGTATTGAAAAATGGCATTTAATCCCTGGAAGGAAATATACGGTTCCTATGGGTCTTGTTAAAGAAGTTAACGGTCTTGAAGTAATCGAAAGAAGTGGCTTACTTGAAGTTGATGGTGTTAATGCTACAGCATCAGGCGCACCATTAGATAAAGATAGAATTAAAAATTGGGAGCACCGCCTAATACCGTGTAAGTATTAATATAGAGGTTATATGTCAGCAGTAGCACCATCAGATTCAACAGTTGTTTTTATACGTAAGAAGATTAGAAGACTTACGTCATCAGCAAGTGAGGCTGCTTTGACTACTGCTCAAATTGATGAATATATTAATAACTTCTATTTATCCGATTTTCCTTATGCTATTAAAATAGATCAAATGCGATCTGTTTACACCTTCTTTACAGAACCCTATCGTGATCGTTACCCACTTGATGTCAACTTTAATCAAGGAGTAAGATCACCTGTCTATGTAGAAGGAATAGCAGGAACTTTATATAAAGATAGACAACAATTTTATAATCTATGGCCAAGATGGCCAACATTATTTCATCCTATAGGTGGTGATGGTGTAACTACTATATTTAGTTTCAATGTCCCAGGCCCATTTCTTTCAAAAGAAGTAGTCCTTGGAGGTGTTGATGTAAATGGTAATCCTATCTCTGTAAATGACGATGGATTTGGCAATCTACAGCTTCAAGTGCCAAATCATGTAATTACCATTCCTGCTTATACTGCTGTTAATCCACCTTTATCTACAATTCCGATACCTGGAATGCATAATCAAAATACATTAAATCCTGGTTTAAATTACACAGGAACAAAAACAGGAACATTTCCAAATGGTATTGGCACAGTGGATTATATTACTGGTAATTTTAATATTGAGTTTCCTATAGCTCCAGCAGCAGGAACGCAAATAACTTTGTGGGTTTCACAATATACTACAGGAAGACCTTATAATCTATTATTCTGGAATAATGAATTTACAATACGTCCAATCCCTAAACTTATTCATAAAGTGGAAGTAGAAACTTACTTAACTCCTGTACAATTCATGCAAAGTACCGATCAACCTATTTTGGCTCAATGGGCACAATACATAGCTTATGGTGTATCTTGTGAGATTCAACGTGATCGTAATGATTTTGATGGTGTAAATCAACTTATGGAAGGATTTAAGCGTCAAGAGGCACTTGTTTTAGAGCGTCAAGGTGTAGAGGAAATATTTACACCTAATTATCAACTTTTTAACTCAACACAAAATAACTATATCAATGGTGGTTTTGGACAGAATGGGTTTAACTAATGACATATAGCCCCTTATATATCAAAGCTTATGAAACAGGACTTGTTACTAATCGTCAAAACTTTATTTTGCCAGATGATGCTTATCCCGTCATTGAAAATGCTTATGTTTGGCGTGAAACAATCAAAAGAAAATTATCTTATCAGCTACTTGGAAGACTACAAAGAAATAGAATAAGTGTTGTAGGTTTAACTTTAACTCTAAATACAGGGCAAAGTGTAAATTTAATTTCTGCTTTGTCCTTAGAAAGTCATTCAGGTATAGTTCCTGAAAGCATAAATATAATAGGAGTTATAGATGGTTCAACATATACAGATCCTTTAGGTAATGGTGTTCTAATTGCTACTGGAGGCGGTGGAATTGGTGGAACTATCAATTATGCAACAGGTCTACTAACTATTTTTGCAGGTGGTGGGCAAAATATCACCGGAACATTTTCATATTATCCAAACCTACCTGTAATGGGAATAAGACAGCGTGAAAGGATACAGGCATTAGAAGATGAAACTATCTTCTTTGATACTATATATGCGTATAATTACAATTCTACTATTAATGCTTTTGAAGAATTTCTTCCGGGTACAATATGGACAGGAACAAATTTCAATTTCTTTTGGACAACCAACTACTGGGTTGGTGATGGTAACCTTAAGATATTTTGGGCTACAAATTATTCTAATAATGATCCTATTCGGTATACAAATGGTCAAACAGGCACTAATTGGGTAGATTTTGCGCCTATAGTAGATGCAGGTGGTAATAAATTACTTCAATGTTTAGCTATGCTTCCTTTTAGAGGTCGTATGGTAGTATTTAATACTGTAGAAGGGACAATATTACCGGCAGCAAGATTTACAAATAGAATTAGATGGGCTGCAATTGGTAATCCTTTTACTGTTGCTAGCCCAATTGTAAGTGTTGTTAGTGTAAATGCATGGCGTGACGATATAAGGGGTAAAGGGGGTTTTCTTGATATTCCGACTAGTGAAGACATTGTTAGTGTTGGTTTTGTACGCGATAATCTGGTTATTTATTGTGAGCGTTCTACTTGGCAATTACGTTATACAGGTCGTACGATCGCACCTTTTCAGATCGAGAAAGTAAATAGTGAATTAGGTTCTGCAAGTACATTTTCAGCTATTCAATTTGACACCTCCCTTGTGGGTATTGGAGATAAAGGAATAGTTGAATGCGATAGTTTTAAATCTGAAAAAATAGATATTAAAATTCCTGATTTTGTATTCAATCTACAATCAAAAAATAATGCTTTTAAAAGAATTCAAGGTATCAGAGATTTTGAAAATAGATTAGCTTTTTGGACATATTGCAGTTCAAATGCAAATGGCATTTTTCCCGATAAAAGACTTGTTTATAATTATGAAAATGATTCGTGGTCTATATTTACAGATAGTTTAACAGCACTTGGCAATTTTAATGTTCCGGTTAGTAGAACATGGCTTAACACACACTTAGCATGGATAAATTGTCCATTTGCTTGGATAAATCAACCAGAAGAATCGAATATCATAATAGGGGGAAATCAGCAAGGTTTTATCGAAATGCTTGATGAAACAAATACAAACGATCCAAGCCTTTATATTGCAGCAATTACAGGAAATAGTCCAAATCCTACTACTATAACAAGTTTTGATCATAATATGCAGACAGGTACAATTATAAGTATATCTGGTATAGCTATAGGAACACCTTTTGCAACTGCTTTAAATGGAAATGTATTTTTTATCCACAGATTAGGGGCGGATAATTTTTCATTATGGGTTTATGATCCTATTTCAGACCAATTTAGTATACCATCTTTAAGTATTGAAACAGATTATATTGGAGGTGGTTTAATATCTGTAAGAGACAACTTCAATATAACAAGTAAGAAATTTAACCTTATAGAATATGGCACAAGTATTATGTTGGGTTATATGGATATATTAATGGCAGCAACAGGTCAAGCAAATCCTGGTGAAATAGCAATGAATGTATTTATAGATTATAACGATGGACAAGCTACTAATACTTTACCTGAAAATACTATTGCTAATGGTTCTTCGATACCAACTGCAGATACTTTTTTCAATGCGGTTATACCTACAACCTCAAGTGATTTAAACAATAAAGGCGGTACTAAGTTTTGGCAACGTGTTTATTGTGCGACTAGAGGTAATTTTGTGACCATACAGTTTACATTTAATAATAGACAGATGGCAACAGAACCACAAGAGTTAGAAGTTCAAATAGATGCACAGACACTTTATATTAAGCCTGCTGGTAATTTAACCCAAATTTAATAAGAGAGTAATTTATGAGTTTATACAATCCTGCCGTGCCAACGGGTACATTAGAATTAGATGAAGATTATATCAATCTGCAACATAATTTTCAGCAATTAGATACTACTTATAAAGTTAATCATATTGCTTTGACAGATAATACTACAAATAATGGAGCTCATACTTTCGTAGAATTGCGAAATCAAGCAGGATTGCCAGCAGGATTAAAAACACTTGAAGGAACTATCTATACTAAGATTGTAAGTGCGGTAAGTGAGTTATTTTACACTCCTGATACTTCTACAAATGAATATCAATTGACAAGAACAATATCAGCTAATTTTGCAGCATTTTCTACTTTCACTAACTATGCCCCTCCCTTACCAACTCAAAATGGAGGATGGACATTTCTTCCAGGCGGAATGTTGTTTCAATATGGAACAATAACCATTGCTGCAAATTCTACTGTTAAAACATTGGTATTTCCTGTTGCATTCTCAAATACAAATATTGTTATTACAGTTACGAGGGAGAAAACAGATACTTCTACGACGGCACAAGAAATTAGAATTGTAACTGGATCGATAACCACTTCTCAATTTCAAGTAATACAATCCTCTAGTTCATCAACGAATATAATGCATTGGCACGCAATAGGAAAATAATATGAGTTTTTCATCACAAGAATTTGAATCTTACGTTCCTGTTTATGATACAATACCAGAAAATTGGGAAGAGGCTAGGCAATTTCTAATCGAGAATAATAGAAAACTTGCTAATGCCGTTAATATCCGCACTATAGGTTGGTATTTAGATGAAGAATTATTAAGCGGGAATGCTTTTATACCAGGAATGACAATACCAGGTAATAATCCTTCAAACTATAGACAAATTTTAAGAAAAGTGATTGATGTTAGCCCTTTGATAGCAGGTTTAAATACTTTTCCTCATGGTGTAACAAATGATGTCAACTTGACAAATATAAGATATTGGGTATCTGCTACAAATTCAGTAACATTTGAAAATATCACAATGGTATACCCGGAAGTAGTCGTAAATGGTACTAATGTAAATATAACAT
>Ga0193727_1000427_pt1 | contig 16189 bp, 9 predicted proteins | sample H2c2metaG_FD_143051 | JGI IMG/M metagenome (GOLD analysis project Ga0193727, IMG submission 143051) | Soil microbial communities from a riparian zone of the East river system, Colorado, United States - H2c2 | ecosystem: Environmental > Terrestrial > Soil > Riparian zone | place: USA: East River...
GTGATTGAGGGACGACTTGTAGACGTAGCTCGAGAGTGTCATCCCCGTCACCGCGAACGAGACCATCCGCGTCGAGTTTGCGATCCCGCTCAGCACCACGCTGCACGTTCCCGGACCGGCCGCGTCACTCGTCACGCACGTGACTTCGGGGTTGGTGCCGTTCCACAGGCCGCGCACCGTCACGCCGTTCACGGGATTGTGCCTGGAGTCGTGCGCCGTGATCACCACCGTTGCCGTCCACGAAGTGAGCGCGGTGGTGTCTGCCGAGCCGCCCAGGTTCCCCACGTGCAGGTTCGGCGCGTTCACGCTGACCACGATCGCCTTGGCGTTGTTGCCCGAGTTGTTGTCGACGAACTTCTGCGTCGCGGTCAGGATGTGCCCGCTCACCGCTGCCCCGCCGGTATTCCAACTGAAGGTGCGGGTCACGCTCGCGCCGAGGGCGAGTCCCGAAATGGTCTGGGTGCCGATCACCGCGTTGCCCGCGGTCCCATCGGTGAGGACGACGTCAAAGTTTGCCGAGACATCCTGGCCGCCGACGTTCTGCACGGTGACGACGATCGGAGCCGTATCGCCCACGGTCACCTGCCCTGGCGCCGTGATGCTCTGCACCGCGATGTCCGCCGGCGCCGCCAGCACGTTCACGGTCGCCGAGCGCTGATTGTTGCTCGCGTTGTCGTCGGTGAGGCTGTGCGTCGCCACGAGGGTGTGGCCACCCAACGCCGCGGTCGCCGTATTCCAGCTGAATGACCGCGTTGCGCTCGCGCCCACCGCGAGGCCCGTGACCGTCTGCGTCCCGAGTGTGACGCCAGCGGTCTGGTCCGTGAGGACGACGTTGAACGGACTCGGCACGTTCAGGCCGCCGATGTTCTGCACCGTGACGCCGATCGTTGCCGTGCTTCCCCTATTGATCGTGCTGGGCGCCGTCAGGCTCGTCACCGAGACATCGGTCGAGGGCGCGATCACCGTAACCGTGGCCGACGCCTGGTTGTTGGCGGCGTTCGCGTCACTCAGCGTCTGGGTCGCCACCAAGGTGTGACCGCCGAGCGCTGCGGCCGTCGTATTCCAGGTAAAGGCCCGTGTCGTGTTGGCGCCGATGCCCAGCCCCGCGATCGTCTGCGTACCGATTGTGACCCCGGCCGTCTGGTCGATCAGGACCAAGTCGAAGTTCGAGGCGACGGCCAGCCCACCCACGTTCTGGACCGCGACCGAGATCGACGCGCTCATCCCCTGAGTCACGGTACCTGGTGCCGTCACACTGGTGACGGCGAGGTCCGTCGTCGGCGGGGCCTGCACGATCACGCTGATCCCGATCGTGTTGTTCGCCGAATTGTTGTCGGCCAGTTTCTGCGTCGCGAACAGGGTGTGTCCGCTCAAGGTCGCGCCCGCGGTATTCCAACTGAACGTCCGGGTCACACTGGTGCCCTTGGCGAGTCCGGTGATCGTCTGTGTGCCGAGCACGGCGTTGCCGTTGCTCCCGTCGGTCAGCACGACGTCGAAACTCGTCGTCACATCCTGACCGCCGATGTTCTGCACCGTCACGGAAACCAGGGCGATGTCGCCCTGATTCACACGCGGCGGCGCCGTGATGCCCGTAACGGCGAGGTCCGTGGGCTGCGGCGTCACGGTGACCGTGGCCGAACGGGTGTTGTTCGCGGCATTCTCGTCGGCGAGGGTCTGGGTCGCCACCAACGTGTGCGCGCCCAACGCCGCGCCGGTCGTGGTCCACGTGAACGAGCGCGTCGCGCTCGCCCCCGCGGCCAGCCCCGTGATCGTCTGCGTGCCGATCGTCGTGCCGCCAGTTTGGTCAGTCAGCACGACGTCGAAGTTCCCCACATTCTGAGTGCCGCCGTTCTGGACGGAGACCGTGATGGTGGCGGGACTCCCTTGCGTCACGGAGCCCGGCGCGTTCACGGCCGTGACGGCGATGTCGATCGCCGGCGGCGGGGGCACGGGCGGATTGATGGTGATCGCTATGGCGATCGCGTCGTTCGTGGGCTTGTTATCGGGCAGTTTCTGCGTCGCGATCAAGATGTGCCCGCTCAAGGCCGCGCCGGCGGTGTTCCACGCAATATCGGCCGTCGTCGTGGCCCCCATCGCGAGGCCGGGGACGGTGCGACTCCCGACTACCGCACCGCCTGCGGTCCCGTCGGTCAATTCCACCGCGAATGGTGTCGTGACGTTCACCTCACCCACGTTTTGTAGCGTGACGACGACGTGGGCGGTGTCGCCCTGGAAGACGGAGCGCGGCCCGGTGATCGCGGTCGCGGCGATATCGGTCGGCTTCGGAGTCACCGCGACCACCGTCGTGAGTCGATTGTTCTCGGCGTCGTCATCGCTCAGGGTGTGCGTGGCCACGAGCGTATGCGGCCCCAACGCCGCACCCGTCGCATTCCAGCTGAACACGAGCAGTGGGCTGGCGCCCGGCGCCAGGCCGGAGACGGTCTGAGTCCCGATCGTCACGCCGGCGGTCGAGTCCTCGAGCGTGACGACAAAGCTCCCGGTCGTCAGGTTGCCCGAGTTGGAGATGGTCACGCCGATGTTTACCGTGTGGCCCACAATCACACCGTTGCCGGGCGTGCTGAACTCGGTCACGGCCACGTCTATCGTCGGAGGATCGACGGGGATCGTCGTCGAGCGCTGGTCGTTGGTCGCGCCGTCATCAGCGAACGTCTGCCGCCCGACCAGGTTGTGCTGACCCGTGGTCGTCGGTGTCCAGGCGAGGACCACGTTCGTGGAGGCACCCACGGCGAGGCCCGCCACGCTCTGCGTGCCTACCGTCACGTGCTCGGTCGTGTCCTCGAGGGTGACGTTGAAGCTCGCCGGCACGTCCTGGTTGCCGAAGTTCTTCACCGTCACGGTGACGCTGCTGCTATGGCCCTGCACCGCGGTACTCGGCCCGTTGACGCCCGTCACCGCGATGTCGGTGAGGGGGCCCGGCGGCGGCGGCGCGAAGCCGTCGATCGCCACGCCGAACCGATTCAGCACGAGGTCGATGCGATTGCCGATCGTCACCGTCGAGCTGCCGGCGAAGAGCAGCGCCACCGGATTCAGGTTGCCGTCGTCGGTCACGATCAGGGACCCGGAGTCGCCGCCGCCGCTGAAACCGGGCGGCGTAATGATCAGCTGATCGACGTAGCGGGCCTGTTTGACACAGACAAACTCGACGGCCTCGTAGCAGACGTTCACCGTGGCGTTGACACCCGTGATCGTGCCGTGCGTGAGGCGCGTCGTCCGGCCGTACTTCTGCACGTTGAGGCCGAGCAGGGCGTTGCGGTCGTCGATGAGGCCGTCGCCGTTCGCGTCGCCGTAGATGGCCGAGTTCGGCATGCCGTAGCCGTCGTCGGAGGGCACGGCGTTGTCGAAGACGTCGCTGCCCGTCAGGGCGATCGCGGCGTCCATCGTGTTGCTCCCGCCGGTGAAGTTGATCACCTGGAAGTCGGTCAGCGTCGCGATCTGGTCGGCCGCCGTACCGCCGTCGAACGGTCCCGGCTGGTACTCGGCATCACCCCCGGTCGCGTCGTTCGAATTGGCGAGGACGTGGTTGTTGGAGAGGATGTAGACCCGTCCGAGCGCGTCGCGCACGCGCGCGCCCGCCGTGCCCGCGGTGATGTCGGGGTGACCCACCGAGTAGCCCATCGGGGCGGGCCGGCGGCGCTGCGTCGGATCGGAGTGAGCCATGAGCAGGCCCGTGACCTGCGTGGTGACGGGGACGCCGTCGAGCGTCTCGGGCAGATCGGGGACGCCGGCGCGTTCGAGCAGGATCTGCACCCCGGGCCGACCGTCGGGGAGGAGCGCGACGGCAGTGCCGACCACACCAGGGTGAGCGAGGAGGTCGTCGCTGTAGCGCGTCTGGACTCGGATCGCGCCGCTCAAGTCCGGGAACGTGGCCGGCGCCGAGGGGGAGTCGGAGCAGGCGTACCAGACAGTGGAAGCAAGCGCCGCCAGCATGAGGATGGCGGCGCGAGTCAACGTGCGGCGGGCGACCATGGCTACTCCCGGGACCGAGAACAGGCGCGGGACGATAATGAAGGGGCGGTACGGGGTCGGCAAGTGAAGTGGGTCACAAACGTCCGGGCCAGGCGCCAAGCCAGGCGCCAAGCCAGGTGATTAACCCTTGCGCCGCCTGCGTTTCTTCGCCGTCTTCTTGCGGGACCGTGCTGGCGGCAGCGTGCTCACGTGGCGCCACGCTTCGGTGATCACATCGGTCAGGAGAGCGGGCGGGACGGCGTCGAGCCGCACGAGCACCGCCGGATAGGTGCGATAGTGCTCGGTGAAGAAGAACGCCTCGGCGTCGAGGTCGATGAGCGTGTCGCGATCGCTGATCGTGGCCAGTTGCAAGACGAGTACGGTGCCGCCATCGCGGAAGCGCGCGAGGAATCGACCATTGAGGAGAAAGGAGGGCATGCCGTACGACCGGCCCTCGACAACGTTGGGGAGATCGAGCAGGAGGCGACGAACCGCCGGGACGGCGACGCCGCGCGCCTTAGTTGGCTTCGGCATGGGAATTCGAACTGGGTCGCACGCAGCCGCTACGAATCCTTCGAGGGACCCGAGAACACTTTGTACAACGCGAACCCTCCCACGCCCAGGACGGCCAAAGTCGGCAGCCAGCCGATGACGCCGAGGAGAAACACGCCCGTGACACCTACGGCACCGCCTTTGAGCCAGCCGATCAACTCGCCTTTGGTGCGCGCGTTGTCGACATCCTTCTTTGTGTAGAGATCGGGAAGATCGATTTTAGCCATAGAAAGACTACCTTCACGGCGAGCCAAGGCTCCCCGCGGTATGAGTCCGCCACCACCCAGGCGCCCGCCGTCAGCGCGCACGACGCGACGAACTCGCCCCATTGGAAGTCACTGAGGGTGCCCGCCAACACGCGGGGTACCCACACGATCAGCGTGAACAAGCCCATCTGCAGGGTCGATAGCGCGGCGGCCAAGCGCGCCAACACGCCGACCGTCATTGCCAGCCCCGCCGCGATGAAGGCGGCGCCGGTGAAGTACGCCCACCCCACGGGCCACGGCAGCCAATGCGGAATCAGCACCGTCGTCGCGCCGAGATACATGAAGTGGGCCAGGCCGAAGGGGACCAGGGACACGCCGTAGAGCACTCGCGCGATGCGCACGCCCCTGTCGTCGGCGAGCACCCAGGCGGCAGCCACCATCACGGCCGTCGACCCGAACGTCCAGGCCACCAGCACGAGGGGGGTTTCATAGAAGAGGTTGGGCAGTCTCAGCACCAGCAGCCACACCATGAGCGACGCGAAGATCACGCGTGCAGCGACGGCCGCGGTGCGCTGCCAGAGCAGGCCGATACCGGAGGCCAATGAGATGAAGGCGCAGAGATACGCCAGGGCCTCGCGTGCCGGCACCCATTTGGGCACGGGCTGCCAAATCTGGACGAAGTCGCCGTTGATGAAGCCCATGACGCCGAGCCAGATCATGACCACCGCAAACAAGACGCGCCCGACGCCCATTACTTCACTCCCTGATACACGTCGCGTACGAAGCTCTCGGCGCTGATGAGGCCGTGTCCCCAACGCTGATCGTACGCCGCGGTCGGGTGTGCGGCGATCACCTCGGTGACGCTGCGTCCCGCGTCTTTCAGACGGCGTACTTCCTCCGCCACTGACTTGATCATGTCCCGAAACGCCAGGATGTCCGCCGAGCGGGCCAGCGCGCCGCGCGCACCCACGAAGCGTCGCGTGGACTCGGGTCGGTCCGGCTCCGCCCAGGGATCGAGTGTCTTCACGAGGCCGTCCACGGTGCCGCCCAACGTCGCATCGATACGCGGATAGCCGTCGCCGGGGAATGACTCCCCCAGATAGATCACGTTCACGCCTTCGAAGTGCACGAGCACGTCGGAGGTCGCGTATCCGGGTTCTTGACGTACGGCATGGATCGATTCGCCGTTCAATTCGATCGAGAAGAACTGCGAGAACTGACCCCGCGGGCGTCGCAAGTCCGCCGTGTTCGGGTCCCTCATGCGGCGCACCGCGAATTCCTGCATGATGACGAGCGCGCCCCGTGTGTCCCATCCGGCGTCTGCCTGCCCGATCGACGCCAGCCCCGCCATGGCAATGACGACTCGGCGTGGCGAGGCCGCGCGCGCCGTCAGGGAGTCGGCCACCGCGCGTGCGCTCAGCGTATCCATGGCCCCTACCACCACCACGCCTTCCGGGCCGACGGACGCGACCATGTTGGCGCGCGGGGCCTGGAGCAGAATCACGTGGTCGCTGAGCGGCGTGACACGCACCTGCGCCCACGCGAGCGCCGGACAGACGAGCAGCAGGAGAGTCGCCAGACAGGTGGTCATCGAGCTTCCTCAGGATCTAGTGTCGTACGGCTTCCAACGGTCTGCCTCCGGCGTCCAGCTGAAATCCCGTCGCGATGGCTCCCACGACGTCGAAATACACGCGTGCCGGCCCCATCCCATCCACGGCAAATGTGGCCTCGCCTTGGTACAGCAGCTGACGGGCCGGACCACCCGCAATCTGGAGCTGGAGCACATCGCCTTGCTGCGTGATCGTCGCGGACACCCTGGAGCCGTTCGGCTGCATGAGCAGGTAGTCACCTACCAGCTTGGCTCGGAGGGCGGGTGGGGTTGGCATTTGCTTCGGAAGCACGGGGCCCACCTGCAACGGCAGTCCGAAGGCCGCGCGGGCGATGTTGAGCGCGATCGCGCCGGTCGGTGCCGAACTGTTCGCGAGCACGACCACCGTAAGGGAGTCATCCGGAAAGTACGCAAGGTGAGCGCTGAATCCATTGATCGCTCCACCATGGGAGATCATGCGGTGCGAGTCGAGCTGCCCCGCTTCCAGCCCGAAGCCATACGTCATCTTGCGGCGGCTGGGCAGCTCAACCGGAGTCGTCATGCGCGTGAACGACGCGACACTCACGACGCGTCCGCTCGAGAGCGCGTTGGTCCATTTGACCAGATCCCCAACTGTGGAGCAGAGGGCTCCTGCCGCAAACGCCAGATCGATGCTTATGTACTCGGCATTCATCGGCTGCCCACGTCTGACGCCATAACCTTGTGCCCGATGCTTGATGATGCCACTTGGCGAGCAGTACGCCGTACTGCCGAGCCCGAGTGGGGTAAAGAGTTGAGTGGCAATAGCCTCGGCGTAGGGCAGACCGGCGATCTTCTCGATCGTCATGCCGAGGAGATAATATCCCGTGTTGTCGTAGTAGAAATGACTGCCCGGCTCGAAGAGCAGAGAGTCGGGCGCGATGATCGCGAGGAGCGAATCATGCGAGAGGTCAAGTCGGGCGACACGGTCGAAGTCCGGGACATCCGTGTAACTGGGAATCCCTGACGTGTGGTTTAGCAACTGGCGGAGCAGAATGCGACGCCCATGAACGGGGGCGTTCGGTACGAACGCCGTGATGTCGTCATCAAGCGACAGGCGCCCGTGCTCAACCAATTGCATCACCGCGGCGGACGTGAACTGCTTGGTGATCGAGCCGATGCGGAACACGGTTTGTGCCGTGGCCGGGATGTCGTTCTCGACGTCGGCCAGACCGTATCCCTTCATCGTGACGGTGTCCCGGCCCCACACGACGGCGACCGACATTCCGCCGATTCGCAGTGCGGCGGTGACGATCGAGTCCACGCGAGCGGAGAGTGCTTGACGCTGGGCGGCCGCGGGCCGGGCGCCAAGAGCGAGCGCGACGAGTAACGCACGGGCGAGCCTGTTGATCGTGATCATGTGGACCCTCACTCCGGCACGGGAAACAGCAGCTCGTTACCGTCCGGATCGTTGACCTGAGTCGTGTCGTAGCCCCACCAGATTGCCTTGAACGGCACGGAACGCTCCGCCCAGTCGCGCTGAAAGTCCCTGAGGCGCCGCGTGCTACGCGCCGTCCTTCGGCATTTGCTCCTCACGCTCAGCCTTGTCGTGATCCAGGTAGAACGGTTCGATCTGCCCTCCCGACGCTGTCACGATGCGCGTGATCAAGCTGGGCTCTTGATTCCACGTGTTCAGCCAGATCGCCGCGAGCGCTTCTTGGAACCGAGGGTCCCGGAACACTTGGGCTTCAATGCGGTCGACAAAGGCCGCGACGTGATTCTGCACCAGGTGTTCGATGGGACCGGCCCCAATGGCCCCGAGCTGCTCGTCCGTCGCTTGCCGCACGAGCTCGAGGATCACGGGCCACGCCCGTTCCGGCGCGTCGGCGACGGTCCAGGTCAGCTCATCCCATGCCCAGAAATCCTCCTTGCGCTTCTCGGAGGCGTAGCGGAGCCACACGGCGGCCCATTCTTCCGGTGACAGCAGGTTGCTGCGATAGGATGATGAATCCACGGATGGAAGATCACCTTCCAGATCGCACGCCGGCGATCCCCGCACCCGCGACAATCTGCAGCGCTTCTTCCTTCGAGAATCCCTGTTTGATGAGGGCCTCGTAATACCGGCGCGAGAACCGTGCGAGCCGCTCGATCGTCTCAGGTTTCTCGAACGCCTTGATGGTGCCCTCGATCATCGATTGCATCATCGCCTCATACATCGGGCCCATTTGATTGAACATGCCCGCCATTTGGGCCATCTGCAGAGAGTCCGGGACCGCTGGTTTCGGGCTGGGTTGTTGGGCCACCAGTGCCGCGGGTGCCAGGAGCAGAATCGCGCAAAGCGGGATAAGGGGACGCATGAGAGACTCCCTGGTGATTGATGGTGCCGCCGCAGGCCTAGTGTTCCCGTCGCACCCAACAGTGGTTACTGCGTGGATCAGGGTTACCGAGCGAATCGGTGTAGAGTGGAGCTTCATGCTGTCGGTGAACGAGCCGCTCGAAGTGCTCGCACAGACGGCCATCGCTGAGACTGAGGCTCGTGGCGTCATTGTAGAAGCCACGATGGTTGAGGGCGAGCTCGAGGCTGTCGGCGGACCAAAAGGCGTCGCCGTACTTGTTCTGGATGGGTTCTCCGTAACTCTCTTTAAGAGTCGTGAGCAAGCGCTCGAACACCGGCGCTTGGCTTTCGACTGGCCAGAAGATGTGCGCGTTGCCAACGATGGAATCGGACAGTGTGACGACCGCCGTCGCGCCAAGCTCTCGCGTTTCGCCCACACAGACCGTGAATGAATCGAGCGCCGCGAGCACGGCCGTTGAATCCTCATGTTCATGTGGGACTCCAAACAGCACATCATCAGTGACGATTGAGTAAGGTCCCCGCCGAAACGCGAAATCACGCGCGCGGACGCAGGACTGGCGGGTGAACGCAGCGGGGTCGAACACCTTGCCAAGCACAATGCCGAAGACTCGGTCTGGCGTTGGACTCGGGGGCATGCGCCCGCTTGCCCACGCGAGGCAAAAGAGAACCACGACGGTGGCGGAACGGCGCACGTGAGTCTCCTTGAGTGGTGGCATCACACCGCGCGGGCGAAATGACCCCGCGTATACTCCCGACCCGTTACCGCCCGCACTGCCAGGGGATCCGGCGCGCGACCTTCGGCCAGCGCATCGAGCGACGCGCGATACGCGGCCGTCACCCGTGCGACGGGATCGCCCGGGACGTTGAACACCAGCCGGTACGTGCGAAAACCGGCCCGCCACAGTTCCGGCAGGTACGCGGAGCCGTCCACGGGACGGGAATGCAGCAGGCGGTTGCGGCAGGCGTAATCGGTGGCCACCGGGAAGACGTACCCCGCGGGATCGGTGAGTTCGACATGGGGATGCTTCTGCACGCATAGATCCCGGCAGGTGGCGACCTCGCGATCGAACGCCGCCGACAGGACGCAGTGCTCGATCGTCATTCCTTCAGGGCGACCGTAGGCGAACACCTCGAAGCCTTGGCCCTCCCATGGCGCCGCCACCTGCGCCATCTCAGCGCCGGTCAGCTCGACCGACAGCACGATGCGACGCGCGCCCAGCCGGAAGACTAGGGCCGCGCTGTGCTGGTTGAAGACGTTGACTGCGTAGTCCGCGACCACGTCGCGTCCCTCGGCTGCCAGCTCGGCGACCATCCCCAGGTGACCACTGACCAGCGGTGTACCGAGGGCCAGCCACTTCTCGACGTGCTTCCGGTCTTCGGGCCGTACGATCGTCGGCGTGCGGAGTCGGAGTGTGATTCCCCGCTCCGCCAGCTCGCTGGCGAGATGCATGACGCGCGCGACCGGAGGCATCGGATGACGCAGGAACAGGTCGAGCGAGATCTCGCCGGCACCTGCTTCTGCCGCCAGCAGCGCATCCTCGAGACGCCAGACTTCGGCGACGAGCCGCGGTTGCGCAGACCCGGGGCTGCCATTCTCAACGGCGACGCCGGCGATCGCTTCGTCGATCGCGCGATCGCGGTCGGTGTGGCGGAGACGACCGTCTCGTTCCAGGTGCTCGCTCAGGATTTGCACGGCCTGCCGCCGCAGATCGTTGAGGATGCTGATCGGCACGAAGAGATCTTTGGCGAGTCCGGAAACGTCGAGGTCGCCCAACGTGAAGGAGGTCTCGCCGAGGCGGCCGAGCTGCGCGCGGAGGCGCGCTTCATCCAGCCCGTGGCGGGTCGCGGGCGCGAGCGTGGTCGGGCTCTTCACCGTCACCTCGTCGGCGCCAGCGCGGCAGATGAGTGTGAGTGGCTCGCCGGCAGCACCCCGCGCCGTGACATCCAGTCGCGTGCGCTCGGGCTTCCCCGTGGAGGGCACGGCGGCAAAGCTCGCACGGGCGCTGGTGAGCAGCGCCGCTTCGGCGGAGCGGACCACGATCCAGCCGGCCGGAATATCCTCCGCCGGCTGGATCGCCTGCCGGACCTTTCCGCTCTGCCGCCCGATGGTCCGGACGCTGCGGACCCCGAAGCCGCGGTTGCCCTTCGCGGGGCCGTCGGGATGCTCGAAGCCGAGCCCGTCGCCGCGCTGGATCGGCTGCGAGACCGACACGATCAGCTCGTCCTGCTCGCGCTCGATTACTTCACCCAGGACCGCGCCGCGGTTGTCGGGCTGGGCGCGGGTCACGTAGTCGCGCCCCGCGCGGCCGCCGTACATGCCGCCGGTGAAGCCGCGCGAGAAGATCTGCACCAGGGGCTGGACCTCGGCGGGTGTGGGCGGACGCCAGTCGCCGGCGGCCAGGCGGTCGAGAAAGTCGCGGTAGCCATGCGTCACGGTCGCCACGTATTCGGGTTTCTTCTTGCGGCCCTCGACCTTGAGCGTATGGATGCCGGCGTCGGCGATCTCGGCGAGATGCTCCCACGCGCCCAAGTCCCGGGCGGAGATCAGGTAGCCGCGATCCAGCTCCGCGCCGTTTGCGGCATCTGTCAGCACGTAGTCCTTGCGGCACGACTGGGCGCAGGATCCCCGGTTGGCGCTGCGCTCCGAAATCATGCCGGACATGTAGCACTGTCCCGAGTACGCGATGCAGAGCGCGCCGTGGACGAAGCTCTCCAGCACCAGCTCCGGGACCGCGCGCCGGATGGTGCGGATGTCGTCCAGGGTATTCTCACGCGCGAGCACCACGCGGTCGCATCCCAGGTCGCGCAGGACGCGGGCGCCGCGCTCGTCGTGCACGGTCATCTGGGTCGAGCCGTGAATCTCCAGACCGGGGTACAGCTTGTGGATGAGTCGCACGGCGCCGAGGTCCTGCACGATGGCGGCGTCGATGCCGCGGTCGATGCAACGCCCGAGGTGATGCAGCGCGTCGTGCAGCTCGGCCGGCTTGAAGAGGATGTTGAATGTCAGGTAGATCCTGGCCCCGGCGGCGTGCGCCAGGCGGCAGGACTGCTCCAGGTCATCCAGGGAGAGCTGCGCTCCCTCGTCCCGGGCATTGAACTTGTCCACGCCGAGGTAAACCGCGTCGGCGCCGTTGCCGAGGGCGGCACGAACGGCGTCGAGGCTTCCGGCGGGGGCGAGGAGCTCAGGGACGGGGCGGAGCATGAAGGAAAGCTACCCTCAGTGCATGGCGCTGGTCGCCAACGTGGTCTCGTACTGCCGCCGCATGTCCTCGGCTTGTTCGGGCGTCTTGGCCATTTGTTGGTAAATCGCCACCAACCTCGCTTCCTGCGCGCGCATGTCTCGGGCGACGCGATCGAACGCGCCCCGGTCGCCCGCGCGATCCGCCTGCTGCAAGGCGGACACGAGAGCGACGATCGCAACGCGGTGTGCGCGCAGTGAGTCGGCGAGTGCGGGGTTGTCGTTCACGCGCTCGATGATCGAGGCGTTCTCGAGACGCGCCCCGTAGGTTTCGCCCAAGGCAAGGCTCAGCGCCCGCGCATCCCGCGAGCGCGCCGGGTCCTGCAGGTCCGCGATGGCAGCAGCGGAGAGCCCGAGGGCGAGGTAGGGCAAGGCGGGGTTGTCGTGCCCGTATACGCCCTCGGGGTTGGTGACGTCGGTCCAGACGTGGATCATCACGGTCTTGCGGGGCCGGGGCGTCCCGCCGCGGCTGCGGCACGCCGCCGTGTCGGCCACCTGGTCCACGACCGGGGGGCCGGTGGGACGCTGGAAGTGGCAGAGGATGTGGACGTGCCACATCGCGGACGAGTCGCCGCCCAAAGCGGTCGGCTTGGGCGTCGCGAGGCGGTAGCGCACCGAGTACGCGACGGCGATGCGCTGCAGCGTGCCGTTCATGGGAGAGAACATGATGAAGGCGGGATGGGCGAGTGCGACCTCTGGGAGTGTGTCGTGGTACGCTTTGTTGAACCAGTGTTGTCCCTGGAATGGGTTCTTGTCGGGAGCACCGAGCTCGTCGATGGGGACGTATCCGGCGGCGCGGGCAGCCGTGGTGTCATCGATCGCCGACACGGCGCGACGAGCGGCGGCGAGCACCGAGTCGCCGGCGGTGCCGTGGTGCATCGCGTGTTGGGCGAGCAGCGGGTCTGGCAGCGTGAGGAGCAGGCTCAAGGTGAGCACGGCACTGTGCGGGCGAGGCGAAACGCGACCGGTCATGGGGCCCTCCTGACCGTCAATATTGCAGCGGGGGCGCGAGTTGGGAATGCGCCTTCCAGTGCCCCCAAAACCACCACGGTTTCCGCAGGGTACACCAGCCAAGCGCGACACCGATCCCTCCCAAGAAAGTCCGGTCCGCGTCGATCCCCGCGTAGGCTTCCAAGGCAAGGGCCGCCGCGACGAAGAGAAGCACGATGGCACTTCCGACAAGGAGGCCCCTGCGGAGCGTGGGACCGCGACGATCAGACTCGAGCTCAGGACCGAGATCACTGTGCTCGGGCGAAATGATGCGATGGAGGAGTGTCACCGCCCCGACCCCTGCGAGGATGAGACCACTGGTCCACAGGAATCGTCCCCACGTCGGCCAGGAGGAGGTCCGACCTGCATCGACAAACCTGGCGCCAAGGAACGCCACGGTAGCGAGGGCGATGGTTCCGACGATCGGGCCAGCGAGCGAACGCATTGAGGGAGTTGGCCTATCCATGATATGCGCGCTGCCTAACGGATCGCGCTTAAGCTGCGGCGCGCTGAAGAAGGATTCGTTCCATAGTCTACGCGCGCCGCCAGCTTCAAGCGCTTGTTAGGCCGCGGGCTCACCGATACTTCGGCGTGAGGCGCCCGATGACGTACCCGACCCCACCACCCAGCACCGCACCGACCACCCCGACCGTGACACCGCTGCATGATGAGCTGCCACCAGGTACAAGTGGCGTTGGCTGATTCCGACAAGCCTCCGTTCCGACCCACGTACCGAGCGCGCCCAAAAATAACGCCCCGACGGCGGTGCCCTCAACGCGATAATCACCCGCCCGCTCTCGAGTCGCAGCAATGGAAACACGGACGTGGGCCGTGATTGGCGCTAAGTCGCGCTCCGCGATCGTGAATTGTGGGGCGATGGTCAGGCGTTGAGCACTGACCTCGACGGGCGTGACAAGGAGTGAAACGGCAACAATACCGAGACAGGCCGTTAGAGATCTCATCGTTCCCTCCGACGATTGCCGCGGCCTAACGGATCGCGCTTAGGCTGCGGCGCGCTGAAGAAAGATTCATTCCCTAATCTACGCGCGCCGCCAGCTTCAAGCCCTTGTTAGACCGCCGACGATCGGTGCTTGATAAAGCGTCTCTCATCCATCTCATACCCAAGGGCGCGGTAAAATGTGTGGGCATCCTCGCGATGATCTCCGCTCGTGACCTCGACTCGCCGGCAATCTCGCTGCCAAGCGAACGCCTCCGCCGCCGCGACGAGGGCGCGACCCGCACCCTTCCTCTGATGCCCTGACACAACAGCCAAGGCAGTTAAGCGGGCGAGGCTCCCGGGTGCGTGGAAGAGTGGCACTAGATGCACGCTTACCACGCCTACGATTCCAGTCGTGGGATCCTCGGCAACCAGCACAGTATCCGATGAGCTGCCCAACGTCGATAGCTTCTCGGCCACGAGCGCGGTCGGTGTGGCGTAACCCAAGGCGGCCAAACAGACAGCGATCGCGTCCGCGTCTTCGGCTTCCGCGCGCCGAACTGTGAATTTCATGTTCTAACAGTCAACGGAATGGATTCGGCGGTCTAACGGATCGCGCTTAAGCTGCGGCGCGCTGAAGAAAGATTCATTCTCTAATCTACGCGCGCCGCCAGCTTCAAGCGCTTGTTAGACCACATGCGGAACGAACTCAATGATTTGGTTCGACACGTTTGCCGACCTCCGCTCGGTCATACCGATGGGAGGCTGGACACTCCCCCGTCATCCCTTCACCCTCACAGAGATGGATCTTGAGCTCTTGTATCCGCGTCTCAGTAACCGCTTCGAAACAGCTCGATACGGCCATCGGTGTCACTGATCCGCCCGCAAATGCATCCCCTTCCCACTGACAGTGCGCGGCACGATAGGCTGCCCACTGAGCCTGGACGCGGCGCAGCTGAGCGAACCGTGTGCTGTCTAAACTGGCTCGAAGGTCAGCAAGGAGTGAGCGGAGCCGTTGATTCGCGCCAGCCGCTTTTCGGTCGGCACAGATGTTCATCGCAGTCTGAGTACTGACCGTGTCGCACGGCTCTTGCCCATGAAGGGAGACCGAACACGGGATCAGAAGGCTGACAAATAGAAGACCACGCGCGTATGAAGAGTTCACGCGGTCTAACGGACCGCGCTTAAGCTGCGGCGCGCTGAAGAAAGACTCATTCCATAATCTACGCGCGCCGACAGCTTCAAGCGCTTGTTAGGCGCCCGGCGCTGGATGCTCATGACTGTGCCGCGGATGGTCTCGATCCTCAAAGATGCACGCAGCATATCCAAGAACCTTGTCCCCACCCTTCAGGCCGCTCGGCGTCGGCTTCCAGCCCCGCGCCAACCGTGCCTCAAGCAACTCACGATCTGACGGCCGGTGATCCCAGACGGCGACCGCCGTCACGGCTCCGAGTCAGGTCGTGTCGTAAACGAGGTACCGTCCCTCGTAAGGAACGAGAACATCGTGAGTGTACTCGTCTTGCGTGAGGATGCTTTCCACGGCCGCCGGCGGTTGAACCGTGCGCCCCCAGTTGAGGGCGCGCTCGAGTGTGGTCTGTTCCGCGACTGCGCGCGCAAGTCGGTCCCGTACAGCGGGATCGAGTTGCGCGTAGTCGATCAGCGGAACGTCAGTCACGAGGTCTCACCCATGGCGATTCTTTTGGGGCGCCTAACGGATCGCGCTTTAGCTGCGGCGCGCTGAAGAAAGACTCATTCCTTAATCTACGCGCGCCGCCAGCTTCAAGCGCTTGTTAGACGGCGCGCAGCTTAGCAAGGACTGCATCAAGGGCCGGCTTGGCCTCCGGTGGTGTCGTGTGATCCGGATGTCCTTCGAGTAGAACACGAAGAGCCTGGGGGTCTGGTGGACCGGCGGGCACTAACTCGTACTGACCGTTAACCACTGATTCAACAAGCCCCAATAGACGCCTTCGGCGATTGGGCCGAATCCAATTGATGCGATATGGAATAGCAGCCTCATCAAACGCCGCACGAATTTCCTGCTCTGCATCGATTGGCTCGATCTCACGAACGGCCGCAGCAGCTGAGGGGAAAACAAAGAGGCCGGGCTCGTCCAATTGCACAATGAGCATCTCGCGCCGTCTAACGGATCGCGCTTAAGCTGCGGCGCGCTGAAGAAAGATTCATTCCTTAATCTACGCGCGTCGCCAGCTTCAAGCGCTTGTTAGACGGCGCCTCACGACAACCCAAGGTCTTGTACAAACCGATCACCCATGTTGAACGCCTTCACGCCGAGCTCCTCGGCCATCAATCGAGTGATCACTTCCGTGATCTCCCGCCGCGTCCATGCGGGAGCTTGCCCCTTCACAGCGCTCGGGCA
>Ga0193727_1000428_pt1 | contig 16186 bp, 17 predicted proteins | sample H2c2metaG_FD_143051 | JGI IMG/M metagenome (GOLD analysis project Ga0193727, IMG submission 143051) | Soil microbial communities from a riparian zone of the East river system, Colorado, United States - H2c2 | ecosystem: Environmental > Terrestrial > Soil > Riparian zone | place: USA: East River...
TCGTCGCCGTTCAGCCGAACCGTGAGCTGCTCGGCCGCCGGCTGCGTCTCACGCACCTCGACCGACGCGCCCGGCACGAAGCCCTGGTCGTAGAACCAGTGCAGCAGGTCGCCGTCGTGCTCGGCGAGGCGGACGATCTCTGCCCGTGTGCCCGGCTCGAGGTCGGCGAGCGGCGCGAGTTCCTTGTTCTCGGCCTGCTCGAAGTCGGTGTCGACCGGCCAGCCGTGCGGGCAGCGGTCGGGATGGCCGAGCTTCTCGCTGACGCGCTCGATCATCTCGTTGCTGAAGCTCTCGCCGATCTCGTCCGCGTGGACGTGCGCCTCGGCGGGCGTGTAGCCCATGAAGTCGGTCAGCAGGCGCTCGACGATCCGGTGCTTGCGGACGACCTGCTCGGCCCGCTCGCGGCCGGCCGGAGTGAGAATCGCCTCCTTGTGCTCGCCCCGCTCGACGAGCCCTTCGGCCTCGAGCCGCTTCAGCATCTCGCCGGCCGAGGCACGTGAGACGCCGAGCATCTCGGCCACCCGGGAGGCGAGCGTCGGCGAGCCCTGCGTCTGCGGCCGGTACTCGCCGATCGGGAAGGCGAGGAAGTAGATCGTCTCCAGGTACTCGTCGACCGAATGCCCTTGAGCCATGGCGGAAACTCTACTCGCCGGATCCTGTAAGGGAACCCTTACAAAACTGCTACGGTCGCCTCGAATGTCGACCGGACACATCCTCCTGCTCGGCGCGATCGCGGGGCTGACGATCTTCATCGGCCTTCCGATGGGCCGGCTCCACGACGTCGGCCAGAGCTTCAAGGCGTTTTTGAGCGCGACCGCCACCGGGATCCTGCTCTTCCTGCTCTGGGACGTCTTGAGCCAGGCGATCGAGCCCGTCGAGTCGGCGCTGAACGCGCGCGACTGGGGGCAGTTCAGCGGCTACTCGGCCCTCGCCTTCGGCGGCTTCGCGGTCGGGCTGCTCAGCCTCGTCTACTACGACTCCTGGATGAAGGCGCGCCGCCGCAAGAGCTTCCTCGGCCCGGGCGCCGCCTCGGCGACCGAGCTCGAGCGCTCGCACTTCACGGGGCTCACCCCCGCGCGCTGGCTCGCGCTCTTCATCGCCACCGGGATCGGCCTGCACAACTTCTCCGAGGGCCTCGCGATCGGGCAGGCGGCGTCGCTCGACAACCTCAGCCTCGCCTACGTGCTCGTGATCGGCTTCGGGCTGCACAACGCGACCGAGGGCTTCGGGATCGTCGCGCCGCTGTCCGGCGACGCCGAGCCGCCGAGCTGGCGCTTCCTTGCTCTGCTTGGCGTGATCGGCGGCTTCCCGACCTTCTTCGGCACCGTGGTCGGGCAGGCCTGGACGTCGACGGGCGTCTCGATCCTCTTCCTGTCCCTCGCCGCGGGCTCGATCCTCTACGTGGTGATGGAGCTCCTGAACGTCTGCCGGCTCTTCTCGAGCAAGACGATCACCGCGTGGGGCTTGCTGCTCGGGCTGACGCTCGGGTTCGCGACGGACTTCGTGCTCGTCGCGGCCGGCGTCTAGGTTCCACCGTGTGCGCTTCGGCACGGTAGTCCCGCTCGTCACCACCCGCGCCCTCGGCGGGCGCGAGTTCACGTACGAGCTCCCCGACGGCGCGGGCAAGGGCGCGGTCGTCTCCGTGCCCTTCGGGCGGGGCCGCACCCGCGGAGTGGTCGTGGACGTGGTGGGTGCGCCGCCCGAGGGCGTGAAAGCGCGGCAGGTGGAGAAGGTCGTGCACGAGCTGCCGGCGGCACTGGTGGATCTCGCGCTCTGGCTCGCGGAGTACTACGGCTCGACTGCGGCACGGGCGCTCGAGCTGGTCGCGCCGGTGCGGCCGGCCAGACGCAAGGAGCAGGCGCCGCCGGGCGAGCGGCAGTCGCTCGAGGGCGAGCCGGTGCCCGAGCGGCTCAGCGACGACCAGGTCACAGCCGTGGAGGCGGTCGTCGGAGCGCTCGACGCCGGCGGCGGCCACTACCTGCTCTACGGACCGACCGGCAGCGGCAAGACCGAGGTCTACCTGCAGGCCGCGGCCGCCGCGCTCGAGCGCGGGCTCGGGACGATCGTGCTCGTCCCGGAGATCGCGCTCGCACCGCAGACCGTCGGCCGCTTCCGCGCCCGCTTCGGCGACTCGGTTGCGATCCTGCACTCTGGGCTGACCGATGCCGAGCGCCGCGACGAGCGCGAGCGGATCGCAAGCGGCGAGGCGCGTGTCGTGGTCGGCGCGCGCTCGGCGATCTTCGCGCCGATGCACGGCGTCGGCCTGATCTGCGTCGACGAGGAGCACGATCCGTCCTACAAGCAGGAGTCCGACCCGCGCTACGACGCGCGCACAGTCGCGGCCAAGCGGGCGGCGCTCGAAGGGGCGGTCGCGCTGTACGGCAGCGCGACGCCGCGGCCGGAGAGCTGGGAACGGCTCGAGCGGCTCGAGCTGCGCGAGCGGCTCGGGGCGAAGCTGCCGCCGGTGCGTCTGGTCGACCTGCGCCGCGAGGCCGGCTACCCGCTCTCTGCACCGCTGCTTGGCGAGCTCGGCCGGATCGCGGAGAGCGGCGGCAAGGCGATCCTCTTGCTCAACCGCCGCGGGATCGCGCCGGCGCTCCACTGTCGCGCCTGCGGGACCACCTTCCGCTGCCCGGACTGCGACGTCGCGCTCGTGCTGCACCGCGACGAGCGGCTGCACTGCCACCACTGCGGGCACGCCGAGCCCGAGCCGGAGTCGTGCCCGGTCTGTCGCTCGACCGAGATCGCCCGGATCGGCGCGGGCACGCAGCGGCTGGAGCGCGAGCTGGCCGCCAAGGTTCCGGAGCTCGAGCTGATCCGGCTCGACGCGGACACGGCCGCAAACCCCGAGGAGCTGGCCGACGCGCTGCGGCGCTTCCGCGAGACCGACCGTGTCGTGCTGCTCGGAACGCAGATGGTCGCGAAGGGCCATCACTTCGCCGGGGTCGAGCTGGCCGCCGTCGTCGACGCCGACACCGGTCTCGGCCTGCCCGACTTTCGCGCCGAGGAGCGGACGTTCCAGCTCGTCACCCAGCTCGCCGGCCGCAGTGGGCGCGACGCACCGGGCCGCGTTCTCGTCCAGACCTTCCAGCCGGACGCGCGGCCGCTCGCGCTCGCCGCCAACCACGACGTGCCCCGCTTCCTGGCCGACGAGCTGGCGCGGCGGCGTGAGCTCGGCTACCCGCCCTACCGCCACCTCGTGCGCGTGGTCGCGACCGGGCCGGACGAGCGCGGGCCGGCGGCGCTGCTGGAGGAGCTGAAGGCGGGCCTCGGCGCCGAGGCGCTCGGGCCGGCGCCGCTCCTGCGCCTGCGCGGCAAGCACCGGGCGCAGCTCGTGTCGAAGACGGACGAGCCCCGGCGGGTCGCCGCCCGAGTCGCGCAGCTGCTCGCGGCGGCCGCGCCGGCGATGAGCAAGGCCGGCGTCACCGCGGTGGTCGACGTCGACCCGCAGAGCCTGTGACCGGCCCTACAATTCGCGACGTGGCGGACGAACAATCCGGCGAGGTCCGGAACGAGAAGCTCGACCCCGAAGCCGAGGCGCGGCGGCAGCTAGCGCTGGCGCAAGTCCGCCAGTACCCGGACCCGGTTCTGCGGATGCGGGCGCGCGAGGTCGAGGACGCAGACGCCGATGTCGGCAAGCTCGCAGAGCGGCTGTCTCATCTGCTCAAGGACGCCAACGGGCTCGGTCTCGCAGCCACGCAGATCGGCGTTCTGCGCCGCGTCTTCGCCTTCCTGCCGGACGTCGAACAGGAGCCGGTGATCGTCGTCAACCCGAGCTTCACCGCCACCTCCGAGGAGCGCGAGAGCGACACCGAGGGCTGCCTCTCGCTGCAGGGCGTCGTGATCCCGGTCGACCGGCACGTCTCGCTCACGCTCGAGGGCAAGGATGTTCAAGGAAACGACGTGCGGCTCGAGCTCGAGGGCCTGCCGGCGCGGATCGCGCAGCACGAGCTCGACCATCTGGACGGCGTGTTGATCCTCGACCGGACGACGCCCGAGGCCCGGCGCGAGGCGCTCGGCCTGCTGCGCCCGCAGCCGATCCTCGTCAGGTAGATGCGGCTGGCGGTCGCCGCGACCGCTCCGCTCGGTGCCGACGTGCTCGAGCGCCTGGCCGCCAGGCACGAGATCGCGTACCTGCTCACCCGGCCCGACCGGCCGCAGGGACGCGGGCGCAAGGTGGCGCCGCTACCGGCGAAGGAGACGGCCGAGCGGCTCGGGATCGAGGTCCGCCAGCCTGAGCGGCTCGACGACTTCGAGCCGGGAGTCGGCACGGTGGTCGTGGCCGCGTACGGCGTGTTGATCCCGGAGGCGGTGCTCGACCGGGCGCTCTGGCTCAACGTCCATCCGTCGCTGCTCCCGCGCTGGCGGGGTGCGGCGCCGATCGAGCGCGCGCTGATGGCCGGCGACGAGGAGACCGGGGTGACGATCATCGAGCTCGTGCCGGAGCTCGACGCGGGACCGATCGCCGCGCAGCGGGCGTTCCCGCTCACGCCGGAGGACGATTTCGGCACCGTCTCGGCGCGCGCCGGCGAGCTGGCGGCTGAGCTGCTCGAGGAGGCGCTGCCCGAGCCGACGCTACGACCCCAGCCCGCTGAGGGCGTCACCTACGCGGAGAAGATCCGCCCCGAGGACCGCGAGCTCGACTGGAGCCGCCCGCCGCACGAGCTCCTCAACCGGATTCGCGCGCTCTCGCCGCACATCGGCGCGCGCGGCGAGCTGCACGGACGGCCGGTCACGGTTTGGCGGGCGCGGATCGAGGGCGACGAGCTCGTCCCGGTCGAGGTGCAGCCCGACGGGGGCAAGCGGATGGACTACGAGGCGTTCCTGCGCGGGCTCAGATGAGCGTCTCGCCCGCGCGGCGCGCGGCCTTCGAGACGATTCGGCGGGTCTTCGAGGACGACGCCTACGCCGACCGTGCCTTTCGCGGCTTGGTCGAAGGCGTCGACCCACGCGAGCGGGCGCTCGCGCAGCGGCTGGCCTACGGGACGATCCAGCGCGTCCGAACGCTCGACCACGGGATCGAGGAGCTCGGCGGCCGCCCGGTCGCCAGGCTCGACCCGCCCGTGCAGGCGGCGCTGCGGCTCGGCGCATACCAGCTCGCCTATTCGGAGGTCGCCGTCCACGCGGCAGTGAACGAGTCGGTGGAGCTGGTCAGGGCCGCCGGGATCGAGCGCGCGGTCAAGTTCACGAATGCCGTGCTGCGGCGGCTGACGCTCGGCTTGCGGGAGCTCGTCGAGGCCTTGCCGGAGGAGACGCCGGAGCAGGCGGCCCTGCGTCACTCGTATCCGGACTGGGTCGCGGAGGTCTGGTGGCGCGACCTCGGCGCCGAGCAGGCGCGTGAGCTGATGCGGATGCAGAACGAGCCGCCCGAGCGGGCCGTGCGGTTGAACGCCCGCCGGCGAGGGCCGCTCGGCGGCGGCGAGCCCGATCCCGAGATCCCGGGCGCGCTGCGGGTCGAGCGGATGGAGGACTGCAACCTCGCGGCCGGTTTCGCCTGGCCGCAGAGCCGCGGCTCGCAGCTGGCGGGACTGGCCGTCGGGGCGCAGCCTGGCGAGCGCGTACTCGACCTCTGCGCTGCGCCTGGCGGGAAGGCGACGCTGCTCGCCGAGAACGCCGAGGAGGTTGTCGCAGTCGAGAAGCACCCGGGCCGTGCCCGTGAGCTGGAGGCGAACTGCAAGCTTCGGGGCGCGAGCAACGTGCGCGTCCTCAATGCGGACGCGCTCGCGCTCCCGGACGACCTCGTCGGGTTCGACCGCGTGCTCGTAGATGCGCCCTGCTCCGGCCTGGGCGTGCTCGCAGCGCGGCCGGACCTGCGCTGGCGGGGCAAGCCATTGCCCGAGCTCCAACGGGACCTGCTGCGCGTGGCCGCCGAACGCGTGCGGCCGGCCGGCGCAGTCGTGTACTCGGTCTGCACGATCAACGCGGACGAGAACGAGGCGATCGTCGACGGGAGTGGCCTGGAGCCCGATGCGCTCGGCAAGGAGTGGCCACAGTTCGCGCACCGCGCACGGCCCGAGTTCCTGCTCACGCTGCCCCACCGCGACCACACCTCCGGGTTCTTCATCGCCCGGCTGCGATCATCCGCCGGATGAGCTGGGACGACTGGATCAGGACGGTCGAGGTCGAGCCGTCGCTGTACGCGGCCGACTTCTCGCGCCTCGGCGAGCAGGTCGAGGTGCTGCTGCGCGCCGAGTGCCGCGTCTTTCACTTCGACGTCGGCGACGGTCACTTCATCCCGCCCGTGACGACCGGCCCGATCGTGCTCAAGTGGATCGCGCCGATCGTCCACCGTGAGGGAGGCGTGCTCGACTGCCACCTGATGGTCGAGGGCCCGGAGCGCCACATCCCGGGGTTCGCCGCGGCCGGTGCCGACAGCGTCACGGTCCACCACGAGGCCTGCCCGAACCTGCCCGACGTGGTCGCGCTGGCCCGGGAGCACGGGTTGCAGATCGGTCTGGCCTTCAACCCGGAGACCGACGTGGACGAGGCGGCATACGCCGCCCGCGAGGCGGAGGTCGACCTGGCGCTCTGCATGAGCGTCCACCCGGGCTACTCGGGGCAGGCCTTCATCCCGGAGTCGCTCGAGCGGGTCGCGAAGCTTCGCTCGCTGCTGCCGAGCTCGATGCACGTGCAGGTCGACGGCGGGGTTGGGCCGACCAACATCGCCGAGCTGCGCGACGCCGGCGCGGAGCTGTTCGTGGCGGCGACGTCGATCTTCGGACGCGAAGACCTGCCCCGCGCGTACCGGCGCCTCGTTCAGGCGCTGGCTTGAGCCTCGAGCGCACGGTCGAGCTTGCAGAGCGTGGGCGCGGATCGGTCGAGCCGACCCACCCGCTCGTCGGAGCGCTGCTCGTGCGCGACGGCGAAGTGGTCGGCGAGGGCTGGTACGCAGGGCCTGGCTCCCCGCACGCGGAGGTCGCGGCGCTGACAGCGGCCGGCGAGCGTGCGCGCGGGTCGACGCTGTACGTCTCGCTCGAGCCGTGCTCGCACCAAGGAACGACGCCGCCGTGTGCGGACGCCGTCGCGGAAGCCGGGGTCGCGCGCGTGGTGGCGGCAGTCGGCGACCCGAACCCGAAGGTCGACGGGCGCGGCTTCGAGCGGCTCCGCGCGGTCGGCGTGGAGGTCGAGGTCGCCGATCTCTGGGAGGCGCGTCTGCAGAATGAGGCCTGGCGCGTCTGGATCGCCCGAGGTCGGCCGTTCGTGACCTACAAGGTGGCGATGACGCTCGACGGGCGCGTCACCGTGCCAGGCTCGCGCTGGGTCTCCGGTGAGGCGAGCCGTCGCCGGGTGCACGAGTTGCGCGCATCGGTGGACGCCGTCGCGGTCGGGATGGGCACCGTGCGGGCGGACGACCCCGCGCTGACGGCGCGCGGCGTCGGTGCCCTCACGCAGCCACGCCGGCTCGCGTTCGGCGGCGGGCCACTGGCTGAGGGATCGGAGCTCGAGCTGCTCAGCGGGCCGCTCGAGGAAGAGCTGCGCACCTTGGCGGCGGATGGGGTGCGCTCGCTGCTGCTGGAAGGCGGGCCGACGCTCGCCGCCTCGTTTCTCGCGGCAGACCTGGTGGACAAGGTGCTGGTGTTCGTCGCGCCGATGCTCGCGGGAGTGGGGGCGGGACCGGTCGCGGCGCTCCCGGAGCCGCGCACGCTGACCCGGCTGACGTCCGAGCCCGTGGGCGAGGACGTGCTCCTCACGGCGTATCTCCACGAGCCCTGACCCCGGGGCCTCCGCGTACTACGGTTCGCCCGGCCTCCTCCCCGAGGCGAGCGTATCGGGGAACGGCGCACGTGTCAGTGACGCTTCGTGCCGAGAGCGTGACGAGGCGTCTACAGGCTCCTGGCTAGGCTTCGGGGGATGTTCACCGGGATCGTTCGCGAGCGCGGCCGAGTCGTCTCCGCCGATCGGAACGGCGCCGGCGTGCACCTCCGGATCGCCGCCGCCGAGACCGCGCAGGCGGCTCCCGGCGACTCGATCTCGGTCAGCGGCTGCTGCCTGACGGTCACCAAGGCCGACGGTGAGGCGCTCGAGTTCGACGCCGTCCCGGAGACCATCGCGCGGACAACCCTCGGCGCGCTCGAGGCTGGCGCGGAGGTAAACCTGGAGCCGGCGCTGCGCGCGGGTGAGCCACTCGGTGGGCATTTCGTCCAGGGCCATGTCGACGGCCGCGCGCGGGTCTCCCGCCTCGAGCCGCAGGGCGAAGGAGCGCGGCTGCGACTGCAGCTACCAGCCGAGCTCCAGCGCTACTGCGTCGAGAAGGGCTCGCTCGCCGTCGACGGCGTCTCGCTGACGATCGCCGCGCTCGACGACGACGGAGTCGAGCTCGCGCTCGTCCCGTTCACGCTCGAGCACACGACCCTCCGCGCGCTCGGTCCCGGCGACGAGGTCAACGTCGAGGTCGACCTGCTCGCGAAGTACGCCGAGCGGCTCGCCTCGGCCTGAGGGTTACGATCCACTGCGAGATGGACACGACCGAGCGCTCCACCGCCTTCGCGACCGTCGAGGAGGCGATCGACGACATTCGCCACGGCAGGTTCGTGGTCGTCGTCGACGCGGCCGACCGCGAGAACGAGGGCGACCTGACGATCGCGGCGCAGTTCGCGACGCCGGAGGCGATCAACTTCATGGCCACGCACGGCCGTGGGTTGATCTGTCTCTGCCTGACCGAGGAGCGCTGCGACGAGCTGCGGCTGCAGCCGATGACCGAGCGCAATGAGACGCCGTTCGGCACGGCCTTCACGGTCTCGATCGAGGCGCGCGACGGGATCTCGACCGGCATCTCCGCCCAGGACCGCTCGCGGACGATCCAGGTGGCGATCGACCCGAGCAAGGGCCCCGGCGACCTCGTCCAGCCCGGCCACGTCTTCCCGCTGCGGGCGCGTGCGGGCGGCGTGCTCCGGCGCGGCGGCCAGACCGAGGCCGCGGTCGACCTCGCGCGGCTCGCGGGCCTCAACCCGGCGGGCGTGGTCTGCGAGGTGATGAACGACGACGGAACGATGGCGCGGGTGCGCGACCTGATCCCGTATTGCGAGCAGCACGGGCTCAAGCTCGTCACCGTCGCCGACCTGATCGAGTACCGCCGCCGTCACGAGAAGCTCGTCGAGCGGACGAACGCGGTGCGGCTGCCGACGGCCTACGGCGAGTTCACCGCCGTCGCCTTCCGCGAGAAGCTGACCGGGAAGCACCACCTCGCGCTCGTCAAGGGCGACGTTGACGGCGTCCCGGACGTGCTGGTCCGCGTGCACTCCGAGTGCCTGACCGGCGACGTCTTCCACTCACTGCGCTGCGACTGCGGCGAGCAGCTCGACCACGCGCTGCGGCAGATCGCGGGCGAGGATCGCGGCGTGCTGCTCTACATGGCCCAGGAGGGTCGCGGGATCGGCCTGCTCAGCAAGCTCCGCGCCTACGAGCTGCAGGAGCAGGGGCTCGACACCGTCGAGGCGAACCTCGAGCTCGGCTTCGCGGCCGACGCGCGGGAGTGGGGGATCGGCAACCAGATCCTCGCCGACCTCGGGCTCTCGACGATCCGGATCCTGACCAACAACCCGAAGAAGATCAGCGGGCTCGAGGGCTACGGGCTGACGGTGGTCGAGCAGGTGCCGATCGAGGTGCCCCCGAACGCCGAGAACCGCCGCTACCTCGCCGCCAAGCGCGACAAGCTCGGCCACCGGCTCCACCACCAGGATCTGCGCTTCGACCCGGAGGGCTCGTGAGCGACGGCCTCGACCAGCCGCGGCTCGGCCTGAACGAGGAGCCGGAGGAGGAGCGGCGCGAGGACGTCTGGGAGGACGCGGACGCCGAGCCGGTGGCAGAGCCCGAGCCCGAGCCCGAACCCGAGGCTGAGCCGGAGGCCGAAGCGGAGCCCGAGCCCGAGCCGGAGGAAGAGGAGGACGTCCCGGCCGAGGAGGACGAGCTGCCGCGCCTGCGCAGCCCCGAGCACGCGGGCGGCGAGCTGCAGATCCCCGACGGCTACGGCGTGATCGAGGGCGAGCCGACCGGCAACCGCCGCGCGGTCGGGATCGTGGTCGCGCGCTTCAACGGCGAGCTCACGGGCGAGCTGCTGCGGCGGGCACTCGACGAGCTTGAGCGCCTCGGGGTCGGCCGTGAAGCGGTGACCGTGATTCCCGTGCCGGGTGCCTTCGAGCTGCCGCTCGCGGCGATGGCGTTGGCCAAGACCCGCCGCTACTCCTGCATCGTCGCCCTCGGCGCCGTCATCCGCGGCGAGACGCCGCACTTCGACTACATCGCGAGCGAAGCGGCGAGCGGGCTGCAGCTGGCCGGGCTGGAGACCGGCGTGCCCGTCGCGTTCGGCGTGCTCACGACCGAGAACGAAGAGCAGGCCAGGGCCAGGCTGGACAAGGCCTCCGAGGCGGTCCGCACGGCGCTCGAGATGGCCGACGTCTTCTCACAATTGCGCGCTGCGGCTGGCGCCGCATCGCCGTAAGTCGGCCGCACCGGCGAAAGCCGGCACGGCCTTCCCGTCGGCGCCGCAAGCGGCGCCCTGGCTGCGGGTGCCGCGAAGCAGTAGCTACACTCCTCCGCCGATGTCCAAGGTCTGCGCAATCTGCGGGAAGAAGCCCGGCTTCGGCAACAACCGGAGCCACTCGATGGTGGCCACGAAGCGGCGCTTCAACCCCAACCTCCAGCGTGTCCGCGTCTTGCTCGACGGCAAGGCGACCCGCGCTTACGTCTGCACGCGCTGCCTCAAGGGCAACAAGGTTCAGAAGGCCGTCTAGCCTCGCAACCCTCGCGGTGCCGAGGGACGTCTAACGACCCGATGGCCGAGACGGCGCTCACCATTCCCTCGGAGCTCGGGCGGATCACGATCGCGCCCGAGGCGATCGCGCAAATCGTCGGCCGAGTGGCCGCCGAGTGCTACGGCGTGGTCGGGATGTCCCTGCGCGCGCCGCTGCCCGCGCGCGAGCGCGTCACGCGGCTCCTGCCGAAGGGGAAGCCGACGCGCGGGATCGTCGTCCGCAACGTCGACGGCGCGGTTGCGCTCGAGCTCTACGTCGTGGTCGCCTACGGGCTGAACCTGGCCGAGGTGGCGGCGACGGTGCGATCGCAGGTCGGCTACGAGGTCGAGCGGCTGACCGGCCTGCGGGTCGCGTCGGTCGACGTGCATATCCAGAACGTGAAGCGGACGGCGTGAGCGAGCTCGAGACCGTTCGTGGCCTCGCCCACGGCGCGCTCGAGGCCCTCGAGCAGAGCCGCGAGCGGATCGACGACCTGAACGTCTATCCCGTTCCGGACGGCGACACGGGCACGAACCTCACGCTGACCGCGCGCGGGGTGGTGGAGGCGCTCGACGCTTCGACTGCGGCCGACCGGCAGGCGCTCGCGCGCGAGGCGACGCGGGCCGCGCTGATGTCCGCCCGCGGCAACTCGGGCGTGATCCTGTCGCAGATCGTCCGCGGGGCCGCCGAGGCGCTGGCCGGCTCGAACGATCTCGCTCTCGCCTTTCGCGGCGCCAGCGATGCGGCGTATGCGGCGGTGCGCAAACCGGTCGAGGGGACGATGCTGACCGTGATCCGCTCGCTCGCCGATGCGGCGGAGGCGGCACCGGCGCTCGAGCCCGCCGAGCTGCTCGCGCTGCTGGTCGAGCGCGGGGAGGAGGCCGTCGCGCAGACGCAGGACCAGCTCGACGTGCTGCGCGAGGCAGGTGTGGTGGATGCGGGCGGAGCCGGCCTGGTCGAGCTCGTCCGCGGTCTCGCGGCCGCGGCTGCCGGCAAGGAGCCCGTTCCCCGGGCTGCGCCGGCGCCGAGGCTGTCGCTCGACGCCGTGCACCAGGAGCCATCGCGCTACCGCTACTGCACGACGTTCGTGGTCGAGGGCGAGGGCCTCGACGCGGCGGCGTTGGAGCCCCAGCTCAACCGGCTCGGCGACTCCCTGCTCGTCGTGGGCGATCCTTCGGCGCTGAAGGTCCACGTCCACACCGACGATCCGGGCGCGGCGCTCTCGCTGGGGACCCGTGTCGGCACGATCGAGGGCGTCGAGATCAACGACATGCATCGCCAGACCGAGGAGCGCGAGGAGCGGCTGCTGGCCGCGCTGCCCGGCGGCGCGTCGCGCTCGGCCGTCGTCGCCGTGGTCGCCGGCGAAGGCAACCGGCGCCTGTTCGAGGATCTGGGCGCGGAGCGGATCGTCGAGGGCGGCCAGACGATGAACCCGTCCACGGCCGTCCTGCTCGAAGCGATCGACTCGACTGCCGCGGACGAGGTCGTGCTGCTGCCGAACAACGCGAATGTCGTGCTGGCCGCCGAGCAGGCGGCGCGCGTGGCCGGGAAACCGGTGCAGGTCGTGCCGACCGAGTCGATCCCCGCCGGCCTCGCGGCGCTCGTCGCCTTCCTCGGGGAGCGCTCGGCCGAGGAGAACGCGGCGGCCATGCGCGAGGCGCTGGACGGGCTCGTCACCGGCGAGCTTGCGCTCGCCTCGCGTGACGCTTCGATCGACGGGGTGCCGGTGCACGAGGGCGAGTTCCTCGCGCTGCTGGACGGCGACGCGGTCGCCGCCGGCGCCGGGTTCGACGAGGTTGCGCGCGCGCTGATCGAGCGCCTGCTGGCCGAGCCGCGTGACGTGCTCACGCTCCTCCGCGGCGAGGGCGCGCCGTCGCTGAACGGCCTGCTCGAGGAGCTCGCCAAGCAGTACCCCGAGCTGGAGCTGGACGTGCACGAGGGCGGCCAGCCGCACTACCCCTTGCTCCTGTCTGCCGAGTAGTCTCGTCGGCGTGAGCGAGCCGATCCGGGTCGTCCTCGTCGAGGACAACAAGGTCTTCCGCGAGGCGCTCGAGCTGCTGCTCGGGCTACGCTCCGACATCGAGGTCGTCGCGTCGGTTCAGGACGGCAGCGACGCCGCCGAAGTGGCGGCGCGAGTGAAGCCGGACGTCGTGCTGATGGATTACCGGCTGCCGGGCCTCGACGGCGTCCAGGCGACGCGCGCGGTCAAGGCGGCCTACCCGGAGGCGGCGGTCGTCTGCCTCACCGCCTCCGCCAACCTGCGCGAGCGCGACGCGCTGATCGAGGCCGGCGCGGTCGGCTGTCTGAGCAAGGACGAGGGTCTCGACGCGATCGTCGCCGCGATCCGCGACGCCGCCCAGCCGCAGGCCGCTTGACGTGGAGCTGACCGCCGAGAACACCGCGGTCGTCGTCGACTCGACGGCCGACTTTCCCGAGGCGCCCGAGCGGTTCCCGAACTGGCGGGTCGTGCCCCTGTACGTGCGCTTCGGCGACGAGAGCTTTCGCGACTACGTCGAGCTTTCGCCCGAGCAGTTCTACGCGCGGCTGCGCACGTCCAAGGAGACGCCTTCGACCTCGCAGCCGACGCCGGGCGACTTCCTCACGGTCTACGAGGAGCTCGCCCGCTACGAGCGGATTCTCTCGATCCACATCGCCGGGAAGCTGTCCGGGACGATCGAGAGCGCGCGTGCCGCAGCCCGCGAGCTCGGCGGCGAGCGCGTGCGGACGATCGACTCGGAGAGCGCCTCCGCGGCGATTGCGATGCTGGGGCTCGCGATCCAGCGGCGGCTCGAGCGCGGCACGAGCGACGAGGAGGTCGATGCCCTCGTCGAGCGCTACCGTCGCGAGGCACGCCTGCTCTTCACCGTGGACACGCTCGAGTACCTCGCGCGCGGGGGCCGCATCGGCCGCGCTCGCGCGTGGGCGGGCGAGCTGCTGAACATCAAGCCGATCCTGTCGATCGAGGACGGCGAGGTGCTGCCGGTGAAGCGCGTGCGCGGGAACCGGAAGGCGTTCCTCGAGTTCGCCTCGCGCTTCGAGTCCAGCACCGTCGACCGCGCCAGCCTGTGTGTCGGGATCGCCCACGCCGAGGCGCCGGAGAAGGCCGAGGCATTACGGAAGCTCGTGCGAGACAAGCGGCCGGCGGCAGAGATCGAGATCGTCACGACGCTCGGGCCGGTGGTGGGCACCCACGCTGGGCCCGGAACGGTCGGGTTCTTCTGGTACGACGACGACCAAGGCGCCGACTAGGCGGCGCCGACCAAAGAGGCCATGCCAGCTTTGCTGGCGTGACCGTCTGTCACGCCGACTAGGCGGCGCCGACCAAAGAGGCCATGCCAGCTTTGCTGGCGTGGCCGAGTGTCATGTGAGCCGCAGCGGTTCCTAGACTGACCGCGTGCCGACAGGCTTCGCCGGAGTGGACCCGCCCGCGGTCTGGCCGCGCCTGCCGGGGACTCCGCGGCCGGCGCAGGCCGAGGCGCCGGTCTCGTCGCTGAGCGGCGTCGGCCCGGCGCTCGAGAAGAAGCTCGCCAAGCTCGGCCTGCGCAGGGTTCGCGACCTGCTCGAGCACCGGCCGCACCGCTACGAGGCGGCGGTCCCCGAACGCCGGATCGCCGACCTGCTGGCCGAGGAGGAGGCCGCGATCGCCGGCGAGGTGCGCTCGGTCTCGGTGCGCCGTCCGCGCCGCAACCTGGCGATCGTGAACGCTCGGGTCGGCGACGAGAGCGGCGAGATCATCGCCGTCTGGTTCAACCAGGCGTGGCTCGAGGAGAAGCTCCAACCCGGGACGCGTGTGCGGCTGCGCGGGCAGCTGAAGCGCAATGGCTTCCAGGTTCGCTCGTACGACCTGAACGGCGTCGCGGCGACCGCGGACTTCGCGCCCGTCTATCCGGCCAGCGAGGAGGTGACGCCGCAGAGGCTGCGCGGGCTCGTCGAGCGTGCGCTGCCTGCCGCGCGCGACCTGCCCGACCCGCTGCCTGCGGAGCTGAAGGCGGCCGAGGGGCTGCCGCTGCGGGCCGACGCGTTGTGGGCGCTGCACCGCCCGCGTTCGCTCGAGGAGGGCGAGACGGGGAGGCGGCGGCTCGCGTTCGACGAGCTGCTCGTGCTGCAGGTAGGGCTCGCGCGGGCCCGCGCAGGCCGCGAGGCTGCCGTCGCGCCTGCGCTGGGTGTGCCGGGGGAACTGGTCGCTCGCTACCGCGAGCTGCTGCCGTTCGAGCTCACAGGGGACCAGGATTCCGCGATCGTCGAGATCGACCGCGACCTCGGGCGCGAGGCGCCGATGCAGCGGCTTTTGCAGGGCGACGTGGGATCTGGCAAGACGGTGGTCGCGCTCTACGCGCTGCTTCGCGCGGTCGAGGCCGGACGGCTGGGCGCGCTGATGGCGCCGACGGAAACCCTCGCTGAGCAGCACTTTTTGACAATCGAGCCGCTCTGCGCGCAGCTCGGCGTGCGCGTCGCGCTCCTGACCGGCTCGGTCAAGTCGGAGCTCGCCGGCGCGCAGATCGTCGTCGGCACGCACGCCCTGATCCAGGAGGGGGTCGACCTGCCCGAGCTGGCGGTCGCGGTCGTGGACGAGCAGCACCGATTCGGCGTCGAGCAACGCCGGGCGCTCACGGAGGGCCGCGCTCCGCACGTGCTGCACATGACCGCGACGCCCATCCCGCGCACGCTCGCCCTAACCCTCTACGGCGACCTCTCCGTGACCGAGATCGCCAAGCCGCCGGCCTCGCGCAAGCCGATCGTCACGGCGTGGGTGACGGCCGAGCGCTCGTCCGAGGCGTACAAGCGGCTGCGGTCGCACCTCGATGCCGGGCGGCAGGCGTACGTGGTCTGCCCGCTGATCGAGGAGTCCGAGACATCGCAGTCACGCGCCGCTGAGGCCGAGGCCGAGCGGCTGCGGCGGGCCGAGCTGCGCGAGTACCGCGTCGGGCTCCTGCACGGGACGTTCCGAACGCGACGATCATGATCGTCCAGGAGGCCGACCGCTTCGGGCTGGCCCAGCTGCATCAGCTCCGCGGCCGCGTGGGTCGTGGCGCCGAGCAGTCGTACTGCCTGCTGATCTCGCGCCAGCGCGAGGAGCTGACCGACAACGCGCAGGAGCGGCTGCAGGCGCTGGTCGACTCGAGCGACGGCTTCGAGCTCGCCGAGAAGGACCTCGAGCTGCGCGGCGAGGGCCAGCTGCTCGGCACGCGCCAGGCCGGCGTCTCCGACCTGCACTTTGTCCACTGGCGAGCCGACCGCCCGCTGCTCGAACGGGCGCGCGAGGCGGCCGAAGGCCTGGTCGACTATGAAGGCCCGCTGGCCGAGGAGGTCGAGCGAGTTTTCGGCGAGCACGAGCTCGCGGCATGAGCGTTCTGCGACGGCGCCGGCTGTTACGTCGCCTTTCGGCGCGCGACGACGCACAGCGCTGGTCGGCCGCGTCCGAGCTCGCTCGTAGCAGCGACGAGCGGACGCTCAGG
>Ga0193727_1000429_pt1 | contig 16170 bp, 14 predicted proteins | sample H2c2metaG_FD_143051 | JGI IMG/M metagenome (GOLD analysis project Ga0193727, IMG submission 143051) | Soil microbial communities from a riparian zone of the East river system, Colorado, United States - H2c2 | ecosystem: Environmental > Terrestrial > Soil > Riparian zone | place: USA: East River...
CCTCGGCGCCGAAGTTCCGAGTCAGGCCCCACGTCTGGAGGTAGTTCGGGAGCATGATCGCGACCTTGTCCCCGGGTTCGAGCAGGCGCCAGCAGATCGCGAAGTTGGCCTCCGAGCTCCCAGTTGTTACGAGTACCTGCTCTAAAGACAGACCGGGATACAGTGCCGCGATCCGGCCGCGCAGCAAGTCCGTGCCGTTCGACTGGCTATAACCGAGCCGCACATCGAGCAGCGGCACCGCCGATGCCCCCGCCAGGCCCAGGAGTCCCTGCACCGAAAGCGGTTGAACGCCGGATTCCGACAGGTTGAATCGGACGCGGGTCTCCCACGTGCTTTGCCAGCGCTCTAGCTCGAAGGGAATGAATCGCATGAGGGTAGGTGGCAGGTGGCAGGTGTCAGGTGTCAGGTGTCAGGTGTAGCGCTAGGATATCTTCGGGCCGCTCGAGCCAATAGTCGGGTTCCAGATCAGCAAGATGCGCGCGATCGAATGGTCCCCACAACGCTGCCGCGGTCTTCACGCCGGCGGCGCGGCCGGACTCGAGGTCGTGACGGGAATCCCCGATGAAGACTGCTTCGCCGGGCTGCGCGCCGAGCAGGCCGAGCGCCACGAGCACGGGCTCCGGATGCGGCTTGGGATTCCGGACGTCGTCGGCGCCCACGATCACGTCAAAGTCCGGTTCGAGGCCGGCGGCCTTGAGCCCGCGTACGGCGCCGGTCCGCACCTTGCTCGTCACCAATCCCAGTCGCTTGCCGTCGTTTTTCAGGCGTCGCACGGCGCTCACGATTCCGTCGTATGGCCGTACCAGGGCGTCGTGATGCTCTGTGTTGTAGACGGAGTACGTGGCCGCCATCGCCTCGATTTCAGCAGAGTCCTCGGTCCATTGCCGCAGCTGCACCCGGATCGGCGTGCCGAGGCCCTTGAGCCACAGCTCGTCGGGCGGCACCGTGCCGCGATGCGTGCGCAGCGTGTGCCGGTACGAGCGAAGGATCAGCTCGACTGAATCGATGAGCGTGCCGTCGAGGTCGAACAGGAAAGTTGAGAGCAACACGCCCGCAACTTAACGAGGGCGCGGTCTCCCGGGGCCGGGTCCAGTGATGATGAGTGCCGCAATCAGTTCGGGGCGGGGTGGCTCGGCAGTCATCGTCGGCGGTGGAAGCCGCTCGTGCCAGGCGAGCAGGTCGCGAATCGCGAGCGGCGATGCGTGCTCCAACAGGTCCTCGAGCAGAACCTCTTCTCCCGCAGTCATGCCGCACGCGAGCCGCGACACGAGAGCGTCGAGACGGGCGAGTGCCGCGGCGTCCCCGCGACGCGCGGCGGTCCGCGCCGCGGCGAGTGCCAGAGGAATGAGGCGCCGGCCCATGCGGTCTCGGTCGGCGGCGCGCCAGCGGGCGTTGGCGATGGAGCTCAGGCGGCCGCGCAGCAGCGGGCCGGCACGCTGAATGGCATCCTCGAGCACCGCGCGATCGGGGACGCCGGCGGCGACTCCCTGTGCGCGCTCGAGACAGGTCGCGGCCCGCGCCGGATCCGCTCGCGCTCCGCTCGAGTCCACGACGATCGCCTCGACCAGTGCGCCGAGTCGGACAACCAGGACGACGGCTGACTCTTTGCCCGCGACCGCAGCCCACATCCCGGACGTGTCCTGTCCCCCGGGCCGTCGGGCTATCGGGTCAAGCCGGTCGCACCAGTCGAATGCGCCACACGCGCTGGCGCCGCGCACCGTCTCGACTTGCGCGCTCGTGGCTGCCTGCACGAACGCCTTGGCCGCGAGCCGCTCCTCCAGCCGTAAGGCCTGAGCGAGCGGTTGCGGAGGAACGAATGTCACCGTTTCGATCGCCTTGTGGGCGGAGCCGAGCCGGTCGATTCGTCCGACTCGTTGCGCGAGGCGGGCCGGGCTCCAGGGAAGATCGTAATGGATCACGCGCGCGGCGTCTTGCAGGTTCACGCCCTCGCTCAAGAGATCGGTGGCGATGAGGATGTCGGTCTCGAGTGCGGGCCGGGGGTTGGGCGCGCCCTGTGCACGGGGTGCGAAGGCGCGGAGGACCTCACGCCGCGTCGCGCGCGCCCCTCCCAGCATGCCGCGATCCCCGAGCACCGCCGCAATGCGCCGGTTTGACATGCGTCGCGCCAGGTACCGGGCTGTGGCGCGCGTCGCGGTGAAGACGATCGTTTTCCCGCCGCCTGCACCCAGCAGACGTTCGAGTAACAAGGCCTTCGGGTCCGTCGTCTCGAGCACCCTGGCTCGGAGCAGGCGCACCGCGGCGAGATCGTCGGGACGCACGACGACCGGACCCGACGCGAACTGGAGCGGGAACAGCGTGAGCTGCAACGCGTCCCTCTCCCGGTCCGGAAACAAGCGTCGGAATTGCCGCGGCCCGAGCGTGCGCCCTTCCTCTGCTTCGTTCAGGGCCATTTCCAGGTAGACCTCGTAACGGCGCAGACTGTCCTGAAACGCTGCGACGCTCGAGTTGAGGCGTGTGAGCAGCAGCAAGCGAAACAACGCTCCAGCTTCGGCGCCGCTCGCGAGCCCGCGGACTTCCGCGATCAGTGGAGCGAGTTGCGCCTCGGGGAGCGTGCCGGCGCGGATGATCCGGCCGGGCGACCGTATGGGGAATACGGAGAGCAGGGAAGGTCCGGAGCCCGAACGCACGCGCCTGCGTGAGCGTGCCACGATGAGCCGGGTCACCGCGCTCTGTACCAGCTCCGCGTCGACCTCTCCCCGCGCGGCGCGGTGCAGCGAAGGCACACCGAGCGCGATGAGGGCATCGTCGCGCAAGAACAGGTGGAATAGCCGAAAGATGTCGTCGAGGCGGTTGTGGACGGGCGTGGCGGTCACGAGCAAGACCCGAGTCCCCACCACGAGCTCGGCGAGTGCCCGATAGCGGCGTGTCCTCTGATTTCGAAAATGATGGGCTTCGTCGACGATGAACAGCTGGACTGGTGATTTGGCGAGCGGTCGGACAGCGCTCCGGCTCAGCGCCTCGTGGGTAATGACCGGAGCCTCCGCTCCATGGCGGGTCAGGAGCGCACGCCACTGGTCGACGAGGACTGCCGGAACCACAACCGCGAACGGCTCTCGCCTGGCGAGCGCCACGCCAAGCGCCACGTACGACTTTCCTAGACCGACCGCGTCCGCGAGCAATGCGCCGCCATGGCGCTCCAGGATTCCGTGCAGCCGCCGCGCCGCTCGTGCCTGGTGCGGGGCGAGCCATGTCGGTACGTGAAGAGGCCTGTCTGGGCCGCCGAGCAGGGCCCGCGCCGCAACCCCGGCGACGATGGCCGGCGTTGCCACATCCCCGGGTTGCAGCAGGAGGGCCAGAGGCTCCGCGGGCAGCGCGAGATCTTCAGCGAAAATCCGGGGCCAGGGGTGCCAGGGCACGCCGGTCCGCAGTGTCGAGCTCATAGAAGTCGGCGATGGCATGGTCATCCACCATGCTCTGCCGGCCCCAGTCGACCAGGAGAGGCCAGACGGGTGACTCGGCGGGCGGGACGGGAAGATCGCGCACCACGGTGGCATTGAAACGACGGAACCCGCCTCGGGCGGGGTCGGCGTGTAGAGCGGCGAGCGCGCTGAGCCAGCGCGAATTGAGCAGCGCGGCAACCGCGAGCGCGTCGTCCAATGTTCGGGTTGCGATGCCGTACACGGTGTTGAGGGGCACCGCGGCCGCGCTGGGAACGGCCGCGAGCAGGCGGCGGGCCAGATCGGGCCACACGACCCGAAAGGGAGCGGAAGCGAGCCCCACCCGGAACAACTGCCACGGCGGTCCACGGCGATAGTCGCTTCGCCGCAGCAGGCGCGAGACATGAGGTTTCAGGAGCTCCGCGAGCCCGGCTGGCAGTTGCCTGCGTGCGCACCCATCAGGTCCGTGCGTCCAGATGAGATGCACGCGCGACTCCGCGTGCCAGGCGGACAGGTCCCGCCCGCGAAGCGCGGGCCTCGTGCCCGGGACTGCGGTGCGTAGCAGGAAGATCTCGTCCGCGCCGGTCTTGGTGCCGAGCTGCGGCTGCCAGCGATCCCCTAGCCGGGGGAAAGCGCTCCGCAGGCGGCGGGCGACGGCGGCGGCCTCCGGTTTCAGGATCCATGGACCTCGATCGGACAGCGCGCTCTGCGCGACTCGCACGGCGAGAGAGCGGGGCCCGAGCGACAGGGCCACTTCGCTTCCACCCTGTGGCTCCGCACGCGTGGCGACCAATGCCATCGGGTACACGGCCGCTGCGAACGCACCGCTCGCACTGTCCAGGGGCGCTGCGCGTTCGATCTGAGTGGCCGACGCCAGGCGCTGCCGCATCGCCTGCGCGTACCCGCTCGAGGCGAGCTTCGCCGGAACGAGCAGGGCTGCCACGCCGCCCGGCGCCGCGAGTTCGACGGCCCGGTCCACGAACGCCACCGAAAGATCGGGGAGATGCGCGAAGCCACGCGTTCGTGCCGGACGCCAAGAGGGGTAGCGTGCCGCGAGCGTCTCCCGCACACGCGCCGGCAGGCGCTCCCCGCGCACCCAGGGCGGGTTCCCGATGACGAGATCGAAGCCGCCGTTCGCAATGATATCGCCGAAGTGCGATTCGAAGGCAAAGAATGAGGACTCGCCCTCTCGAGTGCCGCGCCGGTCTGCAACCCGGAGATCGCGTCGCGCCACACGCAGCCGCCGTAGCCGCGTCCGCGCGTCGGCATCGAGGCCACGCCGGCCGCCAAATAAGTCGGCCTCCCGGGCGGATGCGAGCAGCTCGCGGATCTGGTCATCCAGCCGGGCAGTCGCTCGTTTGACGAGATCTCGGGCGAGATCCGCCGCGGCTTCCCCCAGCTCGCCGAGCGCCGCTCGCTTGGCGGCCCCGGTACGGTTGAACAGCGTGAGCCGCGCCTCACCGAGCCGCTCGACCCCGGCGCTGCCGCCCACCAGCGCGGGTCCGCCCGTAATGGTTGCTGCGACGGTGAGCGGGTCGAGTAGTGCGTCACCCTGGCGGACGTGGCCGTCGAGATTCGGAAGCGGCGTGACGCGCGCAAGGTCCCCGGGCTCGTCGTCCGCCACGAGCGCAAGCCACAGGCGAAGCTCGGTGAGCCGCACGGCCGTGAGCTTGACATCAACCCCATACAGCGAGTACGCGAGCACGTCCCGACGGATCGCGACGACAGATCCGCCACCCGCCGTGGCGCGCAGCGCGGTGAGCTCGTGCAGTGCTCCGAGGAGAAATGCGCCGGACCCGACAGCAGGATCGAGCACGGTGAAGCGTCGCAGGTCGGGCGCAGGCGACGGTGCCTCCCCGCGGTGGACCCATCGCTCCGCGGCAGCAGAGGAGAGGCCGGCGCGCGTGACGAGCGCTGCTTCGAGCCCAGCGCGGACCAGATCGCGCACCAGGGTGACAGGGGTGTAGTAGCTCCCGCTGCGCCTTCGCTCGTCGGGGTCCATCACCCCCTCGAACACACGGCCGAGCATGTCGGGAGCAACGAACTCCCTGTCGTCGCTCTCCCGCACCGAGAAGTGGAAACGCTCGAACAGATCGTCGAACGCATCCCGCCAGTGGACGTTGCTCCAGCGCGCGGTGCCATGCCGCCGCTCCAGCAGAGTTGGCTCGAACAAGCCTCCGTTGAGGAACGGCAGGCGGCCGAGCAGCCGCGCGGCGCGCGAGCGCTCAGCCGGTGGACGGTTCAACGCGCCGAAACACAGCGGGTCGAAGAGGTGCCGGTGAAAGCCCCGTCCTGCGGCAAGGGCGGCGTCGAACCGGTGGACCAGATATCGCCGGTCATCGTCCAGCCACCCTTTGGCCTGCACGAAATAGAGGAACAGCACCCGGGTGAGCGCCGTCAGGGCGAGGGCGTGTCGGATCTCCCGGCTGCGCGGTGCCGGCAGACGGTCGGTGAATCTCTCGAGCACCGAACGGAACGCCTGAAAGAAACGCGTCGTGACTCCTTCGCTTGCCAGAGCGTCGCCTGTGCGCATGCTGAGGGCGAGCGCGCTCTCGCCGGGCAGGGGCGCGCAGCGCTCGAGTGTGGCGAGGGCGCTCCCGGAAACCGGGTCGAGGGCGAACATCGCGGCCCGGACGCCGAGCTCCGCTCTCGTTCCGCTCCCCAGACGCCATGTGGCGCACACAAGCCGGCGCGGCGTTCCTCCCAACGCGCACGCGAGTCCACGTTCGGCGCGGATCGCTAGGGCGTGGGCGCCGGCATGGGCTGCCCGCTCAGGGTCCGCCGCATCGATGGCGAAGATCCGGAACGCGTCGTGGCGGGCAACCAGCCCGACGCGGCGCACCCCCGCCGCCTCAGCTTGGGCTACGCCGAGCCAGGGCCCGGGCGGTACGGCTTCCCACACCGGCTTGAATCCGAGCGCGCCAAACAGGTCACGGAGGTCCTCGATCTGCTCGGTGCGAGCAAGAATTTCCCGCAACACCACGGGCCCCTCGGTTGTGAAACCCCGAAGGTGTGGCGGATCATTCCGGCTTTAGGTATCAGGACGTTGCGGGCGGGTGCGATTTACTGCGGCTACGTCAGTGGGCTTCGTCCTTCATCTCGCCCGGCCGCCGGAGCGCGATGTCACCGTTGAACGTCTCCAGCTCGATGCCGGCGCTTCCCGAACCGACGGTGAAGCTGAAGCGGTGTGTGCCTGTGTCCGCGGCGCCGACTGGGAAGCTCGAGTCGAACTCGCCGTTGAACGTCGAGACTGAGATCGTGGCGTTCGTCTTTTCCGGCACGCTCACCTTGAGGTCGCCGTTGTGCGTGGCGAGACGGTAGTGCCCGCCGTCCGCGATCGTGCCCGCGTAGGCCACATCGCCGCTCACCGTGCTGACGTCCACCCGGGACGACTGAATCCCCTCGAGCTCGATGTCGCCGCTCACCGTCGCTGCCGAGACGTCGCCCGAGACGTCGATCAGGGAAATGTCGTCGCTGACACTGTTGACCTCAACGCGCCCCTTGGCGTCGTGCAAAGCAATCGCTCCTTCTACTGATTTGAGGGAGATGTACCCGGTCCCGCCCCGGCAATTCACGGCACCCTTGACCGTCTCCGCCCGCACCGCCGCCTGTGAACCGTCCACGTCGATGTCGCTGTGGACACCGGTCAAATTGAGAGCCATCCAGGCGGGCGCCATGATGATGTACTCGACATCGTGGGGCATGCCGCGTGGCGACGTTGTCTTCACGCTCAACACGGAGGAGGCGAGCGCAACCTCGATCACATCGCCGCTCGAAGGTTGGGCATGAACGCGCACGGCGTTCTGGCTCCACGCCTTCACCACGATTTTGCCGCCGAAGTTGCTGACGTCCAGGCGGGTGCCTTGTTGCACCGCGATCAGGGTATCGGTCTGCTGCCCCAACCCCATGGTAAGTGCCGTGAGGGCGGTGATCATGCCAGCCATGGATAGTTCCTTCCTAAGTCCGCGCGGACACGATGGCGGCTGCCTCTCGCAGGAGGTCGAACTTCTGTCGCATCGTGTCGGCAAGATGATGGTTCAAGTACGTGCTGCCCGGGTCAGCCTCGAGAGCGCGCCGTGCCTGCCCGATGGCCGTGTCCACGACGGCGAGGTTGTGCTCCAGTATCCGCACCGTGGCCGTGTCGAGCCGCCCGTTGTTCCGACCCTCGTCGAGCGCGGCCTGAAGCTCGGCAATCGCCGCTCCGTAACGCGGGTCATTCGCCCACGCGAACCGAAGGGCGGAAGTTCCCATCGCCGTGTGACCGGCGGCCGCGTGACGCGCCACGAGCCAGGCCGCTCCGCCCGAGAGGAGCATCAGCGCCACGCTGGCCGCGAGGAGCTGCGGCACGGACAAAGGCAAAGGTCGGACCGCGCGTCGTCGCCCCGGCTCCAACCCGATCTGCTGCGCGATGCGCGGCCATAGATCCGTAGCGGGTGGCCGGTCGTCCAGGGCGCGCGCGCGCGTCCTGACCCGTTGCAGATCGTCCGCAACTGCACGGCACGCAGGGCATGATGCCAGGTGTGCGTCGGCGGCCACTCTCTCGGCGCCCGTCAGGGTGTCGTCGAGATGCTCCGATAGACGGCTTGTCCACGGGTCGTTCATAGTTGCGTTCCCTCAGCGATCCAGATATGCGCGCAACGCCATGCGCGCATGGTGCAATTGCGACTTTGACGTACCCGCCACGATCCCGAGCATTGCTGCGATTTCGTCGTGCTTGTAACCCGCCACGTCGTGTAGCACGAATACCTGGCGAGCGCCGTCGGGCAGTCGGCTGATCCCTTCCTCGAAATCCACCGCCGCGTGGGGTTCCGGAGCTGCGGTAGGGACGGCGTCGATGGCGTCGCCGAGTTCGTATCGGCCGCGCTCGATGCCGCGCGCGCTGCGCCGCGTAAGAATCACATTCACGGCGAGCCGGTGGAGCCAGGTGCCGAATGCCGCATCTCCCCGGAAGGTTCCGAGCTTCGCCCACGCGCGCACGAAGACATCTTGCGTGACGTCCTCCGCGGCCTCTCCCCCCATCATGCGCCTCGCCAGGCTGTGGACACGGGCAACATGGCGGCGGTACAGCCGCTCGAATGCGCCGCCGTCGCCGCCTGCCGCCAGGGCGACGTCAACCGCCTCCGGATCAGCCACCCTTGCTCCGTCTCCGTTGAGAGTCGTAACTCCGGGGGCCGCGTCCGTCATGCATAGGAGTTGGACGGATGGACGGGGGAAAGGGTTGCACCGGGCGATACCTTTAGGGCCTATATGAGCCCCGGGATCCTTGCCCTGAGCGGCATCGGGTTGTTGCTCGGGTTCCGTCATGCGTTCGAGCCAGACCACCTGGCCGCGGTTTCGACCCTCGCCACTCGCCAGGGCAGCCTGTTCGAGGCATGCCGGCTCGGGTTGGCGTGGGCCGCCGGCCACACCGCCAGCGTGGGGATGGTCGTACTCGTGATCGTGGTGGGTGGGCTGCGTCTCCCGGAGCGGCTCTGGCCCGCCGCGGATCTCATCGTTGCGCTGTTACTCATCGCACTGGGCGGCTCGGTGCTGCTGCGCTACGCACGCGGCCGCTGGCACATGCACGAGCATACGCACGGCGCGGGGCCGCACCTCCACCTCCACAGCCACGCGCGCGGCGCGGCCCATGAACATGCGCACCCTCGCGGGGACGCGCGCCGCTCGCTCGGGTTCGGGTTACTCCACGGACTCGCCGGGGGTGCCGCAATTCTCGTGTTGCTGGTGGCTGCGGCCCCCACGCGCGGCGCGCAGCTCGCGTACTTCTTCGCATTCGGCGCGGGGACAATGATCGGGATGCTCCTCGTGTCGTTATCCCTGGCGGGAATCGTGCGGCTGGCCTCGACCCGCGGCGCGCGCTGGGCAACCGTGCTGCACCTTGGCTCGGCGGCGGTGAGCGTTGCAGTCGGCTGCGCGCTCGCGCAGAAGGTGGCGTCTGCGCTGTAAGGATACTGTACGGATGCTGTCGGGAGCCTATCCCGTGCCGTACTGCCTGCCCCGCCACACGATCTTCCGGCCTCCCCGCCACGCCGACCGCAACATGATGTACGCCACCATACTGGCCCCAAATGGATACAGCAGGGCGTAACGCAGCGGCGCTTTCTCGGCCCAATACGCCACCGCCCAGATGGCCAGCGAGATGGTGATGGTGGCAAGCGCCCAGCTATCCCGGTGCAACGTCCACCACACCGGCGGTGCCACCCACGCGAGCGAGGGGAGCCACATGAGATAGGGAGCCGCGCGGCGCAGCCACGGGATCGGCGGCAGCGTGAGCGGCACGCCGAGGGCCAGGTTCTTCGACCATCCCTCGACGATTTCTGCGAGACTGCGATACATCCGCGTCGCCATGTATTCGGAGCCGTGTATGAGGAAAATGTTCAGCCCGTGCCGCACGTACGCCTGCGCCAGCGCCAGGTCTTCGACCACCCGATCCTTGACCGCCTCGTGCGTCCCCACGGTTTGGTACGCGGCCCGTGTCGTGAGAATGAACTGACCGTTCGCGATACCGTCCCACTCGACGCGCGTCTTGTTGATGCGCTCGAGGCCACCGACCCGTGAGGCGAGCGCCAGAATGACGTGGGGTTGCACCAGGCGCTCCCAGAACGTGACCATCTCCTGGCGCGGGAGCACGGTGACCAAATCGACGCCCTCCTCCTCGAGCGCTGCGACGCACCGGGGGATGAGTTCCGGCCCATGGCGTGTATCCGCGTCGGTGAACAACAGGATCGTGCCACTCGCCACCCGGCAGCCCTGCACCAGCGCCCACGCCTTGCCGAACCACCCCGCGGGCAGATCCGCGCCCCGTACCAGGCGCAGCCGTCCCCGGGATTCGGGAGTGCGTTCCAGCTGTTCGACGATGGCCGCCGTGCCGTCGCTCGAGCGGTCGTCCACGACGACGACCTCGATCGCGTCGTACGCGGTGGCGAGGATCGAGAGAACGCACGACTCGATGTTCGCGGCCTCGTTGCGCGCGGGGATGACGACTGAGAGCAACGGGCCGCTCGTGCGGGGAGAATACGAGCGCAGGTGCGGCCGGCGATGGGTATAGCGATGCAGCAGCAGGGCGAGAAACGACAGGTACACGGCCGGAATCAGCCAGGTCACTCGAGTTCTTCCCCTTCGCCAGTCGCGATCACCACGACCGTTGTCAGGTGACCCGTGACGTTCGTCATAGTACGGAACATGTCCGGGATACGGTCGAGCCCGATGAGCAGTGCGATGCCCGAAAGCGGCAGTCCCGTGGCGGCGAACGCCGGCGCGAGACTCACAACGCTCGCCGCGGGCACGCTGGCCACCGCGAGCGACGCCAGGAAAACCGCGGCGCCCGCCTGGAATGCTTCTGCGAATCCAAACGGGACACCGTACAGCTGGGCCACGAACAGCACCGCGACCGCTTGAAACAGAGCGCTGCCGGGGCGGTTGATGCTCGCACCCAGCGGAAGTACCAGACCCGAGACGCTGCGGGAGATCTTGAGGTCGCCCTCCGCGGCGGCGAGCATGGTGGGCAGCGTGGCGAGCGAGGAGGTAGTGGAGAACCCCATCAGCATCGAATTGAGACTGGCGCCCAGAAACCGCGATACTCTCACCCGCGCCATCACCGCGACCGCCGGCAGCAGCACGCCCCCGATGAAGACCGTGATCCCCACAATGACGGCGAGCACGTACACCCCCATTGCCTTCACCATGGCCCAGCCAAACTGGGCCACCATGGGAGCCACCAGCGCGCAGATTCCGATGGGTGCGAGCAACAGTACCCAGTGCACAATCCCGATCAGAGCCGCCATGGTCGCGTTCGCGAGCTCGGTGAGTGCGAGGCGCTTCTCGTCGGGAAGAGAGGCCGCGGCGACAGCCAGAATCGCGACAGCGACAACCACAGGGAGGAGGTTGCCGTCGGCCGCCGCGCGGAGCGGGTTTGCCGGTACGAGTTCGACCACAAACCGGGCGCCGGAGGGGATCTGCTCGACGGCTCGACGAACAAAGCTCGAGTCGGCCACGGCCGCCGCGCGCAGCGCCGCCTGTTGCTCGAGGCCCACGGCGCCGAGTGGCAGGATGAGTGCGGCCACCGCAAATCCGACGACGATTGCCGCCAGCGTCGTGCCCCAGAAGAATGCCACGGCTCGGAGGCCGAGCCGGCTCACCCTGCTGAGGTTGCCGAGTCCGGCCACTCCGGCGAACACTGCGCTGGCCACCAGCGGAATCACGACCATCGACAGCAGGTTCAGAAACAGCGTGCCGACCGGCCGCAGACCGACGGCGAGGGCAAGTAGCACGTGGTTCTGCGTGGCCGCGGCGGCGAGGCCAAGCACCAAGCCGGCCACCAGGCCGGCTCCCATCCACACGTGGTTTCTCATAGAGTGCGCAGTATACTTCCCGGCTCAATGATCAGCGGCACTCCGGCACGCCGCAACGGCTAGTCTCTGGCGACCCCCGCGAAACGATCGTTCCGGCTCATTGGAGCTGATGGCCGCCCGCTCCCTGGCGACGTGCGAAGCGCGGGCGGTGTCCGGCCCTATGTGGTCATCTGTTCCGGTGCGAGCGGGTCCAGGAGTTCGGGATTTCTTCCCAAGGTTGCGGACCGCCTGGCACGCGCGGGATTCGCCGTGGTGACGTTCGACTTCCCGGACGCGAGAGCCGCATCGCAGATCCACGATCTGGACATTGTGCTGGATGCGCTGCGGCGCGGGTCCATCGGAATTGCATCCGAGACGTACGGGTTGATCGGCCACGACACCGGAGCAGCGATCGCCTTGTCGCGGGCCGCCGGCGACGAGCGCGTGCGCGCTGTCGTGACATTCGGCACCGGAGCGTCCCTCGACACCGGCGACTCCTCGGTGCGACTGCGTTGGCTTGATCTTCCGGGGTCCACCCCGGTGGCCGAACAGGTGGTGCGGGCGTCGGTCGATTGGCTGGGGCGCCACCTTCCGTGATCACCTTAGACGCTGTGCGCCTCGCGCTTAGCGCGCACCGGCCCAGGCGCGAAAGCCCGGCAGGCGCGCACCTCGCCGCTGTCGCGCTAATCCTGGTGCCTGGCATGGACGGTCTCGAAGCCCTCTTCATCCGACGTGCCGTGCGCGCCGAGGATCCCTGGTCTGGACAAGTGGCCTTCCCGGGCGGTCGCCATGACCCGGGAGACATCGATCTCGAGGCCACAGCCATGCGGGAGACCCAGGAGGAGCTGGCCGTGGATCTGACGCGCGCCGAGCGACTGGGCCCTCTGGACGACATTCGCCCCCGAACCCATCTGTTGCCCCCCGTGTTGGTGCGCCCGTTCGTCTATGCCCTCCCACATCGACCACTCCTCACCCCGAGCGCAGAAGTACAGTCCGCCTTCTGGGTACCGTTGGATCGCTTTCTCTTGCCCGGCATGCGTCGCGACGTGACGCTGCCGGTGCCCGGCGGGGAGCGCACCTTTCCTGCCTATGTGCTCGACCAGGACGTTATTTGGGGCATGACAGAGCGCATGCTGCAGGCGTTTATCAAAATCATAGGCGACGAGAATCCATAGATTCGCTTGACAGTATTTAGAAATTAGCTTAGACTAATTTCTGTCTGATGCGCGACCCGAAGTGATTAGCCCCAAAGTTCATACCCGGTATCCGGCGCCCGTTCTCAGCGCGCCTTTCCGGCAGGGAGAAACGGCATGAATGCGGTAATGCGCGAGTCCCCGCTCACGCGCTCGGTCGAAGACTATCTCAAGGTCATCTACCACCTCTCGAGCCAGGGTGGCTTCGCGACCACGAGCGACATTGCCGCCCAACTCGACGTCTCCGCGCCCTCGGTCAGCGGCATGGTCAAGCGGCTGTCCGAGACCGGCTTGATCGAGCACGTCCCTTACCGCGGCGTCCAGCTCACCGCTCAGGGGCGCCGGGCCGCGCTGAAAATGATTCGGCGTCATCGCGTCCTGGAGGTCTATCTCATCCAGAAGCTCGGATACGATTGGGACGGCGTGCACGACGAAGCGGAACGGCTCGAGCATGCCGTGTCGGACGAGCTCATTGAGCGCATGTCCGGGGCACTTGGCAATCCGCGTTATGACCCGCACGGCGCGCCCATCCCGACTGCTGCGGGGGAGATCGAAGAGTCTGATCTCATCTCGGTCGCGGACGCGCCCCTTGGCCAGGCGCTCCAGCTACGCCAGGTGGGGACCGAGGACCCGGCCCGACTGCGTTACCTCGCAGAGCAGGGGCTGGTGCCGGGGGCGCGGCTTACCGTCACTGACCGCCAGCCCTTCAACGGGCCGACGACGGTGCGGCTGGGGTTGGGCCCAAGGGTGATCGGTCGCGAGCTCGGGCAGTTGTTGTGGTGTCGAGAGGAGACGCGGTGAGTACCGACGACGTGGGGCTCCCTAGCGCGGTTGTGGAGCCTGGGTGGCGGACGCCACGGCTTACGCCGAGTCTCGCCGAGGTCTACCGCACGATTCCGGTAACCGGCACCGGTTGGTGGCGCAAAGCTCTGGCGTTCGCCGGCCCCGGCTACCTCGTCGCGGTCGGGTACATGGACCCCGGCAACTGGGCCACGGACTTGGCGGGCGGGGCGCAGTTCGGGTACACGCTGCTGAGCGTAATCCTGATCTCGAACCTGATGGCGATCCTGCTGCAGGGGCTCTCGGCAAAGCTGGGCATCGTGACGGGACGCGACCTGGCCCAGGCGTGCCGCGACCACTACTCGCGCCCGGTGTCCTTCGGCCTCTGGATCCTCTGCGAAATTGCGATCGCGGCGTGTGACCTGGCGGAGGTAATCGGGTCAGCGATCGCGCTCAACCTGCTGTTCGGGATCTCCCTGCCCTGGGGCATTGCGATCACGTCGCTCGACGTCCTGCTGGTGCTCTACCTCCAGAACAAGGGGTTCCGGCTGCTCGAGGCGCTTGTGATCGCCTTGATTGTCACGATCGCCGGCTGCTTCCTGTTCGAGATCGTGATCTCGCGTCCCGACTGGGGCCCGCTGGCACTCGGGTTCGTGCCCAGCACCTCGATTCTCGCGGACCGGGACAAGCTCTACATCGCGATCGGCATCCTCGGCGCGACCGTGATGCCGCACAATCTCTACCTCCATTCGTCCATCGTGCAGACCCGGCGGTACGAGGAATCCGCGGCGGGCAAGCGGGAAGCCGTAAAGTACGCGTTCCTCGATTCGACCATCGCGTTGAGCTTCGCGCTCTTCATCAACGCCGCGATCCTCATCGTGGCTGCGGCGACGTTCCATCGCTCCGGCCACACGGGGGTGGCCGAGATCCAGGACGCCTACAAGCTGCTCACACCACTGCTCGGTGTGGCGGGGGCGAGCGCCGTCTTTGCCCTGGCGCTGCTCGCGTCGGGGCAGAACTCGACGTTGACGGGCACGCTGGCGGGCCAGATCGTCATGGAGGGGTTCCTCAACATCCGCATCCGGCCGTGGCTGCGCCGGCTCATCACGCGAGGCGTCGCCATTGTGCCGGCGGCGCTGACCGCCATCTTTTTTGGTGCGAGCGGGACCGCGCGGCTCCTGATCCTGAGCCAGGTGATCTTGAGCCTGCAGTTGTCGTTCGCGGTATTCCCGCTCGTGCGATTCACGTCGGAGCGAGCCAAGATGGGCGAGTTCACAAACTCCCTATGGCTGAAGGTGCTGGCCTACGCCGTCGCCGGAGTGATCGCGACGCTCAACGTCTGGCTCCTGTATCTGACCTTCCGCGGGTGGCTTACCTGATGTACGCGCGCATCCTCGTGCCTCTCGAGAATTCGCCTTACGATGAGACAATCCTTGCCCACGTGCGCAAGCTGGCGCAGCACTGCGGCGCCGCAATAGTGCTCATCCACGTAGCTGACGGCTGGGTCGCCCGCAACATCAAGGAGCTCGATCTGCGGGAGTCAGAGGAAATGCGGGAGGACCGGGCTTATCTAGAGCGGGTGTCCGCGACCCTGCGGGCGGAGGGGTTCGATGTTGACGCGGTGCTCGCGGCCGGTGATCCGGCATCAGAGATCTGCGAGGCGGCAGGTCGAGAGCACTGTGATCTGATCGCTATGGCCACGCACGGACACCGGGGACTCAACGACGTGGTGCGGGGAAGCGTGGCCAGCGCGCTGCGGCATAAGACCATGGTTCCCGTCTTGATGGTGCGGGGCCAACCCAAGTAAGCGGGTCCCTCTCAGGCGTCCGCGCGCTCCTGCTCGAGGGCACGGAGCATCGAGCTCAGGCGGCTGTCGCGCGCTGCTTCGAGCGCTTCCAGCTTCCCCTTGTACGCGCGCTCGATCGCGTGGGTGAGCGCCCGCAGTTGCTCTGGCTCGAGACTGTGCCACGTTGCCAGTTCGCTCCATCGTTGCTCGAAACTTGCGAGCAAGCGCTGAAGGAACACGGTGACGCCGCCTTCGCCGGCGGCGAGATGATAGGTGAGATGCGGCCCCGCCGCCGCCCATCCGAGCGCCGGCCCGAGGGACACGGCCCGGTCGAGCTCTTCCACATTGATTACCCCGGTCAGCACAAGGTCCACGCACTCCCGCCACACTGCTGCTGCGATGCGGCCCACAACGTAGCCCGGAACCGGCTTGCGAATCACAATCGGCACCCGGCCCAGGGCCAGCAGGTAGTCGTGAGCCCGAGTCACCCAGGCGGCGCCCGTCCGCTCCGCCGGAACGACCTCGACCAGGGGGATGAACTCCGGCGGGTTGAGCGGGTGGGTTACCAGGCAGCGGTCCTGACGACGGCAACGGGCGAAGATGTCCTTTGGAAGCAGCCCGCTCGACGAGCTGGTGAGCAGGGTCTCCTGGCCCGCGATCTGGTCCACGGCGTCGAACAGTTTCTG
>Ga0193727_1000430_pt1 | contig 16162 bp, 15 predicted proteins | sample H2c2metaG_FD_143051 | JGI IMG/M metagenome (GOLD analysis project Ga0193727, IMG submission 143051) | Soil microbial communities from a riparian zone of the East river system, Colorado, United States - H2c2 | ecosystem: Environmental > Terrestrial > Soil > Riparian zone | place: USA: East River...
GTGGTGGGGGCGGTGGTGCTCTCGCTGCTCGATTGGGTGCTCAGTGTCGTGCTGCAAGTCGCCGACGCGGCGGGAGGGGGGCCGCGTGCTCTGGTGAGACTGGGCGTCGTCGTCGTTTACAACGTGTTCTTCATCGCCCTGCTCGTGCGTGTGTTCGGGTCCTGGTTCGGGGCGTTTCGCTATTCCCGCTGGATGCGGCCCGCGTACGTGCTGACCGACTGGCTGGTGGAGCCGCTGCGGCGCATGCTACCGCCCATGGGGATCTTCGATTTCAGCCCGCTCGCCGCCTTGCTGGTCCTCTGGGTGCTCAAAACGTTCCTGCTCTCCCTGTTGTGACGCATGGGCGTCGTGGCGCTGCACATCGTTCCTCGCGCGCGCGCCACCGCGGTCGCCGGCTCGCATGGTGACGCGGTGAAGGTCCGCGTCGCGGCGCCCCCGGTGGACGGTGCTGCGAACGCGGAGCTGGTCCGGTTCCTCGCTGCGCGGCTCAACGTCCCCGCCGGGCGAGTGACGATCGTTGGCGGAGCGAGCGGGCGCCGCAAGACCATAGAGGTCGAAGGGATGACCGGGGACCAAATACGCCTCAAACTGCTCGTCAACGTTGGGCAGCCCTGCCTTTGAACACCCGAAACAAGTAGTACAGCGACGGAAACAAGACGAGCCCGCCCAGTCCGAGCGCGGCGAGCGCCAGCTCGAGCGTGATCGCCGGCGCTGCCGCGCCCTCGATCGTGTATCCGGGCGGTACCAGATAGGGGTACTGCGCGAGTGCCCAGCCCCACAGGATGAGCGAGACCTCACCCGCCGCGGCGATGCGCGCCCAGCGCCACTTCCCAAGCCACAACGCCGCGAGACCTCCCAGCGCGGCCGCGGCGGTCAACAGATGCAGTGGGGAAGCCCAGGGTGCGCCGAGCAGGCCGGCCTGCAGCGACGGAGCCACGCCGCGCGATAGTGCGAGGGCGAGGACGCCGGTCACCATGACCGCGACCCCAGCCACCATTCCCCGCCGCCGGAAGTCGTTCCGTAACGCCTCATCGTCGGATTCGAGGGTCAGGTACACCGCGGCGAGGTAGGCGAAACAGGCGAGCGCGAACACTCCGACCGCGAGCGCGAACGGATTGAGCCACGGCGCGACGTACACGGAGTAGAAACCCTCCCTCGCCCCCCCTCCCCCGTCCCCTACGCTCCCAGCGGCCACCGCTCCCACCGCCATCCCGAGGAGCAGCGGCGTCACGACGCTCGCGATCGCGAATAGCAGGCCCCAGTTGCGCTGCACTTCATCGCGCTGGCCGCCATAGCTCCGGAACGCGAACGCCGACCCACGCAGCACAATCCCGATCAGCGCCAGCGACAGAGGAATGTGGAGCCGGATGCTGAGGTGGGCGAACGCCGGCGGGAAACACGAGAAGAGCAGTACGAGCGCGAGGATCAGCCAGACGTGGTTCGCCTCCCATACCGGCCCGATCGCTTCCTCGATGAGGGCACGCTGATCGCGCCGCCGGGGGCCGCTCGCGAACAAGTCCCACACCCCGCCGCCAAAATCCGCGCCGGCGAGCAGCACATAGGCGTTCAGTGACACGACGACGATCCCGGCTAGTACCTCAGCGAGTGTCACGCTTCCCTCTTCCCTCTTCCCTCGGCCTCATAAACCGCCACACCGACTCCGGGACGTTCGGGCTGCGCACGATCTGACGGTACAGGAGCCACGCCACGATCGCGCCGAGGAAGCAGTAGAGCAGCGTGAACACGACGAACGGCACCACCAGCCCGGGCATCGGCGTCACCGCATCTTTGGTTCTCAGCACCCCATAGATCACCCACGGCTGGCGCCCCAGCTCAGTCACCATCCACCCCGCCTCGGTCGCCAGGAACCCCATCGGTGTGGCGATGACGATCGCGCGCAACAGCCACCGATTCTCAGCGAGTACCCTTCCCCCTTCCCTCTTCCCTCTTCCCCATGCCCACAGGACCCAGAGTGTGACCAGCGTCATGTACGTGCCCAGCGCTACCATGAGCTGGAACGACCAATGAACGGCCTGCACGTTGGGCCACTCGTCGCGCGGGATCGCGTCCAGGCCCTTCACTTCCGCGTGGGGATCGTGAAACGCGAGGAGCGAGAGTCCATACGGGATGCGCACCGCGTACCGCGTGGTGCGGGAAGCAAGATCGGGCCAGCCCCCCAGGACGAGCGGCGCCCCGGTTTCCGTGTGAAACACCGCCTCCATCGCGGCAAGCTTCGCCGGCTGGTAGCGCGCCACCTGGCGGGCGGCCAGGTCACCCGAGAGCGGTTGCAGCACAGCGGCCGGCCCGCCGACGAGGAGCGCGATCGCGAGCGCCCGGCGATGGAAGGCGTTGGCCGGGTCCTTGAGCAACAAGAAGGCGTGGATGCCGGCGACGGCGAACCCCGTCGCGGCGTATGCAGCCAGGGTCATGTGAATCGTCTGTGACAGGGCGGCGGGATTCAGCATCGCGGCGATTGGGTCCACCTGCGTCACCGCGCCATTCACCACCGCGAATCCGGTAGGGGTGTTCATCCACGCGTTGGCGATGACGACGACGATCCCCGACAGGGCCCCGCTCACGGCCACCAGCACGCCCGCGAAAAGATGGGCGCGCGGCGCGATGCGGTCCCATCCGTACAAATAGATCCCGAGGAAGATCGCCTCCATGAAAAAGGCGAACCCCTCGAGTGAGAACGGCATCCCGATAATCGCCCCGGCGAAGCGCATGAACCCGGGCCACAGGAGCCCCAGCTCGAACGACAGCACCGTGCCCGATACCGCCCCGACGGCGAACAGGATCGCGGTCCCTTTGGCCCAACGCTGGGCCAGCTCGTAGTAGATCTCGTCTCCGGTCGCGATCCAGCGGCGCTCCGCCACCACCATGAGGACCGGCATGCCGATCCCCACGAGCGCGAAGATGATGTGAAAGGCGAGGGACGTCCCCATCTGCGAGCGGGCGGCGAGCAGGTCGGGCATGGGCTAGAAACTACACTCAACTCGAAGTAGATTACACGCCGACAATTGATTCTCCGTGGCGATTTGAGGCGTCTTGCGGCCACGTAAAACAATCCGCTAAAAAGCCGGCCCGCTCGGCTTTTACACGCTGTGGCGGGATTTTCATTTAGGAGACGAGGGAAGGGGGACGAGGGACGGGTGAGTGATGTGACACTTCGGAAGTTGCTCGATGACGGGAAGGTGCACGTCCTCGACGGGGCGATGGGGACGATGCTGTACGGCAAGGGCTACTTCCTGAACGTCTGCTACGACGAGCTGAACCTGAAGCAGCCGCGCCTGGTCCAGGAGGTGCACGAGGCGTACGTGCGCGCCGGCGCCGAGGTGCTCGAGACCAACACGTTCGGCGCCAATCCCCTGAAGCTCGCGAGCTACGGGCTCGCGGACGACACGGAGAAAATCAACCAGGCGGCCGCCGAGCTGGCGCGCACGGCGGCGGACGGCCGCGCCAGCGTCGTTGGTGCTATCGGGCCACTCGGTGTACGGCTCGAGCCGTTCGGCCAGACGTCCCGGGACGAGGCGTTCGCGCTGTTCCAGCGCCAGGTGAGAGGGTTGCTCGCGGGCGGCGTGGACGGGTTCGTGCTCGAAACGTTCAGCGATGTGGCGGAAATTCACGAAGCCCTGCGCGCGGTGCGCAGTCTCTCCGATCTCCCGGTCATCGCCCAGATGACGATCGGCACCGACGGCCTCACCCACTACGGCACCGAGCCCGCAGCCTTCACGAAGCAGCTGGCGGAGTGGGGCGCGGATGTGATCGGCGTAAATTGCTCCGTCGGCCCCGCCGGGCTGCTCGAAGCGGTCGAGAAGATGGTGAAGGTCACCGACCGCCCGATCTCCGCGGTGCCCAACGCCGGGCTGCCGAAAGACGTCGGCGACCGCAAGATCTATCTCGCCAGTCCCGAGCACATGGCGACCTACGCGCGCCGCATGATCGAAGCGGGCGCGCGCTTCGTGGGCGGCTGCTGCGGCACGACCCCGGAGCACATCAAGAAGATCCGCGACTACGTGGCGAGCGTCGTACCGCGCCATCAGCCGACGGTCGTCTCACGCGATTCTGTCGCCTCACCAGTCGGGGTGGAGGCCATGGCCCTCGCCCAGCGCTCGCGCTTCGGCGCGAAGCTGGCCCAGGGCAAGCTCGTCACCAGCGTCGAGATCGTGCCGCCTAAGGGCGTCGATCCGGGTCCGATGTTCGAGCAGTGTCGCGCGCTGAAGGCGGCGGGGGTGGACGCCGTGAACGTCCCGGACGGGCCGCGCGCGCAGAGCCGCATGGGGGCGCTCTTGTCGTCCGTGATCATCGAGCGCGAGGTGGGGATCGAAACCGTCACGCACTATTCCTGCCGTGACCGCAATCTGCTCGGCATGCTGTCGGACGTGCTCGGCGCCGCGGCGGCGGGATTGCGCAACATTCTCATCGTGACCGGCGATCCGCCGAAGATGGGCCCCTATCCCGACGCGACCGCGGTGTTCGACATCGACTCGATCGGGCTCACCAACCTGGTGTACCGGTTGAACCACGGGCTCGATCCGGGCGGTAATCCGATCGGGAAGCCGACGCAGTTCGCGATCGGCGTGGGGGTGAATCCGGCGGCCACCGATCTGGACCGCGAGCTGGCGCGCTTCGCGTGGAAAGTGGACGCCGGCGCCGACTTTGCGGTCACGCAGCCCGTGTTCGACCCGAAGCAGCTCGAAGCGTTCCTGAAGCGTGTCGAGCAGTTCCGGATTCCGATCGTGGCCGGCATCTGGCCGTTGCTCTCGCTCCGCAACGCCGAGTTCCTGGCGAACGAAGTCCCGGGCGTGTCGGTCCCCGACTCGGTGCTCGCGCGGATGCGGAAGGCCACCGAGCACGGCAAAGAGGCCGCCCTCGCCGAGGGAGTGAAGATCGCGCGCGAAATGTTCGGGCTCGTGAAAAAAGACGTGCAGGGAATCCAGGTGAGCGCGCCGTTCGGAAGAGTCGAGGTGGCGCTGGAGGTGTTCAAGTAGTGAGGGAAATCCAGTTCACCGAGAAGGACACCGCCCTGCGGGACGATGTTCGCACGCTCGGTGCGTTGGTGGGTGATGTGATTCGCGAGCAGGGCGGTGAGGCGCTCTTCGACGCGGTCGAAACGGCCCGCGTCGCCGCGATCCGCCGGCGCGAAGGGGAGGACGGCGGCGAAGCGGACCTCGAAACTGCCGTCGGCGCTCTCGAGCCCCGGGCCGCGGGCGAGATGGTCCATGCATTCGCCACGTATTTCGAGGTCGTGAACCTCGCCGAGCGCGTCCATCGTATTCGGCGGCGGCGCGACTACCTGCGCGCCGGCTCGGGGGGAACCCCGGCGCCTCCCCAGGAAGGCGGTCTCGAGGACACACTGCGGCGCCTCGTTGCCGCGGGGCTCGGCCCCGCTGAGGTGCGCACCCTGCTCGCACGCCTGCAGTTCGAGCCGGTCTTCACCGCCCATCCAACGGAGGCCACGCGCCGGACGCTGCTGGAAAAGCAGCAGGCGATCGGCCGGTTGCTGGTGCGGCGACTCGACCCGTCGCTCACCCCCGAGGAAGAACGGGCGACACTCGGCCAAATCCGCGAAGAGGTCACCGTGGCGTGGCAGACGGAGGCGCAGCGCGCCCAACGACCCACCGTGCTCGACGAGCTCGAGCACGTGTTGTTCTTCGTAACCGATGTGGTCTATCGCGTGGTGCCGCCCTTCTACGAGGAGCTGGAGGACGCGCTCCGTACGGTGTATGGACCGGCCGCGGCGGAGATCCCCGTTCCGCCCGTGCTCCGGTTCGCCTCCTGGGTCGGCGGGGACATGGACGGCAATCCCAACGTCACCGCAGACACCTTGCGCGCGGCGCTGGCCCGCCACCGGGCCCTGGTGCTCGAGCGCTATCAGCGGGAGACGCTCGAGTTGGCGCAGCGGCTCACGCAGACGCGCTCGCGCGTCGGCGTGGACGACGCGGTGCTGCAGCGCGCCCGCGGGTACGGCGCCCTTTTCCCCGCGGCCGCCGAGGCCGTGCCCGCGCGATACCGCGACATGCCCTATCGGGTACTGCTCCAGCTGATGGCGGCGCGCCTCGCCGCCACGCAGCGGGATGAGGCCCATGCGTATGGGGGTCCGGACGAGTTCGCGAGCGATCTCAGCCTCGTGAGCGCCAGCTTGGCCAGCCACGGCGGGGTCCACGCGGGGCTGTTCAGCGTGCGGCGCTTGCAGCGACGGGTCGAGACGTTTGGGTTCCACCTGGCCGCGCTCGACGTGCGGCAGGACGCATTGACGCACCGCAGCGTAACGGGCCGCCTGCTGGGCGACCCGGCGTGGCTCGACCGGTCACGTGTCGAGCGCGCGGCCCGGGTGCGGCGCGCGATCGCCGCCGGGGAAGCTCCGGTCGCGGCGACGGACGAGGACGCCGCACGCACGCTCGCCGTGTTTCGCGCGATCGGGGAGTGCCGGGCGCGCTACGGCCCACACGCCACTGGTCCATACATCGTGAGCATGGCGCAGGGGGAAGACGATGTGCTCACCGTGCTGTTGCTCGCGCGCTGGGGCGGGCTCGGCGACGACCGCAGCGTACCGCTCGACATCGCTCCGCTGTTCGAGACCGAGGATGACCTCGCGGCGGCACCCGACGTGCTCGCCACACTCCTGGCCGATGAGGTCTACCGGCGCCACCTCGAACGGCGTGACCGCCGCCAGGTGGTCATGATCGGGTACTCCGACAGCAACAAGGACGCCGGTATCGCGGCATCACGCTGGGCGCTGCAGCAGGCGCAGGCGGCGCTGGCCGCGACCTTCGAGGCAACCGGCATCGACCTCACCATCTTCCACGGCCGCGGCGGCACCACGAGCCGCGGCGGCGGCAAACTCGCGCGCGGCGTTCTCAGCGCGCCCCCGGGCAGCGTGCGCGGCCGCCTGCGCGTCACGGAACAGGGCGAAGCGATCAGCGCCAACTACGGCCTGCGCGCCATCGCCCTGCGCACGCTCGAGCAGGCGGTGGGCGCCGTTGCGCTCGCCACCGCGCTCCCGGTGCCGACGGAGACCCGAGCGCCGCAGTGGCGCGCCGTGATGGACGAAATCGCCGCGTCGAGCCACGCGGCCTACCGGGCCATAGTGTACGACGACCCGCGTTTCGTGGAGTATTTCCGCCTCGCGACACCGATCGACGTGATCGAGCGCATGCCGATCGGGTCGCGGCCGCCGGCGCGCGGCTCGGGTTCGGGAATCAAGCAGCTGCGGGCGATTCCCTGGGTGTTCGCGTGGACGCAGAGCCGCCACGTGCTGCCGGGCTGGTATGGCGTCGGCACTGCGCTGGAGCGCGCCGTCAGCCGCCACGGCGAGGGGCAGGTGGCGGAAATGCTGCGCGACTGGCCGTTCCTCAAGGCCTTGGTGGACGATGTCGAGATGGTGCTCGCCAAGGCGGACATGGGCATCGCGGCGCGTTACGCGCGGCTGGCGGGGCCGCTCGAAGCGAGCTACTTCCCCGGTATCCGGGCCGAGTTCGACCGCACGGTGCACTGGGTACTGCGGCTCAAGGGGACCACCGCGCTGCTCGACGAAGATCCCGCGCTGCAGCGCTCGATACGACTGCGCAATCCGTACGTGGACCCGATGAGCCTGCTCCAGGTGGAATTGCTCACGCGCTGGCGGGTGGCAGGGCGCCCGGACGACGATCTGTTTGAGGCGCTGCTCGCTACCGTCCGGGGGATCGCCCAGGGGCTACAGAACACAGGGTGAGGCGACTGCTTGACCTCGAACCGGGCATGTGCGCTCACCACCGCTCCATCTTCACGTCCGCCAGCACGCCATTCAGATCGTTGAACGTCAGCGCCTTCGGCTCGCCCGGCAGGAGCGGGCTCGTGTACTCCTTCTGATCGCCCCGCACGTCGACTCGGAAATGCGCGATGCGGTTGCCGCCAAGATCCACCGACACCAGCACGGGCATCCGGAAGTCCGCGGGCACGTGCTCCTGGGTGACGCGGAAACGGACGGCGTACTTGCCGCCGTCCCCGGCCTGGCTGGTCCAAGCCACGTGATAGGTGGGAATCGCCGTTCCCTTCACCCATTCATCGAAGAACCAGTCCATCGGGATGCCGACGTGCTCCTCCACGACCCGTTGGAAGTCCTCCGTGCTGGTTGGTTTCCCCCGGTATTGCTCGTAGTAGTCACGCATCGTCTGGATAAAGCGATCCTCCTGCATCGTGCGGAGGTCCAGCATCAAGATGCGCAGCATCTGGAAGACCCAGGCGCCTTTTTCGTAGATCATGATCTGGTAGCCGAGCGGCACCTTGGCCGAAGCGGTGCGCTGCCCGATCCAGATCGGGCCCGTCTCGTCCTTGTCGATCTTGATATCCGCCTTGTACTTGTCGAGAAACTTGAAGTACTCGTCGTTGCGCTTGCGCGCGGATTGGAGGTACCACAGGGCTGAGAATTCAGCCAATCCCTCGCTCAACCATGCGTCGCGGTAGGAGCCAGGGTGGACGCCGTTGCCCCACCACTGGTGCGCCACCTCGTGGGCCCGGAAGGCTTCCTGGAAACCATCGAGCGTGGTGGTCTGAAACGTCACCCAGGACAGATCGATCATGCCGGGAAACGACACACCCTCGGTGTAGGGAATCTCCGCCACGTAGAAGTGCGGGTAAAAGCACTCGCCGAAGAGATGGGTGAACAGCTTGAGGCTGTTCGCCACATCCGCAGCGACGTTCTCTTTCATGTTCTTTTGCTGCGGAATCATGACACCTTGCGAGAGGAACTCGCGCGCGAGCGCGCGGTGGGCGCCCTCGGAGATGAGCACGTCGAGCGGCGGCGCGCCTGGCAGCTGGGTGTGGTAGTTCTCGAACAAGCCGAGGTTGAACGTGGCGAACGGCGTCGGCCGCTGGGTCACCCACCGGGTCGCGAGAACCTTGCCGGTGACCGTGGAGTCGGTGCGCTCACCAACGCTCGCCAGCGGATACCAGTTGGGGCTGGCATAAGTGAGGTCGAAGGTGGCAAAGTTCCTGCCCTGCCCGTTGATCGGGTACCAGGCCGCCGAAGGGTTGATGAAAAACCAGTCACCGTAGCGGTCGATCAGACTTCCGTGATCCCCATGGTAGAAGAGCGTGAGGGTGAGGGAGTCGCCAGTCTGGAGCCGGCGGACGCCGCGGACCCACACGTCCCCGCCGTCCTTGGCCTTGAATACCAGCGCATGCTCCCCCGTGCCCCACCGTGCCGAGTCCACCTCCAGCTTGGGATGAAGCGCGAACAGCAGCCACGGTCCTATCGGCTCCTCGGCTTTCAGGGCGAGTGTTGCAGTGGCCGCGAAGTCCAGGTCTGCACCGGACGTCGGCGTGAGGCGGATGTTCATCCGGTAGCTCGGCACGCTCAGCCGATGGCGCAACGAATGGGAGCCGCCCGTGCCCGGGCGAGGTTGCTGCGGTGGAAACTGCGCGACGACGGCCCAATTGCTCCCCCATTGACGATGCGGCACCGGGCGGAACAGCTGCACCGCTTCGATATCGTCCGGATTGATTTCGAACAAGACCGGCCCTCCACTCGCGCGCTCCAGGCGCGCGAAAAAGAAACCGGTGTCCTCCCCGTTCAGCAGCGGCCCAATGATGTCGCTTCTGAGCGAGCCCTCCTTGTCTTCTTCGAGAGAATTGAGGATGTCGTGGATGTGGTCGGCGACATCTCCTGGTGCCACAGCGGGGCGGAAGGTGAGCGCGCGGAGTTGAGCGGCTGTCGAATCCGCGAACAGGAGGATCGCTTCGCTGAAGACGTCGTTGAGGGCGGGGGACCCGGCGAAGCGCTGCAGCTCGGCTTGCTCGACCGCGAGCGCCGGCGTGAACGTGAAGCGACCCTGGCCCTGAAACACCGCGCCCACCGAGCGGCCGGCTATCGGCCCGATCAGATACAGCCGTCCGTGCTCGAGGCTGAGTTGGCCCGCATCCCGGTTGAGGACGAGATGATCGACGTCCGCAACCTGGCCGATCGCTGAGCCGAGCTTCATGACCTCGTGGTAGCGCCCGAGATACGTCGAGGCCGGGACAACCGGTTCCGATGCCGGATTCTGGCTCGCGAGCAGAAACGGAAACAGAACAACGACGACGACGGTGCTTAGGGTCGCGCGCATAAGACCTCGCTGAGGTGCGGGCCATGGAGACGCGCTGCTAGCATAGCCGCCCTGAACGAACTCGGCAAACGCCTTGTTGGGGCCGGACCGTTACCTTTCCCGGGCGATGGAACACGTCCTCGTCCTCAAAGATCTGGCGGTCATTTTCACGATCTCCCTGATCGTGATCCTGGCGTTCCACCGCTTCAAGATTCCCGCCCTCCCCGGCTTCATTGTGGCGGGAGTACTCGTCGGCCCGAACGGGCTCGGTCTCATCTCCGACGTGCAACGCGTCGAAGGCCTCGCCGAGGTCGGCGTGATCCTGTTGCTGTTCACGATCGGTATCGAGTTCTCGCTCGAGCGGCTGCGCGAAATGGGCCGGCAGGTGCTCGTGGGAGGCGGGGCCCAGGTCGGGCTGACGATTGGCGGCGCCGCAGCGGTCGCCGCGGCGCTGGGACAACACTGGCAGGTGGCGCTGTTCCTGGGCTGCCTCGTCGCGCTCTCGAGCACCGCGCTCGTATTGAAGGGACTCACCGATCAGGGGGAGATCGACACCCCGCACGGCCGGCTTGCCACAGGCGTACTGATCTTCCAGGATCTCTGCGTCGTCCCCATCATGCTGGCCCTGCCGTTCCTCGCCGGCCGCGCCAGCGGCGGAGTTGCCGGCCTCGCCCTCGCGCTCGGGAAGGCGGCGGCGATCGTGCTCTGCGTGGCGGTGCTGGCCCGCACGGTGGTGCCGCGCATGTTCGCGGTCATCCTCAAGACGCGAAGCCGCGAGCTGTTCCTCATCGCGGTCATCCTGCTCGGCACGCTCACCGCCCTCGCGACCGCGGAGGCCGGTGCCTCACTCGCCCTCGGAGCCTTCCTCGCGGGGCTCGTGATCTCCGAGTCGGATTACGGCCATCAGGCGCTCGCGGAGCTGCTGCCGTTCCGCGACGTCTTCATCTCGCTCTTTTTCGTCGCGGTCGGGATGCTGGTCGACTTCAGTTTCGTGCGGGATCACCCGGGGCTGACCCTCGGGGCCGTCGCCCTCGTCCTCGCCGGCAAAACGCTCCTCGGCGCGGTGGGGCCCGCGCTGCTCGGCTACGCCGGCCGGGTCGCCCTGCACGCCGGGCTCCTGGTCTCACAGCTCGGCGAGTTTTCCTTTGTGCTCGCGAAAGAAGGCCGCACCCTGGCGCTGCTGAGCGAGCGGATGTATCAGGGGTTCCTCGCTATCGCGGTGTTCACGATGCTTCTGACCCCGTTCCTGCTCATGGGCGGGGCGCACCTGATCGACGCCCTCGAGTGGCTGATCCCGCTCGACCGGCTGCTGCCGGGCTTCCGCCCCCGCAGCATCGTCGCCGCAGCGCAGCCCCTCACCGATCACGTGATCATCGTGGGGTACGGGCTGAACGGACGGAACCTCGCCGCGGCCTTGCGGTCCATCCGCGCGCCATACGTGATCGCGGAGCTGAACGCGCAGACGGTGCGGCAGGCGCGCGACCGCGGAGAGTCGGCGTTCTACGGCGACGCCACGCGGGAAGAGATCCTGCGCGCGCTCGGGGTCGAGCGCGCCCGGATGCTCGTCGCAGCGATCTCCGACCCGGCAGCCACGCGCCGCATGGTGCGCATCGCGCGCGGATTGAACGCCGGGTTGCACATCATCGCCCGCACGCGCTATGTGGTCGAAATTCCCGAGCTGCTGCGGCTCGGCGCGAACGACGTGATCCCCGAGGAGTTCGAGACGTCGATCGAGATCTTCGCGCGGGTCCTCTCCCATTACGGGGCGACCCGGGCCGACGTGGAGCGCCTGGTCGATCAGATCCGCGCCTCGCATTACGACGCGTTGCGGGGCGGCGTCTATCCGACGCTCGGCGCCGTGGCCGGGGTCCCCCAGATGGCGATGGAGCGCATCCGGCTCCGCGCCGATTCGGCCCTGCTCGGTCGCACCATCGCGCACAGCGGACTCCGCACCAAGACCGGTGCGCTCATTCTGTCCGTGCGCCGCGGCAACGCCGACATCTCGAACCCGGACCCCAAATTTCGCCTCGCGGCGGACGACGTCCTCCTCGTCGTCGGTCAGCCGGATCAGCTGCGCGCGGCGACGGAGTTGCTGACCCTACCGAGGCCATCCAAGTGAGCGAATGACGCAGGCGGAGCGGCGCGCGCGCCAGGTCCTCACCATTTTCCTCGCGCTGTACGGCGCGTTCATTGCATTTCATCCCGATCACTACGGCCTCGTCGACTCGCTCGACCTGCCAATCCACGAGGCGGGGCACCCGCTGTTCAGCGTCCTCGGAGAATTCATCGGGTACGCCGGCGGCACGCTGATGCAGCTGATCGTCCCCGCGGTCTTCCTCGGCTATTTTTGGCGCCGCCGCGACCGCCACGCCGCGACCGTCATGCTGTGGTGGATCGCGCAGAACCTCTTCAACATCTCGCGCTACATCGCCGACGCCCGGATCCAGGAGTTGCCGCTGGTGGGCGGCGGCGAGCATGACTGGGGCTACCTGCTCGGCGAGCTGGGCCTGCTGCGCCAGGATCGCGCCATCGCCGACGCGGTGCACTTCACGGGCGTGATCCTCCTTGTAGTGTCCTGCGTGTGGGGCTGGATCTGCGCCTCGGCGGCGGGTCGCGAGCCGTTGGCTGGCGACCCCCCGGTACAGCAGTAGGTTCCCGGGATGATAATTCGCTGGCTGTTCGCCGCTCTGCACCTGCTCGGTCTCGGGATCGGGCTCGGGGCAATCTGGGCGCGCGGGCGTGCGCTCCGGAGCCAGCTTGATGCCGCCGGCCTGCGCCGTGTGTTCTACGCCGACACCTGGTGGGGCATCGCCGCCATCATCTGGATTGCGACGGGACTGACTCGCGCCTTCGGCGGATTGGAAAAAGGATCAGCCTACTATCTGCACAATCACGTCTTTTGGACCAAGATGCTCCTGCTCGGCGTCATCCTGATCCTCGAGATCCGGCCGATGGTGATCCTGATTGGCTGGCGCCGGGTGGCCGGGCGGGGCGGCCAACCCGATACCAGCGCGGCGCCGCGGCTCGCGACCGTCAGCTATCTCCAGGCCGTGCTGGTCCTGCTGATGATCCTGGCGGCGACAGCGATGGCGCGGGGCTACGGCGTAGCGACATAACTCGACCCAATTCATCGAAAGGCAGCATCCCATGTGCCGGAACATCAAACGCCTGCGGCATCCGGACCACGCACCGACCGACGCCGAGTTGCACGACGCATCCCTGCAATTCGTGCGCAAGATCAGCGGGTTCCAGAAGCCGTCTCAGGTCAATCAAACGGCCTTTGACACCGCCGTCCAGGACATCTCCGCTGTCGCGCGCGTGCTGTTTCGCTCGCTCCACGTGCACGGACACACGCAGGCCGCAGGTTAGCCACGCTTGTTCGCGATTCGTCGCGTCGGTTCCCCGGACGACCTCGCGATCGCGCGCTCGCTGTTTCGCGAGTACGCCGAGTCTCTCGGTTCGCACCTCTGCTTCCAGGACTTCGAGATCGAGGTTGCCACGCTGCCGGGCGCGTACGGCCCGCCCTCCGGCGCGCTGCTGCTCGCGTCGCGCGACGGAGCAGCGGCCGGGTGTGTCGCGCTGCGGCCGCTCGAGCCTCCAGCCGTCGCCGAGCTGAAACGCTTGTACGTGCGGCCCAGCGCCCGTCGCGCGGGATTGGGGGAAGCGCTCACCGAGGCGGCTCTGGAGTTGGCACGCACCGCAGGCTACGACCGCATCAGGCTGGACACACTGCCCACGATGGCCGCCGCTCAATCCCTCTATCGACGCCTCGGCTTTCGCGAAGTGGCGCCTTATCGGTTGAACCCACTACCCGGCGTCCTGCACATGGAGTGCGGCCTGCGATGACGTTGCCGGCGGATATCATTGCGGCTCTGGCGCTGCCTGATTTCTTTCATGCGTATCGCAACGAAGTGCTGGAGGAAATGACGGCTTGATGCGACAAAAGGAGGTCCCAATGCGCACTGTGATCCTCATCGGCACCTTGCTCACTTGCGGCAGGTTCGCGCAGGCGCAGGTAACCGCGCAGCCGGACACGCGGCAGGGGTTTTGGATCGGTCTTGGCGTGGGGGGCGGCTCTAGCCAAACCAACTGCAACTACCCCATCTGCAGCTCCGATCGCTTGGGCGGCGCCTCCGGCTACATCAGCTTGGGGGGCACGCTGTCGTCCCACGTCCGCCTCGGAGGCGAAACCAACGTATGGGTGCGTTCCAACGGTTTCGGGACAGACATGATCGGTTTCGCGTCGTTGGTCGCGCAGTGGTTTCCGAGCCGCACGCGCGCATCCTATCTGAAGGTCGGCCTCGGAGCTATGCGTTTGAGTTCAAGCAACGGGGGCGTGGCAGACATTACGAGCTACACGGCCGATGCGCCGGGCGCCACGATCGGCGTCGGGTATGAACTGAGTGTGCACTCTCGGGTTTCTCAGGTTCTGTGGATCAACGTCCTCGGGAGCTCCACCGCGGCGCTGGACTATCACTTGGGCTTTATCAACCTCGATCCGCCGACTTCGCCCCCGGATGTCAGCATCAACCTCGTCCAGGCCGGCCTGGCCGTCGCTTGGCACTAGGTGCCCCATGGACTGTGACCTCGCTGTGGCGTCGCCCGCGGACATCATCGCCGCCCTGGAGCGGGCGCCGGGAATCATAATTCCCATGGTGCGGCAGGCCGACCCGTCCGTCCTCAAGCGCCGTCCACCGAGCGGGAAGTGGTCCATTCACGAGCACGCGTGCCATCTGGCAGCAGTGAATCCGCGGTTCGTGGAGCGCCTCGACCTCATGCTGGCGGAGGACAACCCGGCAATCCAGTCGTACGACCCCGGCCGCGACGATCCGGACGATTGGTTGCTTGGAGTCGACCTGGACGACGCGCTGAACCGTTTCTCACAGGACCGCGAGCGTATGATGGCGCGCCTGCGGCGCCTGCGGCCCGGCGATTGGGCAAGGACGGGCCGGCATGACGAGTACAACTCGTATTCGATCTTCACGATGTTCCGCCACCTGGCGCTGCACGACTTCCTTCATGCGTATCGCATCGAAGAGTTGCTGTTGCGCCGGGATTGGCCGAGGCCGTCCGATCTTCCCTAGATCGGAGGTTGTATATCCGCACACGCTCGTGCCCGGCATCTTCCTTATCTTACCGGGCACCCGTTCGATCACCTTTGTCAGGCCCGTGGACGACTCGCTCCAACTGGGAGATACTCATGCGCGCATTGATTCTGATTGCAACATTGTTGGCGTGTGGAAGCAGCCCCGCGCTAGCGCAGTCCAATAAGAAAGCGAACGATCGGCACGGCATCTGGTTCGGTTTCGGCCTGGGCACCGGCACGGCCGGACTGGACTGCACCTCGTGCGCCACGGACCGCTTTAGCGGACTTTCCGGCTACGCCCGCGTGGGCGGCACGCTGTCGCGCAGCATCCTCCTCGGATTCGAATCCAATGGGTGGATCCACTCGGAGGCCGGAACGGACGAATCGATCGGGTATGGGTCGTTCGTCGCTCTGTGGTATCCGGGCGGGACCGGCGCGTTGTACCTGAAGGTCGGGCTCGGGGGGATGAGGTACAACGCGGATGACGGCACCGACAACTTGGCGGCAACGGCGCCGAGTGCGTCGATTGGCATCGGGTACGAATTCCGAATCGGTCGCAACATGTCCGTGGTCCCCTACTTGAACACGCTGGCGAGCTCGGCAGTCAAATTGCGCATCAACGGCGTGTCGGTCCCGACGAGTGAGGACATCAGCATCAATCTCTTCCAGGCCGGGCTGGGCATTACCTGGCACTGAGGCACCTGTGAGGACCAGAGTCATGCGCTTCGTGATGCTTGCCAGTGCGGCGCTGCTCGTTGCCTGCCGCAACGCTGCCGCACCCCGATTGGGCGAGGAGTTCACGCTGCGCGTGGGCGAAAGCGCGTCCATCAGTGAGCTGGGTCTGTGGATGCGGTTCATACAGGTCACCGCCGATTCGCGCTGCCCCGGGGACGTCACGTGCGTCTGGGCCGGCGACGGCGCGGTCCTGCTCGAGACCGCGCCATTGAACGGCGATTCGAAGGAGGACACCGTGCACACCACGCTCGACCCCCACACTATCCCGCTCGGGACT
>Ga0193727_1000431_pt1 | contig 16139 bp, 34 predicted proteins | sample H2c2metaG_FD_143051 | JGI IMG/M metagenome (GOLD analysis project Ga0193727, IMG submission 143051) | Soil microbial communities from a riparian zone of the East river system, Colorado, United States - H2c2 | ecosystem: Environmental > Terrestrial > Soil > Riparian zone | place: USA: East River...
ATAGTCAGGAGTCTTGGCGCAGGAGCCAGATTCACTTCGCAGGCTCGCCAGATTCCTTGGCGTCGTCCTGTCCGATCCACAGGCGATTGCCGTCCGGATCATCGATGCGAAACTCGGTCATTCCGTAAAAGGTGACCTCCAGGTCAGGCACCGACAGACCATTGCTGCGCACCTGCCGGTGGTACTCGACGATGTCATCCGGATACAGATAGATCACGCAACAGCGCGGAGCGGCCGGACGAGTGTTGATCGATTCATCCACCATCAGACGGCACTCGCCAAAGCGGAGCATCGCCCAGCGCCAACCATCGTTCCTCTGCTCTACACTGAAGCCGAGTTGCTGATAGAAATTGACGCTCGCCGGCATGCTGCTTACCGGAAGCATCGGAATGAGACGGCGCATTTTCATCGGATGCACGCCGGATAGTCAGGCTTCAGCGATGACTGCAATGGAGACCTTCATGCCGGGAATGCGTACCGGCAACTTTGCCCCTTGCCGCGCGGGCGGATCTGCCGGAAACCATTTCAACCACTCCTCATTCAGGCCGGCGAAGTCTTCCTCTTCAAGCAGGATGACGGTTGCGCTGACGACATTGTCCAGGCAGCTGCCCGCCGCATCGAGGATTGCAGAAATGTTGCTCAGGCACTGGCGTGTCTGCTCTTGAATCGTCTCGCCGACAATCTTGCCGGTCGCCGGATCAAATGGACCGGTTCCTGATACGAACACGAGTCCGGCAGCCTTCACGGCCTGGCTGTAGGTCGGCGGTGACGCGGCCGCCTTATTCGTTCGGACGATATTGCGGGGCATGGGGTTTCCTTCGATTGGAGTTCGGACTTGAGAAGCGACGCCTCGGCACGGGACCGTTGGAAAAAGCGCGGACCACGCCGGTGAAGCCGGCGATGCCGACAGCGATCTGTGCGGCGGGCGTAAGAAAGTCGGACAGGAGCATCGGTCGTACGATGTTGCCTGGCGTCCGAATTGACGGCGCCTTGCGGCGGCGCGGGTTGCTGCGAGGCGTCCGGTTGAACGAAGTGTCAGGCCGCATTTCGCGACCGTGACCGACGAGCCTGCTCATTGGCCTTGAGGCGGCTGCCATAGCTCGACCTTGTTTCCCTCCGGATCAATGACCCAGGCAAACTTCCCATACTCGGAGTCATCAATCTTCTCGAGCACATTGCAGCCTTCTTCCTTCAAGACCTTGACCAAGGCGTGGAGATCTTCCACGCGGTAATTGACCATGAAGGGAGCAGAGCTTGGAGCAAAGTGATCACTCTCCTGCGGATTGATGCACCAGGCAGTTGTGCCTGCAACCGGCTTGCCCTCGGTGTCGGTCCAATCGAAGGCAGCTCCGCCCCAGGCTTGGACATCGATTCCCAAGTGCCGCTTGTACCAAGCCTGCAGTGATTTAGCGTCTTTGGCCTTGAAGAAGATGCCGCCGATGCCAGTGACTCGTTTCATGTGGCCTCCGATGCGCGCTGGTGTTGAGAGGATATTTTTTTCTGCGGCCTGACGCTCGAGCCAAGCGGCCGCTGCCGCGTACCGCATGACGTCATCGCAGACGTCGCACCGGTCCGCTTGAACGACTGGTCAGGGGGCACCGGAGTGCGGGACTTCCTGCCGCCGTATGGATTTCCGCGCCCGCCGAGAACGGCAAATGCGCCAGTTACACTTACCGCCACGGGGAACTTGCGGTCTGGCAGGAGTCGAAAGTATTGGCTGGCATCACTTGCTCGGCAGTCCGTCGCGCCAGGCGATCACCTCAAGTTCGCCGTGGACCGCCTGCTCGACAGTGATCACGGGGTGTACTTCGAATACAAAGGCGGGAAGCATCGAACAGAATTTGTGAATAGTCACCGGGTCGTCGCACTCCAGGAGCATGTGCCCGCCCCATTCGCCGACTCGGATCACGAAAAACTCAATCTTGAAATTGGCCGGAGCCTTCCATTGCCCGAAAACCTGAAGAATTCGCTTCTGGGCATTTTCGTACTCGATTGGAGAACCCTGCGGACGTTCAAACCAACTGATCATGTACTTCATTGGCGTTCTCCTTAGTCAAGTTGAATCGCTCGAACGGCTACTGCTTGGACGCGGACGCTGTGTGCTGCTGCGACTCTACATCTCTTTGTAACTCCGCTCGACGAAAGCGCTGTAGCTCTGGCGATCGTGCAAGAGCGCGGTTTGTGGGTCCAGTATAACAAGCCGTGGGTATAGCTCTCTGGGATACGCAAAGGCCTCAAGAACAAATCTCCAGTGGGCGTGGGTGTCGACGGATATCACCCTTTCTCCGATCAAAAAATTCAAGCAATGCGACGAAACCGGCGTCGGCTTGCAACGAGTGGTCAGGCGTCATCGCGTGCCTTGGCTGGACCGGCTCTTATCGGAGAGGTGAGGCCCTTGCTCTCGTGCCACTGTGCGAGCGACACATCGGGAAAGCGCTTGAAGCGCGGGTCATCAGGACCACCCTCGATCTTGACCCAAGGTGCCTTGGAGCCGACCAGACAGTGCACGTTCTCGGGCGGAACCCGGAGCGGTGTGTCGATCGCGCCAGCATGGGGGTGGACAAGTTCGGGCCACGTTGGATCAAAGATCCACAGCGCGCTGCCGCAGTAAGTACAGAAGTGCCGTCGCGCGCTGCTGAGGCGCTTGCCGGTGCGCCCCTTGCCGGGGAAACGAGCGCGGTAGATGCCCAGGAACCGCTTTCCGGTCACCTTCATGGTCTGCGCGACGGCACCGAGATTGATCGCATAGCCGCCGGCACCCGCCGTCTTCCGGCAAATCGAGCAGTAGCACCGCATGAATGGAACCGGCTCCGCCGACTCGACCGTAAATTTGACCTTGCCGCAATGGCACGAGCCTTTCAGATGCATTGCGTTCTCCGGGGCCTTCAGTGGCGTGCTGATGGTTTGGGCACGTGACGCGTAACGCCAGATAAGCGGCTGCCTTTACGCCGTCCGCTTGACCGCCAGGCTAGACCTCACGATGCAGGAATAGCTCAATGGTTCGAACAAAGATGAACCCGAAGATGCAAAGAGCCCAAGTCAGGACAATGGCATAAGGGCCCGCATTCGCTGAGAAGGGGAATCCTGCGACGTTGAACCAGAGGCTCGCAACCGCAACCGTTGAGACGGCATAGATGATTACGACCCATAGGGGAAATCGGCCCGGCTCGATTGCACGGCGACGGCGGACTTGGATCACGAGAAGGACGGTAAAGATCAACGCAGCGGCCGCGCTGGACAGCGGCCACGTGACGGTGTCGGGGATATGGAGGAGGTTTAGCAGTGTGGGAACCAAAGCCAGAGCGGTGACCAGAAGGCCACCTTCAATATACAAGCGCACGAGGCGCAGGTGCCGATCGGAAAGCTTGCCTCCCAGTGCACCCCGGAGCGTGACAACCACTGCCGAGAAACCTACAAATGACAACGAGAGGTTTGCGAGGTGGACAAGGTAGTCCGATTCTGCCGATGTCACGATTGCATGCTCATTAGTATGGGTCTAGCGCTTGAGTCAAGCGGCCGCTGCCACGAATGAATTTGATCTTACACCGTGCCGGCTTGCAGCTGTGCGCCTGAGCGAATAGTCAGGTCTCGTCGGGCGCACGATCCACAAGCGACTTTGGCGCCTTGTTCAGCCATGCAGAGTGAACCACCTTTCTGACTACCGTTGGCGAAGCAGAAACCAGATGGACGCGAATGCCTCGAACCTTGCCTCCCCAGACGAGCTTCTCGGCAAACTCCGGGTACAAAGCGAGCGCCTGCTCTCGAGACGTTTCGCTGACGAAGACATGAATGTGCTTGCCGTCGGGAGGCACCGTGACAAAAATCTTGCCGCGCACACGGAACGAGGAGTACTCGTGATGAGGCTCTTCAGTGACTTCGGGAAGTCCGAGCGCAAAGCGGCGAACATCTGCGAGCTTCATGCGAGGCCTAACACCAGAGCTATGCGGCCGCTGCCGCGTACCGCACGATAGTAGCGCAGACCGTCGCAGCGGACCGCTTGAGCGAATTGCCAGACTCTAGCGCCGAAATCAAAGTGATTTGGAAAAACGCTATGACGACACGTCGCGGCGAACGTCAGCTGGCGCGGGGTCCTGGCTAGCTAGACATCCTGGACCAGCGCCATGATGTTTCCTTCCGTGTCCTTGAACCATGCAGCCTTTGCGCCGCCCGCGGTCAAGATGCCGTCCTTGTCCGTCCCCGGCATGTCGTACATCTCGAACTTCACACCGCGCGCCTTCAGATCCGCGACCTCCCGTTCGATGTCCTCGACTTGCCAAAATGCCTGGCTCGCCTGGGAGGTGCCGGCGTTCGGGGTCGGATAAAGGAAGCAGGCGGTACCCTTGCCGAACTCGTAGACCACGCCGCCCGCCGTTTCCCGCTTGGGCTTGAAGCCCAGTTTCTCCTCGTAAAATTTGCGCGCGCGGGCGACGTCCTTCGCCGGTATATATGAATACATTGGGGCATTTAGCAGCATGGGACGCTCCTCAGATGGCACTGCGTAAGTGTATTGCCGGGACTCTCGATCAGTCTAACGCCAGAGCTAACGCGCCGCGCGGGGCGCTGAGTTATCGCCGTGACACGTCACGGCCGCGTTGAACGAACAGTTTTAGCCAACTCGCTTCAACGCAAGCTCGGACAACTCGACCCGCGCACCGGTCTCGAGCGCCACCAAATACCTAGGGAGCGGCTCAAGCGTCAAAAGCTGAATGATGGCGCCGCGTTTATTGCTGCGCGAATCAGGCCTGACAATTCGAACCACCTCATAGATGATCGTCGGCCTCATAGCGCATATTGGCGGGATTGTTGTGGTTGGTACAAGCTTCCGTAACCCAAAGCGATGGTAGTTAGGGGCCCGACTTGCCTGGTGACTAAGTAACTCCAACCAAACAAGATGCAACCGACTTCCGCAGGGAGATCGTTCGCTAACCTGTCGACGACGACAACCGGACAAATTTCAACTGTCTCTCCTGGGTTAAAGCCGCGGGATGCGAAAACCCCACGACCACTAGGAGCGCCAGTGTCCTTGGCATATGCCAATGGGGGGATCGATCTGCATACCGATTGGAGCCGGACGTTGGAGTTAACCCGCCGCGCCGAGCGTACGGTTACTGGCGCGAAAAATCGCGGTCGCTTTGAACGAATAGTTAGACCGCGCGACTTGTGCCGAAGCCGGCAAAACAATAGCGCTACGACCAGAGTGCCGCAACAGCGCACGATGGTGATGGCTGGCGTGAAGCAGTGGCAGCCTATTGCGGGACGCGCGTGACTTGTGTGTACGTCGCCTGCCAATGGCCGTCGCGCTTAACCCAGACATAGGCTACACGAAGCAGTCGCGTCTGATGCTTGCCGTCCTGTGTCCAGCTCAGATGCACAAGACCGCCGATCACCGCAGCGTTTTCCAACACCTTTTTCATCGGCTGTTCGACCACATAGGGATCAATCTTGAATCCCGGCAGGTTGAAATCGGCGAGGAACTGCAGTTTGTTCTCCACAGTTGCGTTCGAGTTCACCAGCACATAGTCGTCGGCGACAAGACGCTCGAGAGTCAGAACGTCGTTGTGGATTTGCGCTCGGTCGTAGTCCTTCACCGCTTTCGCAAGATCGGGCGGCAGTTCCACGGCGAATGCGGGCGCAACACTCAGTACAAGAATTGCGGCGGCAAGTTTCATGATTATTTTCACTCCGACTTCTCGCTGCGGCGGGCCTGCCGCGACGTGCGCAGATAGCCTGCAACCAGAGACAAGAATGCACAATCCGATGAGATATGCGGAAGGTCCAATCTCGACGGAAATCGCGATACCGCTTGAAGTGACTTTCGAACGATGATTCTGGCAAGACAGTGTCCAACGCTGGAGTTAAAGCGCCGCGCCGGGCACCGGGCTGTCCGCTTGAGCGAATTAATAGCTAGGTGGCGTTGAGGGCCACGCAGCCACTATGACTTAGGCATGGCCGCCTTGGCAGCGCGGCATTCCTTGATGCGAGCTTTTACGATCTTCGCGATGAGCGCGTGCGGAATGGGTTCAGACAACGGGAACTGAAGATTTCCCTTTGGCCCCAAATACTTTCGCAGGAGTTGCTTCAAGGACTCGTCGCGGACTGGCGGATAGAACCCAATATGCTTCTTGAACGCCGCAAAGTAGACTAATACCCCACCGAGGAAGAACGCTGGGATGCGGTAGCTGATTCGTTCCTCGGCGGCAGGCGCAGCCCTACGTACCGTCGCTCGAATAGCCTCCAAGACGGGCTGAATCTCAGCGGGTGATGATGCAATGTATTCGTCAATGGTTTGAGGGGCAGACATGACCTGTTCCACAGCTAGGAGCTGACCGGGCGCTGACGCTTTGCGCCACCTAACGCTTGAGATAAGCGGCCGCGGCGCGCAGCAGAAGGAAACACCGTAACGACTCTCCTCGGTCCGCTTGAGCGAATAGTTAGACCGCGGCTCAAAGGTGAAGAAAGTATACAGGCGCCAAGGCTGCGAGTAGCGCCATAGCCTGGACCGCCAGCACCGGCAGGGCAGCCCGCGGAGCGCGTGGCAACCACTTGAAAGCAAAGAAAGCTACGAGCGGCAATTGGCCTGCAATGAGTAGCTGCCACAGATGTGCAGCAGTGCCCTCGTCAGCCTCCCGAACGACGCCAAAAAAGGCGACTGAGACGAGAACCACCGTGAGAGCCGCGACAGACATTGCTACAGGCAGGAACGCACTTGGCCGCTTGAGCAAGACTGGAAATGCCATAGCGAAGCCTCCTTTGATCAAACTAGAGCGGTCTAAAGGTTAGAGATAGCGCGCCGCGCCGGTCGCCGGCCGCCGTTATCGCCGCGACACGTCACGGTCGCGTTGAACGAATAGTCAGGCGCATGTCTAGCCGCCGCCAGCCTTGGGTAAACGGGGCGCGAAACCAGCTAGCGCCCACCGGAAACCTACGAGAAGCAGCCCGGGAAATATGACACCCGCAAAGAGAATTGTCGCGACATTTGCGGACCAGAGAATGGGTGGAAGGGAGGCTACGCGCAGCAAAACAGCCAGAAACCACACCGCCCACACCACCACATAGAGCCTTGTTAATCCACGTTTCCAATCGGTTTGCATGTCTACTCCCTCTGACAGCTAACGCTGGGGCCAAAGCGACCGCTGCCGCGCAGCATGATGCTACCGCAGACCGTCGCAGCGGTCCGCTTGAACGAATAGTCAGGGCCCGCTTTCCTCGGTGAGCAACACGTCCACGTCCGCAACAAATTTCGGAATAAAGCCGCTGCGCTTGGCACTGTCCCACCAAGCTCGGCCACCGGCAGTCCGCAGGAGATCGCGCAGGTACACACCCGCTGTTGCTTCGAATGTTCCTTTTGGAAAAACCCCTCGTTGCATTCTGTCCCAGATGTGGAAGGACGCCCACGCGCATTCCTGGAGCATTTGTCCCAGCCTCAGCTGGTCGGCAGCGTCTAGCGTGCGCTCGCCGCTCAGACCAACGGTCATCAGCTCGGCCATATCGCGGTTCGTGGCAATGGCCTGGCGGATTACCGTCCATTGCGCCATGGTGGAATTGTGCTCAATGCGCTCGAGTGCACGTGTGTTCTGCTTGATCTGCGAGCCGACGAATAGCAGGGACACAATGACACCAACCGAGCCAACGATCTGTGCCAGATATGACAGTTGCTCGAGCGACATCGCGATTCCCCTTTTGGCTTCTGCTTGTATCCGCAAGCGAATGCTGCGCGGCCCTGACGCTTGAGCCAAGCGGTCGCCGCATGATAGTAGCGCAGACTGTCGCAGCGGTCCGCTCGAACGAATAGTTAGGGCTCACCGTCCGGTTCGTGAGCAAACGACAACGCCCCCGATGGAATGACCACCCCCGGAAGTTTGCTGGAAACCCAGATGTGAACTGCACTACCAAGGTCGATAGGCTCATCCAAACTACCGCCCTTGATGTTGAGCGTGTTGGGATGCCCGCTGCTCCGATGCCAAAGACGCGAGCCGCACGTGGAGCAGAACGCACATTCAAGCGTATGCCCCGATGCGGTTTTGCGCGACCAGTAATGTGGTGTGCCGTGCAGCAGCCTTAGAGCACTTCTTGCTACGGTAAACGAGATTCCGAAGGCGGAAGAAGACTGCTTCCGACACTCCGCGCAATGGCATACGTAGATTACCAGAGGCAATTTCGGCACGGCATAACGTATGCCGCCGCATTGGCAGCTGCCCAATTGCTCACCAGGATTCAGCGACGAGGAATTAGCCATGAGCCCTTAACGTTAAAAGTTAACGCGCCGCAGAGGACGCGGGATCCGTCGACCGACACATCACGGTCGCGTTGAACGAAATGTTAGGCCGCAGACCCAATGGACGACCCCAGCGAATCTGGTTCCGGGGCTAACCGCGGTGCACTCACCTCGCCCGGCGGCCCCAGAGGCATGCCTGCCGCCCGCCATGCTCGGAGCCCGCCGATGACATCGGTCGCGCGACGTAGTCCAAGCGCTTGCAGGACGGCGGCAGCAAGCGAGGAGGCATAGCCTTCGTCACACAGCACGATCCACTCTACGTCGGCGCCGGTCGCTTCTGGGATCCGGGCGGCACTGTCCGGATGGAGTCGCCACTCGAGGTGATTGCGCTCGACAATGATGGCGCCGGGGACTTGCCCATCGCGCCGCCGCTGAAACTCGGGCCGGATGTCGACGAGAAGCGCGCCGCGCTGGGTGGCCGCATAGGCATTTGCGGGCTCCAGCCGCACCAACGTAGAGCGAGCCGCGGCAAGGTACTGATCCAGCGCGCTCGGTCTCATTTCATGCTCAAGTGTTGGAACCTTGATTGAACACGCGAGATGATTACTCATGAAGCCTGACGTCCGAGGCGTGTGGCCACTGCACAGTGCCTGTCAGGTTACCGCGCAACATCGCAGCGGTCCACTTGACTGAATGGTTAGGCGCCAACGCGAGGTTTTGACGCTATCAACGCGAGCGCCAAGCAGGTGACCATGACGATGGATAGAACCAGCGGCACCACGAAGAAATACCTCCAAGTGACATAGACATTTGCCGCGTACGCAACAAGTAGCGTGACCACGAATGGGCGAACGGAGGTGGGCTGAGTCTTGGCGAGTGTTGCGATAAGCCAGAGCACCGCGGCCTGTACAAAAAGATAAATGCTAATGCTGACGCCGAAGCCGAAGTAGAAATCCCAGTACGTTCGTTTGCTGCCCATCGCGTCGAAGCTGACCGATTTCATGGCTTCAACCACCGCGGCGGGTGCAGATTCGTTCACAGGTGTCCAAGGAGCACCCATCGAATGCCCTACGGCGAACAACAGGGTGATGATCGAGGCGATGCGCAGCCACAGTGAGGTGTTCACAAGGCACCGATTTGCAATTGGGATTAGCACCTAACGCTTGAGTTAAGCGGCCGCCGCCGCGTACCACATGATGTTACCGCAACCCTTCGCAGCGGTCTGCTTGAATAAATAGTTAGCTGCCGGCCGGTTGACACGCAAAAGTACGGAGTTGTACAATAAGTAGTACACCTAAAGGTGGACCGATGGACGCAATTACCTACAGCGCCGCACGCGCAAAACTTGCCGACACCATGGATCGTGTGTGTGACGACCACGAGCCCATCATCATTACGCGGAACGGCCAGCAAGCCGTTGTAATGCTCTCGCTCGATGACTTCAAGTCTCTGGAGGAGACGTCGTACCTGCTGCGCAGTCCAAAGAATGCTCGGCGACTGCTCAATAGTATCGCTGTCCTCGAAGCCGGGAAAGGCAAGGCGAAGAGCTTAGCCAAGTGAAGCTGATCTTCCCCGAGCTGGCTTGGGAGGACTATTTGTATTGGCAAAAACTGGACAAGAAGCTGTTACAGCGAATCAACGAACTGATCAAAGAGATCACGCGAACTCCACACACCGGAACCGGCAAGCCCGAGCCGCTCAAGCACGCTTTGTCTGGCTATTGGTCTAGGCGCATCAACGATGAGCACCGAATTGTGTACAGGGTCGTGGAGGGGTCGCTACTGATCGCACAGTTGCGATACCACTACTGACGGCAACCAACGTTAGAGCTAACGCGCCCGCGCCGGTGCCGGTTTATCGTCGTGACACGTCACGGTGCGTTGAACGAATAGTTAGGCTGCAGGCTACGGCACGGGCGAGAGAGACGGCAAGTGCTGAGGAACTTTGGCCTGAAGGAGCCGGACGAGTTCCGGCGCCATATACTCAAATTCATCGGGCACCTCAAGGCAGATGATGCGTTTGTTGCGCAACGACGGCTTAAACCTGGACGAGAGCTTGGAACGGTGCACGCGCTCCATAACAGAGATGAGATCGGCCCACTCGAGCAACTCAGGAGTGACAGGATTTTGCGCTCCGCGACTCAGCCCAGCGGAAGCTGTCTCGATGCCAGGCCAGTCGGCGAAGACCTGCTCGGCGGTTGGGCTACGGAGCCGATTCTGACTGCAGATGAATAGAACATTTTGCGCCAACATTGCTCCTGCAGTCTAACGCCAGAGTTGACGCGCCGCGCCGGGCGCTGGGATATCGCCGCGACACGTCACGGTCGCGTTAAACGAAATAGTTAGAACTCGGGCGCATACTCTACCCACAAACGCTGAAGCGGATGATGCTCCCTGACTGTGTGGATGGCGTCAGCAATCGCTGATACGTCAAAGGCCGGAATTTCGTTTGTGAAATTTGTTACGTCGTGTCCCGCGCCGCGTAGGTTGAGGAGCTCACTTTCCGAAAGCACGCCAGCATTGACCCACAATTGCGCAGGCACCCGACCCAGCGTCTTTAGCAAGTCGTCGTAACCTGCGCGGGTAAGCACAAGAATCAGAATTGCCATAAGTGAGTTCTAGCACTTGAGGTAAGCGGTACCGCATGATAATAGCGCAGACCGTCGCAGCGGTCCGCTTGAACGAATAGTTAGCCGGCAGCGTCAGCCCAGAAATCGAGTTCGCGAACGACGTAGTCAGCGACAGCGGATTGCATTGAAGGAACCTGCAGACGGACCCCGCTTGCAAGCTCACCAAGCTCGCCAGACTCCAAAAGGTACGACCCGCCCTTTGTTCGCTTGTCCTCTGAGTACTGGGCCCAGTCTAAGATAAATGCGGGGTTTGCCTCTATTAGCGGAATGAGGTCGGTGGGCATGAAGGAACGGCGCAAATCTTTGTAGTGGGATAAGGCAATCGCTTCTTGCAAGGGAATGCCTGTGCCGCGGATCGATGTTTCACGGCCTATTCGTAGAATTTTCAGCAGATCGAGCCTGGACCTTTCCATGCCGGCTAACGCTTGAATTGAGCGGCCGCTGCTGGCCGCCGCATGATAGTACCGCAACACGTCGCAGCGGTCCGCTTGAACGAATAGTTAGCCCTCAGGTGGCAACTGCTGGATAACGGCCTGCAGACCCGACGGATGGCCGACAAGTACCCAATGTTGCCGCTGCACGCCACCAGAGAACAAATAGACTTGGATGTTGTAGGCGCGCCCGCCTTGCTCGAGCGCCACAAGCCATGTGCCGCCGGATTGGCCCGCCGCGAGCAGCCGCCGCATAGGGTTTGTGTTGTCTACGACATCGGTGACGTTAAAAGGCTTGCCCTTATCAGCGACTCCGCCAAGCCCGGAGATATTAGTGCCGAGCTCCTGCCGAATTGATGCGGGCAGTACTGAAAGTGAAGTGATCTCTCGAAACTCATGCCCACGCCAGCGCAGCGTAGCTTCAGATGCGATCACGCCAAGTGAAACCACGAAACAAATGACGATCGCTGGGAGCCTGAACATGAGGGCTAACGCTTGAGCTAAGCGGCGGCTGCCGCGAACAAGCATGATGGTAGCGCAACCGCTACACAGCCGTCCGCTTGAACGAATAGTTAGGCATTTCACGCCCAGCCACGAATGACGCCGCCGATGACGAGACCACCCAGTGAGCCCATGATGAGGATGGGAACGTAGGCCCTTGTGACAATGGCGCTCGGGATACTGAGCAAAAGCCCGAATAAGACGCCAACGAGCCAACCAGGCCACGGCAGTTGAACGCAGCCGATAACCACACCAATGGCAAAGCGCTCAACGAATGCGGCGCTCAGTGCCGCGGTTTTGTCGGGGAACGCCATCTGCGCCATGAGACCAACTGTCAGAGCGCCAAAGATCAAACCTGCGATGACGCCGAGCATTGGATGAGACATAAACACCCCGCATGAATATGCCTAACGCTTGAGTTAAGCGGCAGCTGCCGACCGCGGCACGATAGTACCGCAGACCGTCGCAGCGGTCCGCTTGAACGAACAGTTAGGGCTCACTTGCGACCGCTGAGTTAGAAGTGAGTGGCGGCTTCCACCCACAGTGCCGACAACCGAAGCCGTTCCTGAGTTCAGTGTGGGCCCGTTTGCCAGGAACCTTCTTGCCGTTCTTAAACCTATTGAGTTTCGCGTTGCAGCTCTAGAGGGCACCGAACGATGTTGTAAAAAATGTATAGGTATAAGGCAGTAACCAAGAACGATGTTAGGAAACCCACGCCGGCGCCGAGCGCGAGGTAATTCGAGCTATGACCGAAAAAGCCCGCGACGAGCCCAACGCCGATCCCTCCCAGTAGCAGGAAAGCCTGGACTGTGAAAAACCGAGCAAGCCACTCCATGTGGATTGCCTTCAAGGTTGGCGAGTCGTACACGTGAGCCCTAACGCTTGAGTTAAGCGGCCGCTGCTGACCGCCGCATAATAGTACCGCTACCCGCCGCAGCGGCCCGCTTGAACGAATAGTCAGGGCGCAAACGGATTTCCTACAAAAGCCTGATGCTCAGCGCATATACCGGGACTAAGACGTCAGAAAATACCTTAATGTAGTAGCTGCCGGGCGTCAGACTTTGCAGCATCGACGAGGTCACGCCGTCCAGTGATGCGCAGCCGCCCACGCCGCCTTTGGTGTCGCTGGCAATCGGAGTAATAGCTGCTGAACCAAATAGCGCCAATGACATTGGATATGCCGGAGCACAGGGCGCGCCATCTGCCCTGATGGTTTCAATGAGTGCAGTGCTTGTGCCCGTGATCGTAATGTGAAACCAGTCGGCATCCCCGCCATTATTCGCTCCGCAGATCATTGCGCTTGCAGTTGTCGGATCGAGCGTGACGCTCTCTGCAGTCGCAGCGGTATCGTTGGGTTCGAACTCCGCAGCTGACGTGTCGCAAATTGAAGATTCAAGGCCTGATCGAAATAACGCGTCTGCTGCCGTTGCTGAAAACGCAACGAACTCGAGAACGAGCACGATTAACCGTATCGCAGAGATCGACATGGAGCTCTCCGTGTCGTGGAAAGCTCATCCTAGCATTGATACTCGTTCAGAAATGCCAGCGAGTAACCAAGCGGCAGATTGACCTAAGCACTCGTGAAGCGCTCGGCTGCGCCCTAACGTTAGAGTTAACGCGCCGCACGGGGCGCTGGGTTATCGCCGCGACACGTCACGGTCGCGTTGAACGACTAGTTAGGCGCTGCTTACCGACCCCTGTTGCCGCGATGGCAGAACGGAGAAGATTGTTTACTGCCTCGGCCGACTGAAACACTTTTGCGACGTCTGGCTGAAGGACAACGACGGTAGTGTCCTTGAGTTTGGCAGCGAAGCGGTTGGGCTTAGATTTGGAGTAGTCGAGCGCGTACTCATTGCGGAGCGCGTCACGAGACCTCTTACTTGATGTGCTTTTCATGAGCTTGTGCCTCTTTGGCGGTTGTGCGGCGAGCGCTGATGATGCGGACATTACCACTCCGCTCGACGAAGCTGACAATAAGCGATCGAGCTGCAGCGTCATAACCGACGATGAGCTCGCGCTCTTCTGCTTCAGAGTGGTCGGGGTCGGGAAAGATGCGCGCGAGCCGATCAAAGAAGACAGCGATTGCTTCGCCGAACGCGACGCCGTGCTTGCGAACGTTAGCTGAGGCCTTGCGCTGATCCCACTCGAATTGCATGGCCGATATTCTAGCCCGTCGGCCGAGCAGCGTCTAACGCTTGAGTTAAGCGGCCGCTGCTGACCGAGGCATGATGTCACCGCAACCCGTCGCAGCGGTCCGCTTGAACGAATAGTTAGCTTGCGGCGCGAGAGACAAGCGGAAACCGCTCAGGATGACGGATGGATTCGATTGCAAGGTCAATGTCGAGGTCGGGCCAATACAGATGTTGCGAGGATGGTTGCTCTACGCGCAGCACCTTGCCAATAGGCGCGCTTTGAAACCAAGGAAACTGCTCGAAGGACAGGAACAGCTCCTCTTGACCCACCAGTAACCATAGGCCGTGTTGGGATATGTTCGTGACCTCAGGGCCCGAAGTGTTGTTGCCAAGCGCGGCGGATTTCATCGACGTGTCCCTCGACCAATGCCTGAGCAGCCCGAAGCTGGCGCTCTTTGAGACCCACATTTTGCGCCACTTCGATGCGCGGCTCAATCCAAAACTTCGCCTCACCGTCGGAACAATGCACATGCACGTGCATCCGAGGCTCCTCGCGAGAGAAGAAGTAGAAGCGGAATCCGGCTTCGCGAAAGACTGTTGGGCTCATGCTGCCGCTAGTATCTCACGCAAGCTAACGTTAGAGTTAACGCGCCGCGCCGGGCGCTGGGTTATCGCCACGACACATCACGGTCGCGTTGAACGAATAGTTAGGCCTTTTGGCGGAGCGCATTGTACTTTGCCGAGAACTGTTTACGGTACTCGCGATCGGCAGCGCTGAGATCCTCGCCGGCGATTGTCCGCTCGGGGCCATTGGGGCCGAACAGAACGTGGCCATTTTCGCGCACGACGTGGATGAGGGGCCGCCGTTGTAAACCCAGATTGACCTCTTCGACGAGTGGCAATGTCTTCTCGTGCCCGTCGACGTACCAGTGCAGCCCTACCAATGTGCTTGGGGCATCGGTCGAACACGAGGCGTCGAGGTAGTCGACTATGCGCTGAACTATCCGCTCGCTTGTCATGTCGCCGATGGCCTAACGTTTGAGTTAAGCGGCCGCTGCTGACCGCCGTCTGATAGTACCGCAGACCATCGCAGCGGTCCGCTTGAACGAATTGTTAGGTGCCGCGTATTCATACACTAAGTGCAACACCCGCTCTCAAAGGAAGAGGTGATCTGGAACACTGCGCGTTCTCTTCTCGGCCAAGAAAAGGGATTCGCGAATGAAGTACCACCAGATCACCTCAGAGGAGCGGTATATGCTCTCGAGCTTGCGAACGCAAGGTTTCAATCAGGCTGCGATTGCACGCTCGCTCGGGCGGCACCGCAGTACGATCAGCCGTGAGCTTAAACGCAACAGCAGCAGGCTCGACGGTCGTTATCGCGTCGAAAAGGCAATCGAACGGAGCAACGGTCGCCGCTCGCGCTCGCGGCGCAATCGGCGCTTTGCTCAATCGGACCTGCAACGGGTCGAGACGCTCTTGGTCCAGGAGCAATGGAGCCCCGAACAGATCTCAGGGCACCTGCGCCGCACGGGGCAGCTGCGGATCAGCCACGAGACAATCTACCGCCACGTCTGGCACGATCGCCGGCATGGCGGTGAGTTGCACCGCCACCTGCGCGGAGCTTGCAAGAAGCGACGCAAGCGCTACCGGCACCACGACAGCCGCGGACGTCTGGCCGGTAAACGCCATATCTCCGAGCGACCAGCCTCCGTCGAGCTGCGTCAGCACATCGGGCACTGGGAAATCGACACCGTTATCGGCGATGCGAGCAAGCACTGCATTGTCAGCCTAGTCGAACGCAAGACAGGATTCCTGCAGATCGGCAAGCTGCGCGCCCGTACCGCCGAGCACACCACAGTGAGAACTGTGAAGCTGGTCGAACGGCACCCGCACAAGGTTCGCACGATCACCGCGGATAACGGCACCGAGTTCCACAGCTATAAGGACATCGAGCGCGCGACCGGGGTGAGGTTCTATTTCGCGACCCCGCACCACTCGTGGGAACGCGGGACCAACGAGAACACCAACGGACTGATTCGTCAGTACCTGCCGAAGAGGACGAGTATGACCAAGCTCACGCAGCAGCAATGCAACGTCATCGCCAACAAGCTCAACGCCAGACCTAGAAAGCGACTCGACTATCGAACCCCAGCGGAGTGCTTCTATGAAACCTGATCAGCGTTGCACTTCAAAGTTGATATCAGGCGTGCTCGCCGGCAAAAAAAATGCGT
>Ga0193727_1000432_pt1 | contig 16125 bp, 14 predicted proteins | sample H2c2metaG_FD_143051 | JGI IMG/M metagenome (GOLD analysis project Ga0193727, IMG submission 143051) | Soil microbial communities from a riparian zone of the East river system, Colorado, United States - H2c2 | ecosystem: Environmental > Terrestrial > Soil > Riparian zone | place: USA: East River...
CCGGAAGCGATGGAAATGCTCCGCGCATTCCACGATATGGTGACAAATGACGCAGTTGAAGGGCCCAAAACTCTGGGTGATCTCCGCGTGATGAGGGGGGTGCGAAATTTTCCGCAGCGGGTCAAATGCGCGATGCTTCCCTGGCGGGCCGTGGAGCAAGCGTTTGAGCAGGGAGCGGGCGAAGCGACTGTTTCTACCGAACCGGCGTGATCGCGCGATGGAGTTACGCATGCTTTACATGGTCGTTGAACACTTCAAAGACGTGCCTGCGATCTATCAACGGCTACGCGAAAAAGGCAGAATGACGCCCGAGGGGCTCGAATACGTTTCGAGTTGGATTGATGTTGGTATGAAAACCTGCTGGCAACTGATGCGGGCGGAGAACGAGTCGCTCTTCCGGGCCTGGACCGACAATTGGAAAGACTTGATGGACTTCGAAGTCGTGCCCGTTCGCACATCCGCTGAAGTGCGAGAGATGATGGAGAAGCAGCGGTAGGGAACTCCGTTGGCGTTTCCGGCGCAGCACCGTTACCCTTCATGCAGCGCGATGCTGGCGCCGACCCAGGTTTTCTCAATGTTGAAATCGACACCCATCATTTTGCCCTGACTCATTCGCACAAGGTTGTTCACCAGAGTGGGATCGCGGTCGTTGTCCGGCCAAACAAACATCATCCGAATTTCGGCCTTCGATTTCTGGCCGTCGATCGTCGCCACAAACGGCGCGTAATCGACTTTCCTCTGCAAAATCCATTCATGTGGATCTTCTATAGCCGCGATTTTTTGAAGCGTTGGCTCCATGTCCACGCCATGTCCGGCAAACGAATAAAGCGGTTTCAAAACGTAATTGTCGATCTTTTCACTCGTCGGGAATTCGTCGGCAAAGAAAGTTAACGAGGTATGCTCGGTCTTTAAAAACGGCAATGAATGCTTACTGATCCGAAAATACCAATTCGGGTGGCCTACCCACGTGACATCAAGGTCGTCTTGAAACCGAAACGGCAGATTCAAATCGGGACGGCGAATTAGCTCATCGAAAATTACTCGATTATAAATGCGCTCGATGCGCACTTCACGCCCGTCGCGACCGTAAAATAACTGACGGCCGCGCTTCTTGATTTTCGTCACGCAAACCGAGCGAATATCAAGAAGTCTTTCCGTCGCGGCGAAATCAATCCGGGTTTTTTGCTTTTCCGGCTCGATTTCCAGCAGGACGACATTTTCCGGAGCCGAATCGGCGATGATTGTGCGTCGCAAGAGATTGAGATACGCCTCGTCTTTGATTCCACCAAATGACGAGGTCCAGCTCCGTGGGATCACCGGGTACGCCTTTCGGATGCAACCCAGCAACAACAACTGAAACCCGAACAAGCTCGGGAAAGCTTGCAATTCAATCAGGCGCGGAACGAGCTCTCTTCCTTCTTCACAAATCGCGAAATCGACGACGAGAAAATTTGGGTGTGCCGACTCGTTTGGGACTTCTAATGCTTTCGGAACGGCTGACGCTGCTTGCTTCACGAACTCCGGAGTGCGTGTAGCATCGATGATTGTAGTTGCCGCGCGCGTGACTTCGTCGGTGAAATCGCGCGTCAAGAAAACTGGTGTTTCTGAAATCCGGAAGTCTGCTGGCCACTTTTCGGTCCCATTCACACAGCCCACCAGCCCCGCATATTTGTCGGGTGTGAACTCCGCGTTGAATCGAGGGCGAAGCTGCGGATCCATGAATCCAGATCCGCGCCCAGCTATTCGCCGCTAGGCTGCTGATCAACTATGCCGTTGATGTGAATAGGCCCGAGAGGCATAGCGGGTCCTTCGTCTAAGAAAATCACAACACGATTACCACGTGGCGAGATATGTGGATGGTCGCGACTGGGCACCGGATATTCGTGGCCATCTGATGCGCGGATAAGGAACGGGATAAACGGTGCCCGCTCGAGTCTGTCGCGAATACAAGCAATCATTTGCTGAATTATACCAAAAATTTCCCACGCTTCATCACCTGTTCGCCATCGAACCAGATGTCGAAATCGCGGCCGACGCAATCGATGTGTGTCTTGGAAACCCAGTTGGCACCGGTGTGCTCGGCGTAGGGATGGCCAAAAGCGATGTGGACCCCGGGAATTTTTTCATCCTGCAAAATGTGTCCAATGACATGCGTGCAAGCAGTGTTGGTGCCGATGGCAAATTCGCCTACACGGTTGCTGTTCTCGTCAGTGCTGGTATAGGCGCGAAATTCATCGCGCAAATCCTTGTTCTCCGATTTCAAAGAGCGGATCCGATTATTTTCCACTTCGATGGTGAGCGGGTTGGATTCGAGATCACCGAAGCGTTCGCAGAGATAATCGCCAACCACGCCATCAACAACGAAGACGCCGTTAGTATTGAGCGGCGCGGTGAAAATTTCGCCGCCAGGCAAGTTGCCCCATTTGTCTTTCGTGATAATTCCGCTGGTTTTAAGCCATCTCAATTTCGGCGAAAGCTCAGCCTCAAACTCGGTGCCGTGCGGCGTCTTGCAGGTAATCCGTTCAGCTTTGCGGGCACGCTCGACCAGGCGCTGGCTGAGGTCGTCAATTTTCACAAAGTCGGCCCGCATGCCTTCGAGCATGATTTGTCGATTTATGTTTACCATATGACCGTGCCGAATCTTGTGATTGTTCACAACCCTGGTCATTTGCGTTCGCGCAGTGAGCTCGCCCGGCTGCGTTTGAGCAGCGAAGATCGACACCTGCGACCGGGCCAGATCGTCCAGGATAATCTCCGGCATGAATTTCAGCGGACGTCGCGCATGATGCTCCAGCACAAATAAACTGTAATCCGAACCGACCCGCTCCACTTCCGTTTGGAGCGCCGCCGCGATCTCGCGAGTCGCGGCGTCCGTGATGATTGTGATTCGCTCCTCTGGCTTTAATCGAAGGCAGACATTGATCGCATTACGCGCGCCGGGAATTAACTCGGGATCGATTGGATAAAGATAGGCGCGGTCGGGCATATAAAAGTTTTCAGAATTACGCTGAAATCAGGAGCAGGCAAATCTTCTCTTGCTCCTATCGACATCGACGGCGTCCAGAGTCGATCTGCTTGCCGTTTCATTACAATACACACAGATGGGGACGTTTCGACGAAGAGACTGTGTGACTTTACTGAAGACCGTTTATATCTCTATCAAAGAGGCAATGATCTTCACGGCGCGCGTTATGAAATGGCAAATTCAATCGCTGACTTGTTTTGGTGCTTGCCTCGTAATCCTTGGGGTGGGGACCGGGCCGGTACTCGGCGACGAACAACAACGTTCACCTTCGTTCCAAGTGCAAAAAGGTGATGTTGCAAAGGCGGAGAAACTTGCCGGCGAGCTCGCGTCACTGTCGCCAAGAGTGAATCGTGACGAAGCAAAGCTGCTTGTAGATTGCGCGTTCGCCACCGTAACCAAGCTAAGGCGGGAATACCGCATGTTTGGCACGCCGATTTTTAACAACTTCCTCATTTATCATGGCCTTAGGAAGCGTGGCTACTGCTACCAGTGGTCGGAGGATCTGCTCATCGCGATCGATGCGTTGCGGCTGAAGAGCCTTGAACTGCACTGGGGCGAATATGATCCAAACACGTGGCGCGAAAACAATTGCATCGTTGTGACCGCCAAGGGCCAGCCGTTCAAGCAGGGAATCATGCTGGAGTGTTGGCGGCATCTGGGACACCTCTACTTCGGTCTGGTTGCCTCCGATTGGGAGACTTACGTGGAGAACAGCGCGTATGCGCGCCGTGTCCGCGAAAGAGCAGTAGGCTCGAACGTTTCCAAACATGATCATCCCGTCGCTTTTCAGCGAAGCGTTGTGGCGAAGGAAAAAGCTGGCGACTAGAATCCGACCTCTTGGGCTAAATGCTCTGAATTCGCGGGTCACGTCTGGCCAATGTGGCCGTAGAACACCCCGTCGGAATCATACCGCTGTCGAATCGTCTGGAGGCGTTGCCAGACGCCCGGCGCGAGTGATTCTGCCGCGCGGGTGGGCGATGCGAGCAGATCAGTTTGTCCCGTGTAGTGGCCACGCGTCATCGATTCGAGCGACTTTAGCGTCTCGAGGTGCCATCGTTCGTTTGCTTCGTCGTCATCGGGCCTCGATTACATCAGCGTCGGATGTAACCGAAACAATGATGTCAGGAAATCGCTCCGGGATGCGATCGTTCCAGACCATACGACGTCGCGTCGCCTCATAGTTGGCGTCACCCCGCGATACCGTTGTGATCTTGCAGATCTTGGGCTCAGTAAGGGTGCCGATCCTTCTTGTTTTGCCAGGCCTCGCAGGCCTTCAAGGCGAATTCCCGTTCGAAATCTGGAAAACATTTGATGGCTTTTCGCTCTTCCCACGGGAGTTTGAAATCGGTGTATTGAAACTCGTCGTCAAAGCCGATCTTACTGGTGTCTGAGAGTCTTGTGCCGAAATACACCCGATCAATGCGCGCCCAATAAATAGCGCTCATACACATTGGACACGGCGCGCCATTCACGTAAAGGTCGCAGCCTTTGAGCATCTGCGCGCGCTCGGGAACTGGATCGGGCGAGCCTTCGGGACGCGGAATCATCTTCAGATTTCCCTCATAATAATCCGAACCGAGAAGGGCTTTGGAATTGATCCGTGAGCAGGCGTCAATGATGGCGGTTACTTCGGCGTGATACACCGGAATTCCGGTCAGAAGAACCCGGTTCTGGCCTCGGCCAATGATTTTGCCGTCTCTGACGATGACGGCTCCGAACGGTCCGCCCCATCCTTTCTCGACCGACTCGATGGCCAGCCGGGTTGCCTCGTGGAGGAATTGTTTTTTATACTCGTTACTTTCAATATCTGCAGTGCTCATGTGTTTGTGGTTTTCTGTGTTGATTGTGGGTTTGTTCTTGGGGGGAAATGGGGGCGATCAACGCTGGTGCAAAAACGCGGAATGGAAATCGCTGAATCATGACGGCTTTGGGTCGAGGAGACCGTCGAAGTACCCGAAGAACACGCCGTCGGGATCGTATTTGTCGCGCAGGTCGGCCAGCCGTTTCCAGTTTTCCGGCGAGAGGGATTGGACGGCGTTCGACGGCCTGTGGACGGTGTCCGATTCACCGACGTAATAGCCGATGTTGAAGGGCCTGAGCAGCGCGGTGCATTCGTCATGCCACTGGCTGTTCGCCGCGTCGTCTGCGGCGTCCTTCCACATCGTCCACGGTCCGCCGTAAACCCGCGAGCTCATGGAATAAGCCGCGTCCGGATGAACGGCCGGAACGTTCGGGCCGGTGAAAATGGTGAAGAGAATGACGGTGATCGGAGACGGGCATTTCGTCATGTGACCGCCCACCGCTTTCGCGAGGTCGCCCGGCGAGGTGTTTGAAAAAGTGGCCTCCACGCGATTGCGCAGCCCCTCGGGCCACAGCGCTTCCGACGCATCGAACAGTTGCTCGAAAACAAACGGAGTGACGAACGAACTCGAGAGGCATCGGGGCCGGAGCGGGCAGTCTTCCAGCGGCTTCAGCATGGCCTTGGCCTCCTCCGGGGAATCCGCGAAAGCCGCCCCTGTCACCATTGCGACCTTGCCGCCTTGCGCGGCGGTCTTTTCCTTGAGATTCGCGGGAGCTTCGCGCAGGAAGAGGCTGAGTTCGACGGCAGGCGAAATTTTCGCGGCGTTTTCCCCGAGCCAGCCCCCGACCGCTGCGACGTCGTCCATGGAATAATAATAGGTGCTGCCGTGGATCGCCATGGGCAGCGGATGCAGCTTGAGATGGTATCGCGTGACGACGCCGAAGAATCCGGGACCCGATCCGCGCGCCGCCCAGAAATATTCTGCATGCTCGTTCTTGCTCGCCGTGATGAGTTTTCCCTCCGCCGTCACGAGCTCGATGGCCTCGATGCTTTCCGTGCCCGAGCCCCAGACGCCCTGGTTCCATGCCATGCCGCCGCCGAGCAGATAGCCGCTGAGCTTGACCTGCGGGCAGTGGCCGCTGGGATAGGCGAGGCCTTTGACGTTGAGAACCTTTTGAATGTCCCGGTTGCTGATGACCGGCTGCACGACAGCCTTGCGGGCCCCCACATCGATCGAGATGACCTTGTTCAGTTCGCTCAGGTCGATGAGCAAGCCGCCATTCCGCAGTGTAGGCTGGCACCAATTGTGACCGCCGCCGCGGACCACGACCTTCCATTTGTTCTCCCGCGCGAAATGAATCGCGGCGATGACGTCCTGCTCGTCCTTGACCCGGATCACGATCTGCGGCGCGCGGCGGGGAATCAGCCGATTCCACAAGTTGCCGTGGATCAATTCGGTGAAGTTCGCATCGCCCTGCGCGGCGACGACGCCTTTGCAGGCTTTCTTCAGCGCGTCAATGTCCATGGGCGCGCCTTTCGGAGTGTCCGCGCGGCCGCTGCGGCCAAGCAACAAGCCGCTGGCCGCCGCAGCGGTGCCCTTCACGAAGCCGCGGCGCGAAAATGAATTTTCTTCCTTCATGAGTCATCCTTTTCACTACGGCAATGCGCGCCGCGACATCTCGATGGCTCGGCGCAGGAATTTTTCGTGGTCGGGATTTGGCGTGCTCACGTAATTTGCGGTTGGTTGTGGGTTTGTGTGGGTTTGTTCTAGAGGGGAAATGGGGGGGTGTTGTTCTCTCGAAGAAGGGGAACAGACGGATGCGCGGGGTCCTCGGATGTCACACAAATTTCCAAAAGATTGCAACCGATAACGCGTAAAACGCAAAGATTAGGAGTGTGCCTTTCCAATGCACGCTTTTCGGCGCATCCGGCTTCGGGAAGAGCCACCAGTCCAGCGCCTTGATGAATACCGGCATCGTCAGCCAAGTCGTCAATGCGACGCTGATGGCATTGCCAATGAACAAGGCCAGTGAAAAATTCAGGCTCGCAAGGCGGGGCATGACAAAGAAGCTTTCGAGCATCACAATAGGAAAAAGCCCCAGCAGCACGAGCATAGCAGCTTTCCAATTCGGCGGCCCTTGACCTGTTGTTGGATCTGTCGGGAACCATCCGGGAAACGACGTGGCCAAGCGCGTGAGCTGCTCGTGTTCGATGAAAGCTTTGGACTCGCTCAACATCTCCTTGCGTTCCGGAGCGTTCATCCATCCCTCGAGGTGCGAGGCGGAGTCGAAGCGCATGATAGTCGTCCAAAATCCTCCCTTCTCGTCCGGCGGCTGCAGGAACGTGCCTTTGTAACCAGGATATTTGGCCTGGGCCGATTGGATGCGCGCCGCCCACTCCCGATAGGTGTCCTCTTTGCCGGGTTTGATCTTGGAAAAAATCACCTCGGTCACATTGCTGTCGGGACGCTCTCCGCTCTCTCCGACTTGTACGACTTCGCTGAAGTTGCCCTCTTCAAAAAGCGGAAGCCCTTCGGCAATGATTTCCGCCCGTTCCTTGGATTTCTGCCAGACAACGAGGTCCTCGTTGGATCGAAAATTCAGGATGATCGTCCATTCGTTGCTGTCGGGTTTCGTCGGCGGAATGATGTCGCTGCCAACGAAGCCGTGAAATTTTCCGATGACACGATCGTGGTGGGCCTTCCAAGCGGTGAATTGGGCATCCATCCCGGGACGAAGCTTGATGGTGGCGATGATGATGGCTGGGGTGCTCATGATCTGTTTTCTGAGAGGTTGCTGAATATGCGGTTCGCGTTCGAATTAAAAGAGAACGGTAACTCGCAATGTGGTTGCCCACGCGGCATCGAGATCGCGTTTGGCTCCCAGCGGATCGGGATTGGCCCCCGGCGTCGGGATGTAGCTGATCGCCGGTTCGACATACGTGGTGGCGATAATATGAGCCTGATAGTAAACTTGAAACATCAATTCACTGCTGCGGTGAAAAACGTTCCCGTTCAACCAGGACCACGCAATGCCCACGCCGGCGGAATCTTGCGATCTTCCCGGCACGAGTCCGAACGCCGTCAGACCTGATCCGAAAAACTGATTCACGGGCAGCGTTTCCGAGTTGTTCGCGCCAAACTGAAAAAGACCCGTGATGCCGCTGTTGTCCTTCCCCGGATGGCGAAGCCAGATTCGCTGGGAACCGAAGAGATAAACACCGGTCGCGCCGGATTCGGTTACGTTTTCCGCGCGCAATTGCCCGGATTGATGCCACACGCCGACGCCGAATGAGCCGGGCAACTTGTCGTTCCCGATCTGCCAGGCCGCGCCCGCCTCCCAAATATTGAAATAATACCCATTAAACTCCGGCCCTCTAGTCCCGGTTTGAGTGCCGTTGGCGATATTCCCGTCATACACTCCGTAGGAAAAATAGAAATTTTCCGTCGGTGCAAAGGTGGTCGTCACTCCGCAGGCGGAGTTGTAATATCCAGGCATCACGCCAAGCAGTGTAGGATTCACGAAAACAGGCGTGAAAAGGAGGCCGGACACTGAGGGAATGAAAAGGAATTGGTCCTGCATCGGAACGGGGCGCAGAACATTATTGAAATCAGCCGTTGGCACCATTTTTCCGACGCGCAGGATGAGTTTTCTGTCGAAGAGCTCCTGCCGCCACCACAATTGATAAAGTTCCGACCGATGTAATGGCGGTAGGCCGGGCAACGAATTGTATCCCTGCACGCTGCCAGCCCGTTGATTTGTAGGATCCCCGTCGAATCGCAAAAAATCGATACCGAATTTTCCGCCTTTCCAACCGACGAGCTTCTCGGAATCCAGGCCGAGACTGAGAATGAGCAAACTATCCCAACTCCATGAACGTGGTTGTTCGCCGCCCGAGATCAAATAGTTTGTGTCCGCCGCCCATACGCCGCCAAGGTAAACGCCCGAGTCCTTCTTAAATCCCAGCCATTCACCGGCCTGTCCTGTTCCAGTTGTCTGATTGGTGGCGCCAGGGTTTGCGCTGATTCCAAGGGGAGTTGGCGGCCCGCTGCCTTGCTCCGCGGGCAGTGACGCTGGGTCTGTCGTAACTGCGAATGCGGTCTCGGCGGCGGCAACTATGATCCAGAAGAGCGTGAGTCGAACGGCTCGGATTAAGATCCTTGATTTTGGAGACGAACGGCGGCCGAGAAGATACAAGAGGGAGCGTCTTGTCTTGATAATGCCGCCGAGCCTGCCCAGTTTGTAGCGAATTTGCAATAAATTCGCTCCTTGAATTAGTGCGCTTCGCAGAAATTTCTTGCGCGAGTGGCAACGGAGCTACAAGGTCGCTGCGCGATGAGCACGTTTGCGCGTTCAACAAATCATGGACGCGCGTTTGTCGCGACTTGCGTCTTCGCGGCATTTATCTGGGCACTCGCGCTGAGTGTTTCACCGCAGTTGCATCAGCGCGTCCACAAGGATACGAATCGTGTCGAGCACAATTGCGCGGCGACAATGATCGCATCGGGCGGCTACAACCACGCTGCTCATGTGCCGCTGGTCAGCGCACCAGTCCCGGCCATTCAATTTTCAAAAATTCCGGCGTTGACCTCGCGCTGGGTTCAGTCGCTGTTTCTTCGCGCATGCATTTTCGAGCATGCGCCGCCCACGCGCGCTTAGACACGTCGCTGAGCGGCGTTCCCGCGGAGCATTCAAAGTCGATTACTTCGCCTGAGTCGCGGCACAGTCTTCGTGCAAAGGCCGCCGCTTTTCACCTGGCTTCACGCTAATCGTGAGTGCCTTCAACCAATCCAACCTCTGAAAAACCTATTTAAAGAACGTCTCAATGAAAAAATTTCTGATCCTATCAGTCGCAGTGTCGCTTATGCGCAACATCGCTTCGGGTCAAGACCCCGCTCCGGCATCGGCCAGTCCGAGCCCTTCGCCTGCGGGCACAGCAGAAGTAGAGCGTGTCGTCGTCCAAAGTCAGGAGATGGACATCACGCGTGAACAGATCGTCCCGAGTCTCGGTGCCACCCGTTACACCGTCGGCCCCGACCGACTCGAATCGCAGGCGGAAGGCGAAAACGCGCCGTTTAACCAAACGATGTTGCGTTTCCCTGGTGTCGCGCAGGATTCGTTCGGGCAGCTTCATGTCCGCGGCGAACATGCAAATTTACAATATCGCATCAACGACGTGCTGATCCCGGAAAGTATTCCGGGGTTTGGCCAGGTACTGGAGACCCGCTTCGCGGACAACATTTCGCTTATTACCGGCGCGCTGCCAGCGCAGTTTGGATTTCGCAATACTGGCATAATCGATATCCATACGAAGAACGGCGCCGTTTTCCAAGAGGGCGATGCATCGGTCTATGGCGGAAGCTTCGACACGATTATGCCGAGTTTTGAGTACGGGGGTGTGACTGGGAAGCTGAATTATTATTGGACCGGGAGTTACCTGCACAACGGCATTGGGATCGAGAATCCGACGGGGACCGCCAACCCGATCCATGACAACACCGATCAATACAGAATGTTTGGCTACTCTTCGTACATTATCGACGACACCAGCCGATTCGTGTTGCTGACCAGCGGCTACCACGGCGATTTCAACATTCCGAATAACCCCGGCCAAACGCCAGAGTTCGTCGATATGGGAAGATCGAAATTCAATTCCGCTGCGCTCAATGAGACCCAGGTCGAGCAGGATGCATATGCCATTCTCGCCTATCAAAAGAAGATCGACGATTTCAATATGCAGGCGTCGGTTTTCACCCTTTATAGCTCGGTGCTGTTTCGGCCCGATAATACCGGCGATCTTATTTTCAACGGCGTTGCATCACGGGTTGATCGCGACATTTTTTCGAATGGAGTCGCGTTGGATGCGAGCTACAAACTCAACGATCAACACACGCTCCGCGGCGGATTCCTTATAACCGCGCAGCATGCCACCGTCGGAACGTCCACACTGGTGTTCCCGGTCGATGCCAATGGCAACCAGACCAGCGACATCCCACTGCGCATTGTCGATAACTCCGGCAAGTACGGCTATTTCTACGGATTCTATTTGCAGGATGAATATAAACCGTTTGAACAACTGACAATCAATTTCGGCGGTCGATTCGACATCGTGGACGCGTTTGCGCACGAGAACCAGCTCAGCCCCCGGATCAACATCGTCTATGAGCCATTCAAAGGGACCGCGTTGCATGCCGGTTATGCCCGATATTTCACACCACCGCCGCTGGAAAATGTCGAACAAGGCACGATCTCTAAGTTCGACGGCACAACTAACGAATCCGCCATTCGCCAGGATTCCGTCACGAAATCGGAGCGTGCGCATTATTTCGATGCGGGCGTGACGCAGAAGATTACCGAAGGTCTCAATGTGGGCATCGATGGCTTCTATAAAAGCGCACATTCGGTCCTGGATGAAGGCCAGTTTGGAGAAGCGCTTATCCAATCGTCATTCAATTACAAGCGTGGCGAAATTTACGGAGGCGAATTCACGGCGAATTATGACAAGGGCGGATTCTCCGCGTATCTAAATGCGGCTTACGAGTGGGCGCGCGGCACGAATATCAGCTCTGCACAATTTCTGTTTGATCCGGATGAGTTCGCCTTCATCAAAAAGAACTGGGTCTTCCTCGATCACGATCAGCGTTTCACCGGCTCCGCCGGGATCTCCTACACATGGAAGGATTGGAGAGCGGGGATCGACGGACTCTATGGAAACGGATTGCGGCGAGGTTTTGCTAACACGCAGAAGATTCACCCCTATGAGACATTCAACATGAACTTGCAGCGCCGGATCCAGATCACGGAGAAGACAGCCATCAAAATTCGCTTCGATGTGCTGAACATTCTCGATAAAATCTACGAACTCCGCGATGGCAGCGGCATCGGAGTCGGTGCGCCGCAGTTTGGCCAGCGGCGCGGTTTCTACGGCACCGTGGCCTACGAGTTTTGAGATTGGTCGATTATTGTCACGCCATGCTCCGATTTTCCTTTGTATATGCTCTTGTCCTCATCTTGTCGGATTACGCCGCCGTGGCTGCGCAACATTCGGGATTAGCAGCGACTTCGCCTACGCCGAATCCTCCGAGCACTGAGAAAATTACGTTCACGGAAGTTAACGTCGATGGACCGTATATTGCGATGACCTTTGATGATGGTCCCCACACGACCAACACCCCCAAGCTGCTGGAGATGGCAGCGGAGAGGCACATCAAACTCACCTTCTTTGTCCTCGGCGAATGCGTCGTGCAGAACCCGGACGTTCTCCGCCGGGAGGTCACGGAAGGACATGAAATCGGCAATCACTCGTGGTCGCATCCTAATCTCTCGAAACTCTCGGACGTGGATGTTCGAAGCCAGCTTCAGCGGACCGAAGACATTATTGTGAAGGCCGCTGGTACAAAACCGAAGTTGATGCGTCCTCCGTATGGCGAGTTGACGAAACGGCAGCGCATATTGGTGAATCACGACTTTGGCTACAAAGTCATCTTGTGGGACGTTGATCCACTCGATTGGAAGCGACCCGGCTCTGACATCGTCGCGCAACGCATCATCGCGGGTACGCGGCCGGGGTCGATCATTTTGTCACATGACATCCACCCGCCGACGATTGCGGCGATGCCCCAAGTTTTTGACGCACTTCTCGCAAAGGGATTCAAATTCGTCACCGTCTCTGAGCTGCTCGCTATGGACAAAGGCGGCGAGCGAAAACCGTCGAAATGATGCTGATGGTTTTCAACGGAAGAAGCTTTGGTCAGTACCTGTTTTGATCTCACGAGTTTTGCCGACGAGAGGTACAAGTGGCGCAAGGTATCCGAGCACCGCAATTTTGGACAACACCACGACTCTTACGAACGGTCGCTACGATTTTTAAGCTGAAGTTGCGATAATCGCGCTAATTTGGACCTGCATGCATCGCATAGATCATTCCCGTTTTAGGAAGAGACACGATTTCGTTCCGGATTTTTCGCACGCGGAACGGCGGACCCGCATTGTGATCGGTGTCACGGCCGCCATGATGGTGGTCGAGATAGCCGTCGGTTTGATGTCACATTCGATGGCCTTGCTGGCCGACGGCTGGCACATGAGCACGCATGTCATTGCGTTTTTAATAACAGCCGCGGCCTACTATTTCGCCAGAACGCAAGCCGGCAACGCGCGATTCAGTTTCGGGACGGGAAAAATCGGTGTGCTTGGAGGATTCACCAGCGCCGTCGTGCTTTCGATTGTGGCGTTCTTGATGGCCGGCGAATCGGTGCACCGACTCTTTGCTCCACTGGAAATTCATTTTAACGAGGCGATCGGCATCGCTTGTCTCGGATTGCTCGTGAATCTTGGTTGCGCACTGTTGCTCGCTGATCGCCATCACGAAAGCGGTCATGGTAGCGCTCACGATCATGATCTAAATCTGCGCGCAGCGTATCTGCATGTGCTGGCCGATGCGTTTACTTCGGTGCTCGCGATTACGGCGCTAACAGGCGGAAAAGTTTTTGGATGGGCGTGGCTGGATCCGGTAGTCGGAGTTGTCGGGAGCGGTGTCGTTTTTTCGTGGGCCTATACACTCTTGCGTGATACCGCCGGAATCTTGCTAGATCGAACGCCGTCCTCTTCGGATTTGCCTGACGAAATTCGCTGGGCAGTGGAGAGTGATGGCGATTCGCTCGTGACCGATTTGCACGTCTGGCAGGTCGGCATCAGAAAATACGCGGCGATCATCTCTGTGGTGGCGCACGAACCGAAGAGTTGCGAGTCCTATCGGGCGTTGCTGCGTGGACATCACGAACTGGTTCACGTCACGATCGAGACGCAACATTGCCGCGAAGATCACCAATCGGTCGCGAGTTCGTAAATGGTTAGCGCACTCTGGCAGGTCGTCGCGGCTTATGTGTTTGCCCTTGCCGGGGGAGCGATCAGCACCTCACTGCGGCTGGAACACAAACCTCTTTGCGCGTTGATAAGCTTCGCAGCTGGAACGCTGCTGGGCGTAACGCTCTTCGCAATTTTGCCCGAAGGTTTGCAAGACAGCGGGATATGGCCAGTCGTTGCCGCGGCCGCTAGCGGATACCTGCTGTTCTTCTTGATCAGTAAACATGTCCATCATGTTTGCCCCGCTTGCGCGGCCAGCCATTTCGACGCCGATGCGACACGGCATTTCAACGAGATCGCTACTGCGCTAATTGTTGCATTGGCGATTCACAGCACTACCGACGGTCTGGCCTTGGGGATTCAACAGGAAGCGCCCTCAATGGATGCGACAAAATGGTCGCTCTTCTCCGCTCTCTGCATTCACAAGGTTCCGGAAGGTCTCGCGCTGGGCAGTCTTTTGATCGGCGCAGGACTGCGACCCTCGACTGCGCTCGGTTGGGTGGCTGCCGTCGAAGCAACTACACTTCTCGGGGGCGCGATCGGTATGCTGTGGCTGGGCAAAGTTTCGACTTTTTGGCTCGGCTTAATCATGGCGCATGTCGGCGGCGGATTTCTCTATCTGGCCACGCACGCCGTGGCTGGAGAAATGCTCAAGCATGGCAAAAGACTTGTGCTGACAAGTTTTTCGATAGGAGTCGCCTTGATCGCGATTCTCAATGTTGCATTGAGATTGGCTGGGTAGCGCACGAAAACGCGCGCGATTTGGAATTCGTCACTCGTTGCCGCTAGATTCGCAGATGCATTCTTTCCGTTATCGCGACGGCACGCTTTACTGCGAGGACATCGATCTTGTCCGCGTCGCGGAGCAACTCGGCACGCCGACTTATGTTTACAGCTCCGGAACAATTCTTGATCACTACGCACGCATGGATGCTGCGCTTGCACCGCTGGACCATCTGATCTGTTACGCAGTCAAAGCAAACTCAAATCGCGCGATCCTGAAGTTGCTCGCCAATGCAGGCGCAGGTTTCGACATCGTTTCGGGCGGCGAACTTTATCGCGTACTCGCGGCTGGTGGCGATTCCGCCAAGTGCACGTTCGCAGGAGTGGGCAAGTCGCGTGAAGAAATCGATTATGCCCTTGAGCAGGGCGTTTGCAGCTTCAATGTGGAGAGTGAAGCGGAGTTGGACCACATCGATCGGATTGCGGGTTCAAGAGAAACACGCGCGCCGATTGCATTGCGCGTGAATCCCGATGTCGATCCGCACACCCATCATTACATTTCAACTGGCTCGCACGAAAATAAATTCGGTATCGCGCTGGAGCGCGTCGGCGCGATTTACGAGCAAGCCGCAAAAATGCGCAATGTTAAGATCGTTGGCGTGCAAATGCATATCGGTTCGCAAATTGCAGAAGCGAAGCCCTTCGCGAGCGCGATCGGAAAAGTGGCGCCGGTCGTGCGCGACCTGAAATCAAAATACGGAATCAAATTCCTTAGCGTTGGTGGCGGCATGGGAATTATTTACGAGCGCGCACTCGAGAGCGGATCGGGCAAATGGTGGCGCGAGCACGGCAACGAATCGTTTGCGTTCAGCGTCCGCGATTACGCTGAGGCAATTGTTCCACCCTTGCGCGAGCTTGACATTCGAATCCTGGTCGAGCCTGGCCGTTTCCTTGTAGGAAACGCTGGCGTATTGCTGACCCGCGTGCGTTACATCAAAAAAACAGGCGCGAAGAAATTCGCTATTGTCGATGCCGGCATGAACGACCTGATTCGACCTGCGCTTTATCAAAGCTATCACGAGATCGTGCCGGTGGAAGAGGCGAGCACGAGCGGGAGTACCGAGAAGATCGATATTGTTGGGCCAGTATGCGAATCAGGCGATTTCTTTGCGCTGGATCGGGAAATGCCAGAACTACATGAAGGCGATCTGCTCGCCATCATGAGCGCTGGCGCATACGGATTTGTGATGGCTTCGAATTACAATTCGCGTCTCTTGCCGGCGGAAGCGCTCGTTCGCGGCGACAAGTTTGCGCTGATTCGCAAGCGGCAAACATGGGAGGATCTGATGCGCGGAGAAGTTGAACGGGATTGCTAGGGACTCCGCGGTTGCGGAAAGACCGTCCGTAAATATGGACACCTCCCCCGGCGCGATCGGCGATCGCGCTCTACCAACTTGCGAAATTTCGCGGCGCGCTTAAATAGTCGTCTGCCTGCGATGCTAACACGCCTTCTGCTTGCTTCTTTTCTATTGATATTCGCGCTCGGCGCGAAAGCCGCTCAACCGACACAGGGTGAATACGTCATTCTGGTCGGAGGACCATCCATGTATCAGTGGGAAAAGTACAAGACTTATCCGCATGATCATTGGTGGGCGAACTTTGTCCGGGCTGCCCGTATACGCACGGAACAATTACGAACCGAGCTCGGGCCGGAC
>Ga0193727_1000433_pt1 | contig 16109 bp, 15 predicted proteins | sample H2c2metaG_FD_143051 | JGI IMG/M metagenome (GOLD analysis project Ga0193727, IMG submission 143051) | Soil microbial communities from a riparian zone of the East river system, Colorado, United States - H2c2 | ecosystem: Environmental > Terrestrial > Soil > Riparian zone | place: USA: East River...
TGGCATTGGGATGCTGGTATAATGGCGCCCAAAAGCGTGGAGCCGATGCGCGTCGGAGGTGGCGATCAATGGTTTGCCAAAACGCGACGCCACTCTTTTCGCACGGCGATTTGGATTGAAGAGACCTACATGAAAATGACAGAACTCGATCGCGTCGAAGCAATCTATCTCTTGAAATAATCGCGATCCGATCGAGCCCCCAACCATGTAAAACGGGTGCGGCGCAATTGTAAAAATTGAGTCCCCGCGTCGCTCCCGCAGGCGCCGTAGATCGTCAAAGCTTTTCAGCTCCGCCATTTCCGCGGCGCTGACGTTTAGCACGATGACGTCCGAGCCCTGCAAACGCATCTCCGCGGCAGAGATAAGCAGAATACCCATGGCCGCTGCATCGGCGAACACTTCCTGTCGATTAAAGACCGCATCGTGCAAGGTGATCGCAAGGACGCGAAAGCCAAGTGTGCGCGCGCGTTCAAGCAATTGATGCGCGGAGTAATCCACTGCGTCCTTGGGATCGTCCAGCGTATGAATGTGCAGGTCGAGTTTGATCCATTCTTCGTTCTCACTTGTGCTCATGCTCCTGCTCGCTTCAGAAACCTAACCACTGATCAGTTGATTTCACGCAGGGATGCCGACGTTCGTAAATTATGCTGGTTCGCTTCGATTACGATCATGAGTAACAGTAAGAGCGAGTTGCCAACAAGCGCAGATGAAGGAAGATTTTTGGCGCATTCCAAATTCAAAAGCTCGGGTGGTGGAATGGCAGACACGTACGTTTGAGGGGCGTATGCCGAAAGGCATGCGGGTTCAAGTCCCGCCCCGAGCACCAAATCCCGGATCAATTTGTTCGTTCGCCAGCGAATTGTTCGACCTGGCTTCTATCGCTTACAGATTCCGTTCGCTTTTCTAAAAAGTCACGGGCCATCGCAGCAAGGAACGTTTTGCCTGTTAAATTCCAAAGATCGACAAGAAACCACCGGATCGCGTACTCGCGATTTCCAAGGTCAGGCATTTGGCTCTTAACAACCATGCCCTGAGGCGTCCCATCGCGAATGGCTGCTACGACTTTTCGAGCGAGCTGAATGCGGACGATCAGATGCAAATACTCGCGATGTGTCAGGGCCGGCCAGGAACCGTCGCGAATGAACGCGCCGACGGCCTTTTCTATCGCAGGCTTCGCCAATCCTTGATCGACTCGAAGGGACGCGATGCTTTTTTCATCAGCAACGCGGGCGTGGCCGATGTGTTTAGCAACGCACATATCAAAGTAAACATTCTGCGCGGCCAAACGATTGTCCCACGCTTCTAGTAGCGGTTCCTCGGACGGCCGATGAGGCACGCGAGGCGGTGGTTCTATTACGCTAACTGACTGATACCACTGCTGCCATTCTTCGAGCGTGTGCATTTGGGAATAATCTCGAGTTGTCTAACGAGGCCCTGGCAAAAGCGAAATCATGGGAATTGGGTTTTTATCGAAGAGGGCGGCGTAAGGCGAGCAAAAAACTCACCGATTCTCGAACCAGGCCTTTTACGCGTGGATCGGGTTCTCCGGAGAGGTTGGCAGATTATGCTCGCCGAAGGCACAGGTATCCGGCGGCAAAGCCGCGCGCGATTTGCCAACGCGTTGAGCCGCCTTCGCATCGCTACCGCGTGCCGAGGGACAAGGTCTTCCAACTAATTAGAACTTTCCGGGTTGTTTCGGTTCCGATACTCTCCGCTGCAATATGGACTCGCTTTATCTTGTCGGCATCGCAGTGCTGGCGCTGTTCGCGCTCGTGCTGGCGGTTGTTCTTTTCAACTTTTTCGGTCTCTGGCTCCGGGCACGGATCGCAAATGCGCCGGTGAGCCTGGGTAAGATGGTTGGAATGCGGCTGCGGAAAGTGCCGGTTGGTTTGATTGTGGACAATCGCATCACGGCAGTGAAAGCGGGTCTGGATGTTCGGAGTGATCCCTTGGAAGCCCACTACCTGGCAGGCGGCGATGTGGGCCATGTTGTCCTCGCCCTGATTGCCGCTGATAAGGCAGGCATTACGCTCGATTTCAACCGTGCCTGCGCCATCGACCTTGCTACAAAGGGAACTGGCAAGACGGTGTTAGAGGCAGTGCGCACCAGTATTAATCCAAAGGTAATTGACGCTCCTAATCCTGCGATGGGTCGCGGAACGATCGACGGTGTCGCCCAGGACGGTATCGGTGTGAAAGTAAAGGCGCGTGTCACGGTGCGCTCGCATCTCGACCGGTTCGTCGGTGGCGCGACTGAAGAAACGATCATCGCCCGAGTCGGAGAAGGTATCGTGAGCGCGATTGGTTCAGCCCATTCCTACAAGGAAGTGCTGGAAAATCCCGATCGCATCTCAAAAACAGTCTTGGCAAAGGGCCTCGATAGCAACACCGCGTTTGAAATTCTATCGATCGATATTGCCGACGTGGATGTCGGCGATAACATCGGCGCGAAATTGCAGACCGAGCAAGCCGAGGCTGACAAGCGCGTTGCGCAAGCGAAAGCCGAAGTGCGCCGGGCCGCCGCTGTCGCTGTCGAGCAGGAAATGCGCGCAAAGACGCAGGAGATGCGGGCCAAAGTCGTGGAAGCCGAGGCGCTGGTTCCCCAGGCGATGGCAGACGCATTTCGCTCGGGTAATCTTGGCGTAATGGATTACGTCCGGATGAAAAACGTGCAGGCGGATACGTCGATGCGCGAATCAATTGCAGGCGGCGAAAAGCCACGGACTGAGGGAACGTGATCAGTGATCAATGACTGTTTGTTCAAGAAGTGAGATGTGAGGAGTGAGAAGCGTCTAGTTAATCGCTTCATCGCTTCAAAGCGATGTGACCAATGATTGCAGCCAATTTCGATAATTTCCTTTTCCTTTTGCTTGTCGTTGTCGCTGTCTTGTTCCAGTTCCTGGCGAAGATGGCAGGCAAGAAAAGCAAAGATCAGACGAACCGAACATCGACGCCGCGAACACCTGCGCCATTGCAACGCGCGTCCACGGAGTCGGACGAAGACCGGATTCGCAAACTATTGGAAGCGCTTGGTCAGCCGCCAACCTCAAGACCGCCGCCGCCAGTCGTGCCTCGGACAGATATTCCACTGCGTCCACTTGCTCCGGTGCAGCCGCCGACGTCACCGTTTTCCCAACTAAGACGAGAAAAGCCGCGCAACCGCGAGGCAACTCCGAAAGAAATACCGACGCCGAAGCCGGTCAGAGGCGGGGAGGAACGAGCTCCGCCAAACATAACAGGGGCTCCCGCTTTCGAGGTTCACGAAGCACCGCTTCCGATTGCATCGGCGCCAATCTTCAAAGCGCCTGCGGAGCCTTACGCAGCTGCGACGCGCGCAATTGCTAAGGAGGAACGAAGAGCGGACATAGCCACGTTGCTTGCATCGACTTCTCGTTTACGTGACGCAATTATTCTTCGCGAAATTCTCGGGCCACCGCGCGGTTTGCGCGTGATCGACGCAATGCTTTAGCATTATTGCCATGGCCGACGCGAACCCGGTCTGGCAATCCCACCACTCCCGCGGTTCGCACCCGCCTTCGCCGAGGCTGCGGCGGGCCAAGCAGCAAAGCGGTTACAGGTCAGAAGCGCTTGAGCTTCGCTCTTGAATTCGTAGTTTCAATTTCCCGCGACGCCGGCGTGGCGGAATTGGCATACGCGCTGGACTCAAAATCTAGTGTTTGCCCCTCGTGACACATTCGCTTCTTGGAACGGTTGCGAACAAGAACGAATGCTTAAGACCAAGAAAGACCGTGGTTCGTCGTTCGGCAGATGAAATGCTGACAGCGTTTCTTGAAATTGAGAGGATCACGCACGAATTGGCGGTTTCAGCGCTCCTTGGCGATCGCACTCATTGAGATCAGAGACGTGGACGGCGGCCATGTCTAGAACAAAAACCGGCTGCGGATGCGCCTTATGCGCGAGATTCGCGCTCGTAATCGTGCGCGGAGTAATGCTGTACTCACGCGAAACCTTTTCTGGCGTTGCCGCGGTGAACGCGATCGAGTACAACCAGACAGCGTCATGTTTTCGATTCAAAAACTGTTAGGGCGTGACGGAAAGTTTTACGACTTGTTGGAGGCAAGTGCACAGCAGGCCGACAGCAGCGTGCATCATTTGGTCGCGCTACTTGAAAAGCTCCAGCAAAATGAGACGCCCGAGCACCTCGAAGAATTTGCGCACAGCCGTCGCGAAGATAAACGCATCACACAAGAACTGACCGAGCAGCTCTCGAAGACATTTGTTACGCCCCTGGAGCGCGAGGACATCCAGGAATTGGCAGCTGCACTTTATAAGATACCGAAAACCGTCGAAAAAATCGGAGAACGAATTTTGATCTGCCCGCAGGATTTGCGCGGACACAGTTTTCAGAAGCAAGTCGAGTTGCTGGATCAGGCAGCCGAAACCGTGCTAGCCATGGTGAAACAGTTACGGAAAGGGATTGACGCCAGCACCGCTCGGGAAATGAATACGAAACTGCAGGGAATCGAAGGCGACGCGGACAAGCTCGAGCTCGATCGCCTCCGCGATCTTTTCCAAGGCAAATACGAGCCGAAACAGATCATTTTTCTCCGCGACCTTTACGGTTTGCTGGAAAAAGTCATCGATCGCTGCCGCGACGCCGGGAACATCATCCTTCAGGTCGCGCTCAAGTATTCGTAGCCGGCTGTTCGCTACGGCGATGCTCACGTTCCTCATCGTCGTAGTCGCGGCAGTCATTTTCGAATACAGCAACGGCTTTCACGACGCCGCCAACGCGATTGCGACTGTCGTCTCGACCAAAGTTCTCACGCCGCGCCAAGCCATCGCAATGGCCGCTTTTTTTAATCTGACTGGCGCGCTCCTCGGCGGCGCTGTGGCATCGACAATCGGCAAGGGCCTTGTTGACACCAACGTGGTTACAATGCCTACGGTTCTCGCCGCAGTCGTTGCTGCGTTCGCGTGGAACATCACCACGTGGTGGTTCGGTTTGCCTTCCAGTTCGAGTCACGCACTCATCGGCGGACTTTGCGGAGCCGCACTCGCCACGGCACGCGGTGATTGGTCGGTCATAAAGTGGAATGCCGGCATATGGCCGAAAGTGATCGTGCCCATGATTACGTCGCCGCTCGCTGGATTCATTTTTGGCGGGCTCCTGATGTTTCTGCTTTTCCTGACACTTCATCGCTTCGCGCCGCACTTCGTCAACAAGCTATTTGGCAAGCTGCAAATCCTCAGCGCTGCGTGGATGGCGCACAGCCATGGCTCAAACGACGCTCAAAAGACGATGGGCATCATTGCCCTTGCGCTTTTCACCGGCACCAAAGCGGGAAGCTTCGATCATTTGCCCGGCTTCCTGACTTTTCTCAAAACCCCGACCTTTATCTTGCCCGTGTGGGTCGTTGCTCTCTGCGCTCTAACGATGGCGGTCGGTACTGCCGCCGGCGGGTGGCGGATTATTCGGACGCTTGGTCATCGCATGGTGAAATTGCAACCGGTGAATGGCTTCGCTGCCGAAACGACGGCCGCATTGATTATTCAAGTCGCGAGCTACTACGGCATTCCGCTCTCAACGACGCATGTGATCACAACGTCAATCATGGGCGTAGGCGCAGTGAAACGTTTCAGCGGAATGAGATGGACGGTAGTCGAGCGAATTATATGGGCCTGGCTTTTTACTCTACCTGCGAGTGGGCTAATTGGTTACGGGCTCGAACGGGCGCTCGCAGCGCTTTAATCGTTTGCTGTAGCAGTGTTCACCGCTCGCGAATTCCACTACAAATTCCAAGCTAAATCTCGCTATGCGCTCTCGTCTAATAGCATAAAATAGAAGAGCACCGTGGTCCTACCGAAGCATATCCTTGAGACATTCGATGAAGCGCTGAGCGATCTCCGCAAAAATCTGCTCACGATGGCGGGCCTAGCCGAGCGCAGCCTCCATCGCGCGATCAACGGGTTGCTTCAGCGGGATGATAGCCTTTGCACAAACGCTATCGACGACGACCAAGAAGTTGACCAACTGGAGAAGCAAATTGATAAGGCCAGCCTCGAAATTTTCGTCCGTTTCCAGCCCGTGGCGTCCGATCTACGGCATGTGACTTCGGCAATCAAACTTTCCTCTAATATCGAGCGCATAGCCGATGAAGCGACAAACATCGCCGAACTCGCGCACAAGTTGAACCAGCATCCGCCCTTGGTCGAAGTGAACTTGCTGGTGCCAATCCAGGCGCACGCAACGTCGATGTTCAAGGACAGCATCAACGCATTTGTACAAGAAGATGTCGAGCTAGCGCGAGCGGTCGTCAGCCGGGACAAGCAACTCGACAACATGAATGGCTCTGCAAAACGGCAGTTAACCGAACGGATGTTGCAGGACCCTTACCAGCTGCGCGGCTACCTGAACCTGATCTTTATCTCGCGCTATCTCGAACGCGTCGGCGATCACGCGACTAACATCGCCGAGGAGGCCGTTTACGCTGCTGCTGCGGAGGACATCAGGCACCAAAGTTGACGGCCCTCGACCCGAAACGTGCGTTGGACGCGCGCACGCCGATGAAAAACTGACCGCATTTCTTGAACTTGAAAGGATGACGCACGAATTAGCGGTTTCAGCGCTTCTTGGCGATGAGATGATCTTTGAAAAGTAGCAGGTTGGCTAAGATTTAGATAGTTCATCCGTTCGTCGATTGCAGCAATTTGTCTTGACACGGTAGCGAGATTTTTTCAAAGCTCAGCGTGTGACCAAGCGGATCTGAACCCAGGCGGAGGGCTCCTTACCCCGCTCGGTTCTTCGTCTCGTCCGGACCCGCAATCAACAGAAACAACAAGCGGGGAAGACAAGGGAAGAACCACATGAGCAGACTGATCCTCCGATTCCAAAAAGTTACTCCGCTGCGTCTTATCGTCTTTGCGCTTGGCTGCCTACCGCTTTTGCCAAACGCCCAGGCGGTCAATCCGCCGCCGGATGGCGCTTATCCCAATTTTACCACGGGTGAAGGGCAAAACGCCCTTCAGAATCTCACCAGTGGCGTTGGAAACAGCGGACTTGGCGCTTTGACGCTGTTTACCGACAGCAGCGGCAGTTTCAACACCGCTGTTGGCGCTGGAGCGCTTTTCTTCAACAACTCGGATTCAAACACCGCCGTAGGCGCTGAAGCACTCATATCAAACACGAACGGCACAGCCAACACGGCCATCGGATTAGGCACCCTGTTCGCGAATGCGATTGGTGACTCGAATACGGCCAATGGTGCATTCGCGTTGTTCGGCAACACGACAGGGGTCAACAATACAGCTGTCGGGAATGGCGCGCTACAAAGCAACACCACCGGCAATGACAACATTGCCTTGGGTGAAAGTGCGGGCGGCTTTCTAACTACCGGCGATAACAACATAGATATCGGCAATCTGGGAATTGCTGGCGAGTCTAATAAGATCCGGATTGGTGACCCGACAATTCACGCGGGGATATTTCTAGCGGGAATTGTTGCAATGACTCCCGAAGCACCGAACCAGGCAGTGCTGGTGGATCCCACGACCGGCCAACTGGGGAGTGCGGACGTTGGTAGCTTTCCACCTGGACCCCCCGGACCACAGGGGCCACAGGGTAGCCCAGGACCTCAGGGGCCGCAGGGTCTCCCGGGGCCACCGGGAATACAAGGTCCTCCTGGTCCGCAAGGCTCCCCTGGGCCAACGGGTCCTCCTGGACCACAAGGCCCACAGGGAAAACAGGGACTACAAGGACCCGCTGGTCCACAAGGCTCCCCTGGGCCAAAGGGTCCTCCTGGTCCCCAAGGGCCCCAAGGAAGTCCAGGACCTCAGGGACCTCAAGGTGCCCCTGGGCCACAAGGTCCTCCCGGCCCACAGGGACCGCAAGGACCACAGGGGCCGCAAGGTAACCCCGGCCCACAGGGCCCTCCGGGAATTGGGGTAGTTATTACGGATGTGGAGAACACCGCTGTTGGCGACCAGGCGCTCGTTAACAATATAGGAAATTTCAATACAGCTACCGGGTTTGGGTCGCTCCTTAACAACACTAGCGGAGGCGCCAATACGGCTGTGGGTGACCGTTCCCTACAAAGCAACACCACCGGTTCCGACAATGCGGCGCTCGGTCGGGATGCGCTTTTTAACAATACCACTGGCGTTCAAAACACTGCGATTGGAAGAGCTGCGCTTTCTAACAACACCACCGGCCCCCTCAACACAGCCATTGGTGTAAATGCCTTGGCTAACAACAACGAAGGCGACACAAATACTGCCGTCGGCGCTAACGCGCTCGAAGGCAACACCACTGGCGGTCTTAACATCGCCGCGGGGTTCCTGGCGCTCCACAGCAACACCACCGGCGTTGCCAATACAGCTGTGGGTGAACGCACCCTACTAAACAACACCACGGGCAGTGGTAGCGTTGCCTTGGGGGCACTTGCCGGCAGAAATGTCGTTACGGCCAACAATGTTATTTGTATCGGCATCGGCGTCTCAGGAGCAGACGTGATCGGCACCACTTGGATCGGCAACATCTTTGGCACCACTACGCAAAACGGCACAACGGCCCCGGTCGTTGTATCTGCTGACGGCCAGCTTGGGACGGCCCCTTCCTCGGAGCGGTTTAAGAAGGACATCGCCACCATGAAGCAAACCAGCGAAGCAATCCTGTCACTTAGACCCGTCACCTTCCACTACAAGAGCGACGTTAAGGGAACACCGCAGTTCGGTTTGATTGCCGAAGAAGTGGCAAAAGTGAATCCGTCCCTAGTAGTGCCCGATAATGAGGGAAAACCGTACACCGTGCGCTACGATGCGGTCAACGCGATGTTGCTCAACGAGTTTCTCAAAGAACACTGCACGGTGCAGGAACTAAAGTCTATTGTCGCAAAGCAGGAGGCGACCGCCGCGCAGCAGCAAAAGCAAATTGAAGCGCTTACTGCGGGCCTACAGAAAGTGAGCGCGGAGCTTGAAGCGAGCAAACCCGCGTCGCAAGTCGTCAACAACAACCAGTAAAAGCTGCGGACAAGCTCAGCGAAGCCGGTTGGAGCTGGGGCTGCATCTCAGCAATTGAATCCAACGGGCGAACGATTTGGATCGTTGATGCACATCGCGGCGATGGAAAGCGTTTCGTTGTGCGAGCGGGGGAAAGTTGACTGCGTTTGCAAAACTGGAAAGAGTCACACGCGAATCATTGCGCGTGCAAAATGCCGAATGATTCGGTACACTCCCGCCATGCAGCCTTTTGCGCACTTCTCCCTGGGAAGCCCAGGAAATAGATTGCGGGAGGCTGTCTAATTATAGTTAGACCCATGGTCGCCATAGTTGCCTCGATCATTTTATTAGCGGCAACACCGACTCCGTCGCCTGCTCGCGTCACACTCAATGATCTCGTCGGTATGTGGATTACAGTGCGTGGCGACTGTAGGGAAGGTCAGCATTTACTCAGCGCCAACGGAGATTACAGAATGTGGTGCTTCGATAGCATCTCAGATGGCAAGTGGTTTCTGCGTGGCCAGGATAAGATCGTCGTCAGGTACGATCCGAAGAAGTCAGACGAGGAGATCATTACAGTGCTGCGCTTCGAGCCTTACTCTGATCGCACATTTCTTTACGTCCGTTATCAGGATGGGAGCCGAGAGAAATGGATGAAGTGATGGCTCTAACCATTCGATGAAGCCAATGGGCCCATTGGGAAGCAACATCAGCGCGGTTGCCACGGCACCCTGGATTTCATCCAGGTGCCCGGCTTCCCTAGTGCGATTCGCGTCTTCGCGCTCACGCACTCCCGCCGTAATGTTGTTCAACGCTAGCCGTAGCTTATCTCTTTCTCGTTAGGCCCAAAAGTCACACTTTTTCCGAACCTCGTCCATCACAGTAACAGGGATTGGCCCTATTTCGTGATGCCACAACAAGACCTCATTGATAATCTGGGCGAGGTGCTTGCGGCACAGTCGCAACTTGAGAGTTGCGAACAGCAACAAGCAAGAAGCTTTGCAGCGTTTCCTAGCGCTGGGTGTCCCATTTCAGAGCGCAATTTTTTATGGCGGCAAACCAGTTTCCTTACGGCGCGACTGACCGCTGAACCCGCGGAGCAGTCATTCGGTGTTAATCCTTGCGCCGAAGGTTTTGTTTCAGCTCTCGTCGATGGAAAGAGGCTCGATGCGGTTTTGCTACACCAGGCGTTTCGCAATTGCTTGCAAGGTGCATGCAATTTTGGCACTCTCGTTAAATCCACTAAGGAAAGGAGATCGAGCACATTATGGCGAAGAAGAGACCCACAAAGAAGAGCAGGAGTAAAGGCAAGCGGCGCACGGGAAAAAAGTTTGGATCAAAACCGTTTGGATCAAAACCAGAAAAGAAAAGCAGGCTACCGGAGTTGGAAGTCCAATACAATCAACTGATGGCGCTCACACAAGACAGTCAAACCCCGTTGATCCGAGAGAACGCACGGGTGTTAGCGGAAAGAATGGTTCAGTTTAAGGCTGGCGAAATAAAGGCCGAACAGGTAAAAGCGACAATCGACATCCAGATGGAAACCATTCAGGCGTTAGCAGCAACGACACCGAGCGCAGCAACGACACCGACCGGCGACAGAACGCCAAATCTTCACGAGACCGATCTGGCTCTCAAGCTGTTGGAAATCGGATTGAAACTACTTCTGTGAAAGTCTTTGTCGTTTCTTGAACTTGAGAGGATCACGCACGAATTAGCGCTTTCGGCGCTCCTTGGTGATGACAGTCATTGAGATCGTTCACCGCCTCGCAACTCCTCCCATGAGGCGCTCCCATTCGTCGAGGCTGCCGCAAAAGCCAAGCTCGCAGGCAGTGTTGAAACTTAGCCGTGCGCCCAACTCGCCCGCTTTCCTTACTGAGGGACCACGGTTTCGTAAACCAGGTTGGTGCTGGCGCCTAGGAACCAAACGCGGGAGCCAACGCCGGCGGTAATACCCGTCGGCCCGCTCCTGAAGAATTCTGCTGATTCGGTCACGACACCATCGGTCGTGATAGAGGCGATCTTGTTGGCGCTGAATTCGGTGAACAAAAGGTTATTCGAGTTGCCGGGTCGGATGATCGTGGGTGGGCTCGGTGTCTGGAAGATCGTAATCTCGACCGTCGGAGTGACTCGCGCCACCTCGGAGACAAAGGCGCTCGAGATCCAGATGTTGCCGTCGGGTCCCGCGGCAATGGAACTGGGAGAATTTACGCCGCTAAATTCAGTGATCACTCCGCTCGGCGTGATCCTGCCGAATTTGTCCACTGCCTGCTCGGTAAACCACATGTTACCATCCGCGCCCGTGGTGATGTCGCCCGGGAAAGAATTCGGTGTCGGCGTCTGAAACTCCGCAAAAACGCCGGTCGAGGGATTGTACCGCCAAACGGCATGATCGGTTTGATCAGTAAACCAAATATTGCCATCGGAGCCGGTGGTGATACCCACGCTCACCCCGAAGAAGGAGAATTGGATCTCAGTGATCGCGGCAGTTCGTGTCGAGCCCTTTGGTGTGATCGATGCAATCTTCCCTGTCGACCCTTCGCCGAACCAGATGTTGCCGTCGGGGCCCAGAGTGATGAAAGCTGGATTGCTCAAGGTCGGGGTACGGAAGTAAGTAAACTTGCCATGGGGAGTGATGCGGGCGACCTCATTACTATTGGAAAGAGTGAACCAAAAATTACCATCCGGCCCCATCGTGATCGCGAAGGGCTGGCTGCCTCCCCGAATGGGGAAGCTCTTGGAGTTAGGTGGTATGTCGCTCGACGGCAACGCCTGGGAGGTGGGGAAGCCTACGCAGAGCGCGAGCACGGCGAGTCCGAGGGTAAATCTGAGTCCGAATGTGTGGCGAAAGTCGGCGAATATCGCCCGTGCTGATGCGGTCCAATGAAAATTGATTGTCATGCGCAGAGTTTCTACGCATTGTCGGACCCACAAAGGTGCTAATGGTATCGCGGTTGTTACTTTTGCCCGTGTGGAGTATTCGGCTGCGGCAGATGTCGATTGGGTGGCGCCTGGTCGCTGTCGTCCAGCCAACCAGCGGGGCTGCAAGGCTGGTGCGAGCTGGGATCTTGGCGGAGTTGAGAAAGTTGCGTGATCCGCTTCCAGACGATGAAGCCAAAGGCCCCATTGCGGAATAAGTTCAGCGAGCTTGCCACAGTACCCTGCCGTAGCTTATCTCTTTCTCGTTAGGCTTTGAAAGAAAAGCAAATCTGAGCTAAACGACTGGGAGTCCCATGAAAGAGATCATCCTGCAAATCGCAATCGCTGCTTGTGCGCTCGCCCCGCAATTCGCGCCGGCCGCTCCACCTCCCGACGTAAAAGAAATCATATCCAAACCCTTGACGGACATTCCGGGCAAGGAAGGTCTCGTCCTTACGGTTACTTATCCGCCTGGCGGCGCTGATGAAATTCACCGACATAATGCGCACGCTTTTGTCTACGTGCTCGAGGGTTCGATCGTGATGCAGCTGCGAGGCGCCGAGCCCGTCACGCTCAAACCCGGCGAAGGATTCTATGAAGGCCCGAATGACGTTCATATCGTCGGGCGCAACGCGAGCGACAGTAGACCGGCGAAGTTCGTCGTGTTTCTGGTGAAAAACCAAGGTGTTCCGGCACTGATTCCGGTCATTCCCGCCCAAATAATTTTGGAGAGCATCGAACCAAAGCAAATCAGCTTTGTGTTCACGCACTTTTTTTCTGGCTATAGCCAAAAACTTTTCGCCGCCGATTCCGCGCAAATCGTAGCGGAAATAATTTTCGAGAAGGCGTCGAAGGCACCGCCGCACTCCACAAAGACAACCGCGTAGTGCGCGCTCATAAAACGCGACCGTGTTGCGGAGTGAAGGCGCTGGCTTCTGCCGATAAGTAGCCAGGACTACGCGTGTCATACCCCGGAGGCGGCCCGGGAGGCGGGTGCACCGGCGTTGAACCCGTAGTCTCCGGCGTTGAACCCGTAGTCTGGCGCGTTGTGGTGCTCGTCGCCGAAGGCTCGCTGGCACAAGACACCAACACCAAGGTGAGAACGGAAAGCATCGAACCAAGTATGATTGCTCGTTTCATAGCGCTAACCTATAATTAACATTGCAAGGGTTGTCAACCTATGAAAGCGAATTTACAGGTTAGAATCGAATCTCACCCCTTTTCCACCGGTGACCTCATTGGCGGTGGCGCAGCGCTAGACTTCATCAATACCGTCACTGGCCGCGATCAGTCGCCTCGCGACTGGCTGGATAGCTACACGCGCCTGCTAGAGTGGGCAGCGCTGGTGCATCTTTTGCCGGAAAAAATTCTGCGCGCGCTCACAAGAAAGGCGCAGAGCGAGCCTACAGCGGCTGCGACGGCGCTGGCGCGCGCAAAGAAGCTGCGCGAAACGCTGTTTGCACTGGTCACTGGGATCGTTTCCGGGAGTGCGCCGCCGAAAACCACGCTCGCCCTGCTGCGCCAGCATTGGATCGCAGGCATCAATGCGCACCAGCTGTGCTTTGACCATGGGCACGTGGTCGCTGAGCTGCGCAGTGATGCAGCCGATTTCGACCTTATCGCAGCGATGATCGCCCATCGAATGGTCGAACATGTCTTGCCGTTGCCGAAAGATCGACTGCGCATCTGTCAGGGGCCTAACTGCTCATGGCTATTCATTGATAGCTCGAAAGCCGGCCGTCGGCGTTGGTGCGACATGGCGGTTTGCGGGAACGCCGCCAAGTCTCGGCGCTTCTACGCACGCTCGCGTCAGCGGCGCAAGAGTCGACGTGATGAGTGAAGGAAATAACCAACTCGTGGTGATCAAAAAAGCGTGTTGCGTCCGCGCGCGCGAGGGCTCAGTCTGGTAGCGGCCTCTCATTTGGTAGCGGCTTCCAAATCTTGCAGATTCCTTTTCGCGGTTCTGTCTCATCGAGCACCTGCGACGGCTGGTATTCAACGCTTCTGCGGAAAAGGCTGTCGAGTTGTCGATTTACCTCATCATCCAGCTCAGCAGCTTGTTCGCGTAAATGAAACTATTTGCCGGACTTGAGCCGACGCGATTGATTGTATTGCACCAAATCGTTAAGGAGTGGAGAGAGCACGTAATTCAAACGTTGCGATGAATCTCTGTCTCGTTAGATGGCGATGAAGCCAACGCTCGCGCACTTTTATGCTCGAATGCGCATTTTTGGTGTTAGAATGGTTGATGCCGAAAAAAGGCCGTTTTCATAGGGAAAACAGCCTTTCAGAGTGAAAAAGCCGGCGTGGCGGAATTGGCAGACGCGCTGGACTCAAAATCCAGTGATCGCAAGATCGTGTGGGTTCGAGCCCCTCCGCCGGCAGGTTCTCGGTTCGATATTGGACGTTGAACTTGGCGTTCGACGTTCAGAGATATCCATACGACTGGAGACGCAGGAGAATGGAACGCGGAGCTCTGCGACGCCCAGGCAACCTTCCGGGATTTACGTCCAGAGCCTCGTGGATCTCGCCCCTCCATCTGCAATGATGGCGAAGCGGTGCTGCTTGGAACCTCCGCCGGAATGGCTACAAATTTCGCGTTTTCCGCGCGAACAACAGACCGCGGCGCAACGACTATCTACTGTTTCTGCTTGTATGAAAGCGGGAGAACTACAATGTTCACGTGTGAACGGGAAAAACGGCCGGCAGGGTGTGGACGAAGCCCGTGAGTTTGTCACTACCCGCTGGAGCCTGATTCTTTCAGCCGCAAGTCTGGGGAGTGAGCAGCAAAAGGCGCATGACGCGCTGGCCGAGCTTTGCCGGACTTATTGGCGTCCCATTTTCTTGTTTGTCCGCGGCCGCGGCTATTCAATTGAGGATGCGCAGGACCTCACGCAGGATTTTTTTGTCACAATACTTGAGCACAATTGGCTGCAGCACGCCGATCGAAATCGCGGTCGGTTCCGTTCGCTGCTGTTGAGGTCGCTCCAAAATTTTCTTATCAACGCCGGTGAGAAAACTCATGCCCGCAAACGTGGCGGTGATGTGGAGTTTATTTCGTGGGACGATTGGATGGTGGAATCGCCATCGCAATTATCCGTTCCGGAGCAAGCGCTCGAATCATTGCCACCGGACCGCCTCTTCGATCTTCATTGGGCGACAACCGTGGTGGAACACGCGCTGCAACGGCTGCGCGAAGAATGCGAGAGCAAAGGCAAGCTCTGGCTTTTCCAGGCACTAAGCCCTCACCTTACAGACGTACGTGAGGAAGTGTCCTATGCGAAGTTATCGGCCGAATTGGGGATGGCTGACACTGCCGTGAAAAAACAACTGCACAACATGCGCCAGCGCTACCGCAGTCTGCTTCGCGCTGAAGTCTCACAAACCGTCGACAACCCGGTGGATGTGGACGACGAGATCCGTTACCTGTGTGCGTCCCTCGCAACAGGAACTGAGTAACTGCGATGCCAGATTCAGATCCACCCTTTAATCCGCTTCTGAGCGCGACCAAAGAGCACGCAGAATGCGAGAAATGCGGAGCAACCATGCGACTCGACACCGGAGTTTGCGTGAGTTGCCTCCTGCGCGAGGGATTGGAAGGCGGTGACGAGCTGTCTCAGGCATTTTATCAAAGCGTCCTTGCCGAGGTGGACGCGCCGCACAAGTCGTGGTTCCTGGGAAATTACGAAATTCTCGAGCAGATCGGTTGCGGCGGCATGGGCGTGATCTATCGCGCCAGGCAACGACATTCTCGGCGCATCGTCGCGGTAAAGCGCGTCCTTAGTTATCGCGCTGATTCACACGGAGCACTGCAGCGTTTCCGGCGAGAAGCACAGGCGGTGGCCAGTCTGGATCACCCGAACATCCTTCCGATTTATGAAGTGAGCCAAAGCGAGGACGGCCTGCCGTTTTTCAGCATGAAGTTCGCGGAGAAGGGAAGTTTGCGCGAGAACGTTGCTTCTCTCCGCGATGAACCGCGGAAGTGTGTGCAGCTGATGGCAAAGGTCGCACGTGCTGTCGAATACGCTCACAGCCGCGGAGTTCTCCATCGTGATCTCAAACCGGGAAACATTCTACTCGACGATCGCGGCGAGCCACTCGTGAGCGATTTCGGTTTGGCAAAATTACTGGATGCGAACAACGATCTTACAAGATCGCTGACTACATTCGGAACAGCGGGTTTTATTGCCCCCGAGCAGGCCGGTGGCGCAGCCGCAGATTTCACGGCGGCT
>Ga0193727_1000434_pt1 | contig 16100 bp, 16 predicted proteins | sample H2c2metaG_FD_143051 | JGI IMG/M metagenome (GOLD analysis project Ga0193727, IMG submission 143051) | Soil microbial communities from a riparian zone of the East river system, Colorado, United States - H2c2 | ecosystem: Environmental > Terrestrial > Soil > Riparian zone | place: USA: East River...
AAATATGGTCACGTTACCCTTCCTCCATATATCACGCGCGCCGATGTGCCGGCGGACGCCGAGCGGTACCAGACCGTGTACGCCGCCGAGAGCGGATCGGTGGCGGCGCCAACGGCCGGACTCCACTTCACGCCGGAGATCCTCGACGCGCTTTCAGCGAGAGGCGTTAAGCGCGCCGATCTCGTCCTTCACGTTGGTGCGGGCACCTTCAAGCCCGTCGACACCGAGAATCCAGCTGACCATGTCATGCACGAGGAGTCTTACACGCTTCCCGCGGGCACCGCGGAAACCCTGAACGAGACGCGCGCCGGCGGTGGCAAGATCTGGGCGGTGGGCACCACCAGCGTGCGTACGCTTGAGAGCGCACTCGACGACGATGGAGTCTTTCGGGAGAAATCCGGGGACACTCGAATCTTCATCCACCCGCCCTACGAGTTCCGGGCGATCGACCGGATGATCACCAATTTCCATCTTCCGCGCTCGACGCTCATGATGCTGGTTGCGGCGTTCGCGGGCTACGACCTTACCATGCGCGCCTATCAGGAAGCGGTGGCAGAGCGGTACAGGCTCTACTCATATGGCGATGCGATGGCCATCGTCGGAGACTGAAATGGTCCGGTAGCTCTGCAATGTTCCGATCAACGAGGCAAATGATAGGAATCAGGTATTATGGGACACGAAACATGCATTTACTTGGATCGGAAGAGATCCGACTGTTGATCACTTCTCGGAACGTTCCTTAGTACGGTGCGTTCAGTAGCCCGCCTTGTAGGAGGCCGCTCTAGTCACTCAATCGTGCTCGACATGTCGCGCGGAGATTGTTTTCGTTAGTAACTGGGAGCTTACACAATGCGAAGGCCAATACCATCCATCGCAAAGGCGGCAATAATCGCGCTCTTTAGCGGTGCCTGCAGTCACGAATCCACCCCGAAACAGTCCGATACGCTAGTAGCGGCGTCAGGGGCACCGGCGGCAAGAGACTCTAAGGCTCCGTCGACGGGTGCAAGGGATTCCTCGCTGAGGCCGCCATTTCAGGCAAGTAACGACTCTCTATCCGAACCACTTTCCTGTGCCCCCGACACATTGGGGGCAGGCGACACGTTGACGCTTAGTATGAAAACACCACATGGAGACTATCTTACCGTCACACCTCCAAACGGCCCGGTTCATTTCATCGTCTATCCGCAATTCGGAATACCGCGCCGTAGGTATTCGCTGATACCAAGTGAGGATTTTAGGCGTGTTGCGGTTCTGAGACTCCCCTCAGATATCCGTGCGATTGCTAGAGTGCGCGGGCGCGATACAATTCCAGAGCCTGTTTTTACCGACGCTGGCAAATATCTGCTTCGAATGGGCGAAAATCTGGAGAGCGACTATGGAAATCGGAACTATACTTGTCCTTTAGTCTTCGTGCAGAAATCAAAATAGGGATACCGTGGGAATGAGCAGAAAGGCCAAGACTGGCCGATTAAAAGGCTTCGGCTAGGCGTCCGGGAAATCCGCCTCCACCGTCGTCTTCTCCCAGGCATCGAAGTCCTTCTTCAACATCTCGAGCTTGCCACGCGCGCCTTTGAGCGCCGCTTTGCCGAGCAGCAACCTTAACGGCGGATTGGGCGATTCCACGGCGGCTATGATTGCCGCCGCCGCGCGCACCGGATCGCCGGGCTGTTTGCCGCTGTAGCCGCGGATGTTCTCCAGATTCTGGCCGGCCGTCGGCGCGTAATCGGCGATGCGCGTCTTGCTCTCGGCGGCCGACCTCCCCGCCCAGTCAGTGCGGAATCCGCTCGGCTCTACGATCGTGACCTTGATGCCGAGCGGCGCGACTTCGAGCGAGAGGGATTCGGAGAATCCTTCGACGGCATACTTTGTCGCGTGGTAGTAGGCGAGCGTCGGAAAGCTTCTCAGTCCGCCAATCGACGAGATGTTGACGATGTGCCCGCTCCGCTGCTTGCGCATGATCGGCAGCGCCATCCGCGTCATGCGAGCGAGGCCGAAGAAGTTGACCTCGAACATCCGACGCACTTCCTGTTCGTCGCTCTCCTCGACGGCGCCGAAGTAGCCGATGCCGGCGTTGTTGACGAGGATGTCTATTCGGCCGAAATGCTTCACCGCGCTCTTGACCGCGGCGTCCACTTCGACCGGATCGGTCACATCGAGCTCCAGCACGAGCGCGCGATCCTGTGCTCCCGATGCGATGTCCTCGACCTTGGCGGGATCGCGCGCGGTTACGACAGCGCGATAGCCGCGGTCGAGCACGAGCTTGGCCAGCTCTCGCCCGAATCCCGTGGAGCAGCCGGTGATGAACCAAACGGGTTTTGCGCTCGTAGTCTGATCTGAGGTCGTCATGGCTATTCAGGTGGCGGTGAACTGGACACTTCCCTATTGTCTCTGTGCGAGGAGCGAGCCGCTGCACAATTGACAGGCGGTGCGGCGCGACCAAGGCAAAATAATCATGGACCTCAAGAAGCGTCTGCAGGATGCGCTCGGCGCCACCTACTTCTTCGAGCGCGAGCTTGGAGCGGCTGGGATGTCGCGGGTGTTCATTGCCCACGACATGGCGCTGCGGCGGAAGGTCGTCGTCAAGGTCCTGCCGCCCGAGCTGGCCGCATCGGTCAACCTCGAGCGGTTCAACCGCGAGATCCAGTTTGCGGCGACGCTGCAGCATCCCCACATCGTTCCTGTCCTGAGCGCCGGCGTCGCCGACGGGCTGCCCTACTACGTGATGCCGTTCGTCGAGGGCGAGTCGCTGGGCGCGAAGCTTGGCCGCGAAGGCGAGCTGGCCGTGCCGGAAACGATTCGCATTCTGGAGGACGTTCTCAGCGCGCTCGCGTACGCGCACGAGCACGGCGTCGTCCACCGCGACATCAAGCCCGACAACATTCTCCTCACCGGCGGCCACGCTGTCGTTACTGATTTTGGTGTCGCGAAAGCAGTGAGCGCGTCCACGGATCCGGGCTCCGGCCTGACATCGGTGGGAATCGCCATCGGCACACCCGCGTACATGTCTCCCGAACAGGCGGCGGGGGATCCTTACACCGATCATCGCGCCGATCTCTACGCGGTCGGGGCGATGGGGTACCAGATGTTGACCGGGTATCAGGTTTTCACCGCGCGCTCGCCGCAGGCAATGTTCGCAGCGCACGCAGTCGAGCGCCCCGAGCCGGTTCGCGTGCGGCGGCCGGCAATTCCGCAGCGAGTGGCAGACCTGGTAATGCGGGCATTGGAAAAGCGGCCGGCTGATCGTCCGCAGTCAGCGCGCGAGATGCTCGCCGATCTCGAAGCCGCAGCGATGCCGAGCGGCGAGACTATTAGTCCACCCGCACCTCCGAAAATCGGCGCGTCCGCGGCTGCGACGAACTCGAAGGCGCCCGACAGGCGCGGCACCATCATGGCAATCGCCGCCGCAGTGGTTCTTCTCTCTCTCGCGTCGACGAGTTGGTATTGGTATAAGGGCAAGCAGCCCGCTCCGATCGTGACCCCATCGCTGGCGGTTCTACCGTTCGAGAACCTCGGCAATCCTACCGACGCGTACTTCGCCGAGGGGATGACCGAGGAGATATCGAGTAGGCTCGGCCGCCTGAGAGGCCTGCGAATCATCGGCCGCCAGAGCGCGCGCGGCTACGCAGGAAGCAGGAAGACGGCATCTCAGATTGGGCAGGAACTCGGCGTCACGTATATCCTGGCGGGTAGCGTTCGCTGGGATCGGTCGCGGCCGGGCCGAAACCTCGTCAGGGTGAGTCCCGCACTGCTCAGAGTCAGCGACGGGACGCAAGTGTGGTCCGAGCCGTCCGAAGATGACCTCAAGGGCGTTTTTCAGATGCAATCCAGAGTGGCCGAGCAGGTGGCCAAAGCGCTGGAGCTGCAGCTGTCGGTGGGTGAAGCGCAGACGCTTGCCGCAATTCCGACCGGGAACCTCGAGGCGTACGACTACTACCTGCGTGGAAGGCAGGCAATGCGCAGCAGTCGTGGCTCCGACATGCTCGTGGCGGCGAATCTTTTCGAGCGCGCGACGCAGCTCGATCCAAAGTTCGCGCGGGCCTTCGCCGCCCTCGGCGTCGCGCACACCGATGCAGTCTGGTTTCTCGCCGATCTGAGACCAGTTCGCTTGGAGATGGCGCGCACAGCGATCGATAAAGCATTGAAGCTGGATCCGAATCTGCCCGCCGCTCACAACGCGTTGGGGAACTACTACTATCACGGAAAGCTGGATTATCCGGCGGCGCTGGAGGAATTCGGAATCGCGCAGAAGCTCTCTCCAAATGACGCTGAAGCGTCGGCGTTCAAGTCGAGAGTGGAGAGGCGCCAGGGAAAGTGGGACGCCGCACTCGTCGACGGGCAGCGGGCGGTCGAGCTCGACCCACGCAACACCGTGTACCTCTACGACTATGCGAACAGCCTCGGCCTGACGCGTCGCTACGATTCCGCCGACGTCAACTTCCGCCGAGTGCTCCAGATCGACTCGTCGGACTGGCGCGGACATCAGGGCAGAATTTCAGTCGCGCTCCTCCAGGGAAACGTCCCTTTGGCGATTACGCGTCTCAAGGAGGCCCGCTCGACGATGGACCCGGCCCAGTTCGCGGGCGATGTCGTCGGATTTTCCTGGCCGGCTTTCCTCGACAAATCCCTGCTCGAAGCGCTTCGCGCATCGCGTCCGACGGGCGCGCTCGACCAGAAGCTCTACTACTATCAGAACCGCGGGATAATGGCTTACGACCAGAAGGACACGGCCCTGATGAAAGCGATGGGGGACTCTATGATGAAACTGGTTCCACGCGACATCGCGAAGGGCCTATTCGATCAGGACATGCGGTCGTTGATGGCCGCGGCGTACGCGTTTCGCGGCGAGAAGGGGAAGGCGCTCGAGGAAGCACGCAGTGGAACTCTACCCGCAGTCACATCGCGCGATGCGGTTCGGGCAGGCGATTATTTTATCGTGCTTGGCGGCGTGGCCGCTGTTCTCGGGGCAAACGACGAAGCCATTGCCGCCTATGAAAGAGCGCTTGCCATTCCTTCTCAGGTCTCCCGCGCAATGCTGCGAGTCGATCCAATGCTCGAGAATCTGCGTAAGGATCCGCGCTTTCAGAAATTGATCGCCGCTCCTTAGAATCAGCCTAGCGCGCGGACAATCCCTGCACGACTCCTTTCGCCTCCGCCAGCGCCGGGAGATTGGGGTCCGCGTTCTTCCAGTTCACCAGGAGCTTCGAGTACGCCTCTGTTCCGCCTTTGGAATCACCGGAAGCCAGACGCGCCCGCGCCAGGCCCAAGAGTGACTCCGAGCGGTTGTGTCGAAGCTCGAGTTCCTTTGTAAACGCAGCCACTGCCTCCTGGGGCCTGCCCGCTTCCAACAGCGTGTTGCCCAGCACTTCCAGCGCGGGAGGCAGCCAGGGAGGACCTTGGGGTGAAGTCTTCGCCTCCAGCTCTCCCGCCGCGGTTAAAAGATCGATCGCCTTCGTCATGTCGCCAGACTTCTTCACGATGAGCGCGGATGCGACACTGAGTCCGATTGTGTAACTCGGCCGTCCGTAATCCCCCGCCACGCTCGAGTCCGCTCTACTGGTGACGCGCGCGATGAGCGTCCGCGCTTTTGCGCTGTCGCCTTGCATGGCCGCGGCAATCGCCTGCTCGAGCAGCATCGTGCTCCTGAATCCGACAGCGCGGGGCGAGTAGTCGCTCTGGCGCCCTGGGCCTGGCAGCCTGATGTCGCTCCAGTCACCGCTCGCCACGCGATACTTGAGGATGAGATCGGGGCCCACCAACGAAGCATCCGTGAAGCGATCGCCGAAATCGACGCCGTCGAACAGGACTCGAAGCGTATCGATCAGCCCTCTGGCAGCCGCATAGCGACCCTGCTGGATGTAGGCATACTGGAGCCAGGTCAGGCTATGAAAGTCGTTCTCAGTGTTCTGGAGCTTGTTGCGAGCGACCCACGCGCGGGACGCGGCCCACGCGCGCTCGTTGGACGCCACGACATCGTCCCACAGCCCGAGCTGCAGAAAGATGTGCGACGGCATGTGCACCGCATGCTCCGCGTCGGGGGCGATCTGGGCGTATTCCCTCGCAAAGGGCAACCCCTGCTCCGCGCGGGCCGGGTCATCGTAGGCGTGAATGAGGTAGTGCGACGCGCCCGGGTGTCTCGGATTGCTCGCGAAAACGCGCCGCGCGTACCGGATTGCATTGTCGACCTCGACCGCCCCGGAGGTGCGACCCAGCTGCGCCCACACGCCGAGCGACGCGAGGGCGGCGAACGCCGATGCCTCGAGATCCGTTGGATACGCATCCGCCACTCCTCGCATGCCTTGCGCGAATGCGCGCGCGCGATCCCCTTCCGCACCCTCGGCGAACAGCGCCTCGACCGACGCGCCGTAGGCGCGCTCTCGTGCAGTCTTTGCCCGGGCGAGACGCGCGTCGGCGGTCGGGCCGAGGAGCTTGAGTACCGCGCGTGCATCCGTCAGATACTCCTGCCCCCACAGCGGATGCCGGTAAGTCAGTGCTTCCATCCAGTACGCGAGCGCAAAGTTCCTGTCGGCTTTTTGGGCGGCCTTGAATGCTTTTGCCGCGTCCTCGTATTCGAAGCTGTGAAGGAGCGCGACCCCCCGAAGGAAATCCCCTTGGGCAGCCGCTGCTCCTGAATTCGCGAAAACGATGTCGCCAAGTCGCGAGTGCTCCGCCGAGCTGGCGTGTGAGTGATCCTGGGCGGCGAGCGGCGCGGCGGTGAGCGCGAAGGCTGAGAATATGAGCGCGCGAGCTTTCATCGGAGCTCCCGAAAACGGTGGTTGCACCAACTATTCTGGGCGCGGATGTCTTCCGGCGCCAGCGCGACGTGCATCCCGAATTGCGCCCCGTTCCGGTTAGCTTTGCTTCAAGCCAATGAGCTTTTCATTCGAAATCGAGAGCACCGCCGGTAGCGCGCGCGCCGGCATTTTTTTGACTCCGCACGGACCTGTGGAGACGCCCGCCTTTATGCCGGTCGGGACTCTCGCGACAGTCAAGGCCCTCGATCCCGACGATCTCGTCCAGATGGGCGCGTCGATGATCCTGAGCAATGCGTATCACCTCCACCTCCGTCCCGGCGATGAGATCGTGCGCGAGATGGGCGGGCTTCACCGCTTCATGCAGTGGAAGAGGCCCATTCTCACCGATTCGGGCGGTTTTCAGGTCTTCTCGCTGGCGCAGCTCCGCACTATCAATGAGGAGGGCGTCGAGTTCCAGTCGCACATCGACGGCTCGAGCCGTTTTTTCACTCCTGAAACGGTCATGCAGATCGAGCGCAACCTGGGCGCCGACGTCATCATGCAGTTCGACCACGTCATTCCCGGTCAATCGGAGGAGGCGGCCGCGCGCGACGCGAGCGAGCGCAGCATCCGCTGGCTCGGCCGGTGTCTGGCCGAGGTGCAACGGCTGGAGGTCGGTCAGCCGCTTGAGGATCCACCGCGCGAGGATTTTCCGGGGGATAGCCTTCGCAACCGCCAGGCACTCTTTCCCATCGTTCAGGGGGGAATCCACGCCCACCTTCGTCGGGAGGCGGCGGAGGCCATACGATCCATGTACGACTGGCCCGGCTTCGGCATCGGCGGGCTCTCGGTAGGGGAAGAAAAGGACGCGATGTACGAGATGCTCGAGGTCGTGGACGACGCGCTGCCAAAAACGCACCCGCGCTACCTGATGGGCGTAGGCTTCCCCGAAGACCTGATCGAAGGGATTCGGCGGGGTGTGGACCTGTTCGACTGCGTTGCGCCGACCAGGATGGGGAGGAACGGCGCGGTGTTCACCAGAGACGGCAGGTTGAACATCAAACGCGCCGAGTATCGCACCGACCCGAAGCCGCTCGACCCCGAGTGTGACTGCGCGGCCTGCACGCGATTCAGCCGGGCCTACATCCGCCACCTTTTCGTGTCGGACGAGATTCTCGGGCTCCGCCTCCTCTCCCTTCACAATGTACATTTCCTGCTGTCGCTCGCGCGCGGCGCGCGTCAGTCGATCCTGAACGGCAACCTCGAGCAGTGGTCCCGCGACTGGCTCGCGCGCTACAGGATGACTTCGCCGCTACCCGTCTGAAACTTTCCGCCACCATTCCCGGTTTTTCAAAACAAAATGCCAACCAATCCGATACTACAATCCATTTTCATGTATGGAGCGATCTTCGCGATCTTCTACTTCATACTCATCCGTCCGCAGGCAACCCAGCGAAAGAAGCACGACGAGCTGGTGCGGAATCTCAAGAAGGGCGATGAGATCGTGACGAACGGCGGCCTCGTCGGCGAAGTGGTGTTCATCAAGGAGAGGGGCGGAGAGGATGACAAGTCCGGCGGGATGGAAGATCGTGTCACCATCAAATCGGGTGAAACACGCGTCGTCGTCGAGCGGGGACGCATCGCGAAGATCAACAGACCGGCATCGGCCTCCAACGTGAGCGCTGGGTGAGCATCCTCGACATCCGGGTGCTGGGCGATCCGATTCTTCGCAAGCCGACGACGCCCGTCATCGAAGTCTCCGAGGAGCTGCGCAGGCTCATCGCCAACATGTTCGAAACGATGTACGCCGCCGAGGGCATCGGCCTGGCCGCGCCGCAGGTGGGGCGCAACGATCGGGTCGCCGTCGTCGATGTCGACGGCGCGAAGTACACGCTCATCAATCCCAGAATCGTCTCCACCCAGGGCACCGGGAAGGAAATCGCCGAAGAAGGCTGTCTTTCCATCCCCGACATCTATGGAGATGTCTCGCGCCTGTCGATCGTCACGATTCGAGCCATGGACGAGAACGGAAACGAGTACGAGGCCACCGGCGCGGGACTGCTCGGACGATGCTTCCAGCACGAGATCGATCATCTCGATGGAAAGCTGTTCATCGACTATCTGAGCCCCCTCAAGCGCAAGGCAGCACTGTCGAAGTGGGAAAAGGAGAAGGCGGATTTTCCCGGCTACATCCGGAAAGTGCGCAGCGAAACGAAGGGCGAGTACCATCGCGACGCGGAGATGTAGTGCGCGTCGCGTTCTGGGGAACACCGGAATTCGCGGCGCCCGCTCTGCGCGCGCTCGTCGGGGAAGGGTTCGAGGTGGTCGGCGTCGTCACGCAGCCCGACAAGCCGCAGGGCAGGTCGCGCCAGATAATCCTGTCGCCGGTGAAGCAGATTGCGATCGACGAAGAGATCCCGCTCTTCCAGCCGAAAAATGCGCGCGACCCCGAGCTGTTCGAGAACCTCCAGAAGCGGAAGCCGGACATCTCGGTGGTCGTAGCCTACGGGCACATCCTGCCTCAGAAGATCATAGATCTTCCGAAGCTGGGGACGCTCAACATCCACGCGTCGCTCTTGCCGGCGCTCCGTGGTGCAGCGCCGATTCAGGCCGCGATTCGACAGGGCCTGATGGAGACGGGCGTGACGGTCATGAGGGTGATTCCGGCGCTCGACGCGGGGCCCATTCTGCTCCAGGCCGACACTCCGATCTTCGATGACGAGACCTACGGGGAGCTGCAGGTGCGGCTCTCCGAGCTCGGCGCGCTCACCCTCGTCGAAGCGATGACGCTCGTGTCGCTCGGCAAAGCCGAGGAAATCCCTCAGGACGATTCGCGCGCGACTTACGTGGCGAAAGTGACGCGCGAGTCCTCGCGCATCAACTGGATGGATAGCGCCCTCGAGATCTCGCGCCTGATTCGCGCTTCGGATCCGAAACCGGGCGCCTTCACGAAGACGCCGAAGGGCGACGTCAAGTTGTTCGGCCCAAAGGTGATGGACGGCATCAAGGGCGAGCCGGGCGAGGTCCTCGACGCGACCGGTGAGCTCGTGGTGGCGTGCGGCCTCGATGCGATCCGAATCAGCGGTGTGCAGCCGGAGGGCAAGAGCCGGATGACGGCGCACGAATGGGTGCGCGGGCGTGGCGCGGCGATCGGCGACAGGTACGGAGGTTGACCGCGCCGCCGATGAAGGCGTCGATGGCAAAGCTCCCGTCGATCCACGCAGTTACGAACGACGAGATCATGCTGCGGCCCGGCTTCCTCAGGAAAGCCATGGGCGTCATGCGCATGCTTGGAGACAAGGGGGCGATTCACATCCGGTCGCAGCTCCTGGATTCGCCCACGCTCTACTCGCTCACACTCGCGCTGCTCGAGCTCAACGAACAGACGCATTGCTGGTGCATCGTCAGCGACCGCGTGGACATTGCGCTGGCCTGCGGCGTCCAGGGAGTCCAGCTCACCCACAAATCGATTGCCGTGCCGGATGTCCAGGCCATCGCTCCGGCGCTTCGGATCGGCGCCAGCGTTCACTCGCCGGAGGAAGCCCGCGACGCCGAGCAGGCGGGCGCGGACTGGTGCGTCGCCGGGCACGTGTTCGAGACCCCGTCCCATCCGGGAGAACCCCGTCGCGAGAGCACCTTCATCAACGATGTAGTTGCGGCCGTGAGCTTTCCGGTCATCGCGATCGGTGGCATCCGCCCCGAGCACGTCAATTCCCTCGTCCACCGCGGGGCGCACGGCATTGCCGCGATTCGTGGAATCTGGAACGATGAGAATCCCGAACTCGCTGCGAGCCGCTATCTTTCACAGGTATGACTGAGTCGGGCGGAATTGTGACGGAAGCGGTGGCTGGAGAGATGGTGCTTGTTGTGAACGGAGCCGAGCGGCGGATTCCCGAGGGTTGGTCGCTGGCTGATCTTCTCGCGTCGCTCGAGCTCGACCCGCGCACCATCGTCGTCGAACGGAACGGAACCATCGTGCGCGATCGATCGTCTTTTTCATCGATCGAGCTCGCCGCGGACGATTCGCTGGAGATCGTGCACTTCGTTGGTGGAGGCTGAGAGGACTCGATGGCACATGCTGATCTGATTTCCACGGCGACTCTCACCGACCCGCAACCACTCGTCATCGCGGGGCAGGAGTTCCGCTCGCGTTTGATGGTGGGTACTGGCAAGTACGCGTCGAACGCTCAAATGCTCGAGGCGATCGAAGCCTCGGGCGCCGAAGTCGTGACTGTCGCCGTTCGTCGCGTCGATCTCGATCGCTCGAAGGACGAAGGGATTCTGCACTATCTCGATCCGGATCATTTCTTCCTGCTCTCGAACACGGCCGGCTGCTTCAACGCGGCCGACGCCATTCGCTATGCCCTTCTCGCGCGCGCGGCGGGATTCAATGAGTGGGTGAAGCTCGAGGTCATCGGTGATCAACAGACTCTGCTTCCCGATACGGCGGGCCTTCTCCAGGCGACGAAGACGCTTGTCGATGAAGGCTTCAAGGTACTGGCCTACACCAACGACGACCTCGTCACCGCGCTCAAGCTCGAGGATGCCGGCGCCGTTGCGGTGATGCCACTGGCATCGCCCATTGGTTCGGGTCTGGGGATGTTGAATCCTTACGCGATCCGCACAATCAAAGCGCGGCTATCCGTGCCCGTGATCGTCGATGCTGGCGTGGGTACTGCGTCCGACGCGTGCATCGTAATGGAGCAGGGCGTGGATGGGATTCTCATGAACACCGGGATCGCCGCAGCGCAGGATCCCGTTCGCATGGCTGCCGCGATGAAGAGCGCCGTGGAAGCTGGAAGGCACGCGTATCTCGCCGGAAGAATGCCGCGGCGCGAGGTCGCGGTTCCCTCGTCTCCCATGTCCGGGATGCTGGGCTCGTGAACACCACGATTGCGACAGTCGGCGGGGTGACCGCCGCGCGGGCGGTGGCGGCGGAGATCTGCGTCGATCTCCGGCGCGGGGAGTTTCTCGACCAGTCCTTCGAGCGTCGCATCGGTCCGCTCGACGCACGCGATCGGCGTTGGACGCGCGAGCTCGTCTACGGAATGCTGCGGAATCGTGCCGGGATCGACACGGTTCTTTCGGATCGCGTGCGCGGTGGACTCGCGCGACTCGACCCGGACGTGATCGACCTCCTCAGGCTCGGCGTCTATCAGCTGCTGAACATGGGAAGCGTGCCGGCCTACGCCGCGATCGCGCAGACCGTCGAGCTGGCCAAGCGCAGGCACGGAATGGGCGCCAGCAAGCTGGTGAACGCGGTGCTCCGACGCACGGATCGTGAGCGCGATATGCTCACGCCGCCCGTGCCGGCGGACGCGCTCGACGCGCTGGCTCTCAAGTACTCGCATCCGCGCTGGCTCATCGCGCGCTGGACCGACCTGTGGGGCGAGGAGGATACCGAGCGTCTGCTGACGCTCAACAACGCCGACGCTCCGATCGCGATTCGGCCGTACGGAATCGTCCGCGAGCAGCTCGAGGCGATGATGGAAGCCGCGGGCGTTCATGTCGCGGACGCGCCATTCGCGCGGGACAGCATCGCGATTTCCGGCGGCACGACCTTCACGGAGCTTGGAGCGTTCAAGAAAGGGTTGTTCTTCGTGCAGGATCCGGCTGCGACGCTCGTCACGGAATACGCCGCGATTCCCACCGGCGCGGTCGTCGCCGACCTGTGCGCTGCGCCGGGCGGCAAGGCACTCGAGTTGTCGCGCACCGCGGGAACGGTGGTTGCCAGCGATAAGTCTTTTGGCCGGCTGCAGCGGCTGCTCGCCAACCAGCGCCGGCTCGAGAGCGCAAATCTCCTTCCCTTTGTCGGGGATGCGCGGAATCCGGCGATTCGTCCGGTGGACGTCGTGCTGATCGACGTGCCGTGCACCGGGACCGGCACCTTCCGCCGGCACCCTGATGCGCGTTGGCGTATCAAGGTATCGGACATCGCCGTCATGTCGGCCCTCCAAAAACTCATTTTGAGGGCTGCCGCAAAGGTTGTCAGGCCAGATGGACTCCTGATTTACAGCACGTGCTCCCTCGAGCCCGAGGAGAACGACGCGCAGGTGGATTCGTTCCTTGCGGACAATCAAAACTGGATTCTGGAGCCGCCGCCCGAAGGGACCGTCGCTCCGGAGCTCCTCGACGGTGGACGGCTGCGCATTCTTCCGCACCGTCACGGCACCGACGGAGCGTTCGCGGCGCGACTGCGCAGGGTCAGCTAAATGAACGTTCGTACGCTCCCGCGGCGGGCGTTGCCATATCTCATTGCCGCTGCGGGCGGTTTTCTCATCGCTTATACCGCGGTATTCCTCTTTGCGTTTCCGGCCGAGGTGCTGCCGGACGATGGAATTCTTCCGAACGTGGTTGGCAAGACATTCGAGGATGCCGCGGCTACTCTCCAGAAGGAAGGATTCCCGGCGCAGCAGGGTGAATCGCGATTCCACAAGACGATTCCCGCCAACGTCGTGCTGCAGGAGGACCCTCCGGCCGGCAGCAGGCAGAAGCGCGGCACCAGTGTCGTCCTCGCGCTGAGCGCGGGCCAGAAGTCCGCCGAAGTTCCAGTGACGACGAACATGTCGCAGCAGCAGGCGCGCATTTCGATCGAAAACACGGGCCTCGTGTTGGGTGGCGTCACCGAGCAGCTCTCGGACGCGCCACGCGGACTCGTGATTGCGACGTCTCCGCCGGCGGGAACGAAAGTCGAGCTCCCCGGCAATGTGGACATCGTGCTGAGCAAAGGGCCCGCGACCGTGAATCTGCCCGACTTCTACGGCCGCAGCGTCGGTGAAGCGCGCTCGATGGTCGAGCAGCTCGGACTCCGCATCGCCGGCGTGTCCCGCGACACGAGCTCGCTCCAGCCCGAGAACACGGTAATCAGACAGATCCCTGCCGCCGGGCAGACCGTTTCTGCGGGCGCGCCGGTGAGTCTCACCGTGTCACACTTTCCGCCGCCGCCCTCGCTCAGGATCGACACCGGCTCCAGCGCACCGCCCCCATCCGCCCCAGGTCCGTCGCCCGTCCCAGTTCCGGAATGAGCGTTCGCATCGCGCCCTCGATCCTGAGCGCGGACCTCTCGAAGCTCGCGGACGAGATCGCGATGCTCGAAGCGGGCGGTGCCGACTGGATTCACGTCGATGTGATGGACGGCCGCTTCGTTCCCAACCTCACCTTCGGCGCCAAGGTGATCGAGTCCGTGCGGAAGCTCACGAAGCTGCCGATCGACGTGCACCTGATGGTCGTCCAGCCCGAGAACTACTTTGACAGCTTCGCCGCGGCGGGCGCGAATGGAATGTCGATCCATACGGAAGTGTCGCCGCACCTGCAACGCCAGCTCAATCGTATCCGCGAGCTCGGATGCCGGGCGGGAGCCGTAGTCAATCCAGCGACGCCACTCTCCGCGGTTAGCGAGGTGATTCCTGACATCGACCTCCTGCTTGTGATGACCGTGAACCCCGGCTTTGGCGGGCAGAAGTTTATCAAGGGATCCGTGGACAAAGTTCGGCGCGCCCGAGAGCTGCTGGCCGCAAACGGCAGCAAGGCTTTTCTGGAAGTTGATGGCGGCATCGATCGCAAGACGATCAAGTCGGTGTGGGAGGCGGGCGCCAACACCTTCGTCGCCGGCAATGCCATCTTCGGCGCAAAGAATCCGAAGGCGGAGATCGAAGAGCTTCGCTCCCGCTGCACGGTACAGGCATGACGGGCAGGAAGCAGCTAGCGATCGGCGCTCTCGTCTTTGGCGTCGTGTGCGCCGTGGGGTACGGAGCGACGCAGTATCTCCGGCATGAGCTCTTCCCGGTCGAGCTGGGAAGCAAGGCTCCCGATTTCAAGGCGCTGACTCTGGATTCGATCCCGAAGGAAAAGAGTCTTGCCGACTATCGCGGGGAGGTGGTGATGATCAACGTCTGGGCGACGTGGTGCCTGCCATGCAGAATCGAAATGCCGAGCATCGAGGCCCTGCACAAGTCGTATGGGCCGAAGGGATTGAAGATCGTCGCGGTGAGCATCGACGATCCCGGCATGGACGCCGGGATTCGGGCCTTTGCGCAAAAGTACGGGCTTACGTTCGAGATCCTCCACGATCCAACGGGCAAGATCGTCGATCAGTACGACATCTCCGGTTATCCCGAAACGTTCATCGTCGGCAGGGATGGCGTGATCAGGAAGAAGCTGATGTCGGCGACGGACTGGAATTCGCCCGAGGCGCGCTCTCTAGTGGACAGGCTGCTGACGGAGCGCACCGAGTAATCGTGACTCGCATTCTTGGAATCGAGACCTCGTGCGACGAAACGTCGGCGGCGGTTCTCGAGGGGCAAGGCAACGACGTCAGCCAGAAGTCCCTTGTGATCTTGTCGCAGGACGTCCATCGCGTGTTTGGCGGAGTCGTTCCCGAGATCGCATCGCGCGCGCACCTCACGAGCATCGTCCCCGTGGTCGAGCGCGCAATCGAAGAGGCGGGTACCAGCCTCGATGATCTCGATGCTGTCGCCGTCACGAACACTCCCGGGCTTGTCGGGGCGCTGCTGGTCGGGGTCAGCTATGGCAAGGCGCTCGCCTTCTCGCGCGGAATCCCGCTGCTCGGAATCCACCACATGGAGGGACACCTCTTCGCCGCGGCGCTCGAGCACCGCGATGCGGTTCCTCCGTTTACTGCATTGTTGATTTCGGGCGGACACACACTGCTCCTCGATGTCGAGGCCTGGGGGAAATATCGGTTGCTGGGAGCGACCCGCGACGACGCGGCCGGCGAAGCGTTCGACAAGGTCGCCAAGCTGCTCGGGCTGCCCTACCCCGGCGGCCGCTACGTCGAGGAGCTTGCCGTGACCGGGAATCCAAAGCGCTTCAACTTCGCGCGCCCGATGGTGCGGAAGAACGCGCTGCCGAAGGACGAAGACTACTACGCCTTTTCGTTCAGTGGCCTCAAGACCGCCCTGCTCAACGCGGTGCGCGCGTCAAAGGACATCGAAGCGGACAAAGCCGACCTGGCGCGCGCATTCCAGGATTCGATGATCGACACGCTGGTGGAGAAAACCTGGCGGGCCGCGAATGCTTTCTCACGGCAGCGGGTCGTCCTGGGCGGCGGTGTGGCCTGCAATCGCACGCTCGCCGCAGCCATGCGAACGAGACTCGAGCCCGAGGGTATTACCGTCGATACGCCGAGCCCACGACTTGCCACGGACAACGCAGCCATGATCGCGCGCGCGGGGTTCTTCAGATTCGAGCAGGGGGAGAGGGCGGACCTCGACCTCAACGCCTACGCCAGCAGCCCTATCCCGGGCGTCGTAGCAGCCTAGATTCAGAGCAATGCATAAGATTTTCGCTTCCATTACGCACCAACCCGCTTCGTGGGACGTCGGCCCGTTCCAGCTCACCGGATTCGGA
>Ga0193727_1000435_pt1 | contig 16083 bp, 17 predicted proteins | sample H2c2metaG_FD_143051 | JGI IMG/M metagenome (GOLD analysis project Ga0193727, IMG submission 143051) | Soil microbial communities from a riparian zone of the East river system, Colorado, United States - H2c2 | ecosystem: Environmental > Terrestrial > Soil > Riparian zone | place: USA: East River...
AACATTACAAGAGTGATTGGCACAGCTTCTAGCTCGGACACGGCAGAGCTTATTCCAGCGGGGACGTTTGGGATCAACCGTAGCAACTCGGGCAGCGGAAGTGTTGAAATGATGCGGCGCCAGCACGCTGTTTCGCCATCCGCTGTTCGCAGTGTTGAGGTTCGTGGGTCGATACTTGTGACGCATTGGCGAAACCGGAGATCGGCAACCCTCCGTGCCAGCGCTTGGAAGATCTCTCCGTATCCGCCTTTAGCTGGGTAGGCGATTACTGCTTCTCTTGGCAGCGGTGAGCGGCGGCGGCTCTCCAATATACTGCTTTCCGCGGTGCCAACAGGAGCAGCAACCCGTTCGGCGACCCACTCAGTATCAAGATCGGTCAGATCGGCACCCCACAGCTTCCTGTTATATGGACGCATGAACAGCTCAGTGATGCCACGTCCGAAACGACGATCGAGGTACTCATCGAAATTTGCCGCATCCTGCCAGCCGCCCGCTGCGTCGAGGCCCATTTGGCATGCATGACGGGAATCAGAATCTGCAAGTTCTGAAAAATGCTGCTGAAACGGATAGCGTACCCACTCCCCATTCAGCCAGCACCACGCGGCACGGTTCTGCTCCTCCATTTCCAAGGCATCGAATACAAGACGACGGATGGCGGGATGCGGTGTGTGAAACGAATGCCCGCCGAGATCGAAGATCGCTCCATCTAGCGTCAGCGCATCGCAAAGTCCTGCCACGGTTTCCCGACTCTCCAGGACGATTGCGGAATCGCCTAATGCAAGTGCTGCACCCAAACCGGCCGGACCAGCGCCAATCACGATGGTATCGGCGTTTATTCTAGACGAGTTAGGCCGGCTATCCATGCTATGCACTGCTTACTTTTGCAATTATCAGAAGTTAGATTGTTTATAGGCGAAACGGCCATGTCACGATTAAACATTACCTAACTGAAATTCCAAGCATCGGATAGCCGCTCTCGGTTTCCACACCCGCGGCTTCGATAAATACTAATGAAGATAGAGCTTTATGCGCGCTGCTGGAACGAGAGAGACATGCTGCCCTTCTTTTTTTTGCATTATTACAAACTCGTTCAGCGGTACATCATCTACGATGATGCTTCGACCGACGATTCCCAGGAGATTTTGCGTCGCAATCCCAAGGTCGAAGTGCGGCCAATGCCCGCATATAGCGATCCCGAGTCGAGAATTAGTTCGGCGCTCGCGCTTCAGGAGACCTGCTGGAGGGAAAGTCGTGGCATCGCCGACTGGGTAATTGTGACAGATATCGATGAGCATCTGTATCACCCGGACATGTATAATTATCTCGCGCAATGTCGTGCGCGAGGCGTAACGATCATTCCTGGTCTCGGGTACCAAATGCTCTCGGAACGATTCCCTGAGCACAAAACTTTGCTTTGCCAGTCGCTCACCAGAGGTGCTTGTTACCCACTTTACAGTAAATTGAACATCTTCTCTCCCAACGAAATCGACGCCGTTAATTATGCTCCTGGCCGTCACAGCGCTGCGCCAACAGGCCGTGTTGTTGCGCCAGCCCGGGACGAACTACTATTGCTTCACTACCATTATTTGGGCTTCGAGCGTGTTCGAAAACGCTATGCTCAATTTGTCACCAGGCAGCGAAAACACGATATCGCAATAGGATGGGGATTCCAATATTCATGGTCTTCCCAACAACTCCGTGAAGCTTGGAACCTCGTAGCGAGTCGGCTGGTCGATATTTCGCGGCCGGATCTAAGGCCTTGGGAAACCCACGAGGGGCCACGCTGGTGGCGAGATCGCCATCCCGGAGGTCGAGTGCGCCGGTGGTCGGGTAAGGCGTGGAGACTTTTCTCTGGCCTTTCCATTCGCATATGTGGGCGATCCAGACGGCTATGAGATTGGCATTCGGTTTGAGTAGGATCACCGACAAATTGGGCCCAACAGGTATCGTCTCTCAGTATTGGTCGATCACTGGTCCACTGACGTAGCCGCCGACAACGAGATCCTACTTCACGTCGGCCAATTCGGGAACGCTGCACAAAAAATGCAGCATCCTGTCTCGGGCCTGCGTGCATGCTGTCGACCAGGTTGCTGGTTCCAGGTGCAGGCGACGCACACGTTCATCGTTGTGGCGTTGCAGATAATAAGTCACGTTTTTTGTCAACTCGAACACTGTGCGTTCCACTTGCGCAGTGGCGTTTGGCTCCGGCAGCCAAATTCGATCTTCGCTGGTCGGCGAAGGCCAGCCTAGAAGAAGATGGAAATGGCCATCTTTCGCACCGAAACAATCGAACCTGAGAATCTGGAACCCAAAAGCATAAAGCGAAACGGCTGGGCCTTTTCCAATCGGCAAAACTTTCCAGTACACCTTCAAATCGACGTCAGGCTGGACACGTATCCACTCCACGTCACTCCGGACTTCTCCCGCTGCCAAGTCCAAGTCCTCCGGATTGAACCTGACGCTTGCATCGTAACACAGGCGCCGGAGCAACTGTCGCTTGATTTGCGCGCGGAGGGCTGAAAGCATCGCTATAAGTTTAAATTACAATTTGTGGTGGCTGCAAGGCGCGAGTCTACATGCATACTCTATCCCGAACGAAGGAGTATCAAATCCACACTCGCGCCATGGCAGTGCAATTCACAGACGAAAAGTGTTTGGGCGTAATGATAACTCTCATCCTAATCATCTGCTCCTTGACCGTCTTGCTGTTCGGCTTCGATTCGAGCGCTGACTGTAATGGCAAGGTAAACGCAATCGGCTACGCGAAGGCCTTCTAACCTCTGATCTCTGGTTATTGAGCCGCTTCCTCGTACAGTTTTTTGATTTTATCTGCCTCGTTACCCGCGTACCAGCCGTTGAAAAGCAGGATGTCGCCGCGCCGCACGGCCGTTACAAGAGCAGCGTGGTCTTCCGGCCGATCGCCTTCAGGCGCCATCAGGACGCTAAACGCCTTCGGGTAAACCATCCGCGCGCCAGCTGGCGTCGATGTTATTTTGTGATGCATGTAGGAATTAAGGGGCGCAGAGTATGCGAAGTAACGCATCGATTCGTTTTCGGGAATCAGCAAGACATCGGGATACGCGTCCGCGACCGCTTTAAAAACGTCGGGATTAAGAGCCCCACTTATGGTCGCGGTTGAATCCACATAGAAAAGTCTGCAACCCCATCGCTGCTTCGCGTAGGCGATCCGTTCCCGAAGAATCTGTGCCGCGTGCTCGTCCTCGGCAGCTTGATGCACCGGTTTGCCATCTACCATCGTGATTTGCTGCGGCCGAATGCAGACACCCACTTTTAGTCCGGCTGCGCGGAATTTTTCGAAGTATTCGTCAATCGCGCTTTTTGCGCCGTCGTTTTTAAACTCCATTTCCGGAGCGAACGACGGAACAAGACGCGGATCGCCGTAATAGCAGGCCCCGAGAAACTCCTCGCCTTCCGGGTCCCAGGTGATCATTCCCTGAGCGTTCACCTCCTTTAATGCTTTGATGCTCTTTTCAGCATGTTTGAGAAGTGCTTCGCGAAAAGCGGCCTTGCCTTTGTCATTGGTAATGTCGATCTCGCCGTAGTTCAGAATCCACCGGCGCGGATTGGTTGCGACATTGATTCCGGAGCTGGCAAGAAAGATCGCGCCGATAGGGCGACGATCTTTCCAGTTTAATTGGAATGGATACTTGCCGGCGTACCGCTCCAGAACGGTGCGGGAGAGATCTTGCACCCGTGCACCCGCAGGGCCGAAGCGCAATGAAACGTTGAACGCCTTGCTAACGCCCGGCTTTACGCCGCCACATGTGATTACCAAGGGATAGCGGGTGCCATCCGGCGGGTTTGTCGTGTGCGGTATGCCGACGGAACATTCAAGGTCGTCGCTGCAAAAATTCAATGAGCCGGCCCCAAAATCCGCGCGAACAATGGGAACGACAAACCGTGGATCGGCAGCTGAAGGAATCGAAGGAGGCCAACCATTTAGGGGCCACTCCGGCCCCTTAAAGCCGAACCCGAACATACCCGCCTCAAGTGTGCCGCCATTCGGAACGCGCGGAAAGTTCAGTTCCATCAAACGAAGGGAGAATTCGTCGAGCGGTTCTGAGCTGGTATTCGAAGCCTCAATTCTCATTGTGAGTGTATTGTCTTGTTTGCCGTACGCGCAGGAGACGCGTCCCCAAGGGTAACTTAGATCGACTGTGTCGGCCTTCTTTTTCGGCGTCGCGACTTGAGATGCAGAGCGAGGCAGAATTGCGTCGAGCACAGCACGAAAAACAGATTTCTCCGGCTGCAACTCGCCGCTTGCAGGCGAAACGAGAAGCGATTGTCCATTGAACGAGAGTGAAGTGAGCCCGCGTTCGCCGACGGCGAAATTCAAACCTTGCTTTGACGCGGGCGATTGAAGAATCGCTGGGGTCGGAGTTCGATTCCGCTGTAACTCTGCCTTAACCGGGCTCATCCCCGCGAAAACGGTCGCAGCAAGAAGCGCCAGAAAAAATGATAGCTGATAACAGATCACTGATCACTCGCTCACGCGCGCATCGGCCGCAACGTTCCGCCTCTCCCTCGTTCGGGAGAGGATTGAGGTGACGGTGACAACTGTCAATTCCAGTGAGTACCGCGATTACAACCTGGATTTGCGCAGACGGCCGGTTACGAGATCACGTTCATATCCCATCGCAACTGTAAGCTCCTCGAGATCTTCCAGGATAGCCAGCTTCTCCTCGAAGGGTAAAGCAGACGATTCCGCAAGGGTTTGCAGATTGTGCCTGCGCCAGGCTGCGCGTTCCTCTGGTGACAACGAATTTAGAGAAGCGGGTTTATTTACGTTCATTCTGCTCACGTTGCTGCGTTTCGTAATCGTGCTCCTACTCGTGCTCGTGATCGGCCTTTCAGAGGAGAATTTCGATCACAATCGGGAGCACGAGGACGAGAAAACTAAACAAGCAACTTTTGAAACCATTTTTACTCTCGTTGTCTCGGTCCGTTCCGAACGGCAGGATTCGCTTTACCTTTGAACTCGTAAACGAAGGTTGCTGCCTGACACAGCCATTCGAGTCGCTGCTCGGGGGTGAGCCGGTAAAACTCGGTGTGGCCGTCGAAATCCTCGGGCGTGCACTGAGCCAGCGCGTGCTCGAATTCTGCGGAAGGCTTGATTTCACTCTTTCGATTTTTCACTTTGGTCCTGCAATTTCTCCAGTTGTTTAATGTCGATCAAATCTTTGTCCCGCAACGGAGTAATCGCGCGTTTTGTCTCAAGAAGCTTACCTATTCCCATAATCTTAATCGCCCGATCCTCTATTACAACCTTCCGGGCTCCGCGACTTAACTCTTCAAACGAAAGGTTACCTTGCAAAAATATGTCGACATGCCGCAATGGTCGATTGAAGTCCACAAAAGAGAAGACTATTGCCCCCTTTTCCGCGATCATGCGTCGCACGGCCTCGCGGCTCATCAAGTCGCGCGCAGGAACAGGCACTCGAGGTTGCAGCCCGAGTTTGTCCATGACCTGTAGAAATTTCTCGACGTTTGCCGGCTCCATATCCAGCGCAAGATCGATATCCAGCGTCACCCGTTCGACTCCGTGAAGAACCGCCGCAACGCCTCCGCCGACGACGAATTCCACCTTCGCATCCGTGAGTGCGAATAGAATCTCGTTAATGTGATTGCTCATTCAACATCGTCCTCTGATTCTAATTACCGACTTCTGACATCTTACTTCTTACTTCTTACTTCCTACTTCCTACTTCCTACTTCCTACTACTCACCTCTGGCTACTGGCATTTTCTCGCCATATTTCCAAATCAGCCACGGCAATTCAAATCCGCGCATAAGTCGCGGAATGAAAATTTGCGGCTGCGCAATCATCCGGAAAAGCCAGCCGAGAAAAAAGCGGTCGGCCCAATCGGGGATCGCAATTTGATCGCCTGTGATGAAGCCAAGGGCGGCCCCGGTGCAATGGATCGCGGGCCGATAAGACAAATTTTCGCGCAGATAATGTCCGAGTTTTTCCTGTGGCCCACTGCCGATGGCAATCATGATGTGCGCTGGCCGGCGTTCCTCTACCAGCGCAAGAAGATCTCGATCTTCGATTTCCAATCCGTATCGCGGCGCGACATAACAATCCTCGATCTTGACCGAAAAAGCTTCGCGGCGGGAATAATCGAGCAGTTTCTGGCGCGCGCGCTCGGTTGGTAAGATCCACAGAACGCGTGCGTTCTCGTCACGTTTCAGCCTTGTCAGGAGTCGTTTCAGATATTTCAGGCCAGAAATGCGCTGAATCTTTTCGCGGCGCAACAATCGCCACGTGAGAACCATCAAACCGCTGTCTGCGATTGCGAGGTCGGCTGCGAGCATCGCCCGCCGATACCGTTCGTCTTCGCGCAGTCGCGCAAAACATGTTCCCGAAGGCGCAATGAGAAATCCTCCGTGCTCAAACATTAGCGCGACCGCGTCATCCGCCTCGCCGTTGAAGAAGCGAACGCCGAGGATTTGCTGCGTCGATGGCACTTCGGTAAGTACACTCCTTTGTGTGCCGAAATCTGCGCCTCTCCAATGAATGCTCAACCGGGCACAAGCGTCCTATCGCGTCACCACCGACGCCATTTCGTCGTAAATCCAGCGATACGTTTTTTCCAGACCGCCACGTAATCTGATCGACGGCTCCCAGTTCAGCGCAGCCCGGATTTTGGTGTTGTCGCTGTTGCGGCCATTCACGCCCTTCGGCGCGTCAAGGTTGTATCGGCGCTTCAATTTGACGCCGGCAATTTCTTCCACCAGATCCACCAACTGGTTGATCGTCACTAATTCGCTGCTTCCGATGTTCAAGGGACCTGGAATGCAGTGATCAGACATCATTCGGGTCCCTGTTATACAATCATCAATATACGTAAAACTGCGGGTTTGCAGACCGTTGCCCCAGATCTCGATCTCACTGCGACCCTCGAGTTGCGCGCTGATCACCTTGCGATAAATCGCCGCTGGCGCCTTTTCGCGTCCCCCGCCGTAGCTCCCGTGTGGGCCGTAGACGTTGTGGTAACGGGCTACACACGTCGGGAGATCAAAATCTTCAGTAAAATGGCGGCACATTCTTTCGCTGAACAGCTTTTCCCAGCCGTACCCGTCTTCCGGCATAGCCGGGTACGCATCTTCTTCTTTCAGCGGAATGACATCCGGCGAAGCCTGTTTGTCGGCGGCATAAACGCAGGCGCTGCTGGCAAAGAAAAATCCCTCGACGCCGACGTCGCGCGCTGCCTTCAGCAGATGCGTGTTGATCAACACCGACAACATGCAAAGCGCTTTGTTGTACTCAATAAACCCCATTCCGCCCATGTCTGCCGCGAGGTTGTAAACGCACTGTGCTCCGCCGTGGAGAACTCTTCTGCAGGCCGCGAGTTCCTGCAGGTCCACTTGGAAATTCTCTACGTCGTCAAAGCGTTGAAACCAATGATCAAGCGGCTTCTGGTCCACCGCACGAATGTTCCGAACACCATCGCGGCGTAACGAGGCCACAAGATGCCCGCCGATGAATCCACTGCCGCCACAAACAACAACCAAATCACTTTTCATGGAGCAAACGGTTTCGCTTAGACTGAAGAACCGGCGTTAGGCGCCAAATCTTGGGAAGATATTCAACTTCTACTGCGATCAAAAGTGAATATCTTCCGGGGCATGATTTGAGACCAGAAATGCGCTGGATGTTCTCACCTCGCAAAAGGCGCCACAGGAGCACCATTAACCCGCTGTCGGCAATCGCCAGATCAGCCGCTAGCAGCGCGCGCCGGTACGTCTCGTCTTCACGCAGTCGCGCGAAACAAGTTCCCGAAGGCGCAATCATAAATCCGCCGCGCCGTGTCATTGACTGAACCGCTTCATCGACATTGCCGTTGAAGAATTGAATGCCGAGAACTTGGGTAGTTGTAATCATCAAAGAAGGATGCGCGGCCGTAATTTAGGCATCCTGCCCGATGCGTCGAGTAGGCTTCCCAGCCTGTGGTCCACGGCGGGCAAGATGGCCGTTCGACGGAACAGCCACGATGCTTGTGTTACAATTTCGCTTTGGGGATAAATTTGCTAAGCTGTGCGTCGGTGCAAAACGTGGCGACTCCACACAAGTTTACCGAGGCTGCACTGCTGTCTCGCGAGAGATTTCCGCTCGCGTTTGCGCTAAGCGTTTTGTTCCTCGTCGCTCTGTGGTTTGGACTTTGCCGACAGCTCAGTAGCGAATGGTCAGTAAACGAACAATATAATTTCGGGTGGTTCGTACCCTTTTTCGCCTTGTACATTTTCTGGCTGCGCTGGCAGGACCGGCCACAAATCGGAATTCGGAAAAGACAAACAATTGCCACATTGCTCGCAATTCCCGCGCTTCTTTTGTTGCTGCCGGTGCGTCTATTTGAAATCTCGAATCCGGAGTGGCGACCGCTCGCCTGGATTCATGCAGCAGCAGTCGTGACGCTGACGCTGTTGTTAATATGGTACGCAGGCGGCAGAGCGTGGCTCCGCCATTTTGTATTTCCGGTAGCGTTCATTTTTGTCGCAGTGCCGTGGCCGACGTTGGTGGAAACTCCCATTATTCAAGGACTGATGCGCGTGGTCGCCCACGTCGCCGCAGAAACAGCGATGCTCCTTGGAATTCCGGCGCAGGTCGAGGGTAACCTTATTCGCGTGAGCAATGGGCTAGTCGGTGTAAACGAAGCCTGCAGCGGCATCCGTTCGTTGCAGACGTCGCTCATGATCGGCTTGCTGTTTGGCGAGCTGAAGCGGTTGTCGGTTTTGCGCCGCGTCCTGCTCATCGCCGGCGCTGTTGCCATCGCGCTTGTCGCTAACTTCGTCCGGGCCGTTTTTTTGGTAGGAGTCGTAGCTACGGAAAATATTTCAGAAGTCAGCCGTTGGCACAACATTGCTGGCTATACCATCATCGCTCTTGTTTTCTTCGGCACGATAGGCCTCGCGTACTTGCTGGGCCGGAAGAAGGCAACTGTAGCGGCAGGCGTGCCGCCTGCAGAATCTCGACCCCCGCAGCCGACACGGCTGCCTCTACAGCTTCCTATCTCCTACGTCGCCGCGGCCCTCTGCTGGCTCTTGTTCGTCGAGATTGGAACGGCAAGCTGGTATCGCCTTCACGAACGCAATCTCATGAGCGGCATACGCTGGAGTGTGCGATGGCCGGAGCAAACCCCGAACTTTCGTAAACTGAAAATCGACGAAGAAATTCGCGCTGTGCTCCGGTTCGAGGAAGGCGAGGCAGCAGCGTGGAGTATCCAAAACCGTGCCGAGGCTAGCCCGATCGCCTGTTCCCTATTCGCCTTTCGCTGGAACCGGGGCAAAAACAGCGCGCTTCTGGCGAATCTGCATCGGCCCGACGTTTGTTTGCCCGCAAGCGGCTGGAAGCAGATGGCGGATCGGGGAGTACGCAGTTATCCCATCAGCGATGCGGTCGAAATGCCGTTTCGCCACTTCGAATTCCAACGCAGTTTCGAAGGTTCTCCGCCGCAGACGGCACACGCTTTTTTTTGCCTATCAGAAGATCGCGCTTCAGGACCATCCGTGTCGCTGGGCGGCACAGATTCGCCCGGAATGTTCGGAAGCCGTTCCGAATGGACGCGAACTGAACGGCTTCGTACGGTGCTTGAAGGCCGCCGGCATTTGGGACAGCAGGTCATGCAAGTAATATTCATTAGCAGTGAGCCGCTCTCCGCAGCAGAGGCAGAGTCCCTTCTCCGCGATCTTGTTCGTGACGTCATCGTTTTGCGCCAGAATGAAAATAGGTAGCGGCGGTTCACCGAACCGCCCACGGCGATTGGCGCCGCCCCGAGCTAAAATTCAGCAGCCATGGCCTAACACGGCCATCCTTGCAATCGCAGTCGCTTCCTTCGCCGTTGGTACTATTGTGCGTGTGCTTGCCGCACAAAATGATTTGTGGTTCGACGAGGTCTGGACACTCCAACTACTCCGCGAACGCGTTCACTCATTCGGTGATGTGTTTACTAACGTTAAACACTCTAATAATCACCACCTCTGTTCGTTGTGGATGTTCCTTGTTGGGCAAAACGCCTCTTCACTGGTGTATCGCCTGCCTTCCGTGTTGGCCTCAATTGGAACGATTGTGTTGGCGGGGTTGATCGGTTTACGCCAATCCCGGCTTGAGGGATCCATCGCGATGATCCTCACCTCCTGGTCATACTTGTTAATTCATTTCGGTACGGACGCTCGCGGTTATTCACTGGTTATTTTTTTTGCGCTGCTAGCCTGGTACGCTCTACAGCAATTCGAAGAAAGACGGTCTTGGATCTGGATCATTGTCTTTTGGAGCGCAGTGATACTCGGTTTTCTCGCGCACCTTGAATTCGCAATTTGCTTTGCGGGCCTCGTTGCCTGGGCGCTGTGGCGATTCGCCCGCTATCGCTCGAGATGGCGACAGGCTGTGCTCGACCTCTTCGCGCTTCTCACAGTGCCGATCGTACTATTGCCCGCTTTCTATTTCGTCGCGATTCGCGGAATGGAAGTGGCCGGCGGAGACACGTATCGGCTGTGGCCATTGCTGATTAAGACGGCTTCTTACACGCTCGGCGGGCCTGGGAGCGGCGCCGTGGCCAGAATCATTGCTCTAATGGCGGTGGCTGCATTATGCGTCGCTCTGATTTATTTAATGTTTGAGCGCGACGATCGTTGGATCTTTTACGCAGTAGTCATCGTGGCGCCGCTGGCACTGATAGCAATTCAACGGCCCGAACAATTATACGTTCGCTATCTCGTGATTAGCGTCGCGATGTCCTTACTGCTGCTCTCTTCGGCCTATGCAGCCACATTGCGTCGAGGTTTCGCCGGGCTTGCCATAGGACTGGCGCTGTTGGCACTGTACGTGACCGGAAACGCGGCCAACACTTCTAATCTACTTCGATTTGGCCGCGGCCAGTACCTCGCCGCGCTAATTTTCATGGAAACACACTCGAATGATAAAAGAGTCCTCATAACTTCTACTTCAAGTGCGAATTTGGGTAACGGGCTGTTGGTGAACTATTACAAAAGTTACCTGGACCGGCCGGACGATTTAGAATATGTGGACCAGGCAACGTTGAAGGAGGACTACGCCCGCACCAACGGATTCTCATTAGGAGCGGAGTGGTTGATTTTGCATTCTTACGACCTGACAAGACAGCCTCCGGGAGTGACCGACGAATATGGGAATAGCTACCAACTGGTGAGCATTTACCGAGGCTCCGACCTTTCAGGCTCAAACTGGCTACTGTACCACAACCTCAATCGGGGGCCAATGGCACCGCAGAGCCCGTTGTCCCGGTAAAACTCGATGACGCCTCAGGTTGCAGCCGGCACGGCCGCCTCCACAGTTGCTGTAGCGGCACGCGTGTCGCGTGCAAGTGGCATCTCCGTCTGCTGGTCGTCGCCTGTTTTACCGATAGAAGCATCTGCGCGATTTTGTTCGCGATGTAGTCAGATTGCGCGAAGCCGACTAACGCGCCGGCCCCGCAATGACACGGCGAGAGGGCCACAGCAATCCGTGTGAAAATACGAGATACGACGGAGCGCTCAACGATTCATACGCTTATGCTGTGGGTCGCAATTGGTTCCTTTGCCGTAGGCGTTATTGTGCGTGTGTTCGCCGCGCACAATGATTTGTGGTTCGACGAGGTCTGGTCACTGCAACTAGTTCGCGAACGCGGCCACTCCTTCGCTGATGTGTTTACTAATATCAAACACTCCAACAATCATCACCTCTGTTCGTTGTGGATGTGGCTCGTGGGCCAAAACGCCTCTGCACTAGTGTACCGCCTGCCTTCCGTGTTGGCCTCAATTGGAACGATCGTGCTGGCGGGGTTGATCGGTTTACGCCGATCACGGCTTGAGGGATGCATCGCAGTGATCCTCACGTCCTGGTCATACTTGCTAATTCACTTCGGTACGGAGGCCCGCGGTTATTCATTGGCTATCTTTTTTGCGCTCCTAGCCTGGTACGCTCTCCAGCAATTCGAAGAAAGACGGTCTTGGATTTGGGTCGTTGTCTTTTGGAGCGCGGTGATACTCGGTTTTCTCGCGCACCTTGAATTCGCAATTTGTTTTGCGGGCCTCGTTGCGTGGGCGCTGTGGCGGTTCGCCAGGCATCGGCCAAAATGGCGACAGGCTGTGCTCGACCTATTCGCGCTTTTCACAGTGCCGATCGTACTGTTGCTAGCGTTTTATTTTGTCGCGATCCGCGGCATGGAAGTGGGCGGCGGGCCTGATTGGCAAGTGACGCCATTACTGATCAAGACGGCTTCTTACATGCTTGGCGGACCTGCGAGTGGCGCCGCGGCCGGAATCGCAGCTCTACTGGCCGTCATCTCAATATACGTCGTTCTCGTGTATTTAGTGTTTGAGCGCGACGATCGTTGGATCTTTTACGCTGTTGTGATCGTGGCGCCGCTCGGATTGATTCCAATTCTACTACTGGTGCCACTCTCCGTTCGCTATTTCATGATCAGCGTCGCGGCTTCCCTGGTGCTGTTCTCTTCAGGCTACACAGCCCTTTTGCGTCGAGGGGTCGCCGGGCGTGGTATAGGGCTGACGCTATTAGCAGTCTTCGTCGTGGGAAACGCCTTCAACACAGGTAACCTACTCCGATTTGGTCGCGGCCAGTACCTCGCCGCGCTCCGTTTCATGGAAAAAAATTCCGGCGGTCGAGAAGTCGTGATCACGTCGGATCACGATTTTCGTAACGGGATGTTAGTGAACTTTTATAAACGTTACCTCGAGCAGCCGGATTCGATACGCTACACAAATGGAGCAACGTTCAACGAGGGCGGAGCGGAGTGGTTAATTTTGCATCGTTTCGACCTCAGAGAACACTCTGAGCGAGTGACCGATCATTTTGGAAATAATTACCAACTGATAACTATTTACCGGTACTCCGACCTTTCCGGCTGGAATTGGCTACTCTACCACAACCTCAATCGGTTGCCGGTGACGCTGCACAGCCCGCAATAGAACTCGATCACGCGCGATCGGTTCGTGGTGTGATCGTATTGTGCGAGCCGGAAAAATCGGTAGGCCGATTCGTTTTGTAGTGGCAGGCGTGTCGCCTGCGAGGATGAAGGAATTGCAGCCGACACGGCTGCCTCTACAGCTGTGGTGGCACGCGTGTCGCGTGCGAAGTCGCAGCCAAAGGTGGATCGGCTTCTCCGAAGACGATGGGAGCTAAATCGCCGAAGGCGCAAATATCAGGCGGCGAACCTGGCGATTGCCAACGCGTTGGGGACAACGCGTTCCACCTGACCTTCCCAAAAAAAAATCTAAAAAAAGTCTTGCCATGCCGACGGGAATTGTTAAAAACGGCGTAATTCTTCGAACTTTGGGAGGATACATGCGACAATTTAAGAGACATCGGCTGTTCCGTTCGCTTTTGATCTTGGCGGGTGCGTTTCTGCTGCTCGCGGCTTTTGCCCCCCGCGCGAGTGCAGACTGTCCGGGATGCATCCGTTTTTACGATATGGAGGCTCCGGTTGGGATTGGTGGTGTTGGTCACGGTTCCCATCCGCCGGCGATCGAGCAGGGCGAGATAGCGCCGTTCGCTATGCTCTTCCTAAATAACGATGGCACTCCGTATACCGCCGGGAATATTTCAGCCGAAATTAATCATCCGGTTGGAAGTTTAAACCTGCCTGCTGGGGCCAACGCGAACTCGATCAGCCTTGGCATGCACGGCTCAGGCCAGGCTAATTTGAATATCGTGATGACTTTCCCCTCGGTGGTGGGAATCTATGATATCCAGTCGGTCAGCTTCGCGAGCCGTGGCAGCGGAAATGGTTTCCAACAGGTCACGCTTCAGGCGAGCCTCAATGGAGGAGTGAGCTGGGTCGATATGAGCGCCGTCACGGACATCCCCACCTCGGATGGAGTTATCAGTCTTAGCAATACGAATGGAGTGGTGACTCTCGGGGTGCCTAACCTCCTCGTGCGGCTGCATTTCACCAACGGACAGTCCAATGGCGGTAATCTCCAGAATGTAATCGATAACATTCAGGTAAATGGGACGGTCGTTCCTGAGCCGGCGACGGTCGCGGCCGGGTTGTTCGGTGTTCTTGGGCTGTGCTGGCATCAGCGGCGGCGATTGAAACTACTCTTGCCGCGCTCGCGGAGCACGTAAGCCACTGTAGGGGCAGGCGTGTCGCCTGCGGTATCTTTTTCCTGTAGCGGCAGGCGTGCCGCCTGCGGAATCGAAATCATCGCAGCCGATACCGCTGCCTCTACAGTTGTGGTGGCACGCGTATCGCGTGCAGGTTGCAGCCGACACGGCTCACTTTACAATCTGAGAATGATCAAGGACCGTCCGCATCGACTTGATCTGATTTACATTAATGAACCACTCTACTTCATCACTTTTGCCACTCGCGACCGCAGAAGTAGTCCCTCGATGGGTTGCGGACTAAAGGAACGTATCGATTGACTTGAGGACAGCTGGAACCACGGGAGCTGAATTGGGCCGGACAGCCGATCCGCGACGGTGAAGGCTACGGCGGGAGACCGGAGAACATTCCGGAAACCTGGGGCCGAAAACCGGCGCAGGCTGCGGCGAAACAGCAACACTATTCGGTGATAACAGAGGGGGATCTGGCAGAAGTCTTTGGACACGGCGCGTACAAACTCACCCGTGCTGAGGCCGCGAAGCTCCTGGAACTTTTCACCGGCGCACACCCCACTTCGCGCTATCGCGCTCTAAAACTGAACGGCCGATTTGCCCGGCATCTGCACGCTGAGGGCAGAACGCTTTTTTGGCGCTAATCTCTAATCTTTGTAGTACGGGCGCATTTGTGGCAGAAGCCGCACAGGTTTTGCTCCTGAACTACTACGCGCGCGAGGGAGAGAGAGAGAGAGAGAGTCTTAATCCGGGTGGAGTTGGGGCTGCGTCTCAACACTGGATTCTTGCGGGCGAACGATCTGGATTGCAGACGCACATCGCGACGAGTGGCTTCTCTGAGTCGGTTCGAGGCTGCGCCAGAAACATCGCGTTACGGCTTCCATCCGGCCACCGCGACAACCGGGAGATTCTCAAATGGATTGACGCAATTCGTAGAAGGAGGGATCACCACAGCGGCGCGCCAACAATGAGCTGAAAGGAATTGAGTTACCTGTTCACCCCAGTAGAACGAGTAAGCCTCCTCGAGCCAGCCCAACGGATTATTCGGTGCCGGGAGAATTTCCGGGAGCGGCTTTTCGGTGAACGGGATGCTCCCTACAAGCCAGACACGATTCCCCGATTGAAGCGTCGAAGTAATCCGGTCGATTACCGGCGCGATGGGGTCCTTTGTTTGCATCTTTGCCTTAAACAGATCGTAACGCTGTAGTGCGTAATCTTCCAATGGCGGAAGTGTTGTCCACTGCGCGGCGCCTTTGTAATAGCGGTTAAACGTCACGCCACAATGCCATGGATGGACGATCACATAGTCGTTTGGAGCCACCTCGGCGGAAAGACGGGCGGCATTCCACCGCGGGCAGCTCGAACAGGAAGGTCGTAGAAATGGTTACCACTGCCAGGATCATCGCTGCAGGTCGCGCCCAACGCCACACTGCGAAAAAGATAGTGTCGAGGCAGACTACCGAAAAAGCCATCAGCGGCACGTAATTCCACGGCCGCGTGCCCAGCGCCGCTAGCTTTAGAAAGAAAGCGTAACCTGCCGCCCCAAGAACGAGGCTCGTGCCCACAAATAGAATCAGGCCCCGGACGCGGTCCGGAAGACGATCCGGGCGCCAAAAAAGGACAAAAATCGCCGCTGCGAGTGCGCCTATCCACAATGCAACCCAAACCCACGTGAAAACCGTCAGCGGGGAACCGGTCGCCACAGAGAACTCCTCCCATCCGCGCGAAAAACGAAAGCCAAGCCTCCCGATGATTAACCAATCCTTCGCGCGAATGATCAACGGAATGTAAGGCAGCAACGAGACCGCTGCAGCGGCTCCCACAGCGAAAATTGGAAGCGTATCACGCCACCGCCGTTCCGCGGCGCATAGCATAAATCCGCCACAGCACGCGGCGAATACAAAAAAGGCATTTTGGTAAAGCGACTGAACACTTAAGACTGCTACCGCCACTGCGCAGGAAAAGGCTGC
>Ga0193727_1000436_pt1 | contig 16077 bp, 32 predicted proteins | sample H2c2metaG_FD_143051 | JGI IMG/M metagenome (GOLD analysis project Ga0193727, IMG submission 143051) | Soil microbial communities from a riparian zone of the East river system, Colorado, United States - H2c2 | ecosystem: Environmental > Terrestrial > Soil > Riparian zone | place: USA: East River...
CTAAATGCATCAGGTTAACGGCCATCCAACCAAATGATACTATCCCCAATAGCAACATAATTACACCCTCTTTATTCAAATCCCCATGCGCATCTCTCTTTGCGTATTTACTCTTTAAACTTTTAACGAAGTAGATAAAAGGGATAATATTAAAACCGGTTAGCAGTATCCAAAGGAATGCGTTTATTCTTTGCTGAAAAACCAATACTGAATATACGTGATCAGCGGTTGTTTTAAGTCCATCTGCCATACCGGCCAATGCGCCCTTAACGTCTTTGTAAACGCTATCGAAGGTTGCAGATTTTCTTGTAGAATCAAACAAATGTAAAGGGTCTTTGTCCTGACTAAATACAGTAATAGAAATTACCGATAGCAGGGTTAAAAATATGTATTTCATTTTTAGGGGTTTATTTCTTTAAATACTTCAGGATGTTCTTTTAGGAATGATTCAAACCACATATTTACAGGTCCTCCGTCTTTGTTGATCTCTGACTGTGTGGCGTAGGGTACGGGAGCCTGATATGCGGAGCACGGGAAAAGTAGGTCGTCTTTTTTTAGAGGCCCATAATCTGAAAGTAGAATGTATTGTTTCATTAAATAATGTTTTTTATAAGTTGATCGGGGGTTACTGATATTTTATCAGCTTCCAAATCATACCGTTCTCCCTCTATTCTATACTTCCATCCTATAGGTTTTTCTTCTCCTGTTATGGCATTAAGTGTTTTATAGAATACGGGGCAAATTATTTTCTTCTCTGATCCGTTTATAATAACTTTTTGCCCTGGTAAATATTCTGGAATATTCATTGGTGCGGAAAATTATTTCTTGTTTTTAAGAACGCCTCTCTTTCCTCTTCTGAATCCCAATCAACGTGTGCAGACAACCACATGGTTACCTTTCCCATATAGGTTTCTTTTAGCACTCCGCTAAATTGATCCATTATGTCGTGTATTGGGATAGAAAACCGCATTGGCCGTGTCCCATCATCCGGGGTTGTCAGTATATTTAATTGTGGCAATTGTTTCATGGCTGTGTTGTTTTATCTTTAAAAACACACAATTGTTCCATCATTAGGGTAAAACCTTCCGATCCATACTTTTCGGTTATCTGTTTGTGATATTCAGGAAACGTTAATGTAAGGTCACGGAACAATTGATCCATTCGCCATCTGTGAACCGATTTAAGCAACCGGTAATGTCCGGCAAAGAATATCCTAATAATCCTAATTCGCCTTTTCATTGTACTCTTTTTTGATGTTATTTTCCCAAATATTTTCGGTAATGGGGTTCATCCCGTGTTGACTTTCTTTATCGAATAGTTTTTGCATGGCTTCCGATCTTTTCCAGGCGGCGTTAAATAGGGCTGTTACTTTTACCCTCTTTGATTCCGTACACCCCTGATACCTTTCTATTTCCTTAGCGAATATACGGGAATAGATTTTATAAAGTGACACGTGCGCTATTTCGTGGCGAAGTATTTCGGGGGAGCTTGTGGCCGTCCATGATCCTTCAGGAACGAAATTACATACTACCTCAAAGTAAATCCTTCCGTTAACAGATGAATCATTTAGCTTCCATTCGGTAACTGTATAAGCTACTATTCCATTTTCAGAAGTAGGTCGTTTGTTATAATCATTCCATGTTAGTTCGGGGGATGGGTGGGATATAAATAGGGCGGCGATTAATAGATATTTCATTTACTTGGGTTTGTGAGTGGCCTTGTCTACCGAATCTTTTTTAGCGGCTTCTTTTTGTTCTTGCTGAATCTGTTCCCCTACCTGTGTAGATATTTGTTGAGATAAAGAGAATGATGTTTGAATGCAATAATTCGTTTCATAGGTGGGGAGCTTGGTGCGGATTAAAATACGGCGGCTGCTGTCCTGAGCTTGTAGTACGTTTCTCCAATCGTCAATGGATAAGGATACGGTATAAGTCTTTGGCGGCGATTGCTTGGCTGGCTGCCACCCCGTAAGACCAATAAACAGAAGCATTGAAAACGACCCGAATGCAAATAAATTTAATTTAGGAAAGAGATGTTTCATTTTTTATTTTTAATGGTTAATATGTTGCATGTTTATAAGTGTTATTTCCTCTTCGCTTACTGGTAGAGTATACTTTGTTTGTTCTCCATGTTTTTGAATAGTACACCCAGTAAGTAGGGAGATAAGTAAAATTACAGATAATGTTTTCATTGTTGAATTACTTTTCGTTTTTTAAGATCGGATAGTAATTTGTCCGTTTTATCTTCCCACCTCTTCCTTTCAATGGCCCTATGTGCTCCGTAATGCTCATGCCAATCTTTTGTTTTCTCCCGGAGATTTATTACCACTTCCAATAGAGAAAGGAATGATTCTCCCATTTCCTTTTCGTCGTCAAAATTTAGGGTCATAAAATAATGGTTAAAATGGCAGGTCTATGTCTACTCCTGTTTCTCCGGAACGGGGTCCGCTTGTCGTTCTTTGTGGAGCATCCAAATCCGTATCAATACCCGATATGTCTTTGTCGGATACCGGCTTGGCTCCTTCCGATTCTTTCAAATTCCCTATGTAAAGTTTTTTTTCAACGTCCTTCATTTCTTTGGACGGCGTAATCTGCACCGACATAATGTTTCCGAATTTGTCTTTTTCGTCGTTAAGCCATACGCTTACGTTAGCGTAAATCTTTCCGTTTTGCGCTTTGCTAAAGGCGGAATGTTTTTGTTTTAACTGATCAATAAGATCACTAACCGAGATCGAACCATAAAATAACTTACTCATAACTCTAATTTTTATTTTTATTTAATTTTTAAAAACCAATTTGTATCTAATTTTCTTTTCAATGGGTTTCCGGTTTCTTTGTCAACAACCTGAATCATGTGTCCGCTTTCACATGCTACAAATGGAAGTATGTCTTTTATTATAAAAATCCTGTCCGTTGTTTTTGGGTGATATCCTGACCATATCTTTACCTCTTCGTTTTCAAAAAAAACATCCCCGTATCTATTCTTAGCGTTATCCATTCTTTTGTTTGGATATATTAAAGAATATCTTTTCCTTTTTCCGATTTAGATTGGACAAAAGCCAATTCTCTGACAACCAACGATCCTGGAAACAATAATCCAAAAAGTGCCTAAACCTCATTGTTGCAGTTTCTAAATCCCATTCATGGCCTCCGGATTCGCATCTTTTTCTTAAAACGATTATAATGGACTTTAGGTCTCGCGGAGACGAACCATCGAATGTGGGAATAGAATTAAACTTCTCTTTACAAAAAGAGAACCATATCGAAACAAAGTCATTCCAAAATGACTCAGGCGGCCTAACTGATTTTTTCTTTCGTGCTGTCATCTATAAATTTTTTCATATCCTCCGTGAACCAGTTTTTTGTCATCATGTGTCCCGGCCAAAAATCACTACCATCTTTCCATTGAAAAATAGGTATATCATAAAACTCTTCGTCATCCTGATTTTTAAAATGAAATGTGACAAAGTCGGGTCTAATTTTTACCGTAATTGGTTTTTTACCTCCCTGATAATGATAAAAAGTCTTTTGCATATTAAAATGGGCTTTCTGTTCCGAATAAATCATTGTCGTTTTTAAATGGAGTCCATTGTTCGCGCAATAATCCTGTAGAACCAACTGTTATTTGTGCTTGACCAAACTCAAAACCTTTATCGTTTATGTATTTTTGCATTGGGTCTCCACCGTTAAAAAAGAACCTCCTTGTAGAGAACTTCATTTCAAACAATGACATTCCTTTTTTCCCAACGGTTTTCTGTCTCCTAATCTTCTTGCTATGAAATTCGCATGTTGGATTTTGTGGATCGGTTTGGGCAAATGGCCTATGATAAACAAGTATACAATCAAGTTTGTTGTTCCACATCGCACCGTCTGCCATATCAAATACATCTGGACAGGGATAATTACCGTCCCCTCCTTTTGACAATTTAACTGGATGGTTTATAATCCAAAAATAAACATCATTTAAAACAGCGAACCTGGCGAAATCTGTTAATACCCATTCAAGATATTTATCTCTTCCCGCAAATCCGGCATAGTTGTTTGTCATTTGATTGAACGGATCAATATCGCATCCGTCTACATTTTCCTTTACTATCAATTCAAGAAAAACTTCTTTTATATATTTTGGAGTAGGCTCTGCGGTTTTAGGATATACATAGAAAAAATGTTTGCAAATAAAATCATATGCCCTTTCATATATTTCCCGGCTTGGCCTTCCTTCACTTTTCGGGGTACAATCACATCCTAAAAGTATTTCTACAAGATCATGATAATACTCCTCTGGGGGGTTGTCCTCCGGCGAAAAAGAGGCAAACTTTTCCCCATACATCAAAACCCTAAAAACCTGATACCATCTTTTCCAACTACTTTTTCCGTAGTTACCTATCCCGGTCAATACGGTAAGTTCTCCCCTCTTTGGCTTGAATCTGTCGTCAATGTCCGGAACTCCTATGCCTTTTACAAGCGCATATCCCTTGTCGTACAGGCTCATTGCTTCGTCCTTCACATCGATACCGTAAATTACGTCCTGCGGCCTTATGCCTTCGTCAAACACTGTAGAATCAATATCCACTTCTTTACGCGTAATCTTATCAACCAGAACTTCTTTTTCAAACGATGCACTTGCGTATCTATCCCGGTTAGCCTTGTACCCTGATCTAATAGCCCGGTTACATTCCGTTTTTGAAAATTCAGAATGAGAAAGAAATTCATTTCCGATTAAACTTTCAGCCGTCATTTCGTGAATGCCGAATTTACAGCAGGCGCAGGCTAGTTTGAAAATAAAGTTATTTCTCTCCCCGGTAACAAATGCATCATTTCGGTTGGATAGCCAAGTTAATAATTTTTTAAATATAGCATAGTCGTCCTGAGATACTTTTTCTTTTACATACTCCTTTTCTATTTTTTTTATTTTCTTAAAAACAACAGAGCCGGTATTAATGTAAATGTCGGGGTCATAGCTTTCAAAACAAACACGGCTTGGATTAATCCCGCTCTTGTCAATTTCTGGGAATAAATCTTGCAATGCCTGGAAATGTTCCCGGTGTTTTTTCCCGTCCGCTATTTTTACCAATGCCTTCAATCCTTTTCCTGAAGGACTAACCCAACATGCATAGACATACTGACTGCTTATTATTTCAGATTGCCTATTCCGCATATCCTCTACGTCGTCAAAATCCAGAACAATAAAACCGCTGTGCTTTATGATCGTATCGTCCTTTCGTTCACCCGTAAACTGACCGCTAAAGCAAACAGACGGCAAATTCATTTTCAACTTACTAGCCTTTTCTTTGTCCACGGTATCCCGTATCTCCTGTACTTGAACCTTACTTTTCCCTTCGATAATCCTATTTAGGGCATCTGCTACAGAAAAATAGTGAGGTTCTTTTGAGAATATATTTTTGAAAATAGTAATCATTGGCTTTTTTTGTGTCTTGCTTTTTCTCTTTTTTCTTCAATTTCCTTTTGGTAATCCGACATCTTTTCCTCTTTTTTGGGCTTATCCGTGTCGGCAACATTGTTCATGTGTTGACCCCGCCGCTGCCATCCCTTCGTAGAATGATAGGCAAGGTCAAATTTTCGAAGGAACGCGTCCCCGGCGATATAATCCACCAATTCCCCCCAAAATACCAGCATTTCGCCTAAATGACCGTTTAAAGAACTTTTGGCCGCCCACCCCTTTATTTTTTCAATTTTACCTGCAATAATCTCACAAGCAATCCTGTCTTTGCTTTCTTCCGTGAAATAACCGCTAAACTTTAGCAAAAAGATATTCATCATTTTTTCATAGACAGGCAAAAAAGCGTTTTGGGCCGGTATATAAGTACTTGTATCTAACAATGTATTTATATCAATATCACTAATACCATTATCATTATCATATTCAAGCGGATGTAAGCCTTTTGTAGGCGTTTTGTATCTATTTTGTACAGCCTTTGTACGAATTTCGCTCAATTCCTTCTCCCTAATCATCCTACGATTGCCAAAAACGACCATTTCTGATATTTCAAGGTTACATATATCATTTTCTTTTAACTCGTCAAGGATTTGACCAACCTTCAAAAATTCGCATCTCCATAATTTTTGTAGGCTGTTTGTAGACGTTTTGTATACCCCTGATTTATCTCCTTTAAACATTTTGAACACTATTTTTAGCCATGCGGCCTCTGCCTCTAGGGATAAACAGTTAGTATCTTGCTCCCAATCCCCGATATAAAGGGGGATATACGGTTGTTTCGCCATTATCCAATCTTAATTAGTTATTTTCTATAGTTTAGGGGCCGATTTGCCGGGATTCGTGGTCTTTTCGGCTTCAATGATACTTCAGCCGATCTTTGTCTTTCTGCTTCCGCATCATCCATCCTTTTCTTCTTTTGTTCAAAAAAAGATCCGACTATTTCTTTCATTTTATCCTCGAAGGCATCTGGATAGCCAATTACAACAATAGCCTTTCCATCTTCTTTTATACGCATTAGCCCAGTCCCCTCTATATGACCACGGAACCCCTTGTTATTTATATTTTTAAAATTAAAAGCGTTTCGTATATGAAACCCGATAGAAGAAAGGTCTTTATTTGATGCAACCGGAAGTTCATTTTCTTCGCAAAATCTAGTAGTAACCTCGTTCGTATTTACCATAAAAAAATAAAACCCCAGACCTGATAGAGTCTGAGGTTGAAATTTATACTTGTTAGTAAAATTTTTCGCTTCGTGCTATCAGTCACTTTGAAGAAATGTAATTACGTATAGCTATTATTTAGCATTAGGGGTTGATTTTAACTTATTCAAGGGGACTAAGATACGGGGAACAATAGTTGCTACCTAATTTTTGGGTAACTTTTTCTACAGTTTATTTATACGGCCCTGAATCTTATATAATGCGGGCTTCTGTGCGCATGGTGGTTAGACCAATCCCCTTTGGCTGGTCGTCGCTCCAATATGGTCATTTTAAGATTCTGGCCGTATCCCTTAAAGAAAATATCGCCTTCATTAATTTCCATAGTCTCCGGGATAATAGCTGAGTAAGTACCCGGTTCTGAATAATCCGGCCATTGGAGGAGATGCGGAATCGGAAGGGGGCCATTTAATGGCGCAATCGGAATTTTATGTGTCATTGTATTATTTTTATCTGTTTTTAATATTTTTTAACGAATCCACATTTACCACAGGCATCCGTATATGTATCTACGGCTTTAATTCCACACTGATTTTGTGGAACGTATGGCCCCGGAGAGAATCTACAACATTCCCTATCTTCTTCATCTTGCTTCTGCTTAGATTCCTTAACACAATCTTCGCAATCACCATAACACCAAGGAGTATTACACATATTTTATGCTTTATTAATTTTTGCGATGATAGCAGTTGCTTTAGTGTCTTTGTTGGTTAGGAAATAGCAGGGGGCGGCTTCGTGGAAGTCCATTTCTTCCCCTCCCAATCCTAAAAGTACGGTATTCATCCGCGCTGGGTTGTAACTGAAGGGGACTTGTATTTTCATATTTTCCGCCGCCCGTTCGTGGTATTTGTCCAAAAGCATGTCATTCATTTCGAACTTTCCATCGGTTATTGTGACCAACGGATCAGGGCATAATTGAAGGGAAAGGGCATTGAAAGACATAACATCCGACGTATCCAGTGTAAAGGCAAACGTCCGCTTGTTTTCAAAAATACTACGAATATCAAACCATCCAATGATCGGCATAACCAATCCTATTGTAGCTTCCGGGGTAGATAAGAAATAGAAATTATCGGATACGGAGAAAGACTGTACATCTTGCTTGGCGATGAATTTAGCCGTCGTTCCCTCTATTACCATTTGTATTTTTTCTTCGACTGGGCAATGAAAAGCTATAATGCCATCCCCGGCGCATACCGTCCCATGACCTATATGAACATACCCGTAATAGGTAGGCATGTCTTTTATAAAATTAGCGAAATTTGAAGCCTGCATAACGGCATCCATAAAATCCTCTGACACTTTTACGGGCTGGGATAATGATTCCGGAGGGTCTGAAAACTCCTTTATTTTTGGAGACTGAATAACAATCTTGTCCTTTCCGTCATTCAATTCTACCTTCCCATCTTTCTTTTTTGTGATGCTGATAAAGGACGCTGAAGTAACGGCCAATAAACTGTACAAGTCATGTTCACTTACCAAAAGCTCTTCGTCTGATTCTGACACTGAGTACTTAATGAATGAACTATTTACGTTCTTGCATATCTCCCCATTACCGAATTTTAAGTATCCATGTATCGGGATAATATTTGACCCTTTTAGATTGGATGCTAGATTTTTAAATTGTTTAAGAGTGGTCGTTTTAATATTCATGGTTATTATTTGTTTTTAGTATGCCGGTTATTTCTAGTTTTAAAGTGGTTAACTATCCAATCCATTGATTTACCACGATCTTCATAGTATTTAATACTAATAGGGGTGCATCCAAGTCGTTCCGCCCATCTGGAAACAATCATCCTTTCCTCGCCATGCTCTATCCATCTATTAGATGTTTTACCCATGTCCTGCTCTGGCCTTGTGGCCCAACGGCAGTTTTCCTTTAAATAGTCTCCGTCTATATCCGGGAAACGATCTAAACTATGCTTATTTGAGGGCCTAGGCCCCATGTCCTCTAAAAAGTTAGCAAAGGATTCCAGCCAGCGAGGGCAGACTATTATTCCCCTTCCCCCATAGTTTTGGTATTGCAGCCCGTCAATATCATAACATCGGGACTTCATATTCATCCAAGCGTTGTATTCCGGTGTACATCCGCTTCGGGCTGCATTCCCATGTTTAATCCCTCTCGTTTTAACCAATTCAGCATTAAGACACCCGCAAGACTGAGCATGGCCGCTCCCTAAAGCGCCAACACCCTGAAAGACAGTCTTTCCGCAATCACATAGACATTCCCAAAGCGGTCCATTATTCTTTCTACCGGCCTGTTTTATAACCAGCAATCGACCAAAACGAATCCCGGATAATTCTCTTTTCGCTCCCATAATTATTCAATTTCATTCCATCCATCCGAAAAATCTTTGTTTGAAAACAATGACGCCAACCCGGTTATCTGCTTCAATCTAAGCAATTCGTCACGGTCCATGCCAATGTGTTTTAAAATCCAGGCGTCGCTCATTCCAGATTGAGTAAGTTCAGCAACGATGTTTGACATTAACTCTATTGAATGAGAGCCACGCGCTCGATTATGCCTTACTGTGGAGGCCATTCGGTTATCAATATCCTTGTCAATTACAACTACCGGCAACATGCCATTTTCTCTTTCCCTTATCTTTTCACTCCTCAACATAGTAGTGTATCTGTGGTACCCATCAACGATCTCATACATATCCGAATCCGGAACTTTATAGCAAACAATGGGCATTGTATATCCATCTTCCCATATTGAAACCTCAAGTAGTTTCATTTCCGGAGGGGCCACATGATTAGGATTAAAACTGTTTGCTCTTATTTTTTCGATTGGTACAGCCATTACATTATATACCGGACTCATAAGTTCTTAAATTTATTTTCTGCGTTTCTTCTTAATTGAAATTCGTATTTTGTCTGTCCAAATCCCATGTACTTGCATGCATGATCATTCTTTATTATACATATACACATTCTCTTAAATGTGGGGATTAGCCGGAACTCTTTTAGATCAACATCGTCAAGGTATTCAAGTCGTATTTTTCGCCTATTAGTTATTGGATTTAGCGCCCCCACTTCTATCAATTCTACGTTTTGATCTTTTAATTCCTGTATTGTTTCTTCAGAAACTTCTCCCCCTTTTACTAGCCAATAGTTAATGCTGGACTTTAGTTTTTTTTTATACCTCTGTGAAGTTTCGAGAGGAAGAGTAGAAAGCAAAAACTCCATATAGCTTTTCCAGGTATGGCCCTTTGGCAGTTTTATACTCTTCCATCCCATTGCCGTGGTGCCGCCGTAAAGGCCGGTGAAGTTTACCCCATTGACGCGGCCTATAAGTTTAGCCCATGTGTTCGGTTCAATAACCCTGTATAGTTTAAGGCTGTCCTGTGCCGTTGAAAGAAAAGGGCTAGCGACCCTCATTTCATTTAGCTTTATCCCGGCCTGATAAAACAGGTCATACAGCTTGTTATATGTCCACCGAAACCGGAAATTAGCTACCCAAATATCTTCCGTTTTCCAATCGAATATAGGGTACATATTGTAAACATTTCGGAACATCTTGGTTGACCAATTGGTATCCTTATAATTGGTATCTCCCGACCTTTCCGCGTGTATTGCCTTCCACCGGTGAAATGATTCCTGCGTCCGTATGCCTATTAGGGATGCTGTCTTTTTGGCTCCCTTTAATTCGTGGTACCATTTGCTAAATCGTTCCTGAAATTCATAATCCCACATATTTTCAGTAAAGTAGTCGAAGTCTTTTTTAGTGTAGCCTTTTGAGGGCAATTTGCTTACCCAAATGTCCTTTTTGGATTCATCCCATGGCCTCCAATGATCTTCATACATTGAAGTACAGGTGCTTACCTTAAACGGGACGCAACATCGGTAAACGTCCAATATATCGGAATTGGCAGCGATCGTATCATTTACATAATTAGTGGTCATGGTGTACTGCGCTTCGTAATCAAGGTGAAAAACCCCTATTTTTCGATCCAGATTGTTATTCCGAATGTAATCGATACAAAGGTTAAGTAAAACCCCGCTATCCTTGCCTCCCGAAAATGACACGTATATATTGTCAAATTCGTCGAATAAATATTTAAGCCGATCCTGTGTTTTTTCGTAAACGTTCATTTTTTCTTATTTCGTTGTTCTATTTCTGCTCTTTTAATTTGGCTGTATATCCTGCTTTTAGGGGGAGTAAATCCAAGTGATTTTAGACACAAATCGTTTTTAAGAATGGCCATACAAATCCTACGATAAGAAGGAACAAGCGCGGCTGATTCCAATTCAGGGGGTGCTTCATCCGGTATCCCTTCGGGGTAACACCTCTTTTCCCATGTCTTAATGTACTGGCGTATCCGTTTTTCCGTTCCCATATTCTTATTGCCGCATCTGCTTTTTTATTTGCTAAATCCTGTTGTTGTTTGGATAACCTTCCCCACGCTATCCGGGTAATGTACTCCGGTGAATTTATAGCCATACTTGCCGCCGCGTGACCGATCCATGCTTTTCTATTCATTCCGGTAAAGGTTAAGTTATGCTCACACGACACGGGCCAACTTTCAATAACCTTTAGCATCCAAACACCGTATAATTCATGATCCCCAGTAAACGATACTGCCTTTTCAATATATTCGGATTCATTCTCTTTACTTTCCCTCCGCCACATTCCATTTAACCAATCCTCCCAGCGTTCAAAATGGTGGTATACTCTTTTCAAAAAAGCCTGTTTATGGTGTTAGTGGATTGACCTACCTGATTAATAGCTTTCGAAAAATCTACTATTCCCTTACCTGGCATTGCCTTTTCTATCTTAGGCTCTACGCCTGCAAGACGGTAGGAGGCGTATCTCTTTGCTGATTTCTTGTCATCTATCATATCCGTTATGATATCGTGTTTGATCCTCAAATTGCTTATGCGGGCAGCCAAACGGAGGCAACCGAATTTTTTAAGTGCGGTTATTGCCGAAATTGAATGCCCTGATTTAAGGTATTCCAGGATTTTGCTGTTTTGAGATTCGGTGGTGGATTCCATGTTTTTATTCGTTTATGGGTGTAAATGTAGGTAAATATTTGCAATATCAAAATAATATTACTATTTTTGTTTTATGAAAATGACTAACACGCTACAATTCGTATATAGGTTCTTGAATATCAAGCAAAAAGACGATTTAAGAAAGATCGTAGAAAAGAAAAGGTCGTCTTTGAATAAAGAGATTCATGAAGCCGTCGAAACGCATATTGATAAAAATAAGAAATTATTAAAGTAATGCGCGGATTTAACTCAACAATACAAAGGAAGAAAAAACGCTGTTTGGGGTGCCAGAAGCAGGAATTTATTTTCAGTCATGGGTTATGCCAAAATTGCGCCAAAATTAAGTCTGTAAAGGATTCGGACGAAAAGGAACAGGGGGAAGAAGAAACGGAATCGGTTGCCATATTAAAGAAGGACGCGGATATTCTGTTTTCTAGGGTTGTCAGGCTTCGGGCAGCGGATGAACGGGGTATGCTTTCTTGTTTCATTTGTAGTACCCCGGTACATTATGCGGCGGCACAAAACATGCATTATGTACACCGGGAAGATAGCTCTTTGCGATACCATGTTAAAAACTGTAGACCGGGTTGCAAAAAATGCAATGAGTACCTTGACGGCAACCTGAAGCTGTACGCCGAAAAGCTGGATGCGGAAGAAAAAGACCTTTCGGAATGGCTATACTTGGAAGGCAGGCAACGATATAAGTTTTCCAGGGAGGAGCTAAAGATAGCCATTGGGGATTATTCCCGTGAAATTCGCCTTTTGCTAACTAAAATAAAAAAGTAAAGTATGGATAATAACAAATTAGAAGACTTATCAAAGTCATACGAATTGGCTGATATTATTAACCGAATGAAACCAATCATTCACGAAATGGATTTAGATTATGCAAAAGAGGCGATTGCCGGAATGAGAAATCTAGCCAGCTTTAATGATTCTGCCGCCATCCTTAACCCAATGTATGATCCTACAAAAACAGACCACCTTTATTTGCAATGCAAAGCCTTATCCAAACTCATTGAATACGTAGAGCTTCTAAAGGAATGTGATAAGCTAAAAGCTAAGTGTGTCCATAATGACGCGCGACGATCAGAAATATCTAAAATGTTTTTATGAGTAAAGACTATATGGAATCCTTCGCCCGGCTCATGAATAGTTTATATGAGCGTCATATGGGTTGTTTAATCCGTATAGAAGGAGATAAATACATATGGGCGGACAAATCATATGGATCGCTTGAAGAGGCGAAGGAGGCAATAAATGCCGCGCTGCCGGAACTTGAAAAGTCTATCAATCGATTAAAAAAGTAAGTTATGCCATCATACTTCGTTATAGTTAAATGGGAAAAGTATGTAGATTCTGAATATGTCACTAAGGCTGGATATACTATAGAAGCCCCCAATGCCCATGATGCAAAACGGGCGGCAATGCAGCGATACCAGGATGAATGGGGATTTAAAAAAGAATTTATGACCGCATTTATACCCAACGAAGCGCAAATTGACTATAAAGAATCGGCAACCCGTAAATAAAAAACCCCGATCCTAAGACCGGGGGATAAAAAGCAGTAGAATAATTCAGCGATTACTAAACAGTCGGAACGGCTGTAGGAGTACCCTGAATGAGCGTAAGGGCTACGTTTTCTCCGGCAACAACGGCTACGACAGTGTACGGGATAGACAGGCGGAGGTTTTTGGTCACCGGCTGGTTGCTTACCGAATCCGTGTAGGTTACATCGGCAGTAGTGGTTACGTTAGCGGTGCCGCCTGCAATTGCAGTGTTAGTGCATTTGGTGGGGTCGCCTGCTGGATCGGGGGCAGTTGTCAGAACGCTGGTGTTATCACTTGCAAAGGGCTGTACATTGGCGAAGGTTGCCTGTACCAATACATTGGTGTCTGTGTCGATAAGAGCGAGTGTGTCAAGAGAAAAGAATCCCTGGGTGAGTTGTAATGCCATAAAGGTGAATTTTAAATTATTAGGAAGAGTTGTTTGAAAGACTAGTTTTACGTTTTGATGCCTTCTATCATGGGGGATTAGGCGATCTATCAACTGAATCAATGAAGATTCGTTTCTAAGGAGTTTCTGAATTATCTTTTCATCCTCCTTTTCATGATGGCTATCGCCAAAAAGTCCCATAAATTTTTCGTATTTTAGGTGAGCAAATATAGCAATTAGACGCAAAAAACAGTCCAATTATGTCTACAAAGTACAATATTAACGAACAGTCGCAGTGGGAATTAGGCCTAGCCCGGAAAGATAACAATGAGGTAATTCAGGGAGTGGAAGGGCCGGAAGTGACCTTTACAAGCTCCGACGCGGGCGTTTTAGGCGTTGCCGTGTCCGGGAGGCCAAATACCGTAGAATTGCTTGCCGTGGCCCCTGGTATCGTATCCCTGATAATGTCTACCCCATGTACATTCAAAGACCCCCAAAATGGGCAATCAATTACCCAAACCAAGTCTAAAACTATCCCAGTAAGTGTGGTGGAAGATGGATCGGGGTTTGCGGTTACGCTTGGTGACTAAAACTTAAAAAATGTCAATTCTCCTTATCGTTCTGATAATTGTGGTGGCCTGCGTTATTCTTTGGGCCTCATGGCAGTATTTACCAGTCCCATGGCGGTATATCCCCATAGGCTTAGTTATCCTCTGTCTTGTACTCTGGTTATTCTCCCTTACGGGTATTGGTGGGGGATTAGGTACTAGGATTCGTTAGCTTGGTTCATAGATTCCGGCTCTTTCTAATTGATCTTTGAATTGACGCAAAGTGTACATAGCCTTTTTCACTTCGTCTAATTGCTCTTGATCCGAAAGGATGCCATCCGGTTTAACATATCCGCCGTCAAATAGAGAATACCAAAAATCTTCCGTCCCTGTTTGGCAAAAATCTTTCGCCTTCTTTTTGAATTTGAATGTCATTTTTAAGTTGTTTTTAGATTTGAATCGGGGGTTGTTGAAAGGATCATAGCTTGACTCTCTAGGGTAATCAGCAGAATGGTCGCGGAGTTCCCTTTTGAATTTCTTTGCTTCCACTAGAATACGTCCGAACTTATCTAAAACCGGCTGATTTTTAGGAACGAATCGCGCTGGTTCTATCAATACGGCTTTTTCGGCTGGCTCAATAAATACAGTTAGACCCGTTTCTTTAGACAGGGGATTATCGGGAACGCCATACTCATTCAGCTTCACTTTTTTCGGTCTCCCCAATTTCTTTTTCTCTCCTTCTACTAGTACTTTTTTAGGGCCGGGAGGACGACCTCGTTTCTTAGGTTGGTTCATGGTTGTATGTTTTTTGGTTTAATTATCCACTTGGCTACTATATATCTATGATCGTACGGAAAGAACTCTCTTTCAAGGGATGGCATCATAGCGTCTATATGAACCTTAGAAAAGTCCCACACCCATCGTTTAAATATTTTAGAAGTCCCGCTTTTTTGATACGCTACAATAGTATTCATTTAAAATTAAAGTATTAAGGGGGTTATTAAATAGTAATTCCTTTTCGCACCATGTAAGATTCGAAGTCAATGTATTTGGCGTTTGGGTTGTTTTCTAAAACTTTAGCTCTTTCGCCCGCTTGCCATACCGCCTTTAGCTCTTGTACAGTAATTACTATTGCATTGTCGATTATCCTTAAAGGGTGTCCGGATTTCAGCCTTACGTCCGGCGGCTCCATCGAAGATGTAGGATAATCTACGTAAATTTTATCATATTGCTTCATAACTAAAGGGGGTTATTTAAAGAGTTAAAGACGACTAAGTTTAAAATTAATACGGGTGAGGAATACCCTTTTGTTGTCAGACGATACCATTTCATTAAAATCTAACTCGCATTTTAAGGCCTCCAAGGTATCCTTATCTCCCGAAATTCGTATTAAATGATCAAGTTCTTTTGAGGTTCTGAAGGATTTAGACTGAATCTGTCTGGCCTGATCTATAATTTCTTCTCCCTGATGGCTAAATGGGTCTATCCTTTCTGTTTTCTCCTCGGTTGTATGGACTATTGCCACCCCCTTGTCGATAAGGTCAGAAATCGCCTCTTTTTTAGTCTCAGCGATGCCGGGGACATTCAAAACAGCTTCGATTTGTTCCCTAAAGCCATCATGAGCAAACCTAGCCGCCGTGATATAAAATTCTAACTTAGACTTCCATTTAGCCGGGAAGGTCTTTTTCCCGTTCATTACCCCGCTAAGTTGGTTAATGGGCATCTTTAGGTGCATTTCTATTTTTCTCCGACTAGTCCCCATCTCTACTAACTCTTTTAATCTTTCTATGATTTCTTGCTCCGTCATGATTTAATAATATTTAGCAATATTAAGTAATCGTTTATTTAATTCCTAATTTATTTTACTAAACATTGCTATATTTTACTACCCCCCCCCCCAATCCAAAACCATTACATCA
>Ga0193727_1000438_pt1 | contig 16067 bp, 17 predicted proteins | sample H2c2metaG_FD_143051 | JGI IMG/M metagenome (GOLD analysis project Ga0193727, IMG submission 143051) | Soil microbial communities from a riparian zone of the East river system, Colorado, United States - H2c2 | ecosystem: Environmental > Terrestrial > Soil > Riparian zone | place: USA: East River...
ATTGCCTGCTCCAGCACTTGGATCACAAGAACCTCAACCTCGATGTCCCCTGGTTTGCCGAGCTGAACCCCTCGGCGGAGAACATCGCCGTCGTCTGCTGGCGCGTGCTCTCGCCCCTGGTGAAGCCAGCAACCCTCAAACGGATCCGTCTCTGGGAGACGGATCGGAACTTCGTGGACTACGATGGCACGTGACAAGATGAAATCGGCCTCCCGGCACGGCTTCCACGAGGACCATGGAGAGCCCACCGCCGCGGCATCGCCCAAGGGCCCGCCCGTGGCGTTCGACGCGTTGGTGCGGGAAATGCTCGTGCAGCTGGGCGAAGACCCCACCCGGGAGGGACTGTTGCGCACGCCGGCCCGGGTCGAGACGTCGCTCAAGTGGTTGACGCGCGGGTATGGCATCTCGGTCGAAGACGTGATCGGCGACGCGCTGTACACCGAGCAGCACAACAACCTGGTGTGCGTGCGGGATATCGAGATCTACTCCCTGTGCGAGCACCACCTGCTGCCGTTCTTCGGGAAGGCCCACGTGGCCTATCTCCCCAACGGCCGGCTGGTCGGCCTCTCGAAAATCCCGCGCGTGATCGAAGTGTTCGCGCGACGCCTGCAGGTACAGGAGCGGCTCACCGACCAGGTGGCCGACGCGCTGATGCGGGTACTCGAGCCGCGTGGGGTGGGGGTCGTCATCGAGGCGTACCACCTCTGCATGATGATGCGCGGGGTCGAGAAACAGAATTCGAAGACCGTCACGAGCGCGCTGCGCGGCGCCCTGCTGGAGGATGGCAAGACCCGCGACGAGTTCCTGCGCCTGGTGCACGGCGGCCGCGCGGCCGCGGGGTGAGGTGAGCGCCGCCGCTCTCGCGGGAAAACTCGCGCTCGTCACCGGCGCCTCGCGCGGCATCGGCCTTGCCGTCGCTGACGAGCTGCGCGAGGCGGGAGCCCACGTCGTCCGGCTCGCCCGCAGCCTCACCGACCGCACCACCGATCGCCAGACCGATCTGCAGTGTGACATGACCGACCCCGCCGCAGTGGAGCGGGTTGTCAACCGGTTAGGTACCGAGCGGGGCATACCCGATATCGTCGTCAACAACGCCGCTGTGTTCTTCGTGAAGCCGATCGAAGCGACGACGAGCGACGATTTTGCGCAGACGATCGCCACCAACCTCACCGGTCCCTTTCTGCTCGCGCGGCTGCTCGTACCGAAACTGCGGGAGCGGGGCAGCGGGCACTTCGTCACCATCGGCAGCATTGCCGACCACGTCGCGTTTCCCGGCTCCTCCGCGTACGTCGCCAGCAAGTTCGGGCTGCGCGGCATGCACCAGGTGATCGCCGCCGAGCTGGCGCGGAGCGGTGTGCGCACGACGCTCATCTCGCCGGGCCCCGTGGACACCGCGCTCTGGGACGCGGTGGAGCCCGACTCGAAGCCGGGCTTTACCAAACGCAAAGACATGCTGCATGCCGCCGACGTGGCCGCCGCGGTGCTGTTCGCGGTCACGCGGCCGCGCCGTGTTGACGTCACGGAAATGCGGCTCATGCCTGGTAGCTATGCGCCGAGAGGCTAGACAAATGCGGAATGCGGAATGCGGAATTCGGAATCTACAAGCGGGCGTCGCCCAGCGAACGATCTCTCATTGCAACTCCGCACTCCGCATTCCCCATTCCGCATTCGTTTCCGCGCTGCTGCTGGTCGCGACTCCGTGTCTCTGCAGCGCCCAGCTCCCCCCGCTCCCCAATACCGACGGGCGCGGTGTACACGTGCTCGCGCTCGCGGCCGACCGGACCGGCTCAATCTGGGTGGGAACGTACGGACAGGGGATCTACGCCCTGCGACCCGGCGCTACGGCCTGGGAGCACATCGCGTTCTCCAAGGACAGCTCCGCCCATTCTATCTCCTGGGACTTCGTGCACGCGTTCGCGTTCGGCCCGCACGGGGAGATCTGGTACGGCACGGTGGGGAACGGCTGGGGAGTCTCGACCGACAGCGGGAAGACGTGGACCAATTGGGAATTCAAGCAGCTCGGTCCAGAATGGCAGTACGTGGCCCCCAGCGGGATCGTGACACGCGGTGACACCGTCTATATCGCGACGGCGGATGGGATCAAGCTGTCGTTCGATCGCGGGGCGAGCTGGGCCGAGATCACCGATTCGATCGGCACAGGCTCGGCCGCGCACGTGTGGGGGAGAATCGCGAGCCAATACATCAACGCACTGGCGGCCGGGCCCGACGGCAGCCTGTGGGCGGGGCATCTGCGCGGGATTGCCCGCTCGAGGGACGGCGGCCGGACGTGGACCGAGTATCCGGCGCCGGCGCGCGTGCGGGCACTCTTGGCGGAGGGCGACGGCTCCGCGTGGGTCGGCACCGAGCACGGGTTGTATCGCTTCGACCCGGCGCGTGGCGCGTGGATCGACCGCCGGGGCCGCACGTCATGCGGGCCCGGGCCGGTAGTGAAGGGCTGCCGGGTGGAACTTCCGCCCGTCCAGGCGCTGGCGCGCGCGCCGTCGGGAGAGGTGTACGCGGCGACACCAGGCGGCGTGTTCGGCACCGACGGCGACGCCGTCAACAGCTGTGACGCCACGCCATTCGCCACCGCGCTGCTGCCGCTCCCCAACGGAGGGTATGCGGTCGGGCGCGCAAACGGACTCGTGTCCTGCCGGTTCGATCAGGGGGCGACCCTCGTCAGCGTCACGTTCCGCCAGCGCCCCGATACTGAGACGTCCGGGTTACGGCACAGCTGGTTCGCGCGACCGATCGCACTCGGCGATCAGCCCTACATCGATCAGACCTACCGCTACGGCTCCACCATGGGCGGCAACTTCCAGCAACATCAGGGCGTGGAGTTCAACAACCCCGACGGCACGGCCGTGCATGCGATCGGCGACGGGGTGGTGGTGTTCGCCGGCGTCGCCGAGCAGGGGTCGAATACCGTAGCGATCCGGCACGATCGCCGCGCCAAGGGGCCGAAGGGGGAGCCGTTGTTTCTCTTCTCGACCTATTATCACAATCGCGCGCTGCTCGTGTCGGTGGGCCAGCGGGTGAAGCAGGGAGACGTGATCGCGCAGGTCGGCAACACCGGCCGGGCCACCAATGATCACCTGCATCTCGAGGTGCACGCGTCGCCCTACGATTCGGTGTCGCTCATCGTTGATCCCAGCCAGCGCTACCCGCGCTACACCGTCAATCCCGAGTTGTGGATCGCGCCGCTCCAGGGGACCGGCGTCGTCGCAGGGCAGGTGTGGGATGCCGACGGGCGGCCGGTGCCACAGGCGCGTGTGTACGGGTTGCTCAAGGCCGAGGCCCAGGAGACCCCGTTCGCTTACGCCGAGACGTACGGCGACCACAACCATCCCGACCCCGCGTACCAGGAGCACTTCGCCGTGAGCGACGTACCGCCCGGCGACTACACCCTCACCGTGGACGTGAAAGGGAAACGTCTCACGCGCCGCGTGCGCGTGCAGGAGCATGCGGTGACCTGGGTCGAGTTCCGGCTCGATGCACATTGAGCTGACGGAGATGCTGCGCTGTCCCGAGCCGCACGACCTCAACGTGCTGGTGCTGTCGACCGGGGAGATGCTGGGCCGGATGGTGCGGTCGGGAATCGTCGGGTGTCCGGTATGCAGAAAAGAATATCCGATCACGAAGGGGATCGTGGATTTCAGGGGACGGGGGACGGGGGAGGGGGGACGCGTAGATGCGGACGAGCCTCGTGTTACCCTTCCCCCTTCCCCCGTCCCCCTTCCCCACGAGTCTCAGACTCTCCAAGCCCTCCTCGATCTGTCCGGTCCCGGCGGCTTCGTCGTGTTGCTCGGTGGGGCGGCGCGTCACGCGGCGGGGCTGGCGGCGCTCATGGGTGGGATTCATTTCGTCGCAGTGGACGCGCCGGCACATGTCGAGGAGTCGCTGGTGTTGAGCCTGCTGCGTGCACCGGGGGTGATCCCGTTGCGCCCGGCGATGGCGCGCGGGGTTGTCGTCGGCGCTGATCGGGCAGGTGCTCCCTGGCTCGAAGAAGCGCAGCGTGTGCTGTTACGCGGGCGGCGGTTCGTGGTGGAGCGGGAAGATGTCGAGCCGCCGGCGGGGATCACGCGGCTTGCGGTGGGGCAGGGGCTGTGGGCGGGGGAGAAGACGGCCTAAGGCCTAGCCTGAAGCGAGGCGTGCGCGCAACACTGGACGTTGGCGGGACACGAGAGAATAATTCCCGCAGCGGTCTCGCCGTCGTTCTGACGCCGCTGCTATGACGCCACCTCGATGTCCGGGACGCCCGCTGCATCGCGTGGTTCCAGGAGGTGCGTCATGACTTTCATCGAATACTCCCGCCGTCTCGGCCCCGCGATGTCCCTCGCTTTGATCTTCCTCGCGTGCTCCGATCCACCAACCAAAGTCTTCGCCGCCTGCGCAGGCGTCTACGTGGATCTGCCTCCCGCACCCCGACCGTGGGACACGAGCGACGTCGCCCTTGTCGCGGCGATCGCGTCCGAGTCAGGGCACGCCGTTGTCGCCTTCAAGGAACCGGCGAGTGCCCGGATGCTCGAGACGGGATGCCGTGCGCCGGTCAGTGCGGCGACTGTGAACGCGGGACTCGATACGCTTCGGTTTCGGGGCGCGCAGATCATTGACCTCTACGATCTGATGGGGGCTGCACACGTCCGCATCGACGCTTCGCTCGCGCCGACCCTCCGAGCCAATCGGCTCGTCGATTATATCGAGCCCAGACAGTGGAGGCATCTCGATTAGATCTTCGCGGATTTCCGGTGCGGCCTCGGCGCGTCCCCCATGGACACGCTAGTCCCGACGCGGGGTGAAGGCCGCGACGTGAGTTCATGTCTAGCCCCCAATGTGCCAGCGCTAACGAGAAACAGCCCTATGGCCGCGACGCCTCCAGCTCGCGACGCACAGCTGGCCCGCGCGCAAGGCATCCGGCTCGACTTCATCCGGCCCAAAAGTCTGGGAACGTCACGCTCTCCTATGGAGGCTCGCCATGAAGACCCGCATCGCTGCGTTGCTGGTAGCCGGCGCGGCTGTTGCTCTCGCCTGCACCGAGGATCATCCGTCCTCTCCTCAAGCCTCGCGTTCCCCGGACGTACGTGCCAACGGAATTCATGGACAGCGGAGGCTCGCTCGAACCATTGATGATGTCTACGCGGATATTGCCAAGGTCGACTCGACTTTCGGCGGGTTCTTCTTCGACTCGAAGCACGTCCCAGTCGTGTATCTCACAAACACCGCGCGACTCGCTTCGGTCCGCGCGGCAGGCTTGGATGCATTTCTCAGGAGAGGAAAAAAGCTCCCGGGCACGTTCCGCGTCTTGCCTGCAGGCTACGGGTGGGGCACGCTCACGCGATGGTACGCCTGCGCTTGGCCTCGCGTGCTCGGTCTTCCCGATGGGGTCTTAACGGACATTGACGAGGCACACAATCGATTGCGGTTTGGTGTGGCCGTTGCGACCGCGATCGTGGACGTTCGGAGGATTGTGGCCCAATGCGGGATTCCGCCCCAGGCGGTCGCCGTTGACGTCGTGCCGCGGGGCGGGTTCAAGGATGGCCCCCTGAACGAATCGCTCCAGGGTGACGTGCGTCCGATACGAGCAGGCACTCAAATAAGGTGGGACGGTGGTAACGGCAACGGCGCGTGCACAATAGGGATTGTCGGGCGTTCGAGCGAGGGCCTCTTTTTCACGACGGCTGCTCACTGTTCGGTGTATCCATATGTGCAGGACCCGACGCGATATTGGCAAGCTACGCTGTACGACCCTGCCGATTCGATCGGAAGAGAGTTTCTGGATGCTCCAATCATTCACCATGGCGACTGGGAAGGTTGCCCGGAGGGGTACGGCTGCATATTTGCCGACGTCAACATGAGCCACTTCCAGTCTACTGCGACAGCTCAAGTCGGCTTGATCGCCCGAGGGACGACTACGTCCTGGGACCCTAACACCCCTGGGTCACTAGTGCTTGACCAAGCCCATCCCATCTTTGTCACGGGCGTTGACACGTCGGGGGGAGAAGTTGGGGAGACCATCTGCAAGACGGGCCGAACCACGGGCACAACGTGTGGCGAAATCACCTATGCTTGCTTTAACGCTCACTGGAACGACCCCGCCATCTATGAGGGGTACGGCATTTTCAATCTTTGTTCGTCCGAAGCTAACATGCACAGCGATCACGGAGATAGCGGTTCGCCAATTTGGAACAAGACTAGAAGTACCAACGACAGTAAGGTGATGCTTGCCGGAGTGTTGTGGGGGGGGCCGTCTACATCCGTAACCTGGTATAGTCCGTTGGCCAGGGTCGTGGACGAACTATACTGGGACGGGACCGTCACCCTCGTCGCGGATAGTCCTTACGTCGTCGTTCCGCCCCCACCGTCTATTAGCGTCGACCTCACCGGGCCAACCATGATGGGCCCGAGCGACGCGTGCTGGTGGTTCGCGACCGCACACGACGGCACGCCGCCCTATACGTACACTTGGCAAAACGGAGCCTTCGTGGAAACCACTTCCAGCACCTCCGCGCTGTCCAGCACGGGGCCCGTGCATATCACGGTATCGGTCATCGATGCCGCTGGTGGCCAGACGGGCGCGTCCATGGACGCCCAAGTCGACGAGAACGTGACGGGTTGCCAGTAGCGGCACAGGCCGCCGTCCCGCGCTTCCCCGCGCGGGACGGCACTCCGCGGACGATCGCGGGTGGGTGCCTCGCTTTGAATCCCCGACGTCGTGGTTGGGGTTGCGCCCTGATAGGGCGCGCTCGGCCCAGGGTGCGCCCTTACAGGGCGCACATATGTCCCGGGGGTGGTCATGATTTCCACACCTTAAAGCGACCCAAACCCCACTTCACGCCACGTCGCGGTCTGCGCCCAAAACTCCCACAGCGCCCATTGCCCCACCGCCAGCGCTTTCGTTTGCGTCGCATCGCTGTTTTGCACCGTGAGCGTAGAGGTCCCCGTGGCCGTGGTCGTTCGCACGATTTGAAATTGACAGCCGCCCCACGCTCCATTGTTGGAAATCGTCACCGTGCGATTGGCGGTCAGCGGAGAATTGACAAACTGGGTCGGCGTATCGAGGTCGCAGAACAGGGTGACGGAAGCGTCGCCCCGGTCCGCTGCCGGCGCGCGGCGGGGATTATCCACTGCGTATCCCGTGCCGACACGGGTGTTGTACAGGTTCTTGCGCACCCCGTTGTTTGGACCCACTCGGTTGTTGGCGTAGTGGTTTCCGTCCCACGCGTGCGTTCCCCCCGCGTTATCGACAAACCCGTAGGATTGTTGAATCGGGTCGGCGCCCACTTGGCTGTCAATCAGGTTGCCGGTAAAGAGGTTGCCGCCGCCCATCACCGTGAACCCAGGGGAATGCGCGTCGGCGGTGCGGCTGTTGCTCAGTGCGGTCGCCCCGAAGAATTGATTGCCACTACCTGAGACAACGAACCCCTCGCCCTGATTGAGAAATGCGCGCATCCCGTCGAAGCGATTGAAGTTCCCCGTGACGAGGAAGCCCTTTTGAGAGAGTTCGGCCATGTCCGCGAACCCGAACCCATTGGTTCCGCGCCACGCAATCGCGAAGCTGTGCCCGTTGCCGATCTGCCCGGAGGCGTCGGTCACGCTCGCGGTGGCGAAACACCGCTCCATGCGGAGGTCGCTCGCATTCACGTCGAGCACGCCGGTATCCACGTTGGGGCGACTCAACAAGCTGTTCTGCGCGAACACGTCGAGCATGGTCGCGCCGATGACGACATTTCCTCCCGCCGTGCCCAACTGCACGGCGGACAGCCCGAATCGATCGAAAAAGAGACGTTGAAGGTAGGGGTCATGACTGCCGTTGGTCGCCATACGGATCCCGATGGACTTGGGCATCGCCGCCCCTCCGCCGACAATGCTCAGGTCCATGACGGCGAACCCATCGACAATACCAACCACGTCAAAAATCGGCCCGTTGACGCTATCCCCTTTGATCGTCGTCGTGGAAAACAGCGCGTCGGCCGGATAATATCCCCAGGCGCCGACGAGGTGAATATTGCTCGCGGTAATGGTGATGGTGCTCTTGACGCGGCAAATCGCGCCCATCGGGAAGGAGATATTGCCGCCGAGGGCGCCATGCTGCGCCACGACGGCGCGAATCGCTGACCGGATCGCTGGCGCGTCGTCGGCCACTCCGTCGCACTTGGCTTGAAAATCCTTGACATTGTACGGCACCGACGACCCGCTGTCGCGCGGGTTTTGTCCGCGCGCAACCGCAGGACACGCCACCGCTGCCGCGAGGGCACCCCCTAACAGCACGAGCCTGCTGACACGTCTCAGCATTCGGTTCATAACGCCCCTCCCAAAGTGACCGGCGTATCCGCCGTGAAATCGTACATCTGGCTGCGGCGATCACGATAGAGATCTATGCATCGCCGGCCGCATCGCTACCATCTGCCCTCAAATGGTGCAGCCACAGACCCGAGTGCTGAGGCGGCGACGCCATACAGTATTCGCAAGTCAGCGTCGCGGGTACTGGACATCACTCGTCCGGTCGTTAATACTCGACAAGCAGCGTACGCCGTGACGCTGCGGATGATGTTTTGGATGAGGAGGGGCCATGAAATGTTCGAGCCCGATGCTTCTGGTTCGTCTGACGCAGCACCAACTCGCCGTCGTCTTGTCGATCGTTTTCGCGATACTCGCTGTGCCGCGATGCGCCGCACAGGTGCGGGGGACGGTCGAGGTATCCCCGCTCGTCGGCCCCTACCGCTACAAACAGTCCTACGGCTGCTTCTTTGGGTGCATGACGATCAATGGCGAGCCTGTCGAGCCGTGCGGCTGCGCGCCGCCCGGATGGAAGACGACGGCAGTGCTCGGCGGTCGCGTGACGGGGTGGCTCTCGCGGTCGACCGCGCTCGAAGGGACCTTGCTGTGTTCGCCTAGCTCCGCGGTTGACAACCCCGTGATTGGCAGCGCGCGAGGCCTGGTGCGCTTCGCGCCACACGCGCGATTGTGGGCCTACGCCGTCGGTGGGCCGGCTCTTGTGCGCTTCTCCGACGGAGTGTCTGGCGGACACACGTTCCACATGGGCGGTGTGCTTGGAGTCGGCGTTCACCTCAATGCGACGCCGTCGCTCGGCTTCCGCGCTGAAGTCGAACGGTATCTGTACTCGACCGAAGAGTCGCAGGTCCACAACACGTTGTTCGCGACATTTGCTCTCTCGGCTGCCGTACGAGCCGGGACGTGGGGACCGCCGTAAGGCGCCCGTCCGTCGGTCGTCAGCGACGCTGTGGTGATGCAGAATGGAGGAGGCATGAAATTTTCGAGCCCGACGCTTGTTGTTCGTCTGACGCAGCACGTGCCCGCAGTCGTCTTGTGGCTTGCTCTTGCGATACTCACTCCACCGCCGTGCTCCGCGCAGGTCAAGGGAACCGTAGAGCTTTCGTCCATGGTGGGCATTTACCGTCCGAGCGCTCAGTCGTTTACCACGCCTTCGATCTTCTTGTGCCCGAAGGGAGCCCTGTGTCCTAACGTTTCCGCGCAGGACCACCCGCATTCGGCCATCGTGTTTGGGGGCCGGGTGACGGGTTGGATCAGCGAGCGTGTCGCGCTCGAGGGGTCTATGTCGTATTCCCATGGGTTCGTCTCCACACCTACCACCCCAGCCAGGGCCAGCATTGTCACCACCGATGTGCGAGTGCTGGTAAGCACCCGTGGCACCCGCACCTGGGCGTATCTCGCCGGCGGGCCGGCGATGGTCGGTCGTTTCGGCGATGCCTTTACGACATCGACAGGGAGGGGGGGAGTAGTGGGCGTTGGTGCTCATCTCCGTGTTGTACGATCGCTCGCGCTCCGCGCAGAGGTCGAAGACTACTTGTATTCGTTGGACGGGAATCCCCAACAGGATGTCTCGCTATCCCTGGGACTCTCATTTACCTCGCGGATCGGGAGCGCCGAGACGCCGCGAGCTGAAGGGACGCGTGAATGAGGAGGTAGCATGAGGCCTTTGAATCTGATCGTTCGTGAACGCCTGAAGCGGCTAGGGGCCGCCCTGGTTGTGTGGCTCGCAGGTGCGGTATTGACTGGGCCGCGCTGTGCCGCGCAGGTCAAAGGAACGCTGGAGTTCTCGCCGATTGTAGGCACCTACATCCCAATTGCGCACCTGCCCCCCCAGAATTTCCCCTGCCTTCCGGAAGTCTCGTGCCAATCCTCCCGCCATCAGAGCACGGCTATCGCCGTCGGCGCTCGCATGACGGCGTGGGTCAACCAGCGCATCGCCGTCGAGGGGTCGCTGTGGTATTCGCCGAGCGCCGTGACGGGAGAGTTCTCGTCCTCATTCAATGGCGCTCCGCTGGAGCAATCGACGAATGACGTCCCCGCACAAATCGTAGCGGCGAATGCGCGAATCCTGGTGTCTCTTACCAGGCGAGCCGGCACGTGGGCGTACCTGGTCGGTGGGCCGGCGTTGGTTGATCGCTTCGGCGACGCCTATGCCGGCGCGGACGGGACGGCTCGCGCTGGCGGTGTGGTCGGTGCCGGCGCCCACGTTCGCGTGGCGCGATCGCTGGCGATCCGCGCCGAGCTGGAGCAGTACCTCTATTCGTATCGGGGGTCGTTCCAACGGGATCTGGTTCTGTCCGTGGGGCTGTCGGCCGCATCTCGGATCGGGAGCGCGGCGACACCCTGAGTCGACAGCCCAGGTAACCCGAAGAGGAGTTTGCCCACATGCACACACCGATCCGTTCGTGGCTCATCGTTTTACCTGCGGTTCTTGCCACCCCACCAGTCGCGCCCGCGCAAACCTTCCACGGCTTTGCCGGCGGCGCGGGCGGATTGGCGGGGGGCGTGATCTACCATTCGCCCGTGGTCTTCACTGGACAGGCATCGATCGGCCGCAGGATTTCGCCCCGCATCGAAATACGGTTCGACGGGTTCGCCGATCGCTGGGACGGGGGCCCGCAAGATGTTCTTTGCCTCAACGACGCCCTCCCGCAAGAATGCCACCCCCCCACCAGTGTCGCGGGATTCGCGGGGAACGGAGTCGTCAGCATGACCGAACCGGCTCCTGGCCTGCAGCTATACCTCATCGGAGGGGTGGGGGCTTACTACTTCAACCTTAGCCACGGCTCCGACGATGAGTTGGCGTTGGGTGTCTCCGGGGGGATAGGCTGCGCGGTGCCCGCAGGCCACGGGTCCCGAGTCATCCTGGAGGCGCGCTACCACCACATGGTGGACTCGCGGTCTTGGCTCCCGGACATCGTCCCGGTGACGCTCGGCATCCAGTTCTGAATCACAGCATCGCGCGCGCCTCCTCAGGGCGTCACTTAGGCTCCCGCCAACCCTCCTGCGACGCAGCAATACTCCGTCGTGTTGTAGATCACACTCGGGTGTAGTTCGTCCGGAGTTAGCTCCAATAGCCGATTCATCTCGTGCCTGCATTAAGGCATTGTGCGGGAGGTACGGCGCGTGATCGGGCGCACGTTCGCTGAGCACCTGACAATAGGCACGGACCTTGCCATCAGTCTGCGGGTAGATCCTGGTGAAGCGACGTTGTTCTTCTATGTGTGAGGCCGTCGTGAGACTTCTGTGGGTTCTCGGGGTGTTGAGTGTGATGCTCGTCCAGCGCGCTCCCGCGCAACGCTGGGCACCCGAGCATGTCGTCCTCGCCACCACGAGCACCACGTTCATTCTCCTCGACTGGATGACGACCGCCGATGCGATCCGCCGCTGCGGCAATCAAGGCGTCATTTGTACGCCGTCGGTGGAGCAAAATCCTCTGCTGGGCAAGTCACCCAGTCTCACCACGCTGCGCGCGTGGAGTCTCGTAGCCGTCAGCGGCAATCTGGTCGGGGGCCTGCTGTTGCGCCGTCGCTGGATGCGGACGGTGTGGTTCGCGAGCACCACGATGATCGAGTTCATGGTGGTTCAGCACAATGTGCACGCGGGACTGCGGTTCTCCCTGAATTTCTAGCGGTCTACCCCTCCAGCGCCGCCGCGATCGAGTCGTCCTCGGCGTAGGTGCGGTCTACCAGATCCTTGTAGCGCTTCTCCACCACGCGTCGTTTGACTTTGAGGGTGGGTGTGAGCTCGCCCGATTCGATGGTGAAATCGTGCTCGAGTAAGAGTACGCGTTTCGGTACTTCGAATTTCGCCAGCTCGCGCAGCTCCCCCATCACTTCCCGCTCGACCTTGGCGTGTACATCCGGGAGCGCGATCAGCGCCGCGCGTGAGCTGGCGGACAGCCGCCGCTCGCGCGCCCACCGTTCCAGGTTGTCGAAGTTCGGCACCACCAGCATGATCGGGAACTTGCGCTTGTCGCCGAGCATCACGGCGTTGACGACGAACTTGTTGCTCTTGACGAGATTCTCGATCGGCTGCGGCGCGATGTTCTTGCCGCCGGCGGTCACGATCAGATCCTTCTTGCGGTCGGTGATCTTGAGAAAGCCGTCGGCATCGAGCTCGCCGATGTCGCCGGTGTGGAACCAGCCCTCGGCGTCGATCGCCTCGCGCGTGGCGTCGGGTTTGTTGTAATACCCCTGCATGATCCCCGGCCCCTTGGCGAGGATCTCGCCGTCCGCGGCGATGCGGATCTGTACGCCGGGGATGGCCGGTCCCACCGTTCCGATCTTGATTCGCTCGGTGCGGTTGATCGTGAGCACCGGTGAGGTTTCGGTCAGCCCGTACCCTTCGGCAACGGGGAGCCCGCCGCTGTATAGGAATTTCGCGATCTCGGCCGACAGGGGAGCGCCCCCGGACACGAAGAATTTCACGCGCCCCCCCGTGCGGGCGCGCAGCTTGCTGAACACCAGCCGGTCGGCGAGGGCGTACTTGAACGCGAGCCCGGATGGGATGGCGAGCCCCGCGAGCCGGTAGGTGGCCCACGCGTCGCCGGTGCGTTTGGCCCAGAAAAAGATGCGACGCTTGAGGCCGCTTCCCGCCAGCGCGTTCTCGAGCACGCGCGCGTACACCTTCTCGTAGAACCGCGGGACTGACAGCACGATGGTGGGTCGCACCTCCTGCATATTGGTCGCGACCTTCTCGAACGACTCGGCGTAGTTGATGATCACGCCGCCGTCGAACATCGTATACCCCACCATGCGCTCGAACACATGCGACAGCGGCAGCATCGACAGGCACTCGTCCCCGGGGATGACCGTCATCGCCTGGAGCGAGGCTCGTACGTTGGACCACAGGTTGTCGTGCGACAGCATCACGCCCTTGGGGTCGCCCGTCGTCCCCGACGTGTAGATCAGCGTGGCCAGCTGATCGGGCTCCACCGCCAGCGCCTCGCTCCGGAACTGGGGATACTTGCCGACCGCCGCCCGGCCCAGCGCCTCGAGCGCCGCGAAGGTCATCACGCCGTCGCGTTCGGCGGCGTCGAACACGATGACGTGCCGCAGTGCCGGCAGGCCGGCCCGCACCTCGAGCACTTTCGCGAGCTGCGCCGCGGTCGAACAGAACACCGCCACCGCACCCGAATCGCGGAGGATGTATTCCGCTTGTTTGGCCGGCAGGGTGGGGTAGATCGGCACATCGGCCGCCCGCGCGCACAGGCAGGCGTAATCGGCGATCGCCCATTCAGGACGGTTCTCCGACAGGATCGACACCCGGTCGCCGGGGCGGACCCCGAGCTCCCGCAGGCCGAGCGAGACCGCCCGAACGCGCTCCTCGACGTCCGCGTGCGTCAGCGCGACCCAGCGGTCACCCACCTTGTGGCGGTATGCCGCCGGCAGCGAGCGGTGCCGCTCGAGTGCGTCGAAGAACAGGCGGGTGAGGGTCCCTTTCGCGACCGCTGCGGTCATGGCGTGGTTTGCGCCGTCACACGGATGGAGATCGGGTCACTGCGGAGCGTGCCGGCCCGTGCCTGGATCCGCGTCGTCCCGACCTTCTGTCCGATGAACACCCCCGCGGTGGTGTCGGGGAGCGCGAGGATCGTGGTGTCGAAGCTCGTCCACACCACCGTCGCCGGTACGGTGTCACCACGCGCGTTCGCGGTACGCGCGTCCGCGCGGAGTGTGTCGGTCATGACAACGGAATCGGCTACGACGACTGTGATCTGGATGACCTCCGTGAGGTCCGGTGCAAATGCCCCGCATGCGCCTTCCGCCTCTGCCACGGCCCACAGGGTAAGCAGGCTGGCGCCAACCCGGCGCCACGGGTTCAGGGCGCCTCCGCCGAGAGCGCTTGCGAAGGGGGAGGCCCGGCTCCGAGGTCGCGTAGCGCCTGGGTGGCGTGCTCCACCCATTTCTGCCCGTCCGGCCCCTTGGGCGGGTGCACCAGGAACGCCTTGAGGTGCTGTTCGGCGCCGTCGGGGTCGCCCCGCTTCAGCAGCAGAAACGCGAGCCCGTAGTGCGCGCCGGCCAGGCTGGTATCGAGCTCCAAGGCCCTGCGGTAGTGCCGGATGGCTTCGTCGATGCGTCGCGTCTTGGTGAACGCGATCGCCATGTTCTGGAGGATACGGGCATCATTGGGGTGATCACGCAGCGCCAGACGGTACGATGTCAGCGCTGCTTCGTAATCACCCTGACGCTCAAGCGCGAGCGCCTCGTTGAGATAGTCGAGACGCTTGGGTTGGAGCTCGTCGCCTCCTGAGCGGCGGAACAGTCGGCGCCAGAAACCCATGCGCCGAAAATAGCTTGCGGCGTCGTCGATTGCCAATGTAGCTTCCCATCCGATGCCCTCCCGGTCGACGCCTCCCTTCCCCCCCGTGCCGCCTCAGCGCAGGACCGGCCGCGCGCCGCACAAGGCCCCACATGGCGTCCTGCAGGTGGATTGGCCGTTCTTCGGTGAGCTGTGCCGGGCGCTCGCCCTCAAGATCTTTCGCGACTACGATCCCCAGCTGGTGATCGGGATCGCGCGGGCCGGCGTCATCCCCGGGGCGGTCGTCGCCAGCATCCTGCAACGCGATTTCGCCTCGATTGCCATCACCCGGGAAGCGAGCGGCGCCCGGCCCACGGTGATCGCCGGGCCATCCCGCATCGTCACCGGCCAGCGGGTGCTCATCGTGGACGAGACCTGCGACTCGGGCGACACTATGAAGCTCGCCCTCTCGGCCGTGCGCGAGCTGAACCCCGCGGCCGTGCGCACCGCCGTCTCGTTCCGTACGGGCGACTACAAGCCCGACTATTACGCCCTCGAGAGCGGCAACTTCATCATTCTCCCCTGGGATCGTGAGATCATCGTGGACGGCGAGATCGTGATGCGGCCCGACTACGCGGAGAAGCTCAGGGACCTGGCAGAGTGAAGGACCGTCTCACCGACGCGCTGCGCGCGTCGCACGCCGACTACACCGAAATCCGCCTCGAACGCACCTGGACCTCCGTCGTGACCTTTCGCGGGCGCCGGCTCGACACCGCGACCGCGAGCGAGGACCAGGGTGGATTCGTACGCGCCTTGAACCATGGCTGCGGGTGGGGGATCGCCGCCTTCACCTCCCTGGACCAGCTCCCCGCGATGGTCGCCCGGGCGAACGAGCTGTCGCGGGCGGTGCGGCTCGACCGCGCCATCCGCCTCGCTGACGTGCCGCCGCAGGATGCCGACGTGGTCCTCGATCTGGACGGCGACGTGCGCGCCATTCCTCTGGCGGAGAAGAAGCGCCTGATCGAAGCGTACAACGGCGAGATGTTGGCACTGGACGGCCGCGTCGTGGACACCGTCGCGAACTATCACGACGAGGTGACGGAGTACTGGTATGTGAACTCCGAAGGCACGATGCTGCACCAGGTCCGGCCCGAGATTACGCTGTCGGGCACCGCAGTCGCGCGGCGCGACGGCGTGATCGAAAAAGGGCTCGAGTCGATCGGCATGCGGCGTGGGTGGCACAGCGTGCAGGATGCGGCGGCCGGTTTCCGGGACGCCGCGGCCCGGGCCGTGGCTTTGCTCGACGCGCCGGGCGTCGCGGGCGGCACGTACCCTGTCGTACTCGACCCGGAGCTCGCCGGCGTCTTCATCCATGAAGCGTTCGGGCATCTCTCCGAAGCGGACTTCGTGTACGAAAACCCGCAGGCGCGCGAGATGATGACGCTGGGGCGCCGTTTTGGGAAGCCCGTCTTGAACGCGGGTGATAACGGCGCGGCGCCGGGCCTCAGGGGCACGCTGCCGTTCGACGACGAGGG
>Ga0193727_1000441_pt1 | contig 16048 bp, 17 predicted proteins | sample H2c2metaG_FD_143051 | JGI IMG/M metagenome (GOLD analysis project Ga0193727, IMG submission 143051) | Soil microbial communities from a riparian zone of the East river system, Colorado, United States - H2c2 | ecosystem: Environmental > Terrestrial > Soil > Riparian zone | place: USA: East River...
CGGTTGAGATGCAGCGCGCTTTCAAGGAATACAACAAGACCAAGGAAGCCGAAGTAAAAATCAATGATGCCAAAAATGCCGCCAAGAAAGAGTACGACGATCGAGCGGAGTCTTACAAAAAGGCACTGGACGAGATCAATAATCTGAACAAGCAGCTGGAGTCGGCAGCCCTGAGCGCGGATAAGAAGGGCCAAACGGCAAAGGAACGGGACGACAAGATTGCCAACATCAAAAACATGGAGCGTGAGATCAGCGATTTCCGTCAAACCCGCGAACGACAATTGCAGGAGCAGTTAATGCGTGTGCGAGAAGGAATCGTAAAGGAAATCACCGATGTCGTGATGGAGAAGGTCAAAGCGAATCGTTTCGACCTGGTGTTTGATAGATCGGGGATGAGCATCAATGGTGTCCCATTCATGCTGTATGCGCCGGAGAATGTCGATTTTACGAATGACATCATCGCCGTGCTTAACAAGCCAGGACGCGCTGCGAGCTCAACTGCAAAAGCGAACCCATCTGCTTCCCCGGCAAGAGCTGCGAAGCCTTAACATTTAAATTCGACAATTCGGAAATACACGCGAGCTAAACTCGCGTGTATTTTTTTCGTACGAATGAAAAGCAGCGGCCCATATGAAAGGGAGACGATTGAAGAACGGTTGCGGCACGCGAAAATATCGATTCTAATCCGGCCGCGAATCCTGCCGACGATCTTCGGCTTTCTTGCGTTCTGCTCCAGCTCGCTCGCGCAGAATTGGGAGGCGACACTCACCAAGGACCCGGCTGGAAATTTTCCCGAGATGCGCCCGTTGCGTGCGTCCTATCGCTTCGGATGGTCTGGTCTGACGGCTGCTACTGGAGATGTTCACTTTACAAAGCCATCTGAAAACAAGTTTCAACTCGACGGAACGGGCCGAACCATCGGCTTTGTACGGGCGTTGTGGAAACTGGATGTCAGCTATCAGGCCATCGCCAGCCCCGAGACATTGCGGCCGATCGAAGCCCAGCAAATCGAAACTTATCGATCAAAGAAAATTGTCACACATCTGACATTCACAAATAACGGGGTGGCTCGCGCGAGAACAGAGGGTAAAGGCGGAGCGGAAGCGAAGACTCGCCAGTTTAATTTTCCCAACCTGTTCGACTTATTTTCGGCCATGCTTTATTTGCGCAGTCAGCCGCTTAAGGATCGCAGCGTTTACCGTGTCGTGGCCTATCCCGCGACCAACGCTTACCTTGCTACCGTCACAGTAGTTGGCCGGGAAAAAATCGCAGTGCACGCTGGGAGTTACAGCGCAATCAAACTCGATTTGCAGCTCAAACGGATTGGCAAGCATCGCCAATTGGAGCCGCACCGGAAATTTCGCCGCGCCACGATCTGGGTGTCAGATGATGCCGAACGACTGCTGCTTCGCATTGAAGCGCAGGTCTTCGTCGGCACAGTCTTTGCCGAACTGCAATCGGTCGGCTTCGACAACCCCAAATAGCGCGTGCGTCCCGTGTGCCGCTGCCAGCTACAAGTTTGCGCGATGTCACTCGGGAACCCATTCACCGCGAACCGGAGGGCCGGGCGGACCACGCCAACGTCTGCGTGCAGGATCGTAAAATGGCTCGCGCGGCTGCGGTAACAAGCGAAGGGCGGAAAGCGTTTGCAAGTCAAGGCGGCCTGTTACCGGAAGCTTAGCGCGTGCTTGATATGCTCGCAGCGAAAACTCCATTGCCGGCCCATAGACGCCATTGACATCCTCGTGATAAAGCCCCCGTCGCGCTAGCGCGATTTGAGCGGAGACTATCACGTTGCGTTGCACGTCGGGCGGCGCGGTTTCAAAAGGTGTCCGAGCAAGCGCACCTGTCGTAGAAGTATCTGGGGCCATGGGGTTGGAGGGATACACCTGTTGATCTTGCGGCCCATTTGGGAAAGGCCGAACCGGTGCTGGCGTCATGTTCGTTTCTTGAATGGGAGATTGTTCCCCAGGCTTGGGTGCTGCGGGGCTAGGCGCCGCGGGTTTTGCCGCAGGTTGCGCAGACGCAGAAGAGTTAATTCCGAGCGATTGAAGCGTTTCACTGTTGAGCTCACCGTTCACCTGAAGTCCGTTACGGATTTGATAGCGGCGAATGGCCGCAGTTAAATTCGCATTCGTCTGACCGGTGATCTCGCCGTAATAAAAGCCCTGGTCTTTCAAGGCGTGCTGCACGCTTTCAATCATCTGGTCCGCTCGTGCCAGCATAAACGATCCGATGAAAATCAGCGCCGCGATCTTGGCCTTCATTTTGATGCTATTTGACGCCCTCGCTTTTTTGCCTATTCAGCGCTTTCCCGGTTCTGTGACCGCCAATGTCGGCTTACGCTGACTTGCCGCTTCGCGATAGTGCAAAATGCCGTCAGCAACGGCTGCGGCGATCTGGTCGCGGTAATCTTCGCTAACAAGTTTGGAAATATCCTCTTTGTTGGTGAGAAATCCTCCTTCGATTAAGACGGCAGGAGAAGTCACGTTTGCGATCACAAAAAATTGTCCGGGTTGTGTACCCCGATTGATGGCCCGCGTGCGGGCGACCAGCGCTTCTTGAATAAATCCTGCGAGGTTTTGACTTTCAGGATTTGGCAACTCGGAAAGTGGTCGCCATAACAAAGGCAGCCACGAAGCCAGAGAGGAACCCGAGGTGATTTGATGCGAGGCGTAGTAAGTCTCCACCCCACTGGCGACCGGCTTGTTGTCCTCGTTAAAATGAATGCTGACGAAAATGCAATTACTGATGCGATTGGCGAAGGCCGCGCGATCTGCCAGCGAGACGTAAGTATCTCCCAGGCGAGTCATCAATGTCGCGATTCCTTCCGAGTCGAGCAAACGATCGATTCGTCGCGCCACGTCCAGAGTCAGATCTTTTTCGAGTAGCCCTCCGCACATTGCCCCGGAGTCCTGTCCCCCGTGACCGGGATCAAGAACGACTACTGCAAACGGACCGGGTGCAACCGAAGGCTGCGCTGTTCTCGGCTCTGCGGCGGACTTAGCTCTTTCCGTCTGGCGGAACTGCATCCAGACGAAAGACGCCATCATTAGCAACAACCCCGAGAGAGCCAGGATATTCCGAAGCGGTTTCACGTGTGACTTCCGGACGATGATTTTTCCCCATATATTAATCGCGGATCAAAGGGCGTAATTTGCTGTCTGACAACGAACGATAACGGATTGCCCTGCCGGCGTCACGCTCAAGCACTGCCGCCTCAATGCCGGCATTTGCGAGTTGTTCCTGTCGATGTTTCCTGACAGCAGAGCTCTCTGGCAGTTCCTTTGCATCGCTGGTTTGTAAAGTCATGTGCCCGATGCTCCATGCATCGAGCGCGGAGTTGAGGGCCGACTCAAGGTTGGCATCCCGCTCATGCTGGCTTGCGAGAAATGCTTCCATCAGCTCTCTCGATTGCTGTGTCCCGCTGAGTGCGGCAAAGTCCTGTCGCGCTTGCGCGTACGTTGCGCCATTGGCCGCGATCTCGCCATCGTACTCGACTCGTAAAAATAAATCCTCCTCAGGTTGTTCTCCGACCTCGGCAAAGAGCATCCGCGCCAGATACGGTGCCCCATAGACCTGTTCGAACGCGCTCTTCATTACCGGACTGAGCGAGTAATGTACGAGCCGTCGCAATGAAACATCTGTCGCGGACCGGGTGAAGCCTTCAGCGCTGGCCAATTCGATCGCCGCCATACGCAATCGCTCGATATCTCCGGGATGACCAATTGCACCCATGGCAATCCGGTCGTAAATCTCAAAAACCTTCTGGCGCGTCTGGCCGACGGTGAGAAACAAAATGCCGTCGCGATAACCGAGCGACGCGATCGGACTGCCGGGCGCAAGCTGCGCTTCGATGTACTCGCGGCGATTAGCAATCGCTTCGACCCAACGATACGGTTCTTCAATCATGCGACGGTTTCCTTGAACACCGCAGCAATTTTGCTCTCCGGCAAAGTAGTGATGCCTTCGCGCGATACGATCTTGATCAACGGATAAATCTTTCCGCCGCGATCTACGCCGCCGGTTGATGTGTCGGATTCCGCCGCGGTATCCAATGCGCGCAACGCGATCGACACTGCTTCGTCTTCGCCTAACTCCCGTAGTGGTTTCGCGCCCCAGTTGTTTTCGTAATAAAGGATGCCGCGCACCGCCGGCGATCCGGATCCCGTTGCCGCGTAATCGGTCACTTCAAATTGCGCCCCCATGGCATCGTAAAAATAAAGGCGCGCCTCAGGCTTCGGACGAGAATCGTAGGTCGCGAAGATCGGCACCACGACTCCCACGCCCTGCATGACGAACCCGAAATTGTCACGCAACAGCTTGGATAGAGCGCGCACTTTGCCGTCGACGCTCATTTCCTGTAGCTGCGTCCGTCGAAAGTATTGGAACGAGTGTTCGAGCACACGCGCCATTTCCCAGGCCGTCGCTGGTACGCCGGCAATGGCCATGATCGAGTGCCGGTCGATTTCTAAAACCTTGTCCGCGCGGTCGTACACAACCGTGTTACCGGCAGTCGCGCGGCGGTCGCCTGCCACCAGCACGCCGCCTGAAAATTTGAAAGCGAGAATTGTGGTTGCCTCTGTTGGTTGCCACGTTTTCTCAGGTGTTCCCGCTTGCGGTTGCGGATTCGCAGCCGCCGGAGCGAGCAAGCCTTTGCGCCGCAGCAGCGCAGGGAAATCGCCCGCTGCGCCAGAGAAATTCTGGTCAAACGCCACCGGGGAGCGGTCCATTATTGGCCGGTGCGCTGGCGATAGCGCTTGGATTGATTGGGATCCACCTTGCGCATTTTTTTTAAAAGGTCCTTCGTGTCCGGCCGCGAAATATCCGGTGAACGTGGACCTCCACTATCGCCTTGTTTTGGACCCCACGGCGTCGGTTCCACCGGCTTTTGAATGCGCTCAGGCATAAAAAAATCTAAGAGCAAATATTGGAAAGGCAAGCTGCACACTGTGCGTTGTTGAAAAGTTAAACAGTTGAAGCGGTTAAAAGGGTAGAGCCCCGGCACCGTTGGAACGTTGTGACGAAGCACGAATTGATGAAGGACGAAGGAACGAGCAACAGCCGGCGTCATTTTTGAATCGTTACACGTGAGATGGGATTTGCGCTTCAACGTTTTTAACGCTTTAACGATTCAACGTTGCGAAGCGATGACGCTTGCCAGACAAATCTGCTGATGGCAAGGTTTTGCCCCGATGAAGCTCGCATTGATTTTTTGCGCGACATTCCTTTTCGGGTTGCTTTGCGTTGCTTCTGCTCAAACGCCCGCGTCGAAGTCTCGCAAATCAGATGATAATGCTCAACTTGAAGCGCTGGCGAAAAAGATAGACGAACAGAACGCCAAGATTGACGCGCTTTCTCAGGAGATCCTCAAGCTGGAACAGCAAATCGCACACATGCGCCCGGGCGTAATGATCGGAGAAAGTACGCCTTCGACAACTACGCCTACCGCTGAAGCCGGGTCTCCATCGCATCCGGCCAGCGGGAACACGCACATCGTCGCACGTGGCGAGACACTCACCTCTATCGCGAAAATGTACAAAGTGACTGTGGACGAACTGCAAAACGCCAATCATATCGAAGATGGCCGCAAGCTGCAGGCGGGACAGACCATCATTGTCCCCGCTGCGTCGCCCGCACCTTCCAGTTCGCCATCGCCAACAGAGTGATACAAGGCTCGTGAATCAAAGTTGGTTTCTGCGCAAGCACGAAGACGGAAGCACCTTTGGTCCGGTGCGTTTTGACCAAATCGCGCGCTGGGCGGCGGCGGCGCAGATCGCACCACACGATACGCTTTCTAACGACCGGCAGACCTGGGTAAAAGCGCCGATGCTGGCTCAGCTTGGTATGGACTGGTTGGTCGAGCTCACCAGCGAGCATTATTACGGACCGACAACCCTGGATGCCCTCCAGGAATTTATTCGGCTCGGCGAAATCGATGGCGAAACTCTCGTCATCAACACGCGAAACGGCGCGCGTTGCAAAATTCAGGAGATGCCCCAGTTGTGGGAAAGAGGCGAAGCAGGTGCCGGAACTGCCCAAACTGAAATTCAACTGGGCGATCCCGTTGCACCAGCGGTGGCGCGAATGTCGTTTCGCCTCCAGCAACAGATTCGTGATCTCGAACAAAACTTGGAAGAAGAGCGCCGCGCTCTGATGGAAGCCGAGCGACGATACGCTGAGCTAAAAGAAAAATATGAAGCGGTCATTCAGCGTGTCGGAACATAGATCTGTGATCGGCCTACCACGCCGAAGCTTGATGAAGCCGGTGTGCCTAACGAGGTTGCACGCCGCTAAATAAAGACCAGGCAGAAGAGTCTCGTGGTCGTTCCCACGGAAATCTCTCTGTCAGCAGACTGGCAGTTCTTCTTCTGTCTCGGCTGTCTGTGAAGCGACAATTTCTGCCGGCGGTTCTGTTTCCCGCAGCGGGGAGGTTTCGAGCAAACTTTGCTGGCACAGCCGCGTATATTTTCCGCCGAATGATAGCAACTTGTCATGTGTGCCGCGCTCAATGATCCGGCCATGATCGAGTACCAGGATTTGATCCGCGCGCACAATCGTCGAAAGCCGATGCGCAATGACAATCGACGTGCGGTTGGCCATCAGACGCTCGAGCGCTTCCTGGATCAGGCGCTCCGTCGCAGTGTCCACACTCGCAGTCGCCTCATCGAGAATCAAAATCGGCGGATCTTTCAACAGCGCGCGGGCAATGGAGAGTCGTTGCTTTTCGCCTACGCTTAATTTGACTCCACGCTCGCCCACGACGCTTTCCAAGCCGCCTGGTAAACGTTGGATAAATTGCTGCGCGTTCGCCGCAATCACCGCGCGCCATAATTCCGCGTCAGTCGCTTGCGGTTTTCCCATGAGGAGGTTTTCGCGAATGGATCCGTTGAACAAAAAACTTTCCTGCGTCACCACACCGATCGCCTCGCGCAACGCACGCAGGTCATATTCGCGAATCGGTTTCCGATCGATGTAGATTTGTCCGCTGGTGAATTCATAGAAACGCACGAGCAGATTCACCACGGTCGACTTACCGGCGCCGGTTGCGCCCACCAGCGCGACGGTCGCACCTGGCGGCGCGTGAAAGGAAATATTCCTCAGCGCGGGCAATCCTTCCACGTAGCTAAAGCTCACGTCCTGATAGCGAATATCTCCGAGGATTGGACTACGCTGAGGCTCAGCACCCATCGACGGCCGGCCATGGCCAGTCAGGGCCACAGCGCCCGCCTCAGCCGGTTCGTCGAGAATTTCAAATACACGCTCGCCCGCCGCGCGTCCGGCCTGCACAAGTTGATTGAGCTGATGCAGTCGGCTCAAGGGATCGTAGAGAAATGCGAGTAGAATCAGAAACGCGACCAGATCGCCGATCTGCATCGAACCCGTAAGCACCGCGTGACTGCCAAACCCGAGTACCAGCAGCGCGCCAATCGATTCAAACAGCGACATCGACGGGCTGTAAATCGCCCATACCCGCATCACTACAAGTGTGGCGCGTCGCAAGTGGTCGCTTACCCGGTTAAACCGCGCGTGCTCGTCGTTCTCGCGGACGAAACTTTTGATCTGTCGGACGCCTGCCAGATTATCGTGCAGTAGAGCGTTCATGCCTGATGAGGCCCGGCGCTGCAAACGATACCGTCGATGCGCAGTCAGCGTATAGGTGAGCGTGCCGGCGATGAGCAGCGGGAATGGAACGAGCGCAAGCAACGCCAGCTTCGCATTCAGATAAAACATCATTCCCAGAACAATGAGCACCTGCAGAATGGCGACGACGCCCTGCTCGATTCCGTCGATCAACACGCGTTCGACCGAGTTGACGTCCTCGATTACGCGCGTCATCAGATCGCCCGTGGCGCGATTGTCGAACCACCGCAGCGGCAGCAGTTGGATGTGCGAATACAAATCGCTGCGCAAATCGAAGATCACTTTTTGTTCAAACGTGTTGTTTAGGATGATGCGCAGCACGTTGAACCCGTGCTGCAAAAGAAATGCCATCGCCGCGAGTCCGATTAGCGGAAGCAATCTATCCGGTCGATTCGCGCGCACCACGTCGTTGATGACCAATTTCGTGACTGCAGGGAAAACGATCACCATCAGCGTGCCGAGAATCGCGCAGGTCAACGTCCCCGCAGCCATCCACGGATAACGCTTCAAATAAGCAAAAACGCGCCAGACCGTCCTCATAACGCATTCAACCTCAATGCGCGCGTCATCACGTCAAGGTAGGCACGCACAGTTCGCCCGGCGCATTCGAATCGCTTCCAACTTCCGTGTGCTCGATGAGTGCCAGCCTGTAATCCTAACTTTATGTTTGCCAATTAAGATGCCCGGAGTCAAACGAGTAAGTGCGTCCATTCGCGTCATTCGTGGGCGTCTGGTCTTCGCGTAGCTTTTCGATAGGTAGGCAGGATGGGCGCCAGCTCCACAGGCAGGATAGCTGTGCTAGATGTTTTTCGAGAACTTCGTGCCGTCGTTTCCGGAGAACAAGGTAAGAACTACGTACGCCGAGGCCCGTCGGTGGCTCTTCTATGAAAACACTATCCAGAATATTCGCATTTGTTGCATTAGCGGTAATCGTGATCGTCGCGGTCATCAGCTGCTACCAAGCCCCCGCACTCGTCCCCAACCAAAAATTCCTTCTGTACATTGGAACTAAGACGATATCCAAGACGACGTACGTTGAGTGGACAACCGAGGATGAGTTCGACGAAGCATTGAAACAGGTTTGTCAGCATGGAGGTACTTACGAGATTCGTAAACTGAAAGCCGACGGCGAAAAACCGTACGATGCTAAACCTTGTATAGAAATTGTTAAGACTGTTAAGGTCACAAAATCCAAAGTCGCGGACGACGCAGCGGCTGGAGCATCTGCGGCTAACGATCCTAACGCTTTGCACAAGATTGCCGCTGTTAAAGAAGAGGACATAACGAAGGTTCTGAGCGCGCTCAAGTAAGCAGCGGCTCTAGGTCGCTTTCTGAAACCTGGACGGGTCTTGCGCCAAAAGTATGTTTACGCGGCGTGGTTCGCCCTGCATTTCCTGCTGATCTTTTCATTTTCGTGTCGGGAAACGCTGCTGTTGGTGGCGCAGGGACCAACGATTTTTCCTGCTTCCTTTAAGATTTTTTCGCAGAAAGCTGAGACGGCTGTTTCCGTTGCGCTCGGCCAGCATTTGGCCGCGTCAAACGCGATCCGACAAGCGCTTGTAACTTATCTGCATCTTGCCGGAATCGAAACCGGTTATGGCTATTTTGCGCCAAATGTGCCGGGCAGTTACAGGCTCGTTTTTGAATTGCACTATCCCGATGGCCGAGTGGAATACGAGCTGCCATCGGTCAGTGGCGCCGCGGCCGGCTTACGCATAGCCGGGCTGCTGGACACGATTGGACGCACCCCCTACGACGCTCTTCGGGAGCATCTGGTGAAAATGCTGGCGGCATCCATTTGGCGCGAGCATCCCGAGGTGAAGACAATTCGCGCGATATTTGGATCGATCAGGTTACCAAGCGTGCACGAGTTCGAGGAAGGAAAAAGAGAATCGTACCAGTTCTTGTACGCCTACGATTTCAGCCTTCAAAACGAGGCTGCCAAGCCGAACGATCGCTAAGCAGATGCAAGAGTTTAAGGAACGACTATTCGGATTTCTGTTTCCTGCCGAAACCGATAATTGGCTGGTTATCCTACGGCTCGGTCTCGGTATTCAAACAACGCTTTATTCCCTAACGTTGAGAAACGACTGGAATGATCTGCTTGGCGGAGCGGGCAGGGGGGTAAGCAGCAGCGCCGTGGCAGAAGCACTTCTTTCCGTGGAAAGTCATTTTGTCCCGAGACTAGGCTGGTCTGTCACGCTCGGAGAGCACCTTGGTCTGCGTGAAGAGACTGTCCTTGCAATTGCGTGGATTTGTTTACTTGTTGCTGGCTGCGGCCTTCTCCTGGGAGTTGCCTGTCGCTTCTCGGCAATACTGGCGTGGTTCTTACATCTATGCGCAGCCGAGAGCGGAGGGTTCGTGTCATATGGCATGGATAACTTCATGACCATCGGTCTCTTTTATTTGATGTTATCGCCTCTGCCTGATCGTTATTCGCTCGATTGGCAATGGCGGAAATGGCGGCCGAAGGATCGACAGTTACTCGGTTTTTTTCGGCGCGTGTTACAGGTGCATCTGTGTGTCATCTATTTTTTCAGTGGCTTGACAAAATGTCTTGGAAGCGGCTGGTGGGACGGCTCGAACGTATGGCGTTCTCTCACTCGCCCGCCTTTCAACATCATCGATCCCGAGATACTTGTTCGAGGGCAGTTTGTTTTCCCGATTGTAGGAGTTGTTATTTGTCTGCTCGAAACTGGATATCCATTCTTTATTTGGGGCAACAAGACTCGCAGTATCTGGCTGATTTGTATCTGCGGGATGCACATCCTGATCGGACTAGCGATGGGAATGTGGCTTTTTTCCCTTGTTATGATCGTCCTTAACGTGGCGGCGTTCGGCCCTGGTTTGATCCGTCCTGAACACGCGAAAATAAGCATGCAGCCGCAAGGAGCCGTCTCATAATATTGACAGAGCGGCTTTTTAGCCGTGAGTTTTCCCTTGCCTTGCGCCACCCTCGTTTGCTCTCGCCGGCGTGAAAGATATTGTGAGGTTTAAGAAACGGGTGAACGCCCAGGATACGCATGCCGAAGCTAAGCCGGATCTGCCACTCGAGATCGCGCACATCTTGTTAATCGACGTGGTCGGTTATTCAAAGCTGCTTGTGAACGAGCAGATCGAATTGCTCCAGCAGTTGAAGCAAATCGTACGAAGTACTGAATGTTTTCGCGCTGCGGAAGCAAGCGGCAAACTTATTCGAGTGCCGACCGGCGATGGAATGGCACTTGTTTTTTTTCATAGCCCGGAAGAACCGGTCCGGTGTGCGCTCGAGATTAGCAAGGCATTACAAGATCGTCCGAGCATCCGGCTGCGGATGGGAGTTCACAGCGGGCCGATCAACCGAGTCATCGATGTTAACGAGAAAACCAACATCGCGGGAGCGGGAATCAATGTGGCGCAACGCGTGATGGATTGCGGCGATGCGGGGCATATTCTTCTGTCTAAGCACGTCGCCGAAGATTTGACCGAGTATCGCCACTGGCAGGCGCACTTGCACGACTTGGGGGAGTGCGAGGTGAAGTACGGGCTGCGCCTGCACTTGTTTAACCTTTATAAGGATGGCCTCGGCAATCCGCAAATTCCCGAGAAACTCCGGCGAGGAAGAAGGAGACCCGCGTTTGCCGTTAGCGTCCGTCCAATTACTGCTGCCCGTTGGCACAAGGTTGCGCTGGCAATCGCTTTTCTCTTGTTCGCGGTTGCCCTGGTTACCAGTGCCCTGATTTTTTTCAATCGAGCGCCAACAGCGACGATGGCGAGAGCCCTTGGCGCGCTCGCTTCGATTCCCGAGAAGAGCATCGCCGTTCTTCCGTTCGAGAACTTAAGTAACGATAAAGAAAATGCTTACTTCGCTGATGGTGTACAGGATGAAATCCTCACTGGCCTTTCCAGAGTTGCCGACCTGAAAGTGATTAGCCGCACATCGGTGATGCAGTACAAGGCCGGACCGAGGCGCAACCTGCGCGAGCTCGCGACTGACTTGGGCGTGGCGCACGTGTTAGAAGGCACAGTCCAGCGCGCCGGTGGTCGAGTGCGCGTCAACGCCCAGCTGATCGATGCCCGGACGGACAGCCAGCTTTGGGCGGAACGTTACGATCGCGATGTCGCCGATGTGTTTGCAATCGAAAGCGAGCTGGCTGGGAAGATAGTCGCGCAGCTTCAAGCTAAAATCTCTCCAAACGAAAAGGCGGCAATCGAGGAAAAACCAACGGCTGATCTTATAGCTCACGATTTGTACATCCGCGCCAAAACGCTCATCGCGACTGCTGTTTTTAGCACACCTCAAGCGGAGAGCTTGTCCGAGGCCGTTCGCCTGCTGAACGAGGCGATTGAACGCGATCCAGCTTTTGCGCTTGCCTATTATCAACTGGCCCACACTCACGATTTGCTCTACTTCACTGGTATAGATCACACTCCTGCGCGGTTGGCTATGGCGGACGCGGCAATCCAATCGCTCACTCGCTTACTTCCAAATTCCGGCGAAGCGCATCTTGCTCTCGCCAAGCATTTGTACTGGGGTTATCTCGATTACGACCGCGCTCGGAACGAACTTAGTCTGGCACAGAAGAGTCTGCCTAACGAGCCGTGGGCGTTTGTGCTGGCCGGCTATATCGATCGACGGCAAGGACGCTGGGATGAATCGACCAAAAATCTTGAGCGCGGTATCGAGCTCGACCCGCAAAACCCTGCAGGCCTCGAACAACTGGCTGGTAGTTATCGGCTTTTGCGCCGTTACGCCGATGAAGAGAGTGTATACGACCGTGCGATCGCTGTTACTCCCAAAGACGCCGCGCTGCGAGCTTCACGCGCAGAGGTCGAACTCAACTGGCATGCCGATCCGCACCCGTTGATCTCGACAGTCGAGGCGTTTGTTGCCCAAGATTCCAGCGAAGCCAAACACCTGGCGTGGGCTTGGATTCGCGGAGCGCTGTGCAAGCGCGATTACGATGGCGCGCGTCGCGCTATGGATGCGCTGCCCATCGATGGGTGTTACGACGGCACTATTCCGATTCCGCGATTTTGGTGTGAAGGCGTAGTCGCTCAGTTGCGTGGTGATAAAGCGGCGGCGCGCGCTGCATTTACTAACGCGCGAGCCGAAGGAGCTAGGTTGGTCGCAGAGCAACCTGGTTATGCGGAAGGACTTTGTGTGTTGGGGATGGCTGACGCAGCTCTTGGCAACAAAGAGGAGGCGATCCGCGAAGGCCGGCGTGCGATCGAGCTGATGCCAATCACCAAAAATGCGATAGAGGGCCCGTTGTTAATCCAATACCTGGCCCTGATTTATGCGTGGACAGGCGAGAAGGATCTTGCCCTCGAACAGCTGAGTGTCGCGGCACGCATGCCCGGTCATTTGAGCTATGGTCAGTTGCGTCTGCATCCTTACTGGGACCCGCTGCGCGGCGACCCGCGTTTCGAGAAGATTGTCGCCTCTCTAGCGCCAAAGTAAGCGAGAGATTCGCGGCGAAAGGAATGTTGTTCTGAGCGACGCCGCGGTAATCTTACCCGATGCCCAACGAACCAAATCCGCTTTCCGACCGGATTCATATCGAACAGCTGGAAATCTCGACACGCATCGGGGTTCCAGAAAAAGAACGTTCAACCCCGCAGCGATTGACCGTCAGCATTTCTTTCTGGCCATATTACGACCAGCGCGACACGGCCGACGAGATCGACAACACGGTCAATTATTCGATCGTTGCGGAGGAAACGAAGAATTTTGTGCGCGATCAATCGACAAATCTGATCGAGACACTTGCCGATCGATTGGCGACGCATTTGGTGAAAACTTTCCGCATCCAGACGGTCACAGTCGAGCTGCGAAAATTTCCTTTGGAAGATGCCAAGCACGTATCGGTAACTGTAACGCGAACTGCATCCGTCGCCTGAAACCCATCCACAATGCGAACCTGTAGCCGGGATCGGTGATCCCGGCGATTGTTGGTCCCAAGAGAGCGATGCGAAAAGGAAGATTCAGCCAACCCGCGGCAGAACTCGCACAGCGCTACACCGAATCCGTCTCCTTCGATTGGCGACTTTATCGACACGATATTGCTGGCTCGATCGCGCATGCCGCCGCTCTCGCTCGGGCGCGAATCATAACTACAGCCGAGCGGTGTCAAATCGAAAGCAAATTGCAGGTGATCGAGAAGGAGATCGAATCCGGCAAATTCGAATGGGACGCATCGCTCGAGGACGTGCATATGAACATTGAAGCTGCGCTGACGAAGCGAATCGGAGCTGCGGGCGCAAAGCTTCACACAGCACGCAGCCGAAACGACCAGATCGCGCTCGACATGCGGCTCTACGTAAAAGCAGAGATCGCGGAAGTGTCCGGTCGCCTGCGAAGTTTGCAAACCGCCCTGCTCGACGTTGCGGAGCGACACATTGATGTCGTGATGCCCGGCTACACGCATTTGCAGCGCGCGCAACCGATCACTTTTTCGCATTATTTGCTTGGACAGATGGAGGCTTTTGAGCGCGACGCGAATCGGCTTCGTGACTGCCTCGCGCGAACGGATGTTCTTCCACTTGGATCTGGAGCGCTCGCCGGATCGACCATCGTTCTCGATCGCGAGAGAATTGCGCGCGACCTCGGTTTTTCGAGCGTGAGCCAAAATAGCGTCGATGCCGTCGGCGACCGCGATTTTGTATGCGAATTTCTTTTTTGCCTCGCCATGATCGGCCTGCACCTCTCTCGCTTGAGCGAAGACTTAATCATCTGGAGCACGACCGAATTCGGTTTTCTGGAATTTAGCGATTCATTTTCAACGCACTCCAGCCTAATGCCGCAAAAGAAGAACCCGGACATGGCGGAGCTGACGCGCGGCAAGACGGGCCGCCTTTACGGAAATTTGATCTCGATCTTAACCACGATGAAAGCGCTTCCTTCTTCTTACAATCGCGACATGCAGGAAGACAAGAGGGCGCTGTTCGATTCCGTCGATACAATCAAAAGCGCGTTGGACGTTTTTGCTGCGATGTTGCCAGAATTGAAAATCAACCGTGAACGCATGAACAGTTCTACTCGGGACCCAAATCTTTTCGCGACCGATTTGGCCGAGTACCTGGTGAAAAAGAGAGTGCCTTTTCGCGAGGCGCACCAAATCGTCGGAGAGCTTGTTGTGCGCTCCTTTGCGAAAAGCATTCCGCTGGATCAAATCGGCATCGCTGAAATGAAAAAGTTTTCGCCACACTTCGAAGATGACGCAGCGAAGATTTTCGATGTTCGGGGTTCGCTTGCGCAGCGGCGCGCGATCGGCGCTCCGTCACCTGAGAACGTCGCGGCACGGATCAAGCGCTGGAAGGCGAAATTGTAGAGGCGTTCAGGATCGGAGGTCTTCGGCTTTTGACGCAAACGCCGCTACAACAGCGCTTACAATGTTTGCCGCTGAGGACAGCGGCCACTACACTTCACCCGTTATGCAAAACAGCTGGGAAACCGTGTCGAGTGAGCGGCATTTCGCCAACGCGCATCTCGAAGTTGTGACCGACCATGTGCGAACACCCGCGCGTTCGCTCCCACGAGCGTGGACAGTTGTGCACCGTAAAGTAGCCGTGATCGTTGCGCCGATGACACGAGACGGCAAAATCGTTCTCATTCACCAGGAGCGTATTCCGATTCGCACAGCAATTTGGGAAATGCCCTCGGGTCAGATCGACGGGCCCGCCCGGGAAACCCCTGGGCAAGTTGCGCTGCGCGAACTTCGCGAGGAAGCGGGCTATGAGCTTGCCAAGAATGGTGAGCTCATCGCGCTGGGGAAGTACTTTACCTCACCTGGCTTCACCGATGAACGCGGTCACTTCTTTTTGGCGCACCCCGTACAGAAGTGTAAAGAGAGAGCGGCCGGAGACGAAGGAGAATCGATTCTCGATTGCCGCGAATTTAGCGTAGAGGAAATTCGGCGAATGATCGCCGAGAACGAGATTCGCGATGCCAACACGCTAAGCATTTGGGCGCGGCTCTGGGCCCGTGATCTCCTTCCCGTTAAAGAGTGCTGACCGCTCTGGATTTGATTATTGCCGGTTGTTTCGGATTTCGATATTCGGATTTCGTATTTTGATCCAATGCCCCTGAGAGACATTTTCAAATTTCGCGAGCAACCGGAGAGGGAAACATCCAAGCCGTTTCTGGAGCACTTGGAAGACTTGCGCTGGACGATCGTAAAGATGGCGATCACGCTCGTTGCGGCGATGATCGTTTGCTTCGCATTCCGCTCGACACTTGTGCGGGTACTGCAGGCACCGTTGCGGGACGTCGGTTCACAAATCGGAACGCTCAAAGCTCTCGGCATCACCGATTCTATCGTGATTTCGTTTCATCTGGCGTTTTACGCCGGCATCGTTATCTCCTTTCCGCTTCTGCTCTATTTCATGGCGGAGTTTGTGCTGCCGGCGTTGACCGTCGTAG
>Ga0193727_1000442_pt1 | contig 16041 bp, 15 predicted proteins | sample H2c2metaG_FD_143051 | JGI IMG/M metagenome (GOLD analysis project Ga0193727, IMG submission 143051) | Soil microbial communities from a riparian zone of the East river system, Colorado, United States - H2c2 | ecosystem: Environmental > Terrestrial > Soil > Riparian zone | place: USA: East River...
TCGCGGATGCGGGCAAGGTGGCATCCGTGCGATCAGATCTCGACCTGACCAATCTGCGACGCGACTTCGGTTTCAGCGCGAGCATGATGAAGGGATGGGATACCGCGGCGAGGATAGACGTCGCTTTCGGGAGTGGCGAGGGTGCCCGCGTTTATCTCACGATCGGTGATCTGAACCCATGACGCCTTTACGCCGCGTTGTTCCGCTTTTCATTCTCGCGGTCGCGTGCTCGCCCAGCGCGCGCCCGACGGTCGATCCCGTCCGGTTGTCGCAGCTTTGGGAGCCGCCGACGGATCTCGAGAGCCGCGATCTGTTCTGGGGATCGGGCGGAAAGAAAAACGCGCCTGATCCCAATGAGCTGTACGAATTCAAGGAAGAGAAAGCGGTCGGCACCCAGCCGGGCTACGACGTCAAGGACTCGAAGGGTCGCGAATGGAGCACCAAACTCGGACCGGAAGCGAAGCCGGAGGTTGCGCTCTCCCGACTGGTTTGGGCAATCGGCTATCGCCAGCCGAGCGTGTACTACCTGCCGCACTGGACCTTGGTGCGAGATGGAAAGAAGATCCCGCAGGCGGGCGCCCGATTCCGTCTCGACGATACGAAGAAACTCGAGGAGTGGCCGTGGCGAAAGAATCCGTTTCTCAACACCCAGGAGCTCGAGGGGTTGTGGGTCTTCATGGTGATGACCAACAACTGGGACATCAAGCCCCAGCAGAATGCGTTGTATCGAATGAAGGGCGACGCTCCAGGTCCGAAGGAGCAGTACGTCGTGAAGGACCTGGGCGCATCGCTGGGACGGACGGCATGGCCCGTCGGCGGCACGAAGGGCGATCCCGCAGGATTCGAAGAGGAGCCTTTCATTCTGAGCGTCGAGGGCAATCGCGTTCACTTCGCTTACAAGGGAGGCTGGCTCGAGCCGCAGCTCTTGCGTAGCGTGACCCCCGCCGACGTGCGGTGGACATCTCAGCTGATGGCTCGAATCACCCCGAAGCAATGGAGCGACGCGTTCCGAGCTGCCAGCTTCAGCGAGGCGGAAGGCGCCAGGTTTACGGCGCGTCTCAAGCAAAAGATCGCCGAGGGGCTCAAGCTCGACGGGTACTAGGGCACCGCCCGATTCCGGGCACAGGTTTCGCTTCTCTTTCCCCTGCTTATACGAGAATCTGATGGGAGACAGCGTGGAAACCGGAACTGCATTCCTCAAGAGCCAGATCGATAACACCCTAGCGCAGCACAGGGCCTTTCTCAACGCGCTCGAGGACCACGAGGAACGGGCCAACGATCCACGTTTCAGCGACCTGTGCGCGCGCCATATTCCCCACCTGCGCGGACACCATCGGATGCTCGAGGAATACCAGTCCCAGCTTGGAGATGACGACCATGTCGCGGAAGCAATGGCCGGTGCCGTAGTGGTGGTGCGACCTCTCGCCGACGCGGCGCGCGAGAGCGACTACCTTCGGCTCGTCGGTGACATCGTGTTGGCGCGTCAATCCGAGGACACGTTCAAAACCTTCCGCGAAGCTGGGAAAATGATGGGCAACCGGACGCTCCAGGAGATCGGAGACATTGGCGAACGCCGCCACGACGCCTTCGTCAAAGAGGCCAACAGGCTCGCTCAGCACATGTTCGTGGAGCGCGCCCAGGGAATCGACGGCGCCGAGCGTCGTCCGCGCTCCAGCGACCTCGAAGCAACGATCTGAGCGCGATCACCGCGGCCATCGCGGCGGTAATGCCGCGTCGCATCGCCCTGACACCGTCAACCCGCGGCGCTAACTTCTCCCCATGACCGACGTCGTATCACTCGCCGCGGAGCTGGTTGCGATTCAGTCGACGACGGGCTCCGAGGGGCCGGTCGTTGACTACGTGTCGCGCTGGCTGGTCGCGCGCGGCTGGAACGTAACTCTCCAGGAAGTCACTCGCGGAAGGGCGAACATCTGGGGGTCGAGATCGGGAGGCGATGGAGGCGTCACCTTCTCAACTCATCTCGATACCGTTCCGCCATTCGTTCCGCCGCGTCTCGAAGGAACGCGCCTGTTTGGCCGTGGCTCATCCGACGCGAAAGGAATCGCCGCGGCGATGATGCTCGCGGCTGACCGCCTCGCCACCGACGGCGAGAAACGCGTGGGCGTGCTCTTCGTCGTCGGCGAGGAAAAGGGGTCCGACGGTGCGCGCGCCGCGAACAACCTTCGCGCGAAGAGTCGCTTTCTGATCAACGGCGAGCCAACGGAGAGCAAGCTGGCCAGTGGCGCCAAGGGCTCTCTGCGTGCGACGATCCGCACCCGCGGTCGAGAGGCGCATTCCGCCTACCCGCACCTTGGGCGCTCAGCAATCGAGCCGCTGATCGAGCTCTTGCCGACACTGAGGAAACTTCCGCTGCCAAAGGATCCAGTGCTGGGCGAAACCACTGTCAACATTGGAACAATCAAGGGCGGCACCGAGGCCAACATCATTCCCGCGCACGCGGAATCGGAGATCATGTTCCGCCTTGTTGGCGACGTCGAGCCGATCAAGAAAATGGTGCTCGATTGGGCAAAGGGTCACGCGGACGTGGAGTTCGGCTCGCACATTCCGGCGCAACGATTCGCGACGGTGCCCGGGTTCGAGACAGGAACTGTCGCATACACGTCGGATATTCCACTTCTCTCGAGCTGGGGCGAACCCCTGCTGTTCGGGCCCGGCTCGATTCACGTCGCTCACACACCGGACGAGTACATTGACGTCGAAGCGCTGAGAGCGAGCGTCGAGACGTACGAGAAACTCGCCAAGACGCTTCTCGCCAGATGACGACGCCGCCGATTCCAGGAAAGCGCAAGGGCAAGTGGCCCGTCGCAGTGCTCGGCGCCACCGGCGCGGTCGGGCAGATGTTCGTGCGGCTCCTCGCCGATCATCCGTGGTTCGAGATCGCGGAGCTGGCGGCGTCGGAGCGATCGGCCGGGAAAAAATACGGCGAGGCGACGCGTTGGCTTGAAGGACCACCGCCGCCGCAGGCGATCCAGAATCGACGTGTGATCGCGTGTGACCCCGGCGTCGTGACCGCGCCTATCGTGTTCTCCGCGCTCGACGCGGTTGTTGCCGGCGAGGTGGAGATGGCATTCGCCAAGGCCGGAAAGTTCGTGCTCAGCAACGCCAAGAATTTCCGGATGGAACCGGACGTGCCCCTCGTGATTCCGGAAGTAAATGGCGATCACCTGGCGTTGATCGAGTGCCAGCGGGAACGTCGCGGCTGGACCGGCGCCATTGTCACGAACGCGAATTGCTCGGCCACTGTCGCCGCAGTTGCGCTGGCCCCGTTGCATCAGAAATTTGGAATCCGGCAGCTCTTCCTCTCGACGATGCAGGCCGTGTCGGGCGCCGGTTATCCCGGCGTGCCGTCGCTCGACATCCTCGGCAACGTGATCCCCTATATCGCCGACGAGGAGCCGAAGCTGGAGCGCGAGATGCTCAAGCTGCTCGGCACGTACGAAAACGGCGAGGTGACGAGCGCGGCATTCAAGGTGAGCGCGCACACGAACCGCGTTCCGGTGGAACACGGCCACACGATCTGCATGACGATCGGCTTCGAGGAGAAACCGACTCCAGAGTCCGCGACCGAAGCGATGCGGACCTGGCAAGGACTCGCTTCAACCCGCGGGCTCCCGACGCGGCCGGAGCATCCTCTGGTCGTCACCGACGCGCCGGATCGCCCGCAGCCAAAGCGCGATGTCAACGCCGGCGCGGGCATGACGGTGACGGTGGGAAGAGTTCGACCCGACGCGGTGCTCGATCTGCGCATGGTGGCACTCGGACACAACACCGTTCGCGGAGCGGCGGGCGGGTCCGTGCTGAATGCGGAGCTGCTCGCGTCCAACGGCGCTCTCGACTCCGCGTGATCGTCGTAAAGTTTGGTGGGACATCGGTCGGCGATGCGGAGGCGATCGAGCGCACCGCTGAAATCGTCAAAGGCCGGCTCGATCGGCAGCCGGCAGTCGTCGTCTCCGCTCTTGGCGGAGCGACCAATTCGCTGCTCGCGATCGGAGAGCAGTCGGCCAAAGGACATCTGATCGGCGCCCTGCGTGGAGTCGAGACACTTCGCGACCGCCATTTTGAGCAATGCGAAAAGCTCCTCGGCAGTTCGACGGAAGCCTCGGAAGTTGCGGCCGAGATGAGCGCGAGCTTCGACGAGCTGGCAAGCCTGGCCGAAGCGCTCTCGGTGCTCGGCCACGCGACTCCGCGCAGCTTCGACGCGATCGCGGCGTTCGGAGAACAGCTCTCGTCGCATCTCGTCGCGGCGTTCTTTAAGCTTCGGGATATTCCAGCCGTGCACCTCGATGCGCGCGACATTTTTGTCACTGACGACGCGTTCATGTCGGCAGAGCCGCAGATCGACGCGATTGCTGAGGCCGCCCGAGACCTGGTACAGCCCCTGATCCAGGAAGGGAAAGTGCCGGTCATGGGAGGGTTCATCGGACGCACCGCCCGTGGAATCACTACGACACTCGGACGTGGTGGATCGGATTACAGCGCGTCACTTCTGGGCGCCGCACTCCACGCCGATGCGATCGAGATCTGGACGGACGTCGATGGCATGCTCACCGCGGATCCCCGCGTCGTGAAAGGATCCAAGCTGATCGAGCAGATCCGCTTCGACGAAGCATCGGAGCTCGCCTCGTTCGGGGCGAAGGTTTTGCATCCGAATACAATTGCGCCCGCGGTGCGTCTCGGCATTCCCGTTTTCATTTACAATTCGCGCAACCCCAAGGGCAAGGGAACCCGGATCACGTTCGACGCTCCGCGGCGCGCGGTGAGCGCGATCGCCGGCAAGGGCGGTATCACAGTGGTAAAAGTCGGTGCTGCCAAGATGCTGTTTGCGCGCGGTTTCCTGAGGCGCGTCTTCGAGATCTTCGAGCGCAACGGCATTTCGGTTGATGTCGTGGCGACATCGGAGGTATCCGTATCAGCAACGGTGGACGAAACCTCGGGATTGGAGTCACTGGTGGTCGAGCTCTCTCAGCTCGGTGACGTGTCGGTCGAGCGCGATCGCGCGATCGTCGCCGTCGTTGGAGCCGCAATCAGTGAGGATAGCGCGGCGATGGGCCGGGCAATCGGCGCCCTCGACGGGATCAAGGTTCACATGATGTCGCTCAGCGCGACCGGGATAAATCTCACGATGATCGTGGATGGAGATCAGTTGAATCCGGTCATGGAGCGTCTGCACGACTCGTTCTTCGCGCGGGACCGCAAATGACAACGCGAAAGATTGCGGTGATCGGTGACGGCAAGATGGGTCAGGCAATCCGTCAGCTGGCTGTCGAGAAGGGCTGGACGGTAACGGCGCTAGTCGGCGAGCGCGAGAACGCGGGCGGGAAGGGAATCACCGCTCAGTCCCTCGGAACGCCGGAGGTCGCGGTGGAATTCACCCAGCCCGACGCAGCGATTGAAAACATCACCGCCTGTCTTCGCGCCGGTGTGCCGATCGTGGTCGGCACCACAGGCTGGTACGACTCGCTGAGCGAGGTCACGCGCATCGCGAAGGAGACCGGGACGCCCTTCCTCTGGTCGCCGAATTTCTCTCTCGGAGTCAACGTTCTGATCGAGCTCGCCCGTTATGCCGGCTCGATGATGCGCTCGCTCGAGGACTTCGATGCACACATCGTCGAAACCCATCATACAAAAAAGAAGGATGCGCCTTCGGGCACTGCTATCGCGATCGCCAAGGCCGCGAGCGATGCTCTGGGGCGGCCGATTCCCACCACGAGCGTGAGAACGGGCTCTGTGCCCGGCACTCACGAGGTGATCTTCGATGGCGCGTTCGAGCAGCTGTCGCTCACGCATGTGGCCCGGGATCGGCGGGTGTTCGCCGAGGGAGCGCTGAAGGCGGCCGACTGGCTCATCGGTAAGAAAGGGGTCTTTACGATGCGCGACGTCCTGGAACTGCCTGCACGAGGGTAGACCAGGCTGTTACGGTGGAAACTCGGACAAAGAGGCTCAAGTGAAACCCCGGAATCCTTGCGACGTAATGAACATCATGGTGAACCGTGGCGTTTCATTGGCGATCATTGTCGGCGCCCTGGCCGTGGCGGGCTGTCGCGGCAACGGGGATTCAGACCCGGTTCCGGCGAGCCTGCCCGGGAGCTATGCCTACGATGCCAGGGGATCGACGTTCAAGAAGCAGTGGGCGTTCTCCACCCGGCTCGATCTCACGCCTGACCGGCATTTCACGCTCACGCTCGACAAGACTATCGACGGCAAAACTGATCCAACGGAAACATCTACAGGCGCTTACGCGGTCGACGGCGACCACATTCTTCTTCGCGAAGTTCGTCCTGCAATTGGCGTGTCCGAGGACGTTCACAAGCTCCAGATCAAGGCGGATTCCCTGATCGCAGAAGTTGGCTGGACCGGGGAATTGTTTCTCAAGGGAGTGGGCGCCCCCAACATCGTCTTCGTGAAACAGCGCGGCAGTTAGGCCGGATTCGCTCTCCGCGGCGAGTGCCGCGTATCTTTAACAAATGAAATCCCCGCGTCTCTCCGGCTGCGGAACCGCGCTCGTCACTCCATTCACGAAATCGGGTGAGCTCGACGAGCGCTCGTTACGGTCCTTTGTCGACTGGCAGATCACGAGCGGAGTCAACTTCGTGGTTCCCTGTGGATCGACTGGCGAGGCCGCGACGATGACGGCGGCTGAGCACCGGCGCGTGGTCGAGATCACCGTCGAACAAACGGCCGGACGCGTTCCCGTAGTAGCTGGGGCGGCGTCGAACGACACCAAAAAGGCAATTGCGCTGTCGCTCGAGATGCAATCGGCTGGCGCGACGCACCTGCTGCACGCTTCGCCGATGTACAACAAGCCTCCGCAGAGGGGAATCGTCGCGCACTTCCGTGCCATTGCCGACGCGGTTCGAATTCCGATCGTCGTCTACAACGTCCCTGGTCGCACGGCCAGCAACATCGACGCTGCGACGACGCTCGAGCTTGCCGAGCACGAGAACATCCTCGCGGTGAAGGAGGCGTCGGGGAACCTGGCGCAGATCGGTGAGATCATCCGACACAGGCCCGCGCGATTCTCGGTGCTCTCGGGCGACGATCCCGTGACTCTCCAGGTCATGGCGGACGGCGGAGACGGCGTTGTCTCCGTCACGTCAAACGTGACACCACAGCTCGTCGTGCAGCTGACCGATCTTTGCGCGGCAGGAGATTTTGGCGCGGCGCGCGCGGTCAACCACCGCCTGGCGGAGTGGACTGCCGCCGCGTTCGTCGAGTCCAACCCGATTCCGGCGAAGGCCGCGCTCGCTATGATGGGCCGCATGGCAAACGTTCTTCGCCTGCCACTTGTCCCCCTTCACCAGAAATTCGAGCCGACGGTGCGGGCTGCTCTTGTATCCGTCGGCGCTCTCACCGCGTGAGCGTGTCAAACATCAGAGAAATCGAAAAGCGCGTCGATGCGATAGCGTCCAAGCCTGCGGGCGTAGAACTCCCCGACGATGCGCGGAGCGTCGTAAGACAATTGCTCGACGCGCTGGAACAGGGAACCGTGAGGGCCGCCGCAAAGGACCCGGCGACGGGGGAATGGCGCGCGGTCCCCTGGGTGAAGCGCGGAATCCTCCTCGGATTTCGCGTCGGCGGAATGATTGACATGTCGATCCGCTCCTCGATCGACGACGTCGCTCTTGCCTTCTTCGACAAGGACACCTATCCGCCGCGGCCGCTGACGCTGGCCGATGGCATTCGAATCGTGCCGGGTGGCTCGAGCATTCGACGCGGCGCCTACGTCGCGAGCGGTGTCGTCTGCATGCCGCCCATGTACATAAATGTCGGCGCATATATCGGATCCGGGACGATGATAGACTCGCACGCTCTCGTGGGCTCGTGCGCCCAGGTCGGCGAGCGGGTTCACCTCAGCGCGGCGGCGCAGCTCGGCGGCGTTCTCGAGCCGGTGAACGCATCCCCCGTCGTGGTTGAAGACGATGTCGTCGTCGGCGGCAACTGCGGGATCTATGAAGGCACCGTCGTGCGCCGGCGCGCCGTGATCGGCGCGGGCGTCGTTCTCACGAGGGGAACGCCGGTCTATGATCTCGAGCGCCAGACGGTTCACCGCGCGGAAAACGGCAAGCCACTCGTGATTCCCGAGAATGCTGTGGTCGTACCGGGGGCGCGCGCGGTGAAGGACGACTGGGGCCAAAGCCAGGGTCTCTCGCTGCAGACTCCAGTGATCGTGAAATACCGCGACGAAAAGACCGACGCGGCAACAGCGCTCGAATCTTGGCTCCGCTGAAGGTCTCCGGCACCATTCGCGTGCCGGGCGACAAGTCGATCTCACACCGCTCGCTCATTCTTGCTTCGCTAGCGGACGGCGAATCGCGCATCCGCGGGATTCTCGACTCGGAGGACGTCCGCGCCACAGCCGAAGTGCTTCGCTCGCTTGGAGCCGCGATTCCTCCGCTTTCGGATGAGATGCTGGTGATAGGCGGCGGGATTCGCGGGCTTCGGCCGCCTCGCACCGCGCTCGACTGCGCGAACAGCGGTACCACCACGCGCCTCCTCGCCGGCGTCGTTGCGGCGCATCCCTTCTCGGCGCGCTTCGAAGGAGACGCGAGCCTGAGCCGTCGCCCGATGAAGCGCGTCGCGGAGCCGCTCACCTACATGGGCGCGCAGTTCGACTTCGAGCACGGCGACGGACTGCCGATGACCGTGCATGGCGTCGACCTGAGAAGCATCGACTGGGACACACAAGCATCGAGCGCGCAGGTGAAGAGCGCCATCCTGCTCGCCGGTCTCGTTTCCGGAGTCGAGGTCCGCGTGACGGAAAAGTCGCCCTCGCGCGATCACACCGAACGAATGCTGCGCGCCATGGGCGCTGACGTCGAGACCGATGGCAATCAGGTTTGCCTGAGACCATTGAGGCGACTCACCGCCATCGATATCGATGTTCCCGCGGATCCTTCGTCCGCGGCATTTTTCGTCGCGCTCGCGTCGCTCGCGGGCGCTGGAGAGTTGGAGCTTACCGACGTCTGTCTCAACCCGACGCGCACGGGCTTTCTCGATGCGATGACGCGGATGGGCGCGGAAGTACAAAGGACTTCGAGCGCCAATAGTGGTGGCGAAGCGATCGGATCGCTGCGCGTGCGTCCGGCTCGGCTCAGGAACGCCAGAATCACCGAAACCGAGGTGCCCTCGCTCATAGACGAGCTGCCGCTGCTCGCGTGCGTTGCGGCGGGCGCGGGCGTGGAGCTCGAGATCACCGGCGCGGCTGAGCTGCGTGTCAAGGAGAGCGATCGGATCAGCGCGGTCGTGCAAAACCTTCGCGCCGTGGGCGCGAAGGCGGAGGAGCTTCCGGATGGACTCCGCGTCCACGCAGCGCGGCGAGATCTGTCCGGCACGATCGACCCACGTGGCGATCACCGGATCGCGATGGCTTTCGGAATCCTCTCCGCGGCTTCTGGAAATCGAATCACAGTGTCGAACCCGGAGTGCGTGGCCGTGTCGTATCCGCGGTTCTGGGACGACCTTCGCCGGGTCACGGCATGACGCAAGGCGTTACAGCACGCGACAAGGGCGCGCGAAAGACATTCGTGATCGCGATTGACGGACCTGCCGCGTCCGGAAAATCATCCACTGCGCAGATGGTGGCCGAGAAGCTTGGCTATCTCCACGTGGACTCGGGCTCGCTCTATCGCGCGGCGACGGCGGCGATGCTGCGCAGCGAGAAAGTTGCATCGCAATGGACCGAGCAGGCTGTCCTCGAAGCGGCGCGTCCGATCGAGCTGCGCGCGGCTCGCACCTCCTTCTATCCCGTGCTCGAGGGCCGCGCGATCGAAGACGAGATACGCGGCGCTGAGGTGACGGACAACGTTTCGCGCGTCGCGCAGATGCCGCTGGTTCGCCAGTGGGTGAACGAGAAGGTGAAGGGTGCCGCGAGCTCTGCGGATGTCGTCGTGGATGGGCGCGACATGGGCACAGTCGTTTTTCCCGACGCGGATCTCAAGATCTTTCTCGTCGCCGACTCGCGGGAGCGCGCGGCGCGGCGCCTGCGGCAGCGCGGCACGCCGACTTCGCAGCAACTCCTCGATGACGAGACAATGCGGATCATCGAACGGGACATCCGGGACGCGGGGCAGACCGTTCCGGCGGCTGATGCGGTCGTAATCGACACGACCGGTCTAACTCAACTGGAGCAAGTGGAACAGATTGTGACTCTATCCAGGCAGGGGTCCGGGTAGCCAATGGACCCGTTGCTGGTAACCTCGTCGGGAAGCAGAAAGACCCGGAGGATGTCGCGAATGCGTCGTTTCACTGATCGCGCAGGGGTTGATTGGAGTGCGTTCGAAAGCGCGCGGGGCGATGGTCTGCCCGATCGCCGGCTCAAGCCCGCGAGCGTGACGGTCGCGTTTCAGTGTGAAGATGGGAGTGAAGTCGCGATGGACCTTCCAGTTGGAGCTCTCGAGGGACTTTCCGACGAGCAGCTGCTTCTGCTGCTGACCAAGGGTCTTAAATAGCCCAGTAGCGATCGGCGCGCTTCGATCGACATCCACAGAACTGAAGCAGGGGGCTGTCAGCTGACCACGCTGGTTAGCTCGGCGCTGTCATACTCGCAACAATTTCACGCAACAATTCCGGCAGCCCTGCCAAGTTGACCTCCGGTCACCAACCGCCTACATTAAAAGGCTTGATTCGAACGCACTCAACCCTTTAACCAGCAACATGATAGACTCCCCAACCGATACACAAACCCAAACCGGCACGACGCTGACCGCGCGAGAGAAGCGCGATCTGCAGAAGGCGCAGCTGCGTCCGCTTGCCAACCTCAGACCCGAGCTCTACGACGAGGACGATTATTCGCAGGACGAGCTCGAGACAATGATGGAGATGTACAACGGGACGATGGCTTCCATAGAGGAAGGCGAGATCGTCAAGTCCCGTGTGCTCGATATCCGTGACAACATGGTCGTCCTCGACATCGGATTCAAATCCGAAGGGACGATTCCGCTCGAAGAGTTCAAGGATCTTCCAGACCTCAAGCCTGGCGACGAAGTCGAAGTTCTCCTCGAGCATCTCGAGGACCAGGAAGGCTCCGTCGTCCTCTCGAAGAAGAAAGCCGACTTCATGCGCGTGTGGGAACGCATCCGCGTTGCCTACGAGAATGACGAGCCCGTGCGTGGTGCCCTGATCAAGAAGATCAAGGGCGGCGTTGTCGTTGATCTCATGGGAGTCGATGCATTTCTCCCGGGATCGCAGATCGCGCTTCGTCGCGTTCCGAACGTCGACGAGCTGCTCGGCCAGACCTTCGACTTCAAGATCATCAAGCTCAACAAGCGCCGCCGCAACATCGTCGTCTCACGCCGAGTGATCCTCGAGCAGGAGAGGGCAGGGAAGCGCGAGAAGCTGATGAAGGAGCTGCAGAAGGATCAGGTCCGCAAGGGCGTGGTCAAGAACATCACCGACTTCGGTGCATTCATCGATCTCGGCGGCGTCGACGGACTGCTCCACATCACCGACATGTCGTACGGGCGCATTCAGCATCCGTCCGAGATGGTTCACATCGGGCAGGAGCTCGAGGTCAAGGTTCTCGACATCGATTGGGATCGCGAGAGAATTTCACTCGGACTCAAGCAGCTCCAGAGCTACCCGTGGAAGGATGTCGCCGAGAAGTATCCGGTTGGCACGCGCGTCAGCGGCAAAGTTGTTTCGATCACCAATTACGGCGCGTTCATCGAGCTCGAGCCGGGAATCGAAGGACTCGTGCATATCAGCGAGATGAGCTGGACGCGCAACGTGCGTCACCCGTCGAAGCTGGTGTCGATTGGGGAAGCGATCGAAGCGGTCGTGCTCAAGGTCGATCCGAACGAGGAGAAGATCTCGCTCGGCATGAAGCAGACGGAACAGGATCCGTGGATGATGCTGCCGGAGAAGTATCCGGTCGGCACGCGTCTCAACGGCAAGGTTCGGAACCTCACGAGCTTTGGTGCGTTCGTAGAGATCGAGCCGGGCATCGACGGATTGATCCACATCTCCGACATGTCGTGGACCAAGCGCGTACAGCATCCTTCGGAAGTCGTGAAGAAGGGTGACTCGGTCGACGTAGTCATTCTCAACGTCGACGCCGAGAATAAGCGCATCTCGCTCGGGCTCAAGCAGGCCACCGAGGATCCGTGGCTCCGTATTGGCGAGACCTATCCCGTCGGCACCGAGCTGAAGGGCAAGGTCGTGAGATTGATGGACAAGGGTGTGGTCGTCGATATCGGCAATGACATCGAAGGCTTCGTTCCGGTGAGCCAGCTCAACTTCGGACAGCCGGTCAACAGCCCCGCGGACATCGTCTACGAGACGATGAATCTCGATCTCAGAGTCCTCGAGGTCGACCCGATTCACCGCCGCATCGTTCTGGCAGTGACCGGAATCCCGGCGGAGCAGCCGCCCCGGCCGGAGACGCCGTCCAAGGTCATCCCCATGGAGACCGACGATTACAACCTGTCGGATCCGATCCCGACGCCGCCCGACTCTTTCATCGAAGAGCCGGCGTAAGGCGGCGCTGCAGGTCGAGTAGATGGCTCGCTCCTTTTGGAGCGAGCCATTTTTCTTTCCGGTTCGTTGGGGCTCAGAATCGATTGCGCTGTTCGCGATCCGCGCCTACGTTCGTCGTGCCGTAACCCTCGCGCCGCCGGAGCGCACGGATGGAACTTCGTGAACAGCTTCAACAGTCGATTGGAAACGACTACGTCTTCGAGCGTGAGCTCAAAAGCGGCGGCATGTCTCGCATTTTTTTGGCTGAGGAAGTGGGGCTTGGCCGCAAAGTGGTGGTCAAGGTTCTCAGCGGCGATGTTGGCGCTGTCCTGAGCCCGGAGCGCTTCGCGAAGGAAGTGAGGCTCGCCGCGTCGCTGCAACACCCGAATATCGCCCCGATCCTGAGAGCGGGCACAGCGGGGGACCTTCCGTACTACACGATGCCCTACATAAGTGGGGAATCGGTGCGGAGTCGGGTGGATCACTCGGGCCTGCTCACACCCGCAAAGGCGATCTCGATCCTGCACGACGTTGCGTGCGCGCTGGAGTTCGCGCACGCGGCTGGAATAGTCCACCGGGACATCAAACCCGAAAATGTTTTGCTGGCAGGTGATGCCGCTGTCGTCATCGACTTCGGGATAGCGAAAGCGCTGTCTGCGTCACGAACCGATACGAGCGACAGCTCGTTGCACGGCGGAGGGCGAGGCACTCTGACGATCGCGGGAACTTTGGTGGGCACGCCCGCCTACATGTCGCCCGAGCAAATCTCCGGCGATTCGGTCGACGCGAGGACGGACATCTACGCCTGGGGACTCCTTGCTTATGAGCTGCTGGGAGGGGGACATCCCTTCAGAGACAGGAATTCCGCGCAACAGCTAATGGTCGCCCATGTGACCGAGAGCCCGCCGCCGCTCGCGCAACGGGTGCCGACTTTGCCGTCGCCGATTGTGGCGCTCGTGATGCGTTGTCTGCAAAAGAATCCCGACGACCGGCCGCAATCGGCCCGCGAAGTGCTCGACGCTCTCTCCGGAGCCTCTCCCCTTGCGAAGTCGACCTTCGCTCGACGCAGAATGCAGATAGTAGGTGGCGCCTTGCTAGCCGGGCTTATGCTGGTCGCAGTTGCCGGACGCCACAGACTGGCCAGCGCATTCGGAGCGCAGGCGCCAGCGAGCGCCAGGACGCAGTCGCTGGCGGTACTTCCTTTTTTCAACGTCGGCGGCGACACGGCAAATGCGTACTTCGCCGAGGGAATGGCCGACGAGCTCACCAGTCAGCTCACGAAGGTCCCGGGATTGCGCGTCGCCTCGAGAACATCGGCCTTCGCAATGCGCATGAACCGTGGCCTGGACGTTCGAGAAATTGGCAAGCAACTCGGAGTGTCGGCTGTGCTCGAGGGAACCGTCCGCCGATCCAATGGTCGCCTTCGAGTCACCACGCAGCTTACCAGCGCGGAAGACGGTCTTACCCTTTGGAGCGACACCTACGAGCGTGACAGCAGGGACATTTTCGCAGTGCAGGATCAGATCACGAAAGCGATCATTAGCGCTCTCGGACCGACCTTGTCCGCGCGTCGAACGCAGGGGGGCAGTCCTCCGGCTACCGGGTCCGGTACTAATAGTGTTGACGCGTATGACCTGTATCTGCGAGGCCGATACCTCCTGGAGCGTCGCGGCAAAGGTGTGTCACAGGCTGCCGCATACTTCAGTCAGGCAATTGCAAAAGACAGCGGTTTCGCACGCGCTTATGCGGGGCTGAGCGAGGCGTTGGAGCTTTTTCCCTACTTTGCCGCAACACCTGCGCGCGAGGTAGAAGGTCGCGCTACGGCGGCCGCAAACCACGCCCTCGCGCTCGACTCCGGCCTGGCTGAGCCTCACGCGGCGCTCGCATTGGCGTACATGCACGCGTTTCGCTGGCCAGCCGCGGAGCAGGAGTTTCACCTGGCGCTGGCAGCAGACTCGACTTCGGCCACCGCACACACGCAATACGGACGGTATCTAATGGCCACCGGACAGATCCTCCCGGCCCGGGATCAGTTCCGGATCGCACGAACCCTCGACCCGCTGGCTGGCACGCCTTCGGTGTGGCTATCGCTCATGCTATCTCTGTCCGGCGACTACGCAGGTTCCGAGCAGGAGGCCAAGCGAGCATGGGAGCTCGACTCAACGCTTTCGACAGCACACAACGTGCTTGCTCTCGACCGCCTGCACCTCGGAGAGTTGGCGGAGGCACGCGCGGCCATTGGTTCTGCCGATGAAAGTGGGCCATTTAGCGGAGTCAGCGCATTTGTGCTTGCCTCCATCGGCGACACTGCGCGCGCGGCGGTGATCAGGCGCAGACTCGATGGCCTTCCAGCTGACACGTGGATGTTGAACACAGCGCACGCGTTCGCCTACCTGGGAATTCCCGACACTTCCAGGGCGCTTGCAGCGTTGGAGGCGGCCGTGCGTGCACGAGAGATTACCCCAAATTGGCAGCCATTGGCGGGCCGGATGTACGACGGCGTGCGATCGAGTCCGAGGTTTGCCAGGGTCGTCGACGGGTTTGGCCTGAGCGGGCGCGGGCTCACATCTCCGTTCGCTGGCCGGCCCGCACGGTAGAACAGTGAGGAAGAACGACAGACTGTCTGATCCGATCCCGACGCCGGACTCCTTCATAGAAGAGCCGCTTAGATCAGGCAATCACGTCAAAGGCGGCCTACCCTCTTCGGTAGGCGTTTTTTTTGTCGCAATCGCGGTCCGTAGGTTGCAACGATAGCTCGTGCCCTTCTCCGGAGCCCCAATGGCGAAAATCCTCGTGAAGTTCGATGCGCCGATCGCTGCGCCAGGCGGCAAGACCTATTTCGCCCAGGCGGTCGGCCAGGAAGTCGACAACGGCCTCTGGGAAGGATGGCTGGAGTTTCTGGGCGTCGAGGACGGGTTGGATGCTTTTGCATCGGACCGGGAGACCACTCAACCCAATCGCGGGGCCCTGGAGTACTGGGCGCAAGGGTTGACCATGGTCTATCTGGAGGGGTCGCTCAAACGAGCCATTTCACTGGCGGAGCCATATCGCCAGCGCGCTCCAATGAACGCTGAAACTTCGCCGTTATCAGCGAGACCAATCCAGTGAGTCGACTCCAATCGCGCGTCCGTCGCCTGACTCGTTCATAGAAACGGCGGCGTAGTTTTCGGCGATTGATTGGGAGCGGGCCACTCTCAGAGTGGGCCGCTTTTTATTTGTGTTCAAACGACCCGGCTCTCAGGGGAAACCGCACGGATTGTGTGTCCGATTTTGTGTCGTGCGCGTCTTATGCATAGGAGCCAACATCCTCTCCCTTTCCCGCCGAATGTCGAACTCCGGGTCGGAATCCCAATGAAGAAAGCCAGTTTGCTCGCGGTCTGGGCGACTTGCGCTCTCGCTGTTGCGAACGGCTGCCACCGAGATCCGAAGTTGACGGCGTGGACGACCGGAGAGCCAAACGCGCCGCCCGATGTCGCCGCGGTTTATCGCGCCGTCCTCGACGAAGTCTTTCCGCGCGGATCGACTGGGCCTTCGCTCATCGCCATCAGCCAGATGATCGAGCCAAGC
>Ga0193727_1000443_pt1 | contig 16015 bp, 15 predicted proteins | sample H2c2metaG_FD_143051 | JGI IMG/M metagenome (GOLD analysis project Ga0193727, IMG submission 143051) | Soil microbial communities from a riparian zone of the East river system, Colorado, United States - H2c2 | ecosystem: Environmental > Terrestrial > Soil > Riparian zone | place: USA: East River...
TCCGGGTGTACGAGGACGGCAAGCCAATCAAGTCCGAAAACTATTTCAAGTGGTCGAAGGACGGCGCCAGGGAGGGCGAGCTTGTTTTTGTGTCCGGTCATCCCGGCTCGACGGCGCGGCTGGACACTGTCGCGCATCTCGAATACCTTCGCGACGCCGGATTTCCGTTCACTATCAAGCTGATCGAACGCGAGTACGACACGTTAGGCAAGTACCGTTTGCTAGGCGAGGAGCAGGCGAGGCGCGCGCAAGAAGATTTTCTCAGACTTGAAAACGCGCTCAAGGCTTATCGAGGCGAGTACCAGGGCTTGCTCGACAAGTCGCTCATCGCGAAGAAGCGCAACGCGGAGGAGGTGCTTCGCGCGAGACTCGCCGCTGACCCGACCAAGCGGAAGGAGTATGGAGACGCGTGGGACAATATCGCGAAGGGGCGCAAGGCGCTCGCCGGCTATTACCGTGAGCTCTCATTGATCGAGACTGGCGCCGGCTTCAACTCGGAGCTCTTCTCAATCTCTCGCAACCTGGTTCGGATGGCTGCCGAAGCTACAAAGCCAAACTCCAAGCGTTTGCCCGAATACTCCGATGCGCGACGCGAGTCGTTAGAGCTGGGTTTGTTTTCGCCCGCGCCAATCTTCGATGACCTGGAGAAAACCAAGCTAGCCGGCTCGCTTGCGTTCATGCGCGAGCAGCTCGGCGCTGACAGCGCAGTTGTTAAGCAGGCGCTCGACGGCAAGTCACCCGATGCGCGAGCGACTGAGCTTGTGGGCGGCACGAAGCTGAAAGACGTGGCGTTTCGCAAGCAGCTTGCGGCGGGCGGCTTGAACGCCATCGAAGAGTCGAGTGACCCGATGATCGTGCTTGCGCGATCGATCGATTCCGAGGCGCGAGCTTTGCGCAGGCGGTACGAGTCGGAGGTTCAGAGCAACGAGCGCGCTAATTATGCGAAGATCGCGCGAGCGCTGTTCGAGATCGAAGGCACGAAGCTTTATCCGGACGCGACGTTCACGCTGAGATTGTCGTACGGGGCGGTGGCGGGTTATCAGGAGAACGGCAAGAAGGTTTTACCGTTCACGACGTTTGCCGGTTTGTATAAGCGGGCGGCCGAACACGGCAATAAGTTTCCTTTCGAGATACCACAGCGATGGCTCGACAAGAAGTCGGCGCTCAACCCGAACACGCCGTTCAATGTTGCTTCGAGCAACGACATCATCGGCGGCAACTCGGGGTCTCCGGTGTTCAACAAGAACGCCGAGCTTGTCGGGCTAATCTTCGACGGTAACATTCAGTCGCTTGTTGGGAATTTCGTTTTTGACGAGAGTCAGAATCGCGCCGTCTCGGTTGATTCTCGCGCTATGGTCGAAGCGCTTCGCAAGGTGTACGGCGCGAACGAATTGGTAAACGAATTGACGAAGTGAATCGGCATTCATGTAGGGGTCCCTCCATGGCCACCCAGATGGCGGGCGCAGAATCGACATTGTTCAAATGAGGGGTGGCCACGGAGGACCACCCGTACATTCTTCACCACTGCCACACAGAACGACCCGTACATTCTTCGCCACTGCCACACAGAACGACCCGTACATTCCTACTTGCCGCTGTCTCGGCCCAACTTCTCCACGTATTTCCTGAAAGCGTCGCCGCGTTCGCGATAGTCCTTGAACTTTCCGTAACTCGGCGAAGCCGGCGAGAGCAGGCATATCCTCCCGCGCTTCGTTCGCTGGAAAGCCAGCCGCACAGCCTCTTCCATCGTTTCGGCCGGAAAAGCTTTTAGCGAGAGTCCACCTTCGCCCGCGGCCTTCCGAATAGCCTCCCACATCCGCTCGCCGGTTGGTGAGAACAAGATCAAGTTCTCAACTTTGCTGCCGAGAAGTCCGCGCGCGAAATAGTCGTAATCAAGGTGCCGTTCGTGCCCGCCAAGGATAATCGTCTGTACGTCCGCACCCAAAGCTTCAAGCGCGCCCAATGCTGATTCAGGTACGGTCGAGATCGAATCATTGTAAAAGCGGATTCCGCTGTACTCGCCGATATACTCGAGCCGATGCGGAAGCGGCTTGAAGCTGCGAATCGATTCTCCCATCGTCGCGGTCGAAGCGCCGGCAATTGCCACAGCCGCAACCGCGGCGCAGACGTTCTGCAAATTGAAAGCCCCGATCAACGGAATATCAGTTGTCCTCAGAATCTCTTTCTGCAAATGACCATCGGCGAACATTATCCGGTCGTCTTCCAGATAGCATCCGAAGTCGAGGGCGAGCTTGATGCTGAACGGAACGCCGCGCGCGCGTGATCGGTCTGCGATCTCACTCGGTAATGTGAAATCGGAGTTGTACACGAGGAAGTCCGACTGGTCTTGAAACCTCGTTATGTTCTCCTTAGCCGAGGCGTACTCCGCGAAGCTCGCATGATAGTCGAGATGCTCAGGCACGATGTTCAACAAGACCGCGATATGAGGGCTGCGGCGGAGCGGTTCAAGCTGATAGCTCGATAGCTCCAACACGAACACGGTCTTGTCTGTCGCCTGGTCGAGGTGAAGCAGAGGTGGCTCGCCGATGTTGCCTCCGAGTATCACATCGAGCCCGCCCTCGCGCGCGAGTTTGTAGACGAGCGATGTCGTTGTGCTCTTTCCCTTGGTCCCGGTCACAGCGATGACTCTGCGGCTGTCAAACAACTCAAAGAAGATTTCCATGTGAGAAGTCAGCAGGGCGCCTCGCTCAACAACCGCGCCAAGCGTTGGATTTGTTTTCGCGATGCCCGGCGTCTTTACGATCAGTTCGTAGCCTCGAAGCGAGTCGAGGTAGCTTTCACCGCAATGAAACAAGAGGTTCCGGTCCTGGGCCAGCCTCGCCAGGACGGCCGGCGCGACCTCGAGGTCAACGAGAGGCCTGCGATCGGCTATGCCGATGGTCTTGTTGGGAAACCTTGTTCGAAGGAACTCGTAAGTGGCCTGGCCTTCGACCCCGAAGCCCAACAACACCACATGTTTTTGTTCGAGTTTTTCTAGCATCATTCTCGCACCGCCGCCTGCAGGAGCTTCTCGAACTCCGCCGGGATCCGGTGCGGGTGATCGTCATTGGAGAGAATTCGAGCGGCAAGCGCCGCGGCAGTTCCGTCCGGCTTTAGAATCGACTGGCGCGCGTACTCAAGCGCGACCGGGAGCGGCTTGCCTGTTTTCTCACCCCTGGCAACACAGAGATAAAGACTGGCGATCGCTTCGTCGAACGTCGTCACGCATTCGAACGGCTTGTGCTCTCCTAACCCGGCAAGCTGGCGGATGATGCTGATTGAAGTCTCGCTCTCGAAGAAGTCCGAACCGAACATCCTGATCAGATCGTCTCCGGAGACAAACGGGTAAGAAGTAATAAAAACAGAGAGGCACTTCGGACAAGCGCCGCACCACGAGTCGGTCTTCTGGTTTCGATTGCAGCTTCGAAACAGGCTGAACATGTCAGGGTAACGCGTGAACGCGCGGCCGATTTGCAGCTCGTAAAGCGGACGCACGAAGCTGAAGTATCTTGCGTTCTTCACCAGGTACTTCTGCAAATAACGATCAAATCTCTCCTCGAACGCGAAGCTTTTCGAGTACTGATGATTTATTTGCTTACCGAGAAAGATGGTGTTGCTTTCATCGGAGCTCCGCTCGTTTGCGATCACCGTGTTCGAGTAGTCATACACCACCAGGCAAACCGCGCTCAGGAACGCAAGCACCGCGGAGAACGGAGTGTGGCCGTTCAGGTAACCAGCCTGGTTCAACTGCAACAGCCGCGCATCGAGGGTCCGCTGAACGATTACCGGATGATCGCAGCCAACGGCCGAAGCGATTCGCCGGGCGGCCGGTATCGGGTTGAGAAGCATGCATCCGAACGGCTTCGTGGCTTGCTGAAAGACTCGCCCTGTGAAGGCCGAGTCTCGACCGCCGCCAATCGGGATAAGACTACGGGCGGAAAGCGGTTGATCGTAAGCGGGAGCGATCCGCCTGTCGCGAGCCGCAAGAGTGACGAAGTCTGCGGTAGTGAAATCAATTTTGTTTATATAGAAGAACTCTCGCATGCCGTGGAGCAGCAAGTCATTCCACCAGGCGATCTGTTCAGCGGACAACGGTCCGGCGTTGATGACGATCGAAGGTGAGCAGGTGGCTTTCCAGTAGCTGAACGATTCGATCAGCCCGAGATGGAACACAAGGTTCTCAATCACCGGAGCCGGGACCTGCCGCCAGTTGTCGGGCACATGCTCGAGAACAATATGAGTGGTGAAGCTCAGTTCAGGCGGCACACGGTAGTCGAATTGGAGCCGAAGCGACGAGCCGCTCGGGTCAATGGAGAAGCTGTCGTAGAAGAAGACCGGGTATTGTCCTCTCAGTCTTTCAAGGTTGCCGCTCGCCTCCTGTGTTTGCATCGCCCCCGGGTTCCTCTCTTGCAGCTAAACGATCCGGCGTTTGAGGGATCCCTGGGATTATTACCGGTGCGTAATCGCTAGTCAATTTTGCGAGTTCGCGCGAGCGGCTGTTTCGACAAGCTAGTTCTCGATTTATGATCCAGCAAGTCAGGTAAAGTCAGAAAGCAACTGCCACAGAGGGATGTAGGTTTAATTCAGAGTTCAAACTTTTGCTTGCTTCGTGGATTCACGTGGCGAAGAGCAAGCTGAGGCTTGAACTCTGAACTCAAACTAGGACCGTACGGTCTGTTAGGAAACGCGGAACGTCTCACGCTAACAGATCCTCGATCTTCACCGGTAGCTCCCGCACGCGAACTCCGGTTGCGTGGTGGACCGCCGCCGTGATTGCAGCAGCTACGCCGGCCAGGCCGATCTCGCCGATGCCGCGCGCGCCAAGTTCGTTTATCTCTTTGTCGGGAAAATCGAGGAAGTGCACGTCGATCGGCGGCACGTCGGCGTTGACCGCCATCACGTAGTCGGCCAGATTACTGTTGATCGGCGCGCCGCTCTGCGAGTCGTAAGACGTGTGTTCGAACAGCGCCATGCCAATTCCCATCACGACCCCGCCCACGATCTGGTTGCGGCCGGCCAGCGGATTAATAATCCGGCCAGCATCCATGACCGTCACAAAACGGCTGACGCGCAACCGAACGATCTCGGGCTGCCATGTTACCTCGACGAAGTGACAGCCGAACGAGTGCGTCGAGAACTTCGGCTTAGGATTACCGAAGGTGGCTTCGGATTTGCCGCTTCCGCTGACCAGGCGCAGGTTGGCGCGGCGAAGCAAATCCGCGAACGGGATCCCCTTCGCGGCACCGTCAGCCTTCGCAAAAACCCGGCCGCCTTCGAATTTCAGCTCCTCCGGGTTGCGCTTCTCGAACGGCGATCCCGGCGTTGTTGTTGCGACTGTTAGCAGCGATGCAATCGCGTTGTCCGCGGCTGCAAAGACCGCCGGGACCACCGACCCGGTCGCCAGCGAACCGCCCGAAAGCGGACCCTCCGGGAGCGACGTGTCGCCGAGCGCGACTTCGACTTTGTCCAGAGGCACGCCAGTCCTTTCTGAGGCTAGTTGTGCAAGGATCGTGTACATGCCAGTGCCGATGTCCTGGGTGGCGGACGCAACGCGAGCAGTGCCATCGTCGCGGAGCTGGACGTTGGCGTCGGCGGCGAATCGTCCTGCGATCCAGGCACAACTGGCCATCCCCCACCCGAGGATCAAGCCGTCGCGCTTCATCGAGCCGACCTCGGGCGTGCGCTTCGGCCAGCCGAACTTCTCCGAGCCGAGTTCAAAGCACTCGAGCAAATGCCGCGACGAGAACGGAATTCCCAGTCCCTCGTCGACTTTCGGCTCGTTGAGGACGCGCAGTTTGACCGGGTCGATCTTTAGTTGATCGGCTAGTTCGTTCATCGCCGACTCGGTCGCGTAAAGGCCGGGCACTGCGCCGGGGCCGCGCATGTCGGCCGCTGCGCCGATGTTTCGCTTCGCGCGGCCGAATGTCACGCGAAGGTTGGGCACACTGTATTGGAAGGGCGTCGCTTCGCCGCAGTCTTCGTGATGCGCATCGAGCATTGACCTGTGGTAGACGTAGTCGTGCTGGAGCGAGACGAGTTTGCCATCGGGCGTGGCGCCCAACCGCACGCGCTGCTGAGTGCGCGCGCGGTGACCGACCGACTGGAACATCATCTTGCGGCTGACCACAAGTTTCACCGGCTTGCCCAATTGCCGCGCCGCGGCGGCGGCGAGCGGGCATTGCGTCCATGGAAACAACTTGCCGCCGAAACCCGAGCCGACGAACCTGGTGATGACGCGGACGTTCTCTTTCGGCAAACCGAACATCTGCGCGAGCACGCCCCTCAGGTTGACGACTCCCTGCGACGCCTCGTACAGCGTCAGTGTCGATCCATCCCAGATCGCGGTCGTGGCGTGCAACTCGATGGGGTTGTGCGTCTCAGCGGGAGTGACATAAGTCTGGTCGATCTTGACCGGTGCGCTCGCGAACGCGGCGGATGCGTCGCCTCGCTGGCTGTCCAGGCGGTTTCGCATGCCGAACGTCGTGGCAACCACGTCGGGATCGTCATCCGCTTTAAGGTTGGTCTCGACGTTCGGCTTATCCTTGGCGTATGTCGCGCGCACCGCATCGGCGGCGGCCTTGGCAGCCTCGAACGTGTCCGCCACAGCCAGCGCGATGTACTGGCCGTAATAGCGAACGACATCGTCCTCGAACGGCGGCCGCCGCTCTTCACAGATGCCTTCGAATCCCGGCCCGAGCGTCGAGCGGAAGATCTTTCCGATGTTCTCGCGATGAAGAATCGCGCGCACGCCGGGCATCTTCTCAGCCGCGGCGGTATCGAGCTTAACCACTCTGCCGTTGGCGATCGTCGCCTCGACCGGCACGGCATACAGCATCCCGGGAAAGTGGAAGTCGGACGTGTACTGCGCCATCCCGCTCACTTTGCGCGGGCCATCCACTCGAGGCGTGTCGCGACCAACCGGAGACGTGATCGGGAAGTTTTGTGTTGTCGGCATCTTCGCTCCTTCGGTGGACTCAGCCCATCGTGGCGAGTTGCAGGGCGTGCGCGAGGCAGCGCTTGGCCAGTTCGATCTTGAACCTGTTCTCGCTCTGCGGTTTGGCGTTGCGCATGGCCGCTTCCGCCGCTTTGTGAAAGTGTGCTGCGTCGGCAGACTTCCCGACGAGAGCGGCTTCGGCCTCGGGGGATCGCCAGGGTTTGGTCCCCACGCCTCCCAATGCGATCCGCGCCTCAGTCACCTTTCCGCGCGCGATCGTGATCACGACGGCCGCCGACGCCAGGGCGAATTCGTACGACGCCCTGTCGCGCAGCTTCAGATACACCTGCTTGCTTCCCGACCTGGGCGGCGGGAGCGTGACGTGGGTGATGAGGTCGCCCGGCTCAAGCACTGTTTCGCGGTTTGGTGTGCTGCCGGGCAGAAGATGAAAGTCACTAATGGGGATCGCGCGTGAACCCTTCGGTCCCTGTACGTGGATCCTCGCCTCCAATGCCGCCATCGCCACGCACATGTCCGAGGGGTTGGTCGCAATGCAATGTTCGCTCGTGCCAAGGACAGCGAGCGTGCGGTTGCTGCCGGTGATGGCCGGGCAGCCGGTTCCGGGCTCACGCTTGTTGCAGGGCATCGCGGTGTCGCGGAAATAGACGCATCGCGTTCGCTGTAACAGGTTGCCGGCAGTCGTCGCCATATTGCGGAGCTGTGCCGATGCGCCGTTGAGAATAGCCTGCGACAGCACGGGGTAATCTCGCTGCACCGTCGGATGATGGGCGAGATCTGAATTCCGAACGGTGGCGCCAATCTTAAGCCCGCCATCCGGCGTTGCTTCGATCTTGTCGAGCGGCAAACGGTTGATGTCGATGACCCGCGCAGGCGTCTCGACGTTCAGCTTCATCAAATCCAGCAGCGTCGTCCCGCCGGCGACAAACCGCACGTCCGCGCCCTGCTGCGCGGTTTTCGCCTGCGCGGCGGTCGCGACCGCCGCCGCGGAATCTGCTGGCCGAATGAATTCAAAGGTATGCATTGGATCGCTCCTGCTCGCCTCTAAGTCTTTTTGCGAACTTGTTGAATGGCGGCCACGATATTGGCGTAGGCGCCGCAGCGGCAGATGTTGCCGCTCATCAGTTCCTTCACGGCCGCGTCGTCTGGACCGCAGGGTTCCTTGAGCAACGCAACGCCCGACATGATCTGGCCTGACGTGCAATATCCGCACTGGTATCCGTCGCAGGCAACAAATGCCGCCTGCAGGGGATGCAATGCGTCGGGCGTGCCCAGGCCCTCTATGGTTGTGATCTCTTCCCCATCATGCATCAAGGCAAGGCTAAGACATGAGTTCACGCGCCTGCCATTTACATGCACCGTACATGCGCCGCATTGCCCATGATCACAACCCTTCTTCGTTCCGGTGAGAGCAACGGTCTCCCGGATGCAATCGAGGAGGGTGGTCCGAGGGTCGACGCGCAGTTGGCGGTCGTTGCCGTTGATGCGCAGCGTGATCGGCACCGCGCCCGCGATGGTGGGTCCGTCCGCAGTTTCCGCGGGAGTGCCGTTTAGGTGCGCCGGCCCCAACCCCGCAAAGATTGTGGCTGCTGCCGTGCTCCCTGTGGTTCGAAGAAAGGCCCGACGGGTCGGATTTGACGGGCCCGATTGGGAATTGTCTCGCATAGAGCCTCCGTTCTCAAAAGCTTATTGCAGCAACACCAAGCTGTCCACCGTGTGTGATATACGAAGCCGAGCGCGAGTTCAAGCCGCCCGTCCCACGAGCGCGGCCGCGTCCGATGGGAGACAAGAGCTTAGAAACCAAGCTCGCTCAAACCTGGATGATTGTCCGGACGGCCCCCAAGCGGCCAATGATATCGACGCTCCGATTCTTGGATGGGTAGATCGTTGATGCTTGCAAAACGCAAACGCATTAGGCCGTTTTCATCGAACTCCCAATTCTCATTGCCATACGAACGAAACCAGTGTCCGGAGTCATCGTGCCATTCGTAAGCAAACCGCACGGCAATGCGATTGTCATCAAAGACCCAGAGCTCTTTTATCAGCCGGTAGTCCAGTTCCCTTGCCCTCTTGCGCCTAAGAAAAGCGACGATCTCCTGCCTGCCATTCGGGAACTCCGCGCGGTTCCTCCAGCGCGAATCCGGCGTGTAGGCTAAAGCGACTTTTTCGGGATCGCGCGAATTCCAGCCGTCTTCCGCGAGACGCACCTTTTGCGTGGCAGTTTCACGAGTGAATGGAGGCAGCGGAGGACGTGGTTCGAGGATGGGATGGTCCAGATCGGTCATAGAACTCCTTTGTGGCGGGTGATTTGATCCTCGGTTACGTTAACACTTAGTTCTTGATTGGCACTAGTTCTTATCAACCTTTTGTTCTTTCAGCTTGCCAGACCAGTTTTTGCCAAGAGTCTTTCCGAGTATTGCGTGATTTTGCTGAAAATGACTCTTTCTTGCTGATTTTTCCTGATGTCCTATCGGTGTTCCTAAGCACACTTGACAGCTCCCTTAATTTGAAGTATCTTGATATCAAGGTAAAAATGATGCGCGTAAATAAACTCGAATCGTTGACGGGCGGAAGCGGCGTTCACGTTTTCCTGGTGTTGTGGAAGGCCTCAAGTGCGGTTCAGGCCTACGCCGAAAAGAGCATCTCTGAGTTGGAGATGTGCGGCAGCGACTTCGCCGTGCTCGAAGCCCTGCTGCACAAGGGGCCGCTTCCTGTTAACGAGATCGGGAAAAAGGTTCTGCTGACTAGCGGCTCGATCACCGTCGCAGTTGACCGCTTAGAGACGAAGGGGTTTGTGGAGCGTCGCGCGCACGGGACCGACCGGAGGGCAAGGATAGTTCATTTGACGAAGGAAGGCAGGAAGGTAATCACACGCGTCTACGCCGATCACGCCGCCGACATGGAACGACTCGCGTCCGCCTCCCTGACCAAGTCGGACCGCAAGGCGCTCATCCGCCTGTTGAAGAAGATCGGCTATGAGGCAGCTGGCGCGTCAGAACAAAGTGAAGACGAGGCCACCGCGTGAGTCGTTTATCACGCACGCCAAATCGGTAAGAAAGGAGATGTTATGTCGATGGTGAGCGAAGCATTGAGAGATGAGGAGACCCGCGCCGGCGGAAGGCGCACGGTCGCCGGAGTCGTGAACAGCGTCGAGACTTTAGAGGGCGCGGGCTTTCTTGTTCGCCGGCCATTCCCCAAGGCGTCGTTTTCAGAGTTTGATCCGTTCCTGTTGCTTGATGAGATGGGGCCAATGGAGCTTGCACCGGGCGAGGCGAAAGGCGCGCCGGACCATCCGCATCGCGGATTCGAGACTGTGACCTACCTGCTGTCGGGGGAAATGGAGCATAAGGATTCTCGGGGACACGCCGGACGCCTAAAGCCGGGTGACGTGCAGTGGATGACTGCCGGAGCGGGCGTGATCCACTCGGAGATGCCCGCCAGCGAGTTCGCGCGCGACGGAGGGCGGATGCACGGATTCCAACTTTGGGTGAACCTGCCGAAGCGGGACAAGATGACGAAACCGCGCTACCAGGAGATCCCGAACTCGCAAATACCTAAAGCGACTTCGGCTGATAGCCTGGTGATGGTGAGCGTGATCGCAGGCGAAGCGATGGGCGAGAAAGCCGTCATCGAGACGCGCACGCCGATCATCTACCTGCATTACAGAATCGAGCCCGGAGGCGCGGCCACTCAACAGGTACCGGGCGCTTACAACGCCTTCGCTTACGTCGTGGAGGGAGAGGGGTTGTTCGGAGCAGAGGGCGAGCGCGCCGGCGATGGGCAGATGGTTCTGTTCGCGCAGGACGGCGACGAAGTGAGAATCGAAAATCCGGCAGACGCGAAGGGTACGCTCGAACTGTTGCTCATCGCCGGTGTGCCCTTAAACGAGCCCATAGCGCGCTACGGGCCTTTCGTGATGAACACCGAAGGCGAAATCCGCCAGGCGATTGAGGATTACCGTCAGGGGAGGATGGGCGCGATTAACTCTTGAAGATCGAAGATGAAAGGAGTGGTAAATGTATGGCACAGGTATTAACAGAGAGCACGCAGTCGAGTTCGAGGTCGACCGGAAAGATCATCAACGTCACACTGTGGGTTTTGCAGATCGCCGCCGCCGGGATGTTCCTGATGGTGGGTTTTTTGAAACTGTCAGGAAATGCGCAAATGGTCGGGCTGTTCGAAGCGATCGGCCTCGGGCAGTGGTTCCGCTATCTGACCGGGGCGCTGGAAGTCGCGGGCGCGTTTCTGCTTATTATCCCGCGTACCAGCGCATTGAGTGCACTCATGCTCGCCGGGGTGATGGTCGGGGCTATTATAACGCACCTCTTCGTCGTCGGCGGAAGCCCATTGGGGGCGATTATTCTTTTAGTCGTCACGACCGCCGTGGCTTGGGGACGACGCCAGCGAACAAGGAATCTTTTGGCCGGGCTACGCCAAGCTAGAGACTGGTAACGGAAATCGTACGGAGGAATTCATGATAAGGATTGCCATCATCATCGGGAGCACGCGCCCCGGTCGCAAGGGTGAGACCGTGGCCAAATGGGTCTACGAAATCGCGCAAAAGCGTAGCGACGCCGAGTTTGAACTCATCGACATCAAAGACTTCAACCTGCCGCTCCTCGATGAGCCAATGTCGCCGATAATGGGTCAGTACACGCATCAGCACACCAAGGATTGGTCGGCGAAGATCGCATCCTTTGACGCCTACGTCTTCGTGACGCCTGAGTACAACCACGCTACATCGGGCGCGCTAAAAAATGCCATTGATTTCCTCTACCACGAGTGGGTCAACAAGGCGGCTGGATTCGTCGGCTACGGCGGCGCATCAGGGACTCGCGCGGTGGAGAATCTGCGATTGATAATGGGGGAACTGCAGATCGCCGACGTGAAAGCGCAGGTCGGCCTTTCGCTCCTCACTGACTTCGAGAACTTCAGCGTCTTCAAGCCTGCTCCGCAACACGAGAAATCTGTCAACGCGATGCTTGACCAGGTCATCGCGTGGGGCGGCGCGTTGAAAACTCTGCGGAAGTAAGCACTATGTATATTCAAGGGAGTTACTAACGATGGCTAAATGGGCTTTTGAACCGGGACATACCGCCGCCGAATTCAGCGCTCGGCACATGATGGTCACTCACGTGCGTGGACATTTCAAAGACGTGCACGGCACACTCGACTTCGATCCGAAAAACCCTGCCGGCTCTTCCGTCCAAGTCGTCATCGATGCGCGCAAGATTTGGACCGGCGAGCCGGCGCGTGACGCACACCTCCGCAGCGCGGACTTTCTCGACGTAGAGAATTTTCCCGAGATCAGTTTCTACGGCAACAGGGTAATTGTCGTAGGCGAGGTAGATTACCAGGTGACCGGCAATCTCACGATTCGAGGAGTAGCACGGCCTGCTACGCTGGAGGTTCACTTCCTCGGGCAATGGCAAACGCCCTGGTGGGAAGACGGGGTCGACAAAGGACCCAGAACACGCGCCGGCTTCGTCGCCAAGACCACAATCAATCGGCACGACTTCGGGGTAAGTTGGAACGACAAGATGGACAAAGGCGGCATCGTCGTAAGCGACACCGTAGAAATAACCATTGATGCCGAGGCAATCCTCGAAGCTTCCGAGTTTCCATGATGAACGGTGAGCCGCGATCATCAGACCGTGGGCACGGTACCGCCGTCGATCACGTATTCGCTCCCATGAATCGAGGCTGCCCGGTCGGAGACGAGGAAGGCGACCAACTCAGCGACCTCTTCGGGGCGTCCAGGCCGCCCGATTGGAATTCCTCCAAGCGAGTCCATCAGGCCTTGCCGCGCAGCCGTCTCGTCGGTGCCGTCCTTTTCGGCCAGCCTGGCGATTAGGCCTTGTGCGGCAGTCGTCTCGATGAATCCGGGCGCAACCGTGTTCACCCGGATGCCCTTCGGCCCCAGTTCTTTCGATAGTCCTTTGCTGTAATTCGTCAGCGCAGCCTTGGCAGCCGCATAGGCGAGCGTCGCCTCGAACAGCGGCAACCGCCGCTGGATGGACGAGATATGAATGATGACGCCGGAGCCCTGTTTGAGCATCGGCGGCAGCAATCCTCGGTCGAGCCGAACAGCGGAAAACAAATTGGTGTTGAAGGTCTCCTGCCAGTCCTCATCGCTCAAGGCAAGAACTCCGCCACTTGGCGCTGATGAACCGCCGACGTTATTGACAAGAATGTCCACACCTCCGAAACGGTCGAGTATTTCCTTGACGACTTTCTCGACACCCTCGAGCGTGCTGATGTCAGCGTGGACAAAGAGGTCAGGCGCTTGCGAGCTGGCAGGTGCGGACCGTGCCGTGGTGACAACCGTCGCTCCCGCACGGGTCAGGCGTTTGACGATAGCTTCGCCCATCCCCTTGGTTCCACCTGTGACCAATACACGCTTACCCTCGAACTCGTTCGCGTCGAATGGAATGTTGGGTGATGTAGTCATACGCGGACCCTCCCTTTCTGTTTCTTTTACTATGTCCCGGCTATGTTTATGCCCTGCCCCTCCGGTATTGACGGACTATACTTGCGCGAAACCGCCATCGACGAACAATTCCGTTCCCGTGATGTAGCTGCTGTCGTCGGATGCCAGAAACACCACGGCCTTGGTTGTCTCGTCGGCTGTACCGAGCCTGCCGAGCGGAACAATGTTAGAAGTAATGAGTGCAATTTTTTTCTTCAAGCTTACCCATACATTTCTCCTTTGGTTGATGTGGTCAAGCATCTTCCTCATGGCAGTGTTGGTTCAACGCAGTCCACCTGCGCAAGCTGTGTCCGCTTGCTCGGAAAGCTGGGGTACTTCTCAATCAAACGTGAAATCGACTCTTTGCTGGTTGCGCCAATCACGCGTTCAACTTCCTTTCCCTCGCTGAAGAGAATCAAGGTCGGAATACTTCTGATTCCGTACGCTTCCGCTGTAGACGGATTATCGTCCACATTCAGCTTTACTACTGCGGCGCGTTCCGCGTACTGTTCGGCGATCGCCTCAACCGTCGGCGCCAGCATCCGACAAGGCCCGCACCATGCAGCCCAAAAATCAACCAGCACTGGTCTTTCGGATTCCAGAACTTCGTGCTGAAAAGAACTGTCGCTTACTTCTCTAACGATTTCAGTCATTTCTTCTAGCTCCTTCTTACTGGATTGTTGTTCAATTCTTTCACGACCGAGATCCTAATTGCTCGCTCCATTCTGAGACTCCTGAGGTATGACCTCGAAGCTCAGCTTCTCCGTCCCTCTAATGACCACGAGAGATGATTTGTGTCCGATGCGATCCTCTGACAGCAGCTTATGAAGATCATCGATTCCGGCAGTCGGATGATCGTCAAAGCCAACGATGATGTCCCCTTCGCGCAAACCGCCATTACTTGCCGGGCTGTTCGCCTCGAAAGATACAACCAGGATTCCACTCTCAACCTCAAGGTCATAGTAGCGCACGATTCGGCGCGGAAGCGGAACGTTCTGTCCGGCCAGTCCGATATAACTACGGCTGACTTTACCGTCGCGAATCAGACGGCTGGCGACGAACTTGGCTGTATCGATCGAAGTAGCAAAGCATATTCCCTGGGCCGGCAGAATCATCGCCGTGTTGACACCGATGACTTCTCCTCGAGAGTTAACCAGCGGTCCCCCCGAATTGCCGGGATTGAGCGCGGCGTCCGTTTGAATTACATCGTCCATCAATCGGCCGGACTGGGCCCGCAACGACCGGCCAAGCGCGCTTACGACTCCGGCGGTGACGCTGTACTGGAAGCCGTACGGATTTCCGATAGCCACCACTAATTGTCCCACGCGAATTTTCTGCGCCTCACCCAGATGAGCGGGCACCAGATTGGGCGCATTAATTCTGATTACCGCCAGATCAGTGTCAGGATCGTCTCCGATCAAATCCGCCAGGTGCTTGTGCCCATCTGAGACAGTCACTTCAATTCTCTTAGCCCCGTGCACAACGTGGCTGTTTGTGAGAATGAAGCCGTCCGGCGTGAAGATGAAACCCGAGCCGCTGCCCCGAGCTTCCCGCGGCACCTGCGGAGCATTTCCTCTTCTGCTCCTAATGAGTTGCTGCACTTCTATATAGACAACCGACGGACTGATCTTTTCCGCCGCCGTGATGACTGCGCGCGAATACGCATCCATCAGGTCGTCTGGCGGTTCCGAGTGGGCCAAATCGTCTTTCGTCGTTCGTGCGTCCTCGGACTCAAACCGTTCGTCGCTGAGTAATTCAATTTCCGCCTGCATGTCGATCAACCTCCTACCCCGATTTGTTACCTGTGCTGTTACTGTTAGAAGTACTCGAGATTTATTCGCTCTGATTCGGCTCGCCGACAATAGAGCAACCGCGTCTGTGGCAGTTGACCCCTTGGTGTAAACAGCAGTCGATGATTCCTATTTTCATCGTCGCTTGTCCTTTCTTTAGTTGTTAGCCTGCCTTGCGTCCACGGCTCAAGCGCTCGCGCCGCCCTCACCCTTTCCTTTGTTCTGGAACGTGCGTTCCAGAACAAGTTAAAAAAAATCAGTTCAACAACGAAAGCGTGACCTTCACAACGTCTTCCAGCGTCTTACGATCCCTGGTGGCCTTCGCCGTAAGTGCAAGACCTTGCATGCTGCTGTAAAGAAATCGCGCGAATGCGCGGAGATCGCGAACGCGTTTGAGTTCCCCCTGCTTCTTTCCACGCAGCAGCATACGGTAGAAAGCTTCCTCGTTCGCTGTCATGTTGCTGCAAGTCCTGGCCGCAGTCTCCTTGCAGCGGCCAGCTAACTCCGACGTCGCGTTACCCATGAAGCAGCCTCGCCGCTGCCCGTCGCAAAGAGCTTTTTCAACGACGCCTTCGAACAACTGCCGCAGCTTTTTCTTGACCGAGCCCGGCCGCTCCAGAAGCTCAAACACCTTGTTACCCTCTACTTCGCGGTAGCGGTCAAGCGCCTGTAGATAAAGCGCATGCTTATCTCCGAAGGTGTCGTAGAGACTCTGGCGGTTGATTCCCATATGCCTGACTAGATCCTGTACGGATGTAGCCTCGTAGCCGCGCGACCAGAAGACCTCCATCGCCTTTTGGAGGA
>Ga0193727_1000444_pt1 | contig 15978 bp, 15 predicted proteins | sample H2c2metaG_FD_143051 | JGI IMG/M metagenome (GOLD analysis project Ga0193727, IMG submission 143051) | Soil microbial communities from a riparian zone of the East river system, Colorado, United States - H2c2 | ecosystem: Environmental > Terrestrial > Soil > Riparian zone | place: USA: East River...
AGCGGCAAAACTGGAACCAGCCAGACGAGTTTCAGCATAAGCACGTGATCCGAAATGCGTGATTCGTGATTCGTGAGAGCGCCCTCACGAATCACGAGTCATTCTTACCACTTCAACAAGTCAATCTCGTCAATCGCGACGGTCTCGCGGTTGCGGAACATCGCAATGACAATCCCCAGACCGACCGCGGCTTCGGCAGCAGCTACAACAATGATGAAAATAGTGAATACGGGTCCGGCCAGCGAATTGACCGCCAGCCCTTTCGCGGCCAGCGCTTCCTTGTTCATTTCAAGGTAGCGCGAGAACGCAATCAGGTTCAGATTGACGGCGTTCAGTATCAACTCGATCGACATGAAGATAACGATGATGTTTCGGCGGGAGAGAACACCCGCGACTCCTACGACGAACAGCAAAAAGCTCAGCATCAAAAAGTTGATAAGCGTCGGCTCGAACCGCTTGAGGAACGGCTGCTGAACTTGCAGAAGCAATGGAGCAATATAGGTAAGCGAGCCAGCGGCTAAACTAAACACAATGCCCTCCTACAATCAAACGATGAACGATGAGTCACGAGCATCATTCAAGAGTCGTCCATCATCCCCAGCTACTCGTAATACTTCTGCTGTTTGGTGCCGCGCGCTAGAAGCACCGCGCCGACCATCGCGACAAGCAATAGAAGCGAAGCCACTTCAAAGGGAAGCGCTGCCTGGCGGTAGAGCTGCTCGCCTACTTCTTGCGTGTCCTTCGAGACGTAGCCTGCTCCCGCGCTGCTGCGCTCGCCTCCCTCGACTATCTGTGGGCCCACCGTCTCCGGCGGCCGAAACGCTCCCTGCGCCGGGCTCATCGCGAAGTAAAACGACACAGCCAGCAATAGCGCGATGATCACCGCCGGCCAGGTCTGTCCGGTGTAGAGCGCTACGCGCGCTTCTTCTTCGGCGCGCGTTTGCACAAGCAAAATTACAAACAAGAACAAGACCATAACGCCGCCGACGTAGACCAGTATCTGAACGCCGGCTACGAACTCGGCGCGAAGAAGAATGAACATCAAGGCCACGTTCACAAGCGTTCCAATCAGAAAGAGCGCCGAGTGAATCGTGACGCGTGCGGTCACTACGAAAACCGCCATAAACAAGGTCATTATGGCCAGAACGTAGAAGAGTACAGCTTCCCACCCGTGTAGTTGCATAGCCCCTGGCGGGGGTTAGGGGCTGGGGGTCGGGGGTTGGTCCAACCCCTAACCCCCAACCTCTATCCCCTATTTCGAGTATCGAACGTAGTTGATGCCTTTTTCCAACATCTCGCGGTCCCAGCGAAAACCGGAGCGATGATACACCGCAAGCTCGAAGCTCTGAGTCAGCTCCAGACAATCAGTCGGGCAGGCTTCCGCGCAGAGGTTGCAAAACATGCATCGAGAAGTGTCGAAGATGAAAGTAGTGAGCACTTTCTTCTTGTTCACCTTCTCGCCGTCGCGCACCTCGCGGCGGATCGAGCCAACTTCGATGCAGTCGACCGGACACGCAAGCGCGCACAAGTCGCACGCGATGCACAGCGTGGTTCCGGTGTCGGGATCGAGGTTCAGACGAGGGGCGCCTCGAAATCGTTCCGACACCCGCGCAGCCTCGAGCGGATACTGCTCGGTGTAGATCGCTTGATTCGGGTTCCCTCCATCGCGCGGCTCATACAGCGCGCGCGCGTTGTACCTGAATGTAAGCGCAAGGCCCTTGAATAGATCGAGCAACAGAAGCCGTCTGATCAACTGACCGATCGTTCTCTTAGCTCGTGTCGTTACTGCTCCCGGCATAAATCACCTGAAAGATTGCAGGTTGCTGCTCTGTAATATCTACTGCGTGCCGCCATCGGATGGTTGTGGCTGCAAAGCCTTTTCCAATCGCTCGCGGCGCAAATTAACTTGAAGCTGCCGTTGGTCGTGAAGGTTGAAGTCGCGCGACCGACGATTGATATTAACCAGCAGCAGCCAGACTAGCGGCACGGTTATGGCTGTACCGGTGAGGATGAAATAACCCACGCCCTTGCCGGTTGGCACCAGCCTGCCGCTGACCTCGCGCATCAAATCGAACACGCCGCCTCTTGCCGGAGGCAACGCCAGCACGTAAAAGATCCCGGTCAACACAATATTGGCAAGGCCTGCCGGGATCAGCCACTTCCAGCCGAGCTCCATCAACTGATCGTACCGGTAGCGCGGCCACGTCCAGCGGAACCACATATATGCGTATATGAGCAGCATCACTTTCAACCCGAAGACTGCCACGCTTGCAAATGTGTGGAGCGTTGAATTTTGAATTGGGCCGATCCCAAACAACGAAGTTCCAGTTACCCCGGGAAGCATCCAGCCACCAAGAAAGAGTGTCACCGCGATCGCCGCGGTGACTATCATCGATGAATACTCGGCCATGAAAAAGAGCGCCCACCGAAAGCCCGAGTACTCGGTGTGATAACCCGCAACCAGCTCCGACTCGGCTTCAGGCAAATCGAACGGCGCACGATTTGTTTCGCCAAGCGCGCTGATCAAATAAACAAGGAAGCCAAGCGGCTGAAAAAAGACGTACCACACGTGGTCCGCCTGCTGCGCTTCTACGATGCCCGACATTGAAAGCGTGCGAGCAAACATCAGTGCCCCGATGATCGAGAGTCCAAGACCGATCTCGTAGCTCACCATCTGGGCCGAGGAACGGAGCGCTCCCAGCAACGAGTACTTGGAGTTGGATGCCCATCCGGCCAGCACCAGCCCAAGCACTCCCACCGACGAAACAGCAAGGATGAACAGCAGGCCGATGTTGATATTGGCGATGGTTGCCCAAGCGGCGCCCCACGGTATCACCGCGAGCACGACCAGCGCGGCCACGACGGAAATAATGGGCGCGAGCGCGAACACGACTCGATCTGCTTTGAGCGGAATGATGTCCTCCTTCAGAAGGAGCTTCAAGCCGTCGGCCGCGGGCTGCAAGAGTCCCCAGGGACCAACGCGCATCGGTCCAAGCCTCGCTTGAATAAATGCGGACACCTTGCGTTCGAGGTACACCAGATACGCGACGAGCGTGAGAATTACGAAGAGCACGATCAGGATTTGAATGACTGGCCAGAGGACATATTCGGCCCAGAATGCGTTGGGTCGCCGCTCACGCGTCAGGCTTACCACCCAGTCCGGCGCCACAAACATCAGCGTTGCTAGAATGCCTTGCATAAATTTGAACCCGGACTAGCGGCTAGTACAGATTGAGAGAGCTTTCACCATTGTTCGACAGTAGCACATTCTTCAACGATCAACTTCACCCAGCACGATGTCGATGGTTCCGATCAGCGCGACCACGTCAGCGACTAGATGGCCTATCGACATCCTCTTGAGCGACTGCAGATTGATATAAGACGGCGGGCGAATTCGCATTCGATAAGGCTTGCCGGTGCCATCGCTAACCAGATAGACCCCGAGCTCGCCTTTGGGTCCTTCGATCGAGTGATAGACTTCGCCTGCCGGAGGCTTGAGAACCTTCGGGACTTTTGCCATCACGGGGCCTTCAGGCAGTCCGTCCAGCGCCTGCTCGATGATCAGCGCCGACTGCTTGATCTCTTCCATGCGGCAAAGATAACGATCGTATGTGTCTCCATTCTCGCCGATGGGGATCTCGAATTCGAAGTCCGAATATGCTGAGTACGGCTGGGCCTTGCGAACGTCGTACTTGACGCCGGAGCCGCGAAGTCCGGGTCCGGTCAAGCTGAGGTTTATCGCTTCTTCGGCAGGCAGCACGCCGATGCCAACCGTGCGCTGCAGCCAGATCCGATTCGCATTCAGCAACGTTTCGTACTCTTCAATGCGGCCGGGCAAAATCTGCAGGAAATCGCGAACTCTCGTTTCAAACTCAGGATACACATCCCACCAGAGACCGCCGATTCGAAACGCGTGCGCCGTCAGACGCGCGCCGATGAAGTCTTCGAATATCTTCAGTATCTCTTCTCGTTCGCGGAAGGCGTAGAGCAATACGGTGACCGCGCCGATGTCCATCGCGTGTGTGCCCAACCACAAAAGGTGCGACGCGATACGCTGTAGCTCGGTGAGAATGACTCGCAGGTACTCGGCTCGTTTCGGCACTTCAACCTGGATGAGCTTTTCAACGCCTTCGACGTAACACAGATCGTTCGATACCGCAGCGACATAGTCGAGCCGGTCCCAGTAGGGCGTTATCATCGCATAGGTGTCACTCTCCGCGATCTTCTCGACGCCCCGGTGCAGATAGCCGATATCGCAATCCAGGCCTACCACAGTTTCGCCGTCGAGTTTCAGTATCACGCGCAGCACCCCGTGGGTGGACGGATGCTGCGGTCCCATATTGAGCACCATCTCTTCGGCGTCGAAGAGCGTTTCCTGGCCGGTTGCTGATGATTGCTCCTGCATTCGGTTATCTGCGCTCCGCGTATTTCACGTCGATCAAGCTTGTATCGTAGTCAATCTCTCGATACTGAATGTGTTTGTCCGTCCATTCGTTGTCCTGGTATCCAATTGGATACTCCTTGCGCAGCGGGTGTCCCGGCCAGTCTGGAGGAAGCAGTATTCGCCTGAGATCGGGATGACCTTCAAACCTGACCCCGAACATGTCGAAGACCTCGCGCTCCATCCAATTTGCGCCCGCCCATATCGTTGCAACGGTAGAACAAGCTTCGCCATCTGCTATCGCAACCTTTACGCGCAGCCGGCGGTTTTTTGGGAGCGAATAGAGGAACAAAACGATATCGAACTCTTCACCCTTTTTGTCGGGCCAGTGAATCGCAGTCAGATCGGTGCACATGTCGAAGGCCGCCTCTTCATCGTCGCGAAGAAAGTGGCAAAGCTCGACGTATGATTCTTTTTTTACCCTGACGATCTGCTGGCCGAGCGTGGCCACCGCTTCCGTGATCGCGTCACCGAATCGCTCCCTAATCCGATCAATAAGGAAATCGCCCGCGATGTCAGAGGTTATCACCGGGCCTTTCTTGGCCACCGCTGGCTTTTCACCCGCGGTCGGCTTGGAACCGGCCGTGGGAGCCGCTTTGGGTGGAGTGGGTTTTTCGCTGCTTGCGACGGCGGGCTGAGCCTTCGAGTCGGGCTCTGAAGGACCAGGTTCGACGGAAAGTGATTCGCTCGGTCGTTCTTGTTCAGACCCGCTCGTCTTGGGTGGCGAGGTTCGCTCTTCGTCTTTGCCGACTTCCTTGCCTTGGGGGTTTTCGGCTTCGTCGCCCGGTGGCTTATCGTTAGTCTCGTCTGTCATCGTCTCCTAGATCAAGCCGCACAAGTCGCACTTCCGTCGCCCGAAGGCCGTGTATTATGGCTACTTGAGTGCTGCTTCATAAAAAACGGAATAAACTCCCTCACCGGTCGCTCAGCTTTTAACATAGCGCTTTAAGCGTTGTCAATCTGACGGCTTGAGCGATGTCCGAAGAAGCTTTAGGGTGAGTTATTGGCGAGAATAGGCTCGACAACTGCTCAACGTAGTACGTAGAGAAGAATCATTCCCAACCTGATAGGCCCGTAGGCGACTTTCGAAGGCGGCTTTGGAACCCAATAAAAAGAAAAACAGGCAAAATGTAAGGGAATGTCGTTGACTCTGCGAGGATCGGCGAGTATGATGGTGCGGTGCGCCGGGTCGTCTAATCGACAAGCCCCCTTGAACATTCAGTAGCCCCCTTTCTGAATGTTCGATACCCCAGCGCACCGCTGAAACAGTACCGCTTCAAGGCAGGAACTTGGAGCGGTGTTGTTTACGAGGGCACCTTATATCATACCTTTCAATGGGATGCAAGAAAAAAGTTAAAGTAAATTATTAAGCTGGCTGATTCCTCTATGGCTCCCCGCCTTAAATACTGTAGAAATAGAAGTTGCCTGACCGAGTTACACCGGCGGAAAAACTCTTTCGCAAGAGTCTTCTGCGAGGGAGATTGGTTGGTGGCGAATGCGCACGCGTCGTTATCAAAATGGCTTCGGAGCGGTAACCTCTACCATCAAACGACTTGTACGAGGCCAAAATGCGCGAGTTGGTTGACGAAGCCCTGTATTCCTTCGCTGGCAGAGTTCTGATCTACATCGAATCGCTCACAGGTGGAACGTACGAGGTGCTCCAACTCGGAAGTCTCGGCCCGGTCAATGTCCTGCCAAACCATCGCGCCAGTTCGATTCAAACTGAAATACAGGAGTGTCTCGAGATTCAGTAGCACGCCGGTCCCATCCGGCAAAGCTGTAAATACAGATGCTGACGATTTTCTCAGTTCCATCAATCTTAAAATAAGCTGAGGGTGACGCGCGATGCAAGAGTCTTACGGGAAAGGCGCGTTATCAGAAAGAACTATCGAGCAGCCGGGACGCAAGTTCCGCTCGGCCTCGAACGTTCGCCTTCTGGTACACTTTGTCGAGGTGTTTGTTCACTGTCTCAACACTTATCTTCAACCGTTCGGCAATCTCCAGATTCTTGTTTCCCCGCAGGCATTCGACGGCCACTTGAGCTTCTCGCTCGGTTAGTCCCCAGGTTTGCCTGAGATGCTCTTCGTAGTTAGACCACCTGGACGATGAACGCTTGATCAGGCAAAGCGCATAGCTTTCAGCGCCGAGCATGCCTTGAGGCATCAACGTGCAATGAATCTCGTGCGATATTCGTCCGACTGTTACGTCGCGTACCAACGAGTGGTCGTCAGCACGCTCGTTCCCGTGAGATTCGTGCACTTCTTGATAAAAGTCCGTGGCGAATTCTATTACTGCGGCGACCAGCAGATGCCCTTCGCGATTCTCTACCAGCAGCTTATCAAACGACCGATTGTGCCAGATCAACTGCCCTTCCGGGTTCAGCAGCGCTGCGCCCTCGGTTATCTCATTCAGCACGGTCGCGAGGTTGTAGAGTCGATCCGTCCCGTCCGACGCTAGCGGTACTGCAGGCACAGACGAGTAGGACCCTTGAGCTAGCATAGAAGCGTTTCCTTCTGGCGTGCTTGGAATCCCGGAGGCGGAGACAGGCGCTCGTGGTCGGGCAGACAGGTCTCGGTGTTTGAGCAGCGCGATGATCGTCTTAGGGGCTGAGAGGGGCGGCTGGCTGCCAGCAAGGCACCTTCATGGTCCTTGCTGAGAGTATCTCGTGGCCGGGACGTCCAAGAGCTACTCGATCGTGACCGGCAAAGAAGAACCTTCGGGCTTGCTTATAAGATAAACAGCCAGTGAAGTCAATAGTTCATATCGCAATCCATCTATTACTACCGGATGTTTCTCGCGAGTGGTTTTGTGTTAGTGCGCACCGATACCCTCCTCAGGGAACTCGGATGGGCGGATTCGGCGGCTGGAAAAGGAGCGACATTTCGTCTTTCACCATACTGGTACGAATTGTTCAGCGTGCCAGGTTAAAGGAATTCGGAAATGTCCAAATCACCGTTCGAACCTTCAAAAAGGCGAACCGCCATTTCAATGGGCCGCTCGAACGGCAATGGCCGCCGCAGTCCGCTAGCGGAACTAGTCAACACGCACCTCAGGGCTAATAACATGAGACAAGTTGATTTTTGCAGAGAGACTGCCTTTGACCAGGGTTTGTTATCCAAGATCCTTTCGTCGGTGGTCAGCACCCTCAACATTGAGAGTGCTCTAAAGCTCGCTGAAGGCATGAACGTTCCCCCGAGCGTCGTGTTCGACGCTATCGGCAAACAACACGTGGAAGAGATGCTGCGAAAGTTTTATTGCGACTCTGATAAGGTCATGTGAGCCGTTGCCCAACCGTTGCGTCGCCGAGGACTGGGCTGACGGGCTTCGTCGCCGACTCAATAACCGCCCCGTGTCTCAGCTTTCTTTGTCGATCTGTTCGCCGGAAGCAATGGGGGAACCCCGTCCCTCTACTATATCACCTCGGCCCCTTTCCCCGATTGAAATATCATACCGCCGTGTGAGTAAATAGGTCGGCACTTATGTGACCGCGCACTTGAATCTGCCGTATTCGGTTCGAGTTCGATTCTCAGATCAATGCAGCCTTTGGGCAGCTGGCAGTAACGGCCTGTTCTGATTCTTGCTTCGGAAAGGATACAAAGAAAGATGTCTGATTCAAATGGCGTCAAGGTGGGACGCGTAATTCAAGTAATCGGTCCGGTCATCGACGTCGCGTTCGATGGAAATTATATGCCGGCGGTTTATAACGCTCTGCGGGTCACGTCCGACGGATTCGAAGTGCCGCAGCCTATCGATATCATCTGCGAAGTGGCGCAGCACCTCGGCAACCGTCGCGTACGCGCGGTCTCGATGCAACCAACCGAGGGCCTCGTTCGCGGAATGAAGGCGGTCGACACCGGCAGCCAGATAACGATGCCGGTCGGCGAAACCACGCTCGGCCGAGTGTTGAACGTTATCGGCGAGCCAGTCGATGGACTCGGCGAAGTGAAAGCCGAAGGCCGCGACCCAATTCATCGGCACGCGCCAACCCTCGAGGAACAGTCAACCGAGCTCCAGATGTTCGAGACCGGAATCAAGGTTATCGATCTGCTACTGCCTTTTCTGCGCGGCGGCAAGATCGGCCTGTTTGGCGGCGCCGGCGTAGGCAAGACCGTTTTTATTCAAGAGCTGATTAATAACATCGCGCTCAAACACTCAGGGTTCTCGGTCTTCGCCGGAGTTGGCGAGAGAACACGCGAAGGCAATGATCTGATCCGCGAGATGGTCGAGTCGAAGGTCATCGATTATGGCGAGTCGTTCTACGAGCATATGGAGAAGACTGGCGAGTTCGATTTGTCTAAGGTTGACAAGAGCGCGATCCCGAACTCGAAGGTCGCATTGATTTACGGCCAGATGACCGAACCGCCTGGAGCCCGACTTAGAGTCGCACTCTCCGGCCTGACCGTGGCCGAATACTTCCGCGACAAGGGCCTCGATGTGCTGCTGTTCATCGACAACATTTTTCGATTCACGCAAGCCGGCTCCGAAGTGTCCGCGCTTCTTGGCCGCATGCCGTCAGCCGTAGGCTATCAGCCAACGCTGGCGACTGAAATGGGCGAACTGCAAGAGCGCATCACTTCAACGAAGACCGGATCAGTCACGTCAATTCAAGCGGTCTACATCCCGGCGGACGACTACACCGATCCCGCGCCGGCTACAACCTTTGCGCACCTCGACGCAGTCACCGCGCTCTCGCGCCAGATCGTCGAGCTTGGAATCTATCCCGCTGTCGATCCGCTGGCTTCGTCATCGCGCTTGCTCGACCCGCTGATTATCGGCGAGGATCACTACAACACGGCGCAGGCGGTGAAGGAGATTCTGCAGCGATACAAGTCTCTGCAAGACATCATAGCGATTCTGGGTTACGACGAGCTGTCGGAAGACGACAAGGTCATCGTCGCTCGCGCGCGCAAAATACAGCGCTTTCTGTCGCAGCCATTCTTCGTCGCCACTCAGTTCACCGGGCTGGAAGGCAAGTACGTCAAGCTTGAAGACACCGTTCGCGGTTTCCGCGAAATCGTGGACGGCAAGCACGACGATATGACGGAGCAGGCCTTTTACAACGTAGGCACCATCGAGGAAGCTCGAGAGAAAGCCAACCAGATGGCTGCGACTGCATAACGCGCAAGGTCGTAGAGTTCAATTCGGGTTACGGGTCAGCGATCCGTAACCCGATTTGTTTTACTTAGCCTTGCCCTGCCTTGCTACTTCGTCCATAGCGCGCGCGATGGCGTCGGGATCGCCGAGGTAGTAGTGCTTGATCGGTTCAAGATGCTATTCCCGTTCGTAGACCAGCGGTACACCAGTCGGAATGTTGAGGCCCACTATCTTCTCTTCGGGAACATCGTCCAGATACTTCACGAGCGCTCGCAGGCTGTTTCCGTGCGCAGCGATCAATACTCGTTGCCCGGACTTAATCGCCGGCACAATCATCTTCTTCCAGTAGGGTAGAAAGCGCTCGAACGTGTCCTTGAGGCATTCAGTCAACGGAAGCTCCGCTTCCGTGAGGCTGCGATAGCGGCGGTCGTGGCCGGGATAGCGCGGGTCGTTCTTCTCAAGCGGAGGCGGGGGAATATCGTAACTCCTGCGCCAAATTTTCACTTGCTCCTCGCCGAACTTCGCGGCCGTTTCTGCTTTGTTCAATCCTTGAAGAGCGCCGTAGTGCCTCTCGTTAAGCCGCCACGAGCGCTCGACCGGAATCCACATCAGGTCAAGCTCATCAAGCACGATCCAGAGAGTCCTGATCGCTCGCTTCAACACAGACGTGTACGCGAGGTCGAACGTCAAACCCGCGTCCTTTATCAGCACGCCTGCTTGGTTCGCCTCCGCCCTTCCATGCTCCGACAGGTCAACGTCGGTCCACCCGGTGAAGCGATTCTCCTTGTTCCAGGTGCTCTGCCCGTGCCGGAGCAGGACTAGCTTAATCGTCACGCGACTCCTTCTTTTACTGTCCTGTCGTGAATCGCAGTCAGATACGCAGCCCGATTAGCGATGTTTGCGCAGCATCAATCTCTTCCTTATTCGTGCCCTCGATATAGTACCTTAGGACAGCGTCAGTGCCGGATGCGCGTATGACATACCACAATGTATCGCATTCGATTAGCGTACCATCCCCCAGGTAGCAAAGCTTGTCCGGCCGCGGCAAAGACTCACTCCCTTCGGCCACCCTGGAATTTATCTCATCACCGATCTTGCCAGGAGGCTCGCCCGAAGCGAATCGCTCCGCCAACCGCTGGAAATATGCCATGACTTGATCGCGCTTATTAATCCCGGCTTGCTTTGCGGCCTGCCGCTCCGCTCCAACCAGACTTTCATCGTAGAGAAGAACATCGCTGCGATTGAAATACTTGTTCTTTATATGGTTTTTCGCAATCCGCTCGCAGTAGAAATCCATGAACGACTGACCTGAATTATGCAAAAAAGCGGCGAGTGAAAGCGCAAAGAGAGCTAACTGCATTCCATCTTTTTCGCGCAAAGTGAGCATGCCGCGCGTATGACTCTTATTCCAGAGAAGGTCCCTGCCACCGAAGATCGCTCCTCCGGATTCTTCGCACATGATCAGCGGTCGCGGTCGATTGCCAAGTCTCACCTCGTTTCCGGTGGGAGTGAGAAAAGGCTCGCTAATGTCAACGCGATGCTCAACCCATTCAGCAAAAGTTCCCATGTATTTGAAACCCACACGAACATCCGCTACGGGGATATTCTCCAGTGCCGCAAGCTCATCCAGTGCATGCGTTGTTGAAACCGAGCGCGTTATAAACCAATCGTATTCATTTAGGAGACCAGCCTTCTTCAAAGCGAATATTCTGTAGGCGGTTAGCATGAAGAAAATTTGGTTGGGAGTAAAATACACAATACACTTCTCGCTATCAGAGCATGATTCGATCTCGAGACCCAGTTCGGCAGCCTGCTTTGCTCGCGTTGAGGAAGCTATGGTCACTATGTTGAATCGATCACCATCGGGATCCCAAATAATAACGACATTCGCCTTCTTGCTAAGTAGTATTTCCTGCGCTCCAATATTTCTATAGATTTGCCACTTGCCGGGATCAGTGCCGTGATTCTGCCCATCGATCTGGCCGACCCCGTGATAATGAGAATCCTCTTCACCTAAGAAATACTGAATAACACCATCCTCGCCAGTTGGAATGCCCAGCAGTTCAAATAAACGTTCTGTTGTAGCTTTCATCGAACCGCCAACCGGACAAGCCGCGCATCGGAATCCATTTGCTGCAGCCTGTTTTAGCTCAGCGACTAGCGGTTCACCCAAGACCGAGGTTTGGTACGCGATGTAAGCTGCATCAACATCAAAATCACTCAGAATATTGTCATTCGACAGCCACGGCGCGAGACGGATCGTAGCCCGACTTTTTACAATGTTCCGTACCTCCGCGACGATTTCCGCCTCTTCCTCAAGGAGCTGCTTGCCCTCTGAATCCATTGGCTTCCAACCGCCTTTGAAAAACTGCGAGTGGCTGGCAGTAAAGTTGTCACCGCTCTGGTATTGCTCCCAGAAAACACCGAAAGAAGAATACCAAATCGGAGTTGTTCGGACTCGCGCCCTCAGATGAACCTTCATATTGTGTGCGGCATACACCCGCGAAAGAATAGCAATGAATTCCTGGGTGTGAGGTCGTGTCTCTCCGCCAACATGTACGTGGGCAATCTCTCCTTCCTGAAGCTTCCGCTCAAAGACTCTGGCTTTGGCTTCACCAAGAATCGCAACAGTAACCAAATTGAAAGCAACCCCAGGATCATTCGCATCCTCAGGATTCAGTTGATCTCGATAACCGGCCGTCATCAAAGAAAAGCCACGCGACCATTCCTCGAGAGAATAGGACTCAATAATCTGATCAGAGAGCTTTATCTCATCCCATTTGTCACTAGAAGCATTGAGGTCGAGCCGTTCCAAGTGCATCGGATCTCCTAATTGAGTTGCTAGTCTGTCGGACGATTCAGCGTCCCTCGCGTGTGGTTTGACGACAGATTATAAAGGCGCGGCAACTGAGATGTCTATCGCGTGCCAGTGGACAGATTTTCAGAAGATTTCCTGGCTATCACAAGGTTGCTCCACAGATCGATCTCGACATGCCAGCCACTCGGAATCAGAGTCGTCGAGCTGTACTCGCTAATGACCGCCGGTCCATTGAAGCTCGCGCCCGGCTGCAACTGCTCGCGTTCGTAGACCGGAACGCGCGATGGCCGCTCGTCGAAGAAGACCTTTGCAGAAAGCCGCGGCTCGGCCATGTGGGTCTTGAGTGAAGCTGCCCGCTTGAGCTTCAGTTTGTCCGTTATGCCGACGCCTCGCAGTCGAAGCGACACAATCTCAGTAGCGCGAGACGGGTCCGCGTAGCCGTAACGCTCGCGATGCGCGGCGTGAAATGAAGCTTCGAGCCGACTGGTGCACGGCACTTCGATCTCGAACGACTGGCCGACATATCTGACCGCAGTCGAGCGAATCAGCTTTGCACGCTTAGCCGTGAAGCCTTCGGTTTTGAGATCGCGCAACGCTTGCCGCTCGAGCGCCGCGTATGCGGCTTCAACCGCCGCGAAGTCGAGCCCCGCAGTCTTCACCATCACCGTTCGCGAGTAGTCCTTCACCACATCGCCCAGCAACACGCCCAGCGCCGAGAGCGTTCCGGGCGACTGGGGAACGACGACGCGAGGAATTCGCAGCGCCTCGGCGAGCTCGCAAACATGGAGGCCGCCCGCGCCCCCGAAGCTCACAAGCGAGAACAAACGCGGATCCTGGCCTCGCTCGACCGACACGACGCGCAGCGCGCGCTCCATATTCGCGTTGGCAACTCGCACGACGCCGAGCGCCGCCCGCTCCGGCGTTACTTGCTCCTTACTGAAGCGCGACATCTGCACTGCGAGTTTTGACAAAAAGAAGCTGGCTCGGTCGAGATCCAGTTTCATCTCACCGCCCAAAAGATCGCTCCCGCCGAAGCGGCCAAGCACCAGGTTCGCGTCGGTCACCGTTACTTCTTCGCCGCGTCCGTAGCAGGCAGGACCGGGATCAGCTCCAGCCGACTGCGGCCCTACTCGCAGCGCGCCGGCCGCATCCACTCGCGAGATCGAACCGCCTCCCGCGCCTACCGTGTGAATGTCGATAACCGGAACCGCTACCGGCAAACCGGCTACCAGAGCCTCATTCGTGGTATGAGCTTCGCCGCGGCACAACGACACGTCGGTAGAAGTCCCGCCCATATCGAAGGTGATGATGTCGCGAACGCCGGCCACCGAGCAGACTCGCAACGCGCCTACGACTCCGCCAGCCGGTCCTGAGAAAATCGCGCGGACGGGTTCAGCAGCAGCAGTCGCCGCTGACACTGATCCGCCGTTGGATTGCATGACGCGGAGGGAAGTGGTCAGTGGCCAGTGGTCAGTGGTCAGTGGTTCGCGCTCACCGCTCACCTTCTTTCGGCTCGATTCCTTCGCGATCTTCTTACTGACCACTGACCACTGACCACTGACCACTGTTCGCAGTCCCTCCGCCAACGCGCTCAAATACTTCGACATCAGCGGAACGAGATAAGCGTTGATCACGACGGTTGACGTGCGCTCGTACTCGCGAAACTCGGGGAGGATTTGGTGAGAAAGTGACACCGGGGCGCCAACCGAAGCGAGCGCCCGGCCAACTTCTTTCTCATGCGCCGGGTTCGCGAACGAGAACAAAAAACATACCGCCACTGACTCGACGTTCGGTTTGAGCCTAGCGATCCGTTTGATAGTGGCTGCAAGTTCGCGCCGATCGAGTTTGGTGATGACTGAACCGTCAGGACCGACGCGCTCCGTGATCCCGAACCTCAGCTCGCGAGGCGCCAGCGGAGCCGGTCGTGTGACCATCAGGTTATAAATCTCGGGGCGGTTTTGACGGCCTATCTCGATCACGTCTTCGAAGCCTGCGGTAGTTATCAGTGCCGTGCGCCCGCCTTTTCGTTCGAGCAGCGCGTTGGTCGCGACGGTTGTGCCGTGGACGATATCCGAAAGCTCGACGTCCGCATCGGCGAGAATCCGCGCGATGCCCGAGAGAATTGCTTCTGCCGGATTGTGAGGCGTCGAAACAAGTTTGAACGAGGTGAGTCGTGAGCCGCGGGTGGCCACAAAGTCGGTAAACGTTCCGCCCGTGTCGATTCCGATCCTGATCTTTTCTAATGCCGAAGTCTGGTTGCGGCGCCTCATCTCTAGGTGCCGACACGATAGCAGAAGGAAACCCGAGAGTCACACCATCTACGGATCGGGGCGGCTCGCGCGGCGGTCGATCAGCGTCCTTCGCGAACGCCGTAGATAAGCGATTGGGTTTGGCTTTTCCCTTCCGCGTTTTTCTGGGATAGGATTGAACAAGATCGAACAGGATCGCAAGTATGCCTTTGGCCGCGAGCTCAACAGTCTTCATGTTATTTCTACTGATCGCGCGCGCGCCCGGGTCCGTGCCCGTCGCGCGCGCGCAAGACGAGCCCATACGGCTCAAGTCCGATCTGGTCACGTTGACTGCTGCGGTGACCGATCGCAATGGGCGCGCGATTCGGTCGCTGAAGGCGGAAGACTTCGTTGTGTACGAGAACGGAGTTCGGCAAAGGATCTCTCACTTCGCGCCAACCGAAGAGCCGTTCGCGGTGCTGCTTCTGCTGGACCTATCGGGCTCAACACAGGACGAGATCGATTTGATCCAGCGATCGGCCAAGAGCTTTTTATCCGAGCTTCGCAGCGACGATCGCGTTGGGGTCCTTGTCTTTGACAGCAAAGCTCGGATGATCGCCGAACCAGGCGACAGTCGGGCGGGCGTGGGTTCCGCGATCGACGGCATAGCTCGATCATCCGCGACAGACGGCCAACGATTCACTTCGAGCACCGGCACTTCTTTCTATGACGCGCTGCAGCTAGCGGCCGACCGGACAACGCTCAAACAGCCCGAAGGACGAAAGGCCATTGTTTGCATGTCGGATGGCGTGGATTCGACCAGCCGGATGTCTTTCAAGGACGTCGCGCCGCTGGTCGAGAAGGTCGAGGCGTCGGTCTACTTCCTCGAGCTGAACACTGAAGAGACTACCCTTGATGGTTTGCTAAAGCCGCGAACCGACCAAGGCTACATTCAGTTCTCTCAAGCTCAGATTGATCGCTATTACAACGAGTACGATCCGCAGTCGATGGACCGCTTCAGACCGCGCGAGGTGATATCACCGCTGGTCAGGCGTGAGATAAACACGGGCTTATACGAGCTGGCGCGCCGCGAGATGCGTAGCCTTGCAGAGCGCACCGGCGGCCGAGTCTATCCGGTGAGCGCGCTCACAGATTTGCACGCGGTGTACAAGCAGGTAGCGAGTGATTTGCGGGCGCAGTACTCGATAAGCTACTACCCCGAGGACCGCTCGCGCGACGGCAAGTGGCGAGCGATTAAGGTTGAGACTCGTGCGCAGGGAGCGACATTGCGAACGCGTTCGGGCTACTGGGCGCCAGGAAGATGAAAGGACTGAGGACTAAGGACTAAGGACTAAGGACTAAGGACTAAGGACTGAGGACTGAGGGTGTGATAGCGA
>Ga0193727_1000446_pt1 | contig 15954 bp, 10 predicted proteins | sample H2c2metaG_FD_143051 | JGI IMG/M metagenome (GOLD analysis project Ga0193727, IMG submission 143051) | Soil microbial communities from a riparian zone of the East river system, Colorado, United States - H2c2 | ecosystem: Environmental > Terrestrial > Soil > Riparian zone | place: USA: East River...
GCTGAGGTTGAGCGACTGGCCGTTAGACGTGAACGACCCATTGTAGTTCGACGCGTCGAGGTGGAACGGGCCGGTGGGAATGCGCGTGTTGACGTTGACGACCGCGGTGTTCTTGTTGCCGTACTCCGCGTCCCAGCCGCCAGTCTGGAAGTCGATCTGGTTCACCACCTCAGGATCGAACAACTCGTTCAAGCTGCCCGAAATCCCCGCGGGGACCGGCACGCCGTCGACGTAGTAGGTGTATTCGGCGTGCTGGCCCCGGATGTGCACCTCGCCCGTCGGCGCCCGCGCGGCACCCGCGATGGACTGTTGCAAGATCTGCGACGTCGTGTTGGTCGGAGCACCGTGGTAGTCGTTCTGCTTGAAGACTTGATTGCCCGTGCGCGTGTCGACGCTGAGCGGAACGGCGGCTTGTACTTCGACCGCCTCGAGGTTGATGGGAATCGGTACCAGCCGAACGTCGACCGTCGGCCCCGCGCCGGTGTCCGTGACCGTCACCTCGCGGGAGACCGGCCGGTACCCGAGGTAGCGGATCTCCATGAGGTAGGTACCGGCGAACAGGTTGTGCACGACGAAACGGCCGAACGCATCGGTGGTCGTCGTCGCGACGATCGCACCACCCTGCGTGATGCGGACTTCGCCGCCGGACACCGGCTTCGTCGTGACGCTGTCCACGACGGCGCCGGCGATATCGCCCGACGCGCTTGGTGGAATCGGTGCAACGGTCGCCGAGTGTGGGCCGACGGCTGCCAGTACGAGAACTGCGAGCATGCCGATCATGAACGCTCTCCTTCTAGAGTGTGCGTCGCACAGGTGACCAGCGGCCCCGGAGAGGAACGACTTGGATCTCCGGAGACGTCGCGGGTCGTTGTCGAGACGGGTCTAGGAGAGAGTGGGAGGGGCGCGCGGCTGCGGCTGTGCGCGGCGGCGCAGACCGGGTGGGGCGAGGCGCTCGGGCCGGCCCGCAACACTCTGAATGACCAGCGCGAGCTTGGCTCGCCTGGATACCTGCTTACTGAGAGGAGCGCTGAGGAACCGACACAGGCCGCAGTCGGCCGGGTGGACGCGCGCGCACGACGAGGTCGAATGTGACTCGATGTGCACGGGCGCCACGCGGCCCCGAAGCTCGAGCTGTGCGTCCGCCCAAGCTGCTACCCCCGGCACCACCAGCTGCGCGCTGGTGAGCAGGAACAGCAGCGTCCGGGACCTCAGAGACTGCGGAATGGACACCTCACCGCACGCGGATGACGTCGAGCCGGGGGACCATGACTGCCGCCAATGCGGTGGGGCCGGGAGCACCGAACGCCAGGGTGAAGCTCTTGGCCCCCGGCGGCTGGATGCAGCGCACATACACGCCGGAGCCCGCCCGGAGCACGCCGCTCAGGCTGACGCTCCCATTTGCGACGACGGGCGCAAGGGGAAACGGCTGTGGATAGCGGCTGGGGTTTTGAGCGTTGAGCGAGCTAAACGCCGCGCGGAACTGCCACGATGTATACCGCAGCTCGTGCGGCGCGTTGAACCGAGGGAGATCGGACACCCAGTTCGCCAACGCCCACTGCGCGGCCAGGACTGGGAACGGCACACCCGTCTGCAGTGACAGGTTGCCGGCGCCCGTGGCGCTCGTCTGCACCAGCTTGGGCGTGACCGATGGTCCGAACTGGTCCACCACATAGCGCATCAACAGCCACCCGGCTCCCACGTCGCCGAGGTTCTGATCGGTGGTCGTCACAAGGTAGTGATCGCCTGGTGCTTCGAGGTACTCCTGGGCGTCGTACAGATCACCGTCGGCGTAACTGTAGAGGCTGGCCGAGTCGCCCGGCAGGAAGGTGCGTCCCCCCAGCTCCTCGGCGTACTTGGCGAGCGCCTCGTCCAGCCACACCTCTTCCGGCGATCCACCCCGCACCAGAGCGTGCTGGTTGAAGTTGATCATGTGCTCGAACTCGTGCAGCAGCGTGGGAGGAAGGACCTGCTCCACCCTCGCGCGAGAGTGGGGACAGCTCAACGTTCCCGCCGGGTCGGGAACGAGAGTGTACATGACTTCGCCCGGCGTATGCGGGAGCGGATTGGCGGGGACCAGGTCCCCTGGATAGAAAAACCCCGTGACGTAGCCTGTGCTGAGGCATTGAGCCGAGGTGACCAGCTGGTTCACGATGCCGGTCATGAGCACAACCACAACTCCGTTGGTGTCGCTGTCCGACTCCCGGCCAAACGCCGCCGTATCGACGGCGTAGACGCGCTGATCGAAGGTCTGCTGCAAGCTGTCGAGATAGGCGGCATCGAGACCTCCCGCTGGGACCGACGGGTCCACATAGATGGCGACGTGTGCGCCCACGGATTGCACGGTGGCGGTGACGGAGGCGAAGGTGGAGCACGCGAGCGTGGCGCACACGCGAAACGTGCGTGAGCTGCCGATCGTCGGAACCACGCTTGCGCGCGCGGCCCCGAGGACTCGGTCGGCGCGGACGGCGGCGGTTCCCGCCGCCGCAGCCCACGAGCGCCCGAGCTGGCGGAGGAATCCATCAAACTGGACCGCCACCGGGATGCCCGTCTGCCCCGGCGTCGGCACGACCTGCGCGGCTAGCCTAGGCGGGCCGACCGCATCCCCTTGGAGCACGAACGCCGACTTCGCGCCTGCCATGCCCGCCCCCGATTGAGCTACGACCAGGTACTCGGCCGAATCCGTGGCCGAGGCATTGGCGCCGACAGTAATACACGCCATGTCCACGGACGCGTAGGCCCCCAGGGTGAGCACCAGCTGGCGCGTATTGGTCGCGTCGCATACCAGTGGCGGGACTGCCATCGGACTGCCATTGCACCCCGCCGCGGTTGCCAGGAAGAGCAACGCGACGGGCCTGAGTCGGTGCGACATTCGACCCCCCCTCGATGCGGTGGTACAAACCCAGACACAGCGGACGGCCCGCATGACGGGACACGACCGGCGTGTGTTGTGTGCTAAACGCGAATACGACGGACCGAGCGGACTACGTCAGGTCAGTCGGAGGCGCGCGAGGTTGCTGGGGAGTGTGGAGGTCCGAGCTACGGGGGTCGGACGTGAGGATCGCGGGCGCGCGCTCGGCGACCGCGGTTGGTGCATGCAGCGTGGGACTGGGCGATGCCGCGAGGCGCGGGGCGTACAGCGTCGGCCCGGCAATACAATGCTCTGCGTGGCTATCGCACCCCCCCGCCCGGTCTACATGGGCGAGGTGGGCGCGTACGTTCCCTGGCAGGCGGTGATAGAGCAGCTCGTCGAGACCGGGCAACGCGAAACCGCTCCCCAATACTCCGAGCAGCAATACTGCCGCCCAACGTCGAACGAATACCCGCGACATAGGCCACATGATATCAGGTACCCACGCGTGGGTCCAGTGCGCTTCGGGTTGAAGGCGTTTCAAGATGATCAACCGCCCTGCGCCGCGCCCAACGCTCGAAAGAACGCCGCGCCGACCTCTTCTGACCGGTCGAGGGCGCTCGAAGACGGTCGATGTGCGACCGCGAAATGGCGCGGCTCAAGCCGCGACTCGGCATCTCCCGCTGAAGCGGGCACCGCGCGGCCCGTGTACGGGCAGGTGCCGACCCGCGCCTGACACCTGGCACCTGACACCCGTCACAGGAGACCTTCTGGCTGTCCGAGGGCACTTTGTCATCGTCAGTGTCCACGTTTCGATTGTCCGGGGAGACTTTGGGATTGTCACCGGGGACTTTCCGACTCTCCGCGCACACTTCACGACCGTCCGGGCACACTTTACAATCGTCCGCCCGTACTTCCCGATTATCCGCGCGCACTTTACGGCGGTGCGGGGCCGGTGTACGACTGTCCGGACGCATTGGAGGACAATCCGGGCGCGCCTTCCGATTGTCCGCGTGCACTTGCAGACCGTCCGCCGACACTTTGCGATCGTTCGGGCGCACTGTACGACGGTCCGCGCCCAGTGTGAGGATGTCCGGGCGGACTTTCGGACAATCCGAGCCCACTTCACGACTAGCCGCGCACACTTTCCGACTGTCCGGGCGCTTCGTACGACGATCCGGGAACACTGTACGTTTGTCCGAGCGCGCTTACGGATTCACCGAGCACGCTTCGACACGCTTCGCGTCCTCCGCGGAGGACAACATGGTGCGAAATATTTCGCGAGCGAGCCACCGCTTGCTGCAATGAGAAGACTCCTTTCCAGTCGACCGCAATGCCATACGACTGGGCGACCTAGCCGGGAGGTCTGGACATTCGTGAGAACGGCGTGATTACGGTACTGTCCGCTGCATGGCCCATCCTACATGAAGGTGCTGGTTGGTGCGGTCTAGCGTATCGCCTGAAGCGCGCCGCCGAGCCGATAGCGAATCGCACTCTGAATGCGTGGGGTCTTCAGAAGGTCCTGCAACTCCTTTTCGCGGAAGACCACGCTCCGCTGCCTCGTTCCCAGGCTGATAGTGAGATGGAACTCGCCTGTGGTACGTCCCTTATCCGAGGGAGGCCAACTTCCACTGGCTCCAGAAATCCCCATCTCACTGGCCGCTTCGCCGAGTAAGTTCAGAATCCACGCTTCTCCCGCTGAGATGTGTGGCATATCACCTTTTGTTGAAGACAACTAGGTCGAGCCAGCCGCGATGCGAACCGGCCATACCTGCCCTGCAACCTGCCCCCCGCAACACTGTACTCTTCAGTGCTCGATCTCAGTGCACCGATCTACCTGAATTGGCTAGCTCCTTGTGACACAAAGTCGGGGCGCCGGGATTTGAACCCGGGACCTTCTGGTCCCAAAGCGGATCGAGCACAAACCGAGTTACGACACAATGTAGCATTCACGCGGTGTTCTGGGCATCGGAGTCGTGACTCGACACTCGAAAACGACGAGAAGTAGCACGAAACTCACAGTGAAATTCACAGCACGGCGACCCCCTGACGACAATCAGGGGGTCGTTGCTTGGTGGGTCGATTTGAGCGGCGGCAACAGGAGCGCATTGACCGTGACCGTCACGGTACTCGCGCTCATCGCGAGCGCCGCCCATGCCGGCTTGAGCAAGATCCCGAGCGATGGGTACAGCACGCCTGCCGCAAGCGGGATCGCGACGACGTTATAGATCGCGGCCCAGAAGAGATTCTGCTTGATCTTGCGGCGCACACTACGCGCAAGGCTGAGCGCGGCAGGCACGTCGGCCGGGTTGTTCTTCATCAACACCACTCCTGCGGTCTCAATGGCGACATCCGTGCCGGCACCAATCGCGATGCCCACGGATGCGGCCGCGAGCGCCGGAGCGTCATTCACGCCGTCCCCCACCATGGCGACCCGGCGGCCTCCCTCCTCGAGTCGCTTGACCTCGTCAGCTTTGCCACCTGGCAATACCTCGGCCCGGACATCATCGATGCCAAGCGTGCGCGCGACTGCTTCGGCGGTGGCGCGGCTGTCCCCCGTGAGGAGTACGACGCGGATGCCCATGTTGTGGAGCGCCGAAACGGCACTCTTTGCTGTCGGACGAATCCGGTCCGCTACGGCGACGAGACCGAAGATCCGGCCATCCGCCGCGACGTACAGTGCGGTCTTGGCTTCCGCTCGCAGCCGCTCGGCGTCGCGGTCCAAACCAGGCGTGACACCATTTCGCTCAAGCAGCTTGCGATTGCCCACCAGAACGGTGCGACCGCCCACGATCGCCTGTACGCCGTGGCCGGGAACGGCCTCGAAATGGGAGGGCGAATCGACGGCAAGCGCACGCTTCTTAGCAGCCTCGACCACCGCCGTAGCGAGTGGGTGCTCCGATTGCGCATCCGCCGCTGCCGCGAGCCGAAGGATCTCTGCCTCCTCTACGCCTGCCGCAGGAATGACATCCGTCACTGACGGACGGCCTTCGGTCAGCGTGCCCGTCTTGTCGAAGACGACCGTGTCCACCTGAGCTGCCGCCTCGAGAACCGCGGCGTTTCTGAAGAGCACGCCGGCACGCGCCGCCCGCCCCACACCGACCGTGATCGCCGTCGGGGTAGCGAGCGCGAGCGCGTCGGGACAGGCAATCACGATTGCCGCGACCGCCGCGGACAGCGCGAAGGAGAGACCTTGGTGTCCCAATGCGAGCCACACCGCGAACGTGATGACGCCGGCCGCGAGCGCGACGATCACGAGATACTTCCCGGCAAGGTCCGCCAGCCGCTGGGCCGGCGCCTTCGAGGACTGCGCATCCCGCACCATGGCGACGATCCGAGCGAGCGCCGTATCAGCGCCGACTTTAGTGGCGCGGAACCGGAACGCCCCCTGCTGATTGCGCGTCCCGCCGACGACCTCGTCGCCCGGCCCCTTTGCGACCGGCACCGGCTCTCCCGTAAGCATCGATTCGTCAACGTAGCTCGAGCCCTCGGTCACCACGCCGTCCACGGGGATTGTGTCGCCCGGCCGAACTGCAAGGAAGTCACCCACCACGACCGCTTCGAGGGACACTTCCTCCTCTTGCCCATCCCGGACCCGTCGAGCGGTAGGCGGCGTGAGCTTCAGCAACGCCTCGACGGCGCGGCCCGTGGCGAAGCGGCTGCGCATCTCCATCCAGTGACCGAGCAGGCTGAACGCGGTGAGCATCGCGGCAGCGTCGTAGAATGGCTCGCCCGGGAGGCCGAACGTGACCGCAACCGAGTACAGGTAGCTCACCAGCACGCCGGTCGCGATCAGCGTCATCATGGTGAGCTCACCGCGTCTTAGCGAACGTCCCGCAGACGAAACGAAAGGCCACCCGCCCCACCAAACGACGACGGACGCGACAACGAAGCCGACCATTCCGTGCGACAGTCCGAACGGGGGCACGAGCGGACGCCCGGCGAGCGAGGTGCCGAGAGGGGAATAGACGATGATAGGAACGGTGAGGATCGCCGACCCGATGAAGCGCCGCAGCATGTCCTGCACCATGTGCGCCCCGTGCCCGGCGTGTGCATCGGGTTTGTGGCGATGCTCCTCGGGCGCTGCGGCGGGTCCGGGCGCGTGCCCGCGGTCGTGGTAGTGCATACCCGGGTTCTTATTCATGATGGCCGCCGTCCATGCCTGGCATTCCATCTTTCGTGACCGCGTTTGCATACGCGGCCGAGGCCCCTCGGGACAGCGGGCGCAGCCCTAGTGCTGCTCCATGCGGCACAAGCAGTAGACAAACGCTTGGGTGACTCCTCGTGGGGTCACGTGCTCCTCACGCTCGCTGGCAATCAAACGGAATGGCGCGCCGAATTCCGCATGCAACGCATCCGGGGAGTATCGATCAACCTCAAGTCCGCTGCAGCGTGTTGGCCCGTCGTCCGCGAACGTCGCAACCAGGACGAACCCGCCCGGTCGAACCGCCCTCCGCACTTGGGCCACGTAGCGGGAACGACTGCCCGGCGTAGTGAGAAAGTGGAAGACGGCCCGGTCATGCCAGACGGAGTACCCGGCCTTTTGAAGCGAGGCATCCAAGATATCAGCCTCGATCCATCGGACGTTGCCAGCCCGCGTGCCGAGACGGGCGCGGGCCTCCGCCAGTGCGGTGGCCGAGAGATCGAGGGCCGTGAGATCGTGATAGCCCGCGTCCAGGAGATCATCGATCAACGTTGACGCGCCAGCGCCCACATCAATAATGGCCCCGTTGGGTGGCAGGCTGACTCGGCGAATCAAGTCCAGCGAGCGCAGTGCATGGGGCTGATACCAGCTGACCTGCGTCGCCAGCTGGTCGCGGTAGATGTGCTCCCAGTGAGACTTGGGGTCCATCAGGCAGCCCCGCCCTCAACGCAGTCATCGCAGCATGCCCGCCCACGTAGCGCCTCACGCCCTTCCCAAGCGATAAGTGGCACCATGGCAAGCGCCGCGATGGAATCGGCCCACCACCAGCCGAACAGGGCATTGAGCCCGAGGCCGCCCAGCAGGATGGCTGACAGATACATGCAAATGTCGGTTTGACGCGCTTCGGCGCGAATGGCCCGACTGGCGAGCGCCTCGCCGACGTGGCGCTTCGCGCGTGCGAGCAGTGGCATTACGATCAGAGAGACCGCGGCGATCACGATGCCGAAGAGGCTCCTCTCTGGCGCTGTGCGGCCGATCAGTGACCGCGCCGCATCGAGTGCGATGTATGCCGCAAGGGCCAGAAAGCACAGTCCGATGATTCGCAGCGCCCAGCGTTCCGCGAACGCGCGGCGGTGTGCATCGGCGTCGACGCGCAAACGCCAGATTGCGGCCAGGCTGGCCGTGACCTCGATGAAACTGTCGACCCCGAAGCCGACGAGGGCGACACTGCCAGCGAGGAGCCCTGCACCGATGGAAAGGAGACCCTCAAGGCTGTTGTAACCGAGGGTCACCCATGTCAGCCACTGGCCTCGGCGCACAGCGCGGACTCGGGTGATAGAGGCAGTGGCGGTCATCCGCGAAGCATAGCGGTTTGGCATCGGGGCTGCATGCGGGACGCATCCACCCCTATTTCCCCGTCGCACTCATCATGTGCTGGTGCATGTCGAGCAACCGCCGCATCCGTGCGACGTGCGCCTTGAGACGCATTTCGAGCGGCGGTCCCGACAACGAGGGCAGCTCGGCCAAGTCCCGTTTGACCGAGTCGGTCAGCGCCGTCCACGCCGCATCGGGCTTCATGTGCATCATCGTCATGTCGCTCCCCATCGCGTCCAGCATCTGGGACGCCATGGTCTCGTGGGACGAGACGGGTCCCTGCCCAACGTGAGGCGATGTGCGAGCGACCGAATCGAGGTCGGCTCGCATCATGGGCATCAGCGAATCGCTCTTCGTCCCCGACATGCCGGTCATTCCAGGCATGCCTTGCATGCCGCCCAGCGGCGGCTGCTCTTCCTTCTTCCCGCAGCCCATCAGCGCGACAGCCGCCACAACGGCGAGAAACCGAAATGTGCGCATCACTCCTCCAAGTCACGGTTGTGAGGGCGCGCCGGGCAACCCGAGGTGCCGACGACGCCACAGATAATAGATCACCGGAATCACTATGAGGGTCAGAATGGTGGACGTAACCATTCCACCAACCATTGGTGCTGCAATGCGTTTCATGACGCTCGCCCCTGCCCCGTGGCTCCAGAGCGCCGGGACGAGGCCGAGCATGATCGCGAGTACGGTCATGAGTTTGGGCCGCACGCGGTTCACGGCCCCGTGTTCGATCGCGTCCACGAGCTCCGCGAGCGTGGGACGACGCCCGCCCTGACTGACGGCCCCCCAGGCGTGATCGAGGTAGATGAGCATCACCACGCCCGTCTCGGCCGCGACCCCAGCGAGCGCGATGAAGCCAACCGCGACCGCAATCGAGAGATTGTAGCCGAGCAACCACATGATCCACACGCCGCCCACGAGCGCGAATGGAAGCGACAGCATCACGATCGCGGTTTCCGCAACCGTGCCGAAGGTGAGGTACAGGAGCAGCGCGATGATCCCGAGCGTGAGGGGCACGACGACCTGCAGGCGTGCCTTGACGCGCTGGAGTGCTTCGTACTGCCCGCTCCAGCGCAGCCAGTACCCCGTCGGCAGCTTCAGCTCTCGGGTAACCAGCGTCTGGGCGTCGCGCACATAGCTCCCCACGTCCCGTCCCCGAACGTCGATGGACACCTGATCGTAAAGGTAGCCGCCCTCGCTGCGGATCATCGGCGCCCCAGGGCTGAAACGGATGTCCGCGACCTGCCCGAGGGGCACCTGGGGACCGCCAGCGCTACCGATGAGGATGCGCTCGATGCTCGCCGGATCGTCCCGGAAGTCCCGGGCGTAGCGGACCTGCACGGGATAGCGCTCGCGGCCTTCCACGGTGGTGGTCACTTCCTCGCCGCCGAGGGCGAGTGCGATCACCTCTTGGGCGTCGCCGGTGGTGAGGCCGTACCGCGCCAGTTTGTCGGCGTCCGGCCGGATGTCGAGATAGCGGCCGCCGAACGAGCGCTCCGCGTATACACTCGCCGTTCCTGGCACCGGGGCGAGGACCCGTTCGATGTCCTGCCCGATCCGTTGGATCGTCTGAAGGTCTGGTCCGAAGATCTTCACCGCGAGCGTCGTGCGGACGCCCGTGGACAGCATGTCGGTGCGGTTCTTGATCGGCATGGTCCACGTGTTGACGGCGCCGGTGAGTCGGAGCGTGCGGTCCATCTCAGCGATGAGCCCGTCCTGCGTCATCCCGGGCCTCCACTCCGACTCGGGCTTCAGGTTCACGACCGTCTCGACCATCGACATCGGCGCCCAGTCGGTCGCCGTGTTCGCGCGGCCCGCCTTGCCCCACACACTCTCGACCTCGGGGAAGGTCATCAGGATCGAGTCCTCTACGTGCAGCAGCCGTCGCTGCGTCGTGAGCGACACGGCGGGGAGGGTGTTGGGCATGAACATGAGCGACCCCTCGTTCAACGGCGGCATGAACTCGCTCCCCAGCCGCGAGAGGGGGAGGAGCGTCAAGACGAGGACTGCCACCGCCCCGCCGAGCACCAGCCAGCGGGCGTGCAGCGCCCATTGCAGCACGGGACGGTACAACCGGATCGCCCAGCGGTTCACCGGGTTCGCCGCCTCGGGGCGGAGCTTCCCCTTCACGAACCAGCCCATCAGCACTGGCACCAGGGTGACGGAGAGCAGCGCCGCCGCCGCCATGGCGAAGGTCTTCGTCAGCGCGAGCGGCCGGAACAACCGTCCCTCCTGGTCCTCGAGCGTGAACACCGGCAAGAATGCCAGCGTGATGATCAGGAGTGACATGAACAAGGCCGGCCCCACCTCCCGGGTCGCTGCCAGCACGCGCTCCCAGTGCGGCCGCTCGGGCTCGTGCTCGACGTGCTTGTGGAGATTCTCGATCATCACGATGGCAGCATCGATCATCGCGCCGATCGCGATGGCGATGCCTCCCAGACTCATGATGTTCGCGTTGATCCCGAGCCAGCGGATCATGGTGAGCGACACCAGAATGCCCAGCGGCAACGTGGCGACGGCCACCAGCGCACTCCGGGCATGCAGCAGGAACACCATGCAGACCAGCCCGACGATGAGCGATTCTTCGAGTAGCGTCCGCCAGAGCGTGCCGATGGAGTGATTGATCAGGGCCGAGCGATCGTACGTGGGCACGATCGTCACACCCTGAGGCAGGGCCGCAGCGATCTCGGCGATCCGCTGCTTCACCGCGTTGATCACGCGAAGGGCGTTCTCCCCGTAGCGCATCACCACCACGCCACCCACAGCCTCGCCTTGCCCGTTGCGCTCCGCGATGCCGAGTCGCTGGTCGGGCCCAATGGTGACCCGTGCCACGTCGGCCACTCGCACAGACCGCCCGTCCTTGCCCATGCCCACCGCTACGTCCGCGATGTCTTCAGCCCCGCGGAAGTAGCCGAGTCCGCGAATCGCATAGTCTGATCCCGCGACCTCGACGGTACGCGCGCCCACATCGCGATTCGCACCGCGCACGGCCGTGATGATCTGGGGCGCGGTGACGCCGTAGGCCAGGAGCCGCGCGGGATCAAGCAAGACCTGGTACTGCTTGACGAAGCCCCCGAGACTCGCCACCTCAGCCACACCCGGTACCGACTGCAGCGCGTAGCGAACCTGGAAGTCTTGAATCGAACGCAGCCGATCGGGCGCAAAGCCGGGCCCCTCGAGCGCGTACTGGTACACCCAGCCGACACCCGTCGCGTCCGGTCCGAGTTGGGTTTTCGCGCCCGCCGGCAGCCGGCTCTGGACGGCGTTGAGATATTCGAGCACGCGCGACCGCGCCCAGTACAGGTCGGTCCGATCCTGAAAGATCACGTACACGAACGACGAGCTGAACATCGATTGCCCGCGCACCACCTTGACCTTGGGAACGGATAGAAACGTCGTCACGAGGGGATAGGTGATCTGACCCGGGTAGTCGGTATAGACGATGACTTGGGTGTCAGAAAGATCGGGGATCGCGTCCACGGGCATCGTGGGGAGCAGCAGCGCGCCCGCCACGAGCACGAAGATCGCGCCGAGGGACACGAGCTCGCGGCGCTTGATGGACCACGCGATGAGTTTTTCTATCATGGCCGTCTCCCGTCCCCCTTCCCCCGTCCCCCGTCCCCCATCTTCATTCCGCCCATGTTCAGGCCCATGCCCATTTGCAGCATGATCCCCTGGATCGCGGCGGCGAGGTTGGACTCGGAGTCGAGCAGAAAGGTGGCCGACGCCACGACTTCGTCCCCTGGCTTGAGCCCTTCCACGATTTCGACGAGGGAGTCGCCGCGGACCCCGACCGTGACCGCTCGCGGGACGAACCGCCCATCACCGCGATTTACGAACACCAGGTCGTTCGTGCCAGTTGGAAGCACCGCCTCGAGCGGTACGCTGACCGCCCGTCGCCCGGCCGAGGCGACCTGTGCTGTGGCATACATCCCGGGCCGCAGCTCGCGCGACGAGTTGTCAATTTCCACGCGCGCGGTGAGGGTCCGCGTCTTCTCGTCGAGTTGCGGTGAGATAAAGGTCACGTGACCCTGGAAGGTGCGTCCGGGCAAGGCGTCGACCGTGGTGATCGTGAATGTGCCGACCCGCACCGCACGCGCGTCCTGTTCGAAGATCGCGAGATCCGCCCACAGGACGCTCAGATCGGCGATGAGGAAAAGATTCGTGCCCGCCTGCACCGCCTGTCCCTCGATCACGTTCTTCTCGACGATCTCGCCGCTCCGGGGAGCTCTGAGCAGCAAGGTGCGGGTCACCGTGCCGCGGGCGGCGAGGCTGTCAACCTGGTCCTCCGGGATGTTCCACAGCGCGAGCCGCTGCTTGGCGCTTGCGGCGAGCGGGTCGTCATGCAACCGACGGGCAAGCAGGTATTCCTGTTGGGCGCTCACGAGCTCAGGGGAGTATAGAGCAAGCAGCGGTTCGCCCACCGTCACCCGCTTCCCCACGTAGTCGGCGTAGAGCCTTTCCGCCCACCCGCTCACCCGGGCGTTGACGTAGACGAGCCGAGGCTCGGCGACTTTGAGCATTCCCACCGCCCGCACGAAGGACGCGACGGGCCGCTCGGCGGCGCGGGCGAACGTGATCCCGAGCCGCGCCGCGTCGCGGCGGTCGATCGGCACACCCGACGACTCCGCCGCGGCGGCGGGCATCTCCGTCATACCGGGCATGCCGGGCATCTGCTCCATAGATGACATCGTGTCTTGCGACGGGCCGGCAGTCCGCTTAGCCGACGGCGGCTGATGGCACGCCGCCGCCAATCCAGCCGCGAAGACCAGCAAACAGAAGACTTTCCCCCTCATGGCGCGGCCTCCTCTCCCGTAAGCTGTCGCAGCGTCACGAGCTGGGTCTGGTAGTCCGCAGCGACCGCGGCGGCCTCGAGCTCCGCGCGAAAGGCTGCATCCTCGACCGCCAGCAGTGTCAAGAAGTCCGTCCGTCCGACCTGATAACTCCGCAGCACAGACTCGACGGTCCCGCGAGCGGTGGGGAGAATGACGTCCGTGAGCAGGATCAGACGCTCCCGGGAGGCGTCAAGACGCGCTGCCGTCTCGGTCACATCCCGGCCCAGCATGAGCTCGGCGTCCTCAACGCTCACTGCAGCTGCTGTGGAATCGAATCGCGCCGCATCGGCCAGCCGGTGTTGCCTGCGGGCTCCCCAGACGGGCAGCCGGATGCCGACGAACGCTGAGAAGAAGTCGGGGAGGTCCGTTCCCGCCACCGCGGCCCGATAGCCATAGCGGACCGACAGCGTGAAGTCCGGCCGCCCACCGAGTCGCTCAACTTGGATCGTCCCTGTGGCCTGCTCCACGGCTGCCCGACGCGCCGCGAGCTCGGGATGCCGCGCTCGTGCCAGACCGATGAGTGAGTCGGGCGACGGCGGGCTCGACAAGAGTGCGCGGAGCGAGGCGAGATCGAACGGTCCGATGAGGACGGAATCGACCGGCCCTCGGGCCCGCAACGCATTCACGGTGGCCAGCACTGCGGCCGAGTCGGCTCGCAGCCCCAACTCCTCGGATCGCAGCCGATCCCGCGCGACCTTGGCTTGGAGCGGATCGGTCTGCGGGGCGAGACCCGTCGCGTACCGCGTCGTGCTGAGCTGGACGGCCGCCTCGAGCAGCTCGTGCTGGCGCCGTAACGTGGCGAGCGCGGTGACGACGTATCGCAAGCGATAGTAGCTCGTCGCCACACTCGAGACGACGTCCCGCTGTCGAACGTCGAACGTTGCTTGAGCGGCACTACGAGCAGCTCGCGCAACACGGGTCCGCGCGCCGAGTGTCCCAGGCCACGGGATCTCCTGGGCGAGCTCGGCGTCCAGCTCACTGAAGTCACTGCGATTGAACGCGAAGCTGGGGAGCGTCAGGTCCATCACGCCGGCGCTGAGCATCGGGTCGGGCCACGTGCCGGCCGAGCGCACCCGTTCGGTGGCGGCCCGAAGCATCGCTTGCTGCTGGTGGAGCATATGGTTGCTCGCGAGCGCGTCGCGGACGAGTGTCCGCAGCGTCGTGTCGCGAGCGATAGGGGTGGCCCACTCCTGGGCGTGCGCCATGCCCGGGGCGCAGAGCGCCACCGCGGCGAAGACCACGTGTTGGATTTGCATGCCTCTCCTCACGAAACCCGTGCTCGGCGACAACGGCCGAGGACGACGCGCCGCGCGAGCGGCACGTCAGGACACACTACGGCTGGTTGAGGCTAGGCTTGTGGCGGAGGAGAAAGCGGAGCGGGAGGATCGCCTGGATTGAGGGCTGCGATATCCGCGACCGGAGCTGCCGACGCGGGCCCTGGTACGAATGAGGGTCCGTGACCGACGGGGATCGCCGTCGGGACGACCGCACAGAACACTGAGTTCACGCAGGGCGCCTGGTCAGGAGCGGGCTCTGCGGGCATGGTATGCACTGACGCGGTAGACGTCGTGGACGTCATGGACTGCTCACACGTGCTCGCAGCGCCTCGCGCCCAAGGGCAAAAGAATGCCCGCCCCAGCGGCATGAGATGCCCGCCGAGGGTTAGGAGCGCGATCAGTCTGAGTGGTGTCGTCGGCATCGGTTGATGACCAGTATAACCAGGATACACAGCGGTCGGCAGTCCGTTCCTGAAGTCCATTAGCTGATTCTTGTAACAGTCGGGGCGCCGGGATTTGAACCGGGACCTTCTGGTCCCAAAGCGCCTGTTGCGATTAGTGATTCCTGCAAAATGACAATCTCTCTCATCTTCCTTGATGCCCTTGCCATGCCGAGCGCACCTAGTAGGTTGGAAACAAGTTCCCCAGGAGGCCGTCGTGAACAAGACCAGCAGACCCCGCCTCGTACTAACCATCCTCCTCTCGATCTCGGTACTCGTGTGCAGCGCGCCGTTCGATGCGACGATGTTTGATGGGCAGACACCTATTATCGTCGGCACTATCACGCCGAGCCCTATCTTCAACGGGATTCCAGTCATGTTGTACGTCGTCGAGGATGGTGCCACCGACAACGATTGCTACCCCCAGCGCGCCTTCTTCAACCTTGATGCGGGCACGATGGTGTATCAGAATGGCTCCCGCAAAGAGACTTCGGACCTCAAGATTGGGCGACGCGTTTCAGTGTTCGCAGAGCGAGCCGTTATCAAACCCTGTATGCCCGTGACGACGGCCCTCGGGGTGATGCTCCAGTAACGGGTGAGACATAGTCGGGGCGCCAAGATTTGAACCCGGGGCCTCCTGGTCCCAACCGCGTCCAAGCCGTTGTGCCTATCAAGTCCGCGGACCGTATCTGGATCACGAGCCAGCGGGAAGCCGGATTGTCCGGGGAGACCTCGCGGCCGTCAGCGCGCACCTCGTGTGTGTCAGTGTCCACCTTTCGACTGCCCGGGAGCACCCTGGGACGGTCACCGGAGACCTCGGGACTGTCCGCCCACACCCTACGATCGTTCGCCCACGGCTCGCGATTGTCAGGGCGCCCCTCACGACTGTCCGGCCCGCCATGCGACTGTTCGGACGCATCCTAGGAAGATCCGCGGACATCGTCCGACTGTCCGCGCACATCCTGCGATTGTCCGCGCCCGGCATACCGCGGAGCGCGCGGTTCCGCGCGCGGATCGGTCGCGTCTTCGGACG
>Ga0193727_1000447_pt1 | contig 15923 bp, 13 predicted proteins | sample H2c2metaG_FD_143051 | JGI IMG/M metagenome (GOLD analysis project Ga0193727, IMG submission 143051) | Soil microbial communities from a riparian zone of the East river system, Colorado, United States - H2c2 | ecosystem: Environmental > Terrestrial > Soil > Riparian zone | place: USA: East River...
GTTCGCGGAGGCAACCTGACCCTGCACAACTCGAGCCTGATCAACACCCAGGCCCTTGGCGGCGCTGCCGGTGCCGGCGGCGATGGCGGCTCGGGTGTTTTTCACGGCCCGGGTGGCAACGGAGGCTTGGGCGGTGGCGGCTTCGGCGGTGTGATTTATTTCAAGGGTGGGAGCTTGTACATCGACAACACGACCATCGCAGGCAGTGTTGCCACGGCCACCGATGGCGGACATGGCGGGAACGGTGACAGCCAGAGGGCCGCTTCTACCGGCGGCGCCGGCGGCAATGGTGGGTATGCGCCAGGCGCACTTCTTTATGCCCTGACCGACGTGGTTGCGCACATCGAGTTTGCGACGCTGGCAAATGGCACAGGAGTACCGGGCGCCGGCGGCGGCGGCGGCGCCGGGCTGGTCGGCGGCGCGATGGGGCAACCAGGCACGGGTCCCGGCATTGCGATCTTTACCCGGTCGAACCTTTCGACACTGTCGACCATCATCGTCGGTACCGGGTCGGCGCCGCTCTGCGACGCCAGTCCGGCCATCTCAGCTTCCGGCGCAAATCTCGCCGAGGACTCCAGCTGCGGCGCCTCACTGCAGGGCGATTTCGCGCGCCTGTTTCGCCCGCCCGATCCGAACATGCCTCCAGCCTACATACCGCGCTATGGCAGCGCAGTCATCGATGCCGCAGCAACGTGCAACGATCTCGCAGCTTTGGCGGTGACTGCCGATCAGCAGGGCACGCCTCGTCCACAAGGCAGCGCCTGCGATCTCGGCGCGATCGAGGCCGACTACATTTTCGTCAACGGGTTCGAGTGATCGCCGACGACACACGAGCGCCGCGCGCGGTCGGCGATAGTGAGGCCACGGGATGCAGCTCTGCATGGCACATGTGTAAGCCATGCAGCGCCGTCGACCTGTACGCTCGAAGTCGACTACATTCTTGTAGCACCTTCATTCTTGCCGGGCCTTTCGACTGAGCAGAATTTTCGCTGGCGCGGTGCAATACTGCGACGATGAGCGCCTTGATCGTGCTGTGCAGCTGTCCGGAAGCAGCCATTGCCGAGCGTATTGCGTCGACTCTCGTCGAAGAGCGCCTCGCGGCCTGCGTCAATCATATTCCGGGCATCGTGTCGACGTACCGCTGGCAGGGGAAGGTGGAACGCGAACAGGAATTCCTGCTGCTGATCAAGACGTCGAGTGAACGTTTCGATGCCTTGCGCGAACGTATCATCGACCTGCACCCGTATGAACTCCCCGAAGTGATCGCGGTCGATATCGCACTGGGGCACGCACCGTATCTGGCGTGGCTTGCGGGCGAGACGGGGAAATAAGGATTCGCCTGCAAGTCCGGAGCAGCAACGCCGGTCTTGCTGCATGCCTGTTGGAATGAGCGCGGCCGTGGACGGCAGCTTTTGAACACTCCAGCGATCAAGGACGAGCGCATCAATGCGGACAAGTGCGACAATTTGCCGATGAATCGACTCAAAGCCACGCTCTGCGCACTGTTCGCCGTTTTCGGCGCCAATGCAGTCCATGCCGCCGACGAAGACAACCTGCTGCCGGTCGAAGAGGCCTTCAAGGTCGAGACCCGGGCGCTCGATCGTTCGACGATCGAAATCCGCTTCAAGATCGCCGACGACTATTACCTGTATCGCGAGCGCATGAAGACGCGCAGCACCGAGCCGTCGGTCGTCTTCACGGCGCTCGACCTGCCGGCCGGCGAAAAGAAGCACGACGAGTTCCTCGGCGATGTCGAGGTCTACCACCACGGCCTGGTCGCGACGCAGCGCCTGACCGCGCCGACGAATGCAACAAAAGTTGCGTTGGAACTGCGCTACCAGGGCTGCCATCAGGTCGACCCGAAGATCTGTTTTCCGCCGCAGAAGGTGCTCCTTGATGTCGCGCTGCCCGGTGCAGCGGCCCCCGCCGGCGCGCCGTCCGCACCGGCCGCAGTGCTGGGCAAGTCCTCTGTCGCCGGCGCCTCGTTGCTGTCCGGCAATGAACCGCTGCCTGCCGAAAAAGCGTTCGTGTTCGAGGTGATTGCGACGAGCGGCAACGAACTGCTTGCCCGCTTCACGATGCCGAAGGGCTATTACCTGTATCGCGACAAGACGAGCTTCGCGCTCGCCGATGGCGCCGGCGTGACGCTCGGCGCGCCGCGCTGGCCGGCCGGCCGCCAGCATACCGACGAGAATTTTGGCGCGACCACCGTTTACTTCGACCAGGTCGAGATTCCGTTGCCGCTTGTGCGCGTCGATTCCGCCGCGAAGAGTGTCAGCGTCGAAACGCGGTTTCAGGGCTGCCTCGAAGGCAGTGTCTGCTATCCGGTGACAGTGCAGACCGCTCGCGTCGAACTGCCCGCCGGCACGGCAGGACCAGCCCCTGCAGCGACTGCCGCAAGCGACGTCGGCAGCGATGAGCGCAGCGTGCAGAACGCGCTGCACGGCTCGCATCTGGCCGGGCTGTTCTGGTTCTTCGCGTTCGGCCTCGGCCTTGCGTTCACGCCTTGCGTGTTTCCGCTGATACCGATCCTGTCCGGCATCATCGCCGGTGCCGGCGACAACATTTCCACAAAGCGCGCTTTGATACTTTCGCTGGTATATGTGCTGGCCAACGCCGCGATCTTCACGATCGCCGGCGTGATCGCCGGCCTGGCCGGCAACAACCTGCAGGCGGCGTTCCAGACGCCGTGGGTACTGTGGTGCTTCGCCGGTCTGTTCGTGCTGCTCGCATTGTCCATGTTCGGCTTTTACGAACTGCAGTTGCCGAGCGCATGGCAATCGAAGATCGCCAATGTCAGCAATACGCAATCCGGCGGGTCACTCGCCGGCGTCGCGGTGATGGGCGCGTTGTCGGCGCTGATCGTCGGACCGTGCGTGACGCCGCCGCTGGCGGCTGCGGTCATCTACATCGCCCAGGAACACTCTCCGGTGTTCGGCGGCGCGGCACTGTTTTCGCTGGCGCTCGGCATGGGCGCACCGCTGCTCGTGTTCGGTGCCAGTGCCGGCAAGCTGCTGCCGCGCGCCGGAGCCTGGATGGATGCGGTCAAGGCGGTGTTCGGCGTGACCTTTCTCGCACTGGCGATCTGGATGCTGTCGCGCATCCTCGATGCGGTATGGATCATGTTGATGGGCGGCGCGCTCGCCGTGGCCTGCGCGGTCTACCTCGGTGCGCTCGAACGCCTGCCGGATGACGCCTCGGGCTGGCGGCGGCTGTGGAAGGCGCTCGGCGTCGTACTGCTGATTGCCGGCGCGGCCGAACTGGTCGGCGCCGCGGCAGGTTCGAATGACCTGCTGCAACCGCTGCGCGGCATTGGCGTTGGCAGCGGCGCCGGCAATACGACCGCCACTGCCGAGGCGCTGCCGTTCAAACGCATCAAGTCGATCGACGACTTCGAGCGCGAACTGGCCACAGCGACAGCAGCCGGAAAGCCGGCGATGCTCGACTTCTACGCCGACTGGTGCGTGGCCTGCAAGGAGATGGAAAAGTTTACTTTTTCACGGCCGCAGGTGAAGTCGGCATTGGCAGGATTCGTGCTGCTGCAAGCCGATGTCACCGCCAACGACGACACCGACAAGGCACTGATGAAGCGTTTCAACATCGTCGCTCCGCCGGACACGCTGTTCTTCGGCGCCAATGGCGACGAGAAGCACGAGCTGAAACTGACCGGCGAGGAAGACGCCGCGAAATTCCTCAGGCGCGTTGCCGCCGCAGCCGGCTGAAACCAGCGCAGCACTTGCGACCAGGCGCGGATTTTCCCCGCCCGCCGGTAATCGCTTAAGCTGGCCGGAATGTTCAATCGTTCAAGTCTTTTCATCGTCGCCGTCGCGGTCATCGGCGCCATGCTCGGCCTGCTGGCCGGCGGCTGGTATCAGCGCAGTCCGCAGCGGGCCGTGCCGCCCGGCGTGACCGTGCTGCAGCCGGGCGACGAGCGCACCGATCTGGAGCTGCCGGACGCCGACGGCAAGGCGCGCCGGCTCAGCGAATGGGATGGCCGCCTCGTGCTCGTCAACTTCTGGGCGACCTGGTGCGGACCGTGCCGGACCGAGATGCCGTTGCTTGATCGGACCGCCACCGCCTGGGCCGGAAAAGGCCTGCAGGTAGTCGGGATTGCGATCGACGACACCGAGTCCGTGCGTACATTCCTGAAAGACAATCCGGTGCAGTATCCAATACTCGTAGATGCGTCGAATGGCGTCGATCCTGCGCTCATCTTCGGCGATACGCGTGGTGTATTGCCCTATAGCGTGCTGATTGGACGGAACGGCAAGCTGATCGACCAGCGCATGGGGTCATTTACCCAGGCGACGCTCACAAACTGGCTCAAGCCGCACTTGTAGCGCCAAAGACGCCGTACGCAAGTTGCCAGATTTACTGCAATTTTCGACTAACGCCGGCGATATTGCTGCGATCGTGCTGGACATCGACGAGCGCCACGCGCACACTTGCGCGCCTCGAGCGCCGGGCTGCCGGCCACCTGATGAAACCCGCCGTGGCGAAAATACTTGTCCTGCACGGACCGAACCTCAATCTGCTTGGGACGCGCGAGCCGCAGATCTATGGACCCGCCACATTGGCCGAGATCGACGCCGATCTTGCCGCTCGCGCCGGCGCCGCCGGACATGCGATCGAAACGTTCCAGTCCAATGCCGAACACGAATTGATCGAACGCGTCCAGCGCGCACGAACCGACGGCACCGCGTTCATCCTGCTCAATGCCGGCGGTTTCACCCACACCTCGGTGGCGTTGCGCGACGCGATGGCGGCGGTCGCCGTTCCGTTCATCGAGGTGCATCTGTCGAACATCCACGCGCGCGAACCGTTTCGGCGCCACAGCTACTTCACCGACCTGGCCGTCGGCATGATCTGCGGCCTGGGACCGATCGGCTATGGCCTGGCGCTCGGCGCAGCGATGCAGCGGTTGCAGCCGACCGACTGATCCGTTTCGTTCCAGTACTTTTTGCCCACACGCGTACCCGACCCACTACAGGGGCCACCATGGACCTTCGCAAAATAAAAAAACTGATCGACATACTTGAAGATTCCAATCTGGCCGAACTCGAGATCAAGGAGGGCGAGGAATCGGTCCGCCTGAGCCGCATGCCCAAGGGCGTGGCGGTCGCGCAGACAATCGCGCCGGTTGCGCCGACGCACCACGCCGAGGCGCCACGCCCGGGCGCCACCGCCGTGGTTGCCGCCGATGCTGCTGGGCCGACGACTCACGGCGCGAAAGAGCTGCCGGCCGGACACGTCCTGCGTTCGCCGATGGTCGGCACCTTCTACCTGTCGCCGAATCCCGACTCGGCGCCCTTCGTCAAGCTCGGCCAGAGCGTGAAGGCCGGCGACACCCTCGGCATCATCGAGGCGATGAAGATGTTCAACCAGATCGAAGCCGACATCTCCGGGACGATCGTCGCCGTGCTGGCCAGCAACGGCCAACCGGTCGAATTCGACGAACCACTCTTTGTCATCGGCTGACATGAATTCAGGGACGAGGGACGAGGGGCGAGGGACAAGCGGAGCCAAGCCGCTCCCGCTCCACGTTCACCTGCCCTCGCCTCTCGCCTATCGACTCTCGCCCCTATGCTAGACAAAGTCGTCATCGCCAACCGCGGCGAAATCGCGCTGCGCGTCCTGCGTGCGTGTCATACGCTCGGCATCAAGACCGTCGCCGTGCATTCGACTGTGGACCGCAATCTCAAGCACGTCGGCCTGGCCGACGAATCGGTCTGCATCGGACCGGCGCCGGCGTCCGAAAGCTATCTCAACACGCCGGCGATCATCGCCGCCGCGGAGGTCACCGACGCGCAGGCGATCCATCCCGGTTACGGCTTCCTGTCCGAGAATGCCGACTTCGCCGAGCGCGTCGAGCAGTCCGGTTTCATCTTCATCGGCCCGACGCCGAACGTGATCCGGCTGATGGGTGACAAGGTCGAGGCGATCCGCGCGATGAAGTCGGCCGGCGTGCCGTGCGTGCCCGGCTCGGGGGGGCCGTTGGGCGATGATCCGGCCGAGAATGCGCGCATCGCGCGCGACATCGGTTATCCGATCATCGTCAAGGCAGCCGGCGGCGGCGGCGGACGCGGCATGCGCGTCGTGCATACCGAAGCGCACCTGAGCAACGCCGTGTCGATGACCAAGTCCGAAGCGAAGGCGGCCTTCGGCAACGATCAGGTCTACATGGAGAAGTTCCTCGAGAACCCGCGCCATGTCGAGATCCAGGTGCTCGCCGATGGCCAGGGCAGTGCGATTCATCTCGGCGAGCGCGACTGCTCGATGCAACGCCGCCACCAGAAAGTCGTAGAAGAAGCGCCGGCGCCAGGGATCACTGCGGAACAACGCGAAACGATCGGCAAGGTCTGCGTCGAGGCCTGTCTGCGCATCGGCTATCGCGGCGCAGGCACGTTTGAGTTCCTCTACGAAAACGGCAAGTTCTACTTCATCGAAATGAACACGCGTATCCAGGTCGAGCATCCGGTGACCGAGATGATCACCGGCGTCGACCTGGTGCGCGAACAGCTGATGATCGCCGCCGGCGAGAAACTGTCGATCCGCCAGTCCGATATCCGCCTTACCGGACACTCGATCGAATGCCGCATCAACGCCGAGGACCCGAATACGTTCATGCCGTCGCCGGGCATGGTCAAGCGCTTCCATTCCGCCGGCGGTCCCGGCGTGCGCGTGGACACGCACATCTACGACGGCTACCGCATTCCACCGAACTATGACTCGATGATCGGCAAGCTGATCGTGCACGGGCGCGATCGCGACACAGCGATCGCACGCATGCGCATCGCGCTCGGCGAACTGGTCATCGACGGTGTCAAGACGAATATCCCGCTGCAGCAGCGCATTCTCGCCGACACCGGCTTCCAGCAGGGCTGTCAGAACATCCACTACCTCGAAAAACGCATCGCCGAAACGCGAGACTCCGCATTGGCGCTGGGTTGAAGCGTGGACGGCCACGCGGCCGGATATGAGCGAGCATCATGCATCGGCATGCGAGCGCTGACGCCTGGTCCGTTCCGCCCCTGGCGCCCGGCCGCCCACTATCGGGTTGACGCCACATGAGCTGGCTCGAACTTTCCCTCACGGTTCATGCCGAACAACAGCAACGCGTCGAAGTCGCGCTCGAAGATCTCGGTGCGCTGTCGATCACGCTGCAGGATGCCGACGCCGACACGCCGGACGAGCGCGCGATCTTCGAACCGGGCGTCGGCGAGACGCCGCTGTGGAATGCGCTGGTTCTGCACGCGCTATTCGATGCACAGGTCGATCGTGCCGGACTGATCCACGGCTTGGCTGAGCTGGTACCCGAACTCGGGCCGGAGCAGTTCACGTTTCGCCAGATTGCGGAGCAGGACTGGACGCGCGTCTGGATGGACCAGTTCCAGCCGATGCAATTCGGCCGGCGCCTGTGGATCTATCCGTGGAATATCGAGCCGCCCGCAGACCTGGCCGAGGCGGTCATCGTGCGCCTCGATCCGGGGCTGGCCTTCGGTACCGGCACGCACCCGACCACGGCGCTCTGCCTGGAGTGGCTCGATGCAGCCGATCTGACCGGCAAAAGCGTCGTCGATTTCGGTTGCGGCTCGGGCGTGCTCGCCATCGCGGCGCTCAAGCTCGGTGCCGCGCGCGTGATCGGTATCGACAATGACGAACAGGCGCTCGTCGCCAGTCGCATGAATGCCGAGCGCAATGGCGTTTCGCAGCGAATGGAACTGCATCTGCCCGACGCCACGCCGCCGCTGCAGGTCGACGTCCTGCTGGCCAACATCCTGGCCGGCCCGTTGCACGAACTGGCGGAGAAATTCTGCACCTGCTTGCTGCCGGGCGGTGACCTGGTGCTGTCGGGGATCCTGCATGGCCAGGAGACCGAGTTGCTGTCGCACTACGCCCGTTGGTTCAACAATCTACGCGCTGATCAACGCGAAGAATGGATGCGCATCAGCGCTTCGCGAAACTGAATCCCAGCTGATTTTCGCTGTAAGACCGCGGTTCACGTTGGTCTCGTAGTATGCGCGCAAGGGGCTTTTGTATCGCGCCAATGCACACAGTCGAAAATTATCGTTAGGGAGTCGCAACATGGTCGTTTTGCAATTGTTTCGAAGTACGGTCGCCGCCTTGCTGCTGATCGCGGCCGTTCCCGCGTTTGCCGACTTCATCGTCAATACCGACAGCGACGCGGATCTCGGCAGCGACGGTGCCTGCTCCCTGCGTGAAGCGATCATTGCGGTCAACACCCAGGCGAACTACAACGAGTGTACCAGTCTCACCACCGGCGAATCGGCCGTATCGTTCGCGATTCCACCGAACGCGGGCGAGACGCACGTGATCGCGCTGTCCAGCGCGCTGCCGAAGGTCACCCATATCATCAGCATCGACGCGAGTGTTCAGAGTGGCGCAACGTGCACGCCGATTCCCAATGTGCGCGTGCAGATCACCAATCCGCTCGTCCTTGCTGTCGACGGACTGACGCTCGATTTCGGCTCGGATTTCAGCAGCATCAGCGGACTGGCCATTTCGGGTTTCTCGACCACGCAAAAGGCCGGTGTGCTGATCGCTTCGAATGACGTCGCCATCGGTTGCACGATCCTGGGCACCAATGCGTCGGGCACGGCAGCCGAACCGAACTACTACGGCATTTACCTCAATGGCCAGAGTGCAAGCATCGGCGTTGCCTCTGCCAGCCAATGGCTGCCGAACCTGATTTCTGCAAACAGCAAGGCCAACATTTACGTCGATGCCGGCGGTTCCGACAGCGTGATCTCCGCAAACTACATCGGCGTCGACGCCAGTGGCGTAACGCCGCTGTCGTCGTCGTTCGGCATCTATGCAAACGGCGTTGCCGGACTGCACGTCGGCAATCCGGGCGGCGACGGTCCTGCCGAACACAGGCGCAATATCATCGGCATTTCCAGCGTTGCGCCGACGACGTCGGTCAACGTGGAATTCGTCAACTCCATCGACAACGTACTCGCCGGCAATTACATCGGTGTCGCCGGCGATGGGCAGACCACGATCCCGATCGGATCCGGCATTGCCGTCAGTGTGTTCCAGGCCAAGCGCACGCTGATCGGCTGCGACGGAAATACGCAGGTCGACAACTGCCGCAACCTGATCGCCAATACCACCGGCACCGACATCCAGAATTTCCAGGGCAGCGAAAATACCGCGATCGTCAGCAACTTCATCGGCGTGGCGTCAGACGGCACGACTGCTTTCAGCGGCAACGCCAATGCCGTCGGCATCGACATCCTCGGAGCCGACACGCTGGTCGCGCGCAACTACATCACGACTGGCGGGCCGGGCACCGGCATCCGCCTGGGACCCAACTCGGACGAACTGACGCCGGTCTTTCTCAACCAGACCACTGCCGGCAGCAATGGCGCGACGCTTGATTCATCCGGCAACTGCCTGCAGGGCAACGCGTCCGGCGGCGTCGCCGTCAACATCTCCTCGAATCCGACCGTGATCTCGACCGACTTCGTCGCCAACTGGTGGGGCGCCGCCGACGGCCCGGCACCGAATGGCAGCGGCGATTCGGCCAGCAGCAACATCAACTATGCGCCGTTCCTGACAGCACCATCCATCTACTGCAATTTCGACGAAATCTTCTCCGCCAGCTTCGACTGATCATCGCGGCCGCGGCCGATGACGCGACGTGCCGGGACTCCACACGGCTTTGCGGTAAAATCGCCGCATGTACACCCAATGCCCCGAATGCCTGACGATCTACAAGATCGCGGCCGAGTTGATCGGACAAGGTCACGGCAGCGCGCGCTGCGGACATTGTGCGGCGACGTTCGACGTCTTGCGTTCGCTCGCGGACGGCCTGCCGGTGGAATCGTTCGACCTGCTGCCGCTGCACAACGTCGAAAGCATACCGCCGCAACTGGTCGTGCCGGCACTGAGGCCTGGCGGATCGCAGCAGGCACTGCTGTTCGATCCCGACGAACGCATGCGCCGCCCGGCGGCGCGTCCGGCCACGCCCGCCTTCGCACGCGATTCGGCAAGCGCATACCGTTCGGCACGCAACTGGCCCTGGTTGCTGGGCGCGGCCCTGCTTGCGCTCAGCCTGCTTGCCGAGATCGGTTATGCCAAGCGCGGGCCGCTGCTCGATGACGCGCGCGTGCGCCCGTGGCTCGACCGTGCCTGCGCGACGCTCGGATGTCGCCTGCCGTTGCCGCACGACCCGGCGCATCTGGCCTTGCTGTCGCGCGACATCCGGCCACACCCGTCGGTTGCCAACGCGCTGATCATCTCGGCGAGCTTGCGCAACGATGCCGCGTCCGCTCAGGCATTCCCGGATGTCGACATCATCCTGTCGGATCTGGATGAGAACCGAATCGCGATGCGCCGCTTCCATCCGCAGGAATATCTCGGCGATGCACGTACGATCGCCGGCGGCATGGCACCGGGCTCGACCACGGCGCTCGTGTTCGAGGTCGCCGATCCCGGCAAGAACGCGGTCGCGTTCGAATTCAAGTTCCACTGATCGATGCGCCGCCGGGTTGATCCGGCGGACCTGATCGGCTGAAGCCACCGCGGTGCAGTTAATGCGAAACACCAGCATCGCGTTGCAAGTGCATGCGCTGCTTCGGGTCTGTGCGCTGCACCACCGAAACATTGTCGACAGCACTTATCAAGTCGATTGCACGGCGCTACAATTCCCGCCCGCTTGCCAAGCCATGCACCGGCAGCGGATCACGCAAGTAAGAACTCATCGGGGAATCCGCCGTCGTGAATGCCGCTGCCCTGCGTGCCGAACAGGTATCCGAGTCGACCCTGCAACCCGCGCTGCGCGAATGCGTTGCGCGCGCGGTGCGTCGTTATCTGCATGATCTGGATTCGCAGATGCCCGACGGGCTCTACGACCTGGTATTGCAGGAGGTCGAAACGCCGCTGCTGCGCGAAGTGCTGGCCTGGTCCGGCGGCAACCAGAGCAAGGCAGCCGCGGCGCTTGGCATCAATCGCGCCACGCTGCGCAAGAAGCTCTGCCTGCACGGCATCGGCTGACCGGCCGCGGCGGCCACGACCAGGCGCCACCAGCGTCGGCCCGAAACGATACCCGCCGCACCCACGCCGGGTATAATCGGCGGCCCCAAGGGGACCACGCAAGGCGATGGACGACTCGGATCTGCAACCCGTGCAGCGCGCGCTGATCAGCGTGTCGGACAAGACCGGGCTGGTCGATATTGCCCGTGGCCTCAGCGCCCTGGGCGTGAGCCTGATCTCGACCGGCGGCACGGCGCGCACGCTGCGAGAAGGCGGCCTCAAGGTCAGCGAGGTCAGCGAAGTCACCGGCTTTCCGGAAATCATGGACGGACGCGTCAAGACGCTGCATCCGCGCATCCACGGCGGCCTGCTCGGGCGTCGCGAGGTCGACGCCAAGGTCATGCAGGAATACGGCATCGAGCCGATCGATCTGCTGATCGTCAACCTGTATCCGTTCGAGGCGATCACGGCAGCGCCCGACTGCAGCCTCGAGGAAGCCATCGAAAACATCGACATCGGCGGCCCGGCGATGCTGCGCGCGGCGGCGAAGAATCAGGATCACGTCGCCGTGGTGGTCGATCCGGCCGACTACGCCGAGCTGCTGCAGATGCTCAGTGAGCGCCGCGGCACAACCGGCGGCCTGCGCCGGCGCATGGCGGCCAAGGCGTTTGCGCACACGGCGCGCTACGACGGGCTGATCGCGAACTGGCTTGGCTCGCACACGAACACCGACCACACCACGCCGTTTCCGCCGCAGTTCCAGCTCAGCTTCACGCGGCGCGCCGAATTGCGCTACGGCGAAAATCCGCACCAGACCGCGGCGCTGTATCTCGAATCGCGGCCGCCGGAAGGAACCGTCGCCAGCGCGCGCGTGCTGGCCGGCAAGGAACTGTCGTACAACAACATCGCCGATGCCGATGCGGCCTTGGAATGCGTCAAGGCGTTTCACAAGGCACCGGCATGCGTGATCGTCAAGCACGCCAACCCGTGTGGCGTAGCGCTCGGCGGCAGCGCGCTGGAAGCGTACGAACGCGCCTACGCGACCGATCCGGTTTCGGCGTTCGGCGGCATCATCGCCTTCAACCAGCCATTGGACGGAACGACGGCGGCAGCCATTCTCGAGCGTCAATTCGTCGAGCTGGTGATCGCGCCGGAAGTGGACGATGCGGCGTTTTCCCTTTTTTCGAAAAAACCCAACGTGCGCCTGCTCGCGTGCGGCCCGTGGAGCCAGCAGCCGGAACCGACACTCGACTTCAAGCGCATCGCCGGCGGCCTGTTGGTGCAGGATTCCGATCGCGATACGCTGATGCTCACCGACTTGAAAGTCGTCAGCAAGCGCGTGCCGGATGCAAGCGAACTGCACGACCTGCTGTTTGCCTGGCACGTGGCGATGTTCGTCAAGTCCAACGCGATCGTGTACGCCCGCGGGGGCCGCACGATCGGCATCGGCGCCGGCCAGATGAGCCGCGTGGTCAGTGCGAAGATCGCCGTGATGAAGGCGGCCGAAGCCAGTCTCGACGTCAAGGGCAGCGTCATGGCGTCCGATGCGTTCTTCCCGTTCCGCGACGGCATCGATGCGGCGGCCGCGGCCGGCATTCGCGCCGTGATCCAGCCGGGCGGATCGATGCGCGATGCCGAAGTCATCGCCGCGGCCGACGAGAACAACATGGCGATGGTGTTTACCGGCGTGCGGCATTTTCGGCATTGAACAAGAACAGGGCTGAGGGCCGAGGGCTGAGGGCTGAAAATCAAGAGCGCGCGCGTTGTTGCAAGCCACTTTGCTTCTGGCCCTCAGCCCTCAGCCCTCAGCCCTCTGATTGGTAGCCCCATGAAAATCCTCGTCATCGGCGGCGGCGGCCGCGAACATGCGCTCGCCTGGAAGCTCAAGCAGTCGCCGCGCGTCAGTGAGGTGCTTGTCGCGCCCGGCAACGCCGGCACCGCGCGCGAGCCGGGCGTGCGCAATGTCGATATCGCGGCAACCGATCTGGATGCGCTGCTGGCACTGGCGCAACGCGAAGCGGTCGGCTTGACTGTCGTCGGCCCCGAGGCGCCGCTCGTTGCCGGCATCGTCGACCGTTTTCGCACGGCCGGACTGCGTTGCTTCGGTCCACGCCGCATTGCGGCTCAACTGGAAGGCTCGAAGGCGTTTGCCAAGGACTTCCTCGCGCGGCACAACATTCCGACCGCGCACTACGCCGTATTCACCGACCTCAATCCGGCCCTGGCTCATGTCCGTGCCCAGGCACATACCAGCCGCGGCGCGCCGATCGTGATCAAGGCCGACGGCCTGGCCGCCGGCAAAGGTGTCGTCGTCGCCATGACCCTGGCCGATGCCGAGCAGGCACTGCACGACATGCTCGGTGCGCGTTCACTCGGCGCAGCTTCGGCACGCGTCGTGATCGAAGAGTTCCTCGAAGGCGAAGAGGCCAGTTACATCGCGATCTGCGACGGTACGCACGCGCTGCCGATGGCCACCAGCCAGGATCACAAGCGCCGCGACGACGGCGACCTGGGTCCGAACACCGGCGGCATGGGCGCCTACTCGCCGGCGCCGGTCGTCGACGCGGTCGTCGAGCAGCGCATCCTTGCCGAAGTCATCGAACCCACGCTCGCCGGCATGGCCGCCGAAGGCGCGCCGTTCATGGGCTTTCTCTATGCCGGCGTCATGATCGGCCGCGACGGTGCGCCGCGCGTGCTGGAGTTCAATGTGCGTTTCGGCGATCCGGAAACGCAACCGATCCTGATGCGGCTCGAATCGGACCTGGTCGACCTGATCGATGCGGCGCTGGACGGCAGGCTCGACAAGGCGAGCACGCGCTGGAGCGACGAGCCGGCACTCGGCATTGTCATTGCGGCGCACGGTTACCCGGGCACGGTCCGCACTGGCGACGTCATCGACGGCCTCGATGCCCCGCTCGATCCCGGCAGCAAAGTGTTTCATGCCGCGACCCGTCTGCATGATGGCAAAGTCTTGAGCAGCGGGGGCCGCGTATTGACTGTCTGCGCGCTCGGCAGCGACATCGCAAAGGCGCGCGCTCGCGCCTACCGCGTCGCCGAGCGCATCCATTTCGACGGCATGTTCTACCGGCGCGATATTGCATATCGCGCGTTGCGGCGCGGTGGAGGCGTCGGATGAAGGCAGAAGTCGGAAGTGAGGGGTGAGGGGTGAGGAAGAGCATCCGCCTCGCAACTCATGACGACGGGTGGGAGTCAGGAGTGATGAGAAAGACCAACCACCTCACACCTCACACCTCACGCTCTTTCTCCTCAACAACGCTTGCGCAATCTGACCACGTTGCGACCGTCGTCGTACGCGTAGCGGAAATCGTCCATCAGCGTGCGCACCAGCGCGATGCCGAGGCCGCCGATGCGCGCCGTCGCCACTGATGCGCTGCGCGCTGCCGGCTGCCAGGTCGTCGGATCGAATTCGTCGGCCACGTAGCGGACCGTCGCGTCGAGCGATTGCGCAGTGCGCGCCATGTCGACCTCGATCGGACCAACGGCCTGGCCGGCGTGCATGATGACATTGGTCAGCAGTTCGTCGAGCGCCACCTGCAAAGCGCGCAACGCCGATTCGGGAGCGTGCGTCTGCAACGTCTGTTCGATCGCTGCGTTGAACCGGCTCACCGCCGCGCGTTCGCGCGCGATGATGAAATGCCAAGCCGCCGTCGGCGCACCCGCGCGCCGCCTGCTGCCTGACCTGCGCTCACCCTTCCCCATGCGTCATGGTGGCGAAATCGCCGCGCGGACGCAACGCCGCGGCCGAACCGGCCATGCGCGCCCGGCACGCGTATGCTGGCGCGCTAGGGCTTCGTCGGCGCGGCAGCAGCGGCTTGCGCGGGCCGCACCGGTGTCAGCATCGGCGGCTTGAAATAGGCATGCCCGGCCGGCCACGGAAGGGCCGGCACCTTGCCGGCGACGAAGCTCGCCTGCGTCGAGCGATACATGTCCGCCGCATCCTTGTCGCCGCGCCGCTCGGCGTCGAAAATCGCCTCGGCCTGATACTGCTGCGCCTCCTTGAACTTGCCGTGCGCGGCCAGCGCCAGCGCCAGCGTGGAAGAATCGCTCGCACTGGCGCGCTGGTCGTAGAGCGTCTGCGCGTAATCGAGCGCCATGTCGCGCTCTTCGGCCTTTGCCCCGGGGCAGGTGCTGGCGAGGCGGACGAAAACCTGCATCAGGTCGCCATCCTTCGCGTTACGTTCCTGCGTCGCGCCGATGTCGGCCAGCGCGCGCGTGCACTGTCCCGCCGCGACCTCAGCGGCGACCAGATGCGCCTGCGCCTTCGCATCGCCCGGCTGCAGCGCCACCAGCTGGCGATATTGTTCGACCGCCTGCGTGTAGCGCGCGCGCCGCATCTCGGCATTGCCCAGCAGCAGACGGGCGATCGTCGTCTTGGCGTCGGCACGCACCGCCTTCTGGTAGAACGCATACGCCTGATCGTCCTGTCCGGCGTATTCGTGAACGAGGCCGTTCGCCAGCAGTGCAACCGCGTTGTCGGGAGCGACTTTCAGCGCGCGTTCGGCAGCTGTGCGCGCAACGCGCGGGTCGCCGGTCGAGGCCTCCATGCGCGCCTGCAACGCGAGCGCGTCGATATCGTCCGGGTGCTCACGCAATACGTCGCCGAGCTTCGCGCGCGCCTGATCGATGTGTCCGGCGATGGCCAGTTGCTGCGCCTGCTGCAGCGACGTGCCGCTGGCCGCTGCGTTGCCACTGCCATACAGGCCGACGACCAGAGGATCGGCGAGGGTGGGCGTCGCGTTGCCGGCCCTGGCCTGTGCATCCTGCGCGGCCTGTGTATTGCCGAGGCCGCCATAGGCTTCAGCCAGCGGCTTGTACAACGCATTGGCAGCCGGCTCGAGCTTCAGCGCGCCGGTGAAGTGTTTCACCGCATCGGCATAGCGCTTCTGTCGCAACTCGACCTGACC